>ERZ839823.932-NODE-932-length-35544-cov-4.156781_pt1 | contig 35544 bp, 10 predicted proteins | sample MGYA00519862_ERZ839823 | MGnify/ENA primary metagenome ERZ839823 (study PRJEB31850, sample SAMEA3708853) | human gut metagenome | biome: human gut; feature: human-associated habitat; material: faeces | place: China | collected 2014 ...
TGCAGATTTACCAAAAGATTTGGACAGTTACGAACATCATGTAATTGAACAAGCATATCTTAACACTGCTCCTGTTGTTAGGATTAGAAAACAGGACGATGACTATGTTCTTACTTACAAAGGTAGTGGCATGATGGCTAGAGAAGAATATAATCTTCCACTGAATAAAAAAAGTTATGAGCATTTGTTAGAAAAAGCAGATGGCAACATTATCTCAAAAATACGCTATCTTATTCCAATTAACGACGGAAAACTTACCGCCGAGTTAGATGTTTTCAAAGGAAAATTTGCAGGAATGCTTTTAGTTGAAGTGGAATTTTCAAGTGTTGAACAGGCTGATGCTTTTCAGAAACCGGATTGGTTTGGAGAAGATGTAACATATAGTAAAATATATCACAACAGCTATTTATCACAGATTAAGGGATAATTAAAAAACAGCACCAGCCAAAAATAAATAAGATTCATTTACTGATACCACTAATCTTTTTTATTTTTCATCAAACTGGTGCTATTTATTATTCTGTTTTAATATTTAGCTATTCTATCTTTCCATCTTTTATTGTTATTATTCTACCGCATTTTTTTGCAACGGTTTCATCATGTGTAACAATAATCACCGTTTTTCCTTCTTTATTCAGAGACGATAGTATTGACATGATTTTTTCAGCATTTACCGAGTCCAAAGCCCCTGTAGGCTCATCTGCCATTATATATTCAGGGTCACATACCAATGCCCTTGCTATTGCTACCCTCTGTTTTTCGCCTCCTGATAAAACAGATACCTTTTTGTTTGACAAATGTTCCACTCCTACTTTTTTCATTTTTTCTAAGGCTACTTCTCTTATTTTTTTCATAGAAGTTCTACTTAACATTAACGGAAGAGATACATTTTCCATAACAGTTTCGTCCTCAACCAATCCAAAATCCTGTAATACAAATCCAATTTTTTCATTTCTAATTTTAGCCCTTTGTTTATTAGTAAAATCAGATATGTCTTCACCATCTAACTTGTAGGTTCCCTGATCGCATACATCCAACAAGCCTATTATATGTAAAAGGGTGGATTTGCCTGCTCCTGATTTACCCATTATTGCTATCATTTCGCCATCAGCAATAGTTAAATTGACACCATTTAACACTGATTGAATTTCGTTGTCTCCATTTATTTTATATTCTTTGTATATATTTGAAAGTTCTAATCCCATTTTCTATTCCTTATTTTTCTTATATAATTCTATAATGTTGCTTTTACCTGATTTTTTTATAAAGTCAAAAGATGAAACTGCATAAATAAAGCACAAGTTTATAACAACCACTATATACATCCAGTTTTCTATCCTACCTACTCCTTTAGGTGATGTTATTGCCGCAATTTTTCCACCAAATATAAGCATTGTAATAGCAGAAATTCCGATTACTGAAAATGTATTAAGTGTTTCAATTAACATTCGTTTATTCTTGTTCATTCCCAACATAAATAAAATAGTATAAAACTTATCATTATTTTTGCTTTGAATATAATTTATTCCACCTATCCCTGTCATTGTAAGAAACAAAAATACTATTCCTACAATTCCATTTGTAAAAAGAAATTCTCTGTTACTTTTGTTATAGTTTTCCTGCATTTGTTCTACAGATGTAATAGCACCATAATCACTTAACATTTTTATAGCACTTTGATATTTCTTACCATTGCAATATATCATTTGGGAATCCTGCGGGAAATCCATTTTTACAATTTCTGAATTGTTATAATAGCTACAATTTGGCCCATACGGCATAATTAAATCACACCCTCTTACCGTCGCTAATATTTCTTCTATTGAGGATTTTCCTGAAGACGCTGACGCATTAAATCTAACTACACTACTATCCTCTGAGATTTTTCCTACAACTTCACAAATTTGTTTGTCCGACAATACTATTGTATCTCCAACTCTAAATCGATTTCCCATAGCAATTACCGGAATATTATCACCTGTATATGACGATATATTTTGCCCTTCTATAATATTTAATTTTAACTTCTTCATAATGATGTCATCATATCCTATCACTGCTATAGCGCTATCACTTTTTGATTCTATCTTCAATTCATGCATTTCACAAACTTCTACATTTTTAAAACCTTTTTGACTAAGTAGCTCTTCAGTGGAAAAGTCATCATAGTATGTATATGGTGAAAAATAATATATGTTTTTTCCATCAAAAGAATGTGCCAAATCTTTTGTCTCAAAGTAATAAAAGATTTTTCCTAAAGTGGATAATATAACTATAGAGCATATTATTATTTCCACAGTTAATAAAAATAATGACCATTTTCTTTTTTTTGTTAATCTGTATGCAATTCTTAATGTATTCATAATCACTCCACTATATTATATATAATCTCCGACTTAGTTGCCTTTTTTGCCAGAATATATGAAAAACCTACCAAAAGAATGATTACCACCCCTGATATAATTATGTATGGCAAATAATTTTGTTGATATACTATCTCATATTTCCTTATTATCATCTTTAAAATGGCAAACAATATATTTCCCACTAAAACTCCACTGAACATAAGAATTACCGTTTGAGTTAACGCAATATGGATTATGTCTTTTTTTGTCGCTCCACATATTGCATAGATTTTGAACTTTCTATTAAATGTACTTAACCATGCATAAGTCATACATAATACATTTATTATAACCGCTGCAAAAATCAATAAAATTTGAACAAAAGCTCCCATGAAATCTTCTGATAAAAATGGTGTACTTCTTTTCATATTATATTTTTTTACTATGGTATTTTGCGCAAGTGTCTTTTCTATTTTTGAGGAGTTTTTTCTATTATTATACTTTATCATAATATAGTCAGTAGGATAATTGTTAATATAATAATAAACAGGCAAAATATAATTATCATATTGGGAATATGGAATTATCCCACCAATTCTTATTTTTTTTCCACCTACTTTAATGTTTTTACCTACTGGTTTTTCGTATCCTTCAATATTATCAACTTGATATTCAGCCATTAATAAATATGGTCTATTGTCATTAATACTATAACATTGTCCTACCAGCATATGCTCTTTCCATGTTTTATTGTATTCACCTATAAGCTTACCTTCTGATAACTTACCATTTGACACACACATATCTGATATATCCTTTTCTTTTAAAGACAACTCCTCAATCACTCTAATAATATCCGAACTCTGTGTTGATTTCTGTAAATAAATTTCCACCTGGTTTTCAGTCTGCGATTGGTAATAATCGTATAAAAAATATCCTGAATAAAATAATATTCCTAAAACCGATAAAGTTATACTTGTAAATATTATTAACATCATTATACTTTTATTTTTTAACATCAACCTTATGTTATTAATAGCTAAATATACTTTTTTCACTTTATTTCCTACTTCTTCCAAATTGTATTTTTTGTTGATACCCACTTATTGTTTGTGTTATATGTTTTTGCCTTATGAGTTCCTACAGCTTTTTTCGCTGCTCTAATGCTAGCTTTCGCCCCGGCATTAAGCGGCAAATCCCATACTGCTCCCCCTTTCAAATTATACGAGTCTTTTTTGTAATCGCCATCAGAATTATAAATTTTAACAGTTGTTTTAGACTCACAATTATTGTATTTTTTTGATGGTCTTGATACACTTGTATAAGCTGTTGCATTATCTTTTAATATAGGTACTATATGTACATTTACGGATAAGTTTCCCTTAATACTATATCCAGCTGCCCAAATTGATGTTGCTAACATTGTTGTCAACGCTAAGCTTACTATAAATGTTCCTATTTTTTTGCTATAATTAATATGTTTCATACAAATTACTCTCCTTACTTTTTATTTTTTCAAATATATGAATTTACCATATTAGTACGCGCACTATAATTCACACATCGAAGTTACTATATCATTCTTTATCAATAAATAAAACCTCATGGTCATTTTTTGTACATTTAAAGTCCACTTTTTTCATATTCAATATTGCTTCCTATTTTTAATTTCTGTAATAACTTTCCATCTTTTCCTTCAATTCTTTTGTTTTCGAACGCGATACAGAAAGTATTTTTCCATCCAATAATTGAATTTCCTGTCTTTTTCTAACCCGTATATATTCCATATTTACTATATAACTATTATGTGCGTAAGCAAAATTATAATGTTCCAAAATTTTATATAATTCACAAATTCTCCTATTACAATGCACCTTTTTTATATTTAACCTCTGTTGTAACTTTTCGTTTATAAAAACATCAACTCCTCTTTTTGCAATCGCTATATACATAATCTCTTTAGGGGCTATTTTATAACTATCCTGTCCACTATGACATAATATATATTCATTTGCAAAACCTAATTTTGAACAAACTATATATGGGGCTTGTTCTCTCTTTATTGCTTTTATTAAATCTTCTTTTGAATTATATTTGTGAAATACTATATTTTTATTTAGATTTGACTTTAGAAATGTATTCTTGATTTGTCTTACATAATCTTCATCATGATTGTATATTGCTATGTTTATCATATGTTCCCCCTTTAATTTTGTTTCATTTTTCAAGACTTCCATAATTCTATCACAATTTACAAATTGTGTAAACATTAGGACTACAAAACCTCTCTCATTTATAGAACAACAAGGAATGTCCTTTAGAACATTCCTTGCCATTTAATAACTATTTTTTCTTCACTGCTACTACAATTAATCTGCCATCTTCATCCGAACCGTAGCATGTAGACAATGTTAATAACTGCTGACCAAACTTAGGTTTTACTCCTGTTGTATAAAGTGCTTTTTCCATAATTCCTGTAATATTTTTCTTGAAATTTTTGCTATTTGGTGCATCAATGAAGTTGTACCATTCATCATCCTGTTTTAAAGCAACAACAGCAAAAATCTTATAAAAATTATCTCCGTTTTTTGTTTGGAATTCTACCTCAGGATGTTTTTTATAATATGATTTATCTACATACTGTTTTAGGGAAGCAAACAGTTGACCGTTTCTCATATTGTGACCGTATAGAATGCAGTTGCTACTGTTTATTGTACAGCGGGCGTCCAAAAATGGTGTGCCTGAAGTGCTATACTGACCATTGAAATTTTTGTACAGATATTTCTTTGGATCATTAGGTGTATGCATTACCGGATAATCTATAGCTGTTTTCTTTATGCATACCCATCCGATACACTCTTTATTTTTCTTAAATAAAGCATCTAAATCTCTTCCCGATTTACTGTCATTAGAGATTTCTTTTGACAAATCTTTAAATCGTTGCTGTGCCACTTTATGACTGAAAATTTGGCGACCAATAATAAATCCTGCCAGTAAAATAATTAATAACAATATAATTGCAATAATAATTTTAACTGCTTTAGATTTCTTCTTTTTCATCTTTTCCTCTCTATACTTTCTTATATATTTTGCACAAAATATCCTTTATTTTAGGCATTTGTTCAATTTCTCCTACTTTTTTAATAGCAGGAACCGTCAGGCATTACCGCCTGACAATCCCTGCCATTCTACAATTTACTTGTTATTCTTTTCCTAATTGTTCCATTCCACAACTGAATTTTTATTCTGTTGCTCATTGTGTTGACCTACTCCACAATTTCTTTATTGTCTCTTCCTGCAAGGAATGCAACCCATGTAGTATCTTTGCTTATTGGAACAATAGTGTTTTCATTTGCAAAAAACTTTTCGAAACAATCATAGAAATCTTCAGCGTCCATACCATTATTTTCCTTGAAAAATTTCTGAGCATCGGTGTCGCCCATCATATCCTGATATGCACCATAGGCAACAGTTATGTCATCGTTAAAACCTTTTGGAACTTCTTCTGTTCCGTAATCTTTTTCAGTGGTTTTAACCCCTTCTTCTTTCAACTTTTTAGCCAAAGCCTTGTAAATGTTTTTGGCTATTGCAGAGTAGTCATGACCAATTGTTAAACTCTTTGTTTTATCAAAGTTTCCGCTATCCAGATATGAATAGTAATTTGGTTTAACGTAGGCATTTGTCATTCCGTCTGAATAAATCCCCTCTGCACTTGTTTTCTTGAAAAATTCTTCACCTTCTACTAATTTTCCAATGGCGTTTTTTGTGTCCTTATTCTTAATGTTAAGCTTTAAGAACCAACCTGTTTCTTTGCCATACTCGTAAATATCATAGGCTTTGTTCTTTTTGATTGCATCTCCATGCTCATCTTTATTAAATAAGAACATGTCATAATCCTGTGATTTAATGAGCCTTGTTTTGTCGCTAAAATCAGCAGTTTTTATTGTGACTGTTTTGTATGAACAATTACCATTTTTACCAGGCTTTAATGTAATATTATCGTACGCCTTAACCGAATCAATAACATACTTTCCTGTACCTAACGGATAATCCTTTTCCTTTAGTGACTGATAAATAATAGGAATATTAAATATTGTAATATTTCTGCTGTCAACAGTGTTAAAAGTAAATACTAATGTTTCATCATCTGTAACTTTCACACTTGAAATTCTTGTAAGCAAATCTTTGTAAGAATTGTCCTGTGATCTAAACCACCTGTATGACTGTGCCACATTAGAAGCTTTTACTTTTTCGCCGTCACTGTAAGTTTTATCAGTATTTAATTTCACTACGGCTTCCCTGCCTTCTTTGTTGAAGGTAATAGATTTTGCATTGCAGTAAGTAATTTTGTAATTACCGTCAATATTTATTAATGGTTCGTAAACAAGTTTTTTTAGAACTGCTGCTGCCTCATCATCATGACTGTATGGATGATTGTCAGCTATGGAAGTTGAAACCCCAATGGAATATGTATCTTCTCTATTCTGTTTTAAATTAACCTTAGATGAATCACCTTTGAATACAACGTGTGATCTCTGCCCTTTTCCGGCAAAAAACGCTATGATTAACCCTATTACAACAGCAATTAAAAATACAACTATCAGGGCTATAATTTTCTTTTTTTTATCCATTTTAAAATTTTTCATGTTCTTAATAAAGAATAAGGGGAAAAATCCCCTTATTCTACTTCCTTTCTTCTCTTTTTACCGAATATCAATAATATTGCACCTGCAAGCATTGCTAATACCATTGGTACTAATGCCCACCAATATTTCATGTCTAAGCCGGTCTGAATCTTATCAGATTTTTCTACTGGAGTAAATCCAAGATAAGCGTTCTTATGATTGTAACCATCAAGCTCATATTTAAGCTTGTAGTAGCTCTTGGCCTTTCTTGGAATTGCCAATGTAATTGTTGGAGTAATACCTGTTGTTACCTTGTCCTTAGCACCCTTAGAAGTGTCAGGAGCAAGAATATTAACCTGTTTGCTTCCAAATATTACAAAGTCATAATCCTTAGTAAATGAACGTTCATCCGGTTTTTCCATTGTCAAACGATATTCATAAGGTTCATTATTTTCATCAAGAACCGGAAGATTTTCAAATTTGAAGAATCCTCTCTTATCTGTAACAGCTTTTCCACCTGGATACTTAACAAACTTGTCATCAGATTTCTTCTTGTATAATAAGTAAACATCTTTGTTTTCAAATTTCTGTTCACCCTTATCAATAATACCATCTGCATTAGCATCTTCAAATACAATACCTGCAATGCTTCCTACTCCGTAAGGAACAATACCTGCATCAAGTGATTCTACTGAGAATCCGTATGAAATATTATAGCCGTCTACGTTGTAATCAGCCGGTGTTGTGTTATCAGCTTTATCTGCTAAAATCATCAATGCCTGTTCTGTTTCCAGATAGCCTGTCTTTTCGTTCAAGTCACTCTTGTTTCCTTCAGCTTCAACATGGAATTTTGTAACTCCATACTGACTTGGGATTTCTGAAACCTTAACACGATATCCGTATACTACCTGTTTCTCATCAACATTTCCGTATAACTCAAGGTTATCGAACTTGTATTTTCCATCCTTGCCAGTCTTCATTGTTACAGGCTCTTCTTCGTCTATCTTAACCCATTTTCCATTGTTAAGATATAACTTTTCAAGTGTAACAGTAACGCCCTTAGCGTATTTCTTTTCATTACTAATTCCATCTCGGTCTTTGTCAACCCATACAAAACCTGAAATTGAGTAAACACGTTTTGCTACGAATCCACCGTTATACTGTTCGCGGTCAATTCCCTTAGCAACATCATAACCTTCGATTATGTATGGTGTGTTAGGATTTTCATCATTGTCAGCTTTCTGTGCTAAAACAATACAACCCTTGAATAATTCTTCTCTGCCATCTTCTTTCTTAGTAATTTCGAAAGTATTGCTTCTAAGTGAACTATCCTTATCACCATTGTTCATCTCATACTTAGTTGTCTGTCTGTCAGATTTGTCAATTACATATACTTTATATCCATACATGTAGTTTGTTCCATCTTCATTAACAAATGTATCAAGATTATCGAACTTATAGTTACCGTCTTTATCAGTTTTTGTCTTAGCAAAGAATTCAACATCTTCTGTTGTTCCTGTTCCTAACTGACCTGTTGTATTTTCCGGAGCAAGCATCCATTGGCCGTCCTTGTATACAAAACGCTTTAATCCGATTTCTACATTTTCTAACATCTTATCACCATCGTTTATTAAACCATCGTAATTTACGTCATCGAATATAGAACCTGAAATAGCTGCTTTCTTAATTTCAGTGTAGCCACCATTGTGCTTCTTACTATGTTCTGCAAGAATTACGTTGTAACCTTCAACCTTGTAAAGATCATCAATTCCCTTAACATTAGTATCTTCTGTAATCTTGCTTGCGATTACAGTCTTTCCATCAAGCATTTCATCGATTGATGTATCAGCCTTAATAATGTGACCACTTGTAAGCAAGTAACTGTCATCACCGTATCTTGTTACGGCATATCCGTCAGGATCTTTAATTACCCAAACTTCATAACCGTATAACTTATTAGATCCTTCTTCTTTCTTGTGTGTGTTCAAATTACTGAACAGGTATCCACCGTTGGCATCTGTTGTTGTAGTACTTATGAAGTCTTCCTCATGAGTTGGTACCCACTGACCGTCTTCATATACAAACTGTTTAAGTCCAACTTCAAATCCTTCAAAGAACTTGTCGTTTTCGTCAATCTTGCCATCGTAATTTACATCTTCAAAGATTGTACCACTTATTGAACCTCTCTGTTCTTCAACATAGCCTGCGTTGTAATTCTTATCATGTTCTGCCTTGATTACGTTGTAACCTTCAGCCATGTAAATATCATCAACGCCCTTCTTATCTTCAGCAGTTGTTGCCTTGTGAGCAACTATTGTCTTGCCATCAAGGATTTCATTTAAGCTTGAATCTGCCTTTAATATGTGTCCACTTACAAGTAAGTAACTGTCATCACCATATCTTGTTACGGCATATCCGTCAGGTCCTTTTACAACCCAAACTTCATAACCATATAACTTGTTGACTCCGTTATCTTTCTTATGAGTATCAAGATTATCGAATATGTATCCGCCATCCTTGTCTGTCTTAGTTGCACTAATGAATTCGTCATCATGAGTTGGTACCCACTTGCCATCTTCGTATACAAACTGTTTCAAACCAAGTTCAATGCCTTCAAAATACTTATCGTCTTTATCAATCTTGCCGTCGTAATTTACGTCATCAAATACTGTTCCGCTTATTGAACCTTTTTCTTCTGCTACATAGCCTGCGTTGTAGTTCTTAACGTGTTCTGCTTCAACTACATTGTAGCCTTCTGCAAAGTAAACATCATCAATTCCACTCTTTTCGGTATCATTTGCAACCTTGTGAGCTACTACTGTCTTACCGTCAAGGATTTCATCAAGCTTTGTATCAGCCTTTAATATGTGTCCACTTACAAGTAAGTAACTATCGTCACCGTATCTTGTTACTGCGTAGCCGTCTGGATCTTTTATTACCCAAACTTCGTAACCATATAACTTGTTGACTCCATTATCTTTCTTATGAGTATCAAGATTATCGAATGTGTATTCACCATTCTTATTTGTCTTTGTGGTACTGATAAATTTATCATCATGAGTTGGTACCCACTTGCCATCCTCATATACAAACTGTTTAAGTCCAACTTCAAATCCTTCAAAGAACTTGTCGTTTTCATCAATCTTACCGTCGTAATTTACATCATCGAATACTGTACCACTTATTGAGCCCTTCTGTTCTTTTACATAACCTGCGTTGTAGTTCTTAACGTGTTCTGCTTCAACTACATTGTAGCCTTCTGCAAAGTAAACATCATCAATTCCTGTAACGTCATCCTCATCTGTAACCTTATGAGCTACTACTGTTTTACCATCAAGGATTTCGTCAAGCTTTGTATCAGCTTTTACAATCTGTCCAGTTACAAGTAAGTAACTGTCATCACCATATCTTGTTACTGCGTAGCCGTCTGGATCTTTTATTACCCAAACTTCATAACCGTATAACTTGTTGACTCCGTTATCCTTCTTATGAGTATCAAGATTATCGAATGTATAATTTCCATTCTTATCTGTTGTAGCTTTTGCTATGAAATCACCTTCATTTGTCGGATTCCACTTGCCATCTTCGTATACAAACTGTTTAAGTCCGACTTCAAAGCCTTCAAAGAACTTGTCGTTTTCATCAATCTTACCATCGTAATTTACATCATCGAATACTGTACCGCTTATTGAGCCTTTTTCTTCTTTGATGTAGCCGGCATTATAATTGCTTGCAACCTCTGCCATAATTACATAGTAGTCATTTACATTATAAGTATTATCAATACCTGTCATGTCATCCTGGTCTGTAATCTTATGAGCTACAACTGTCTTACCGTCAATTATTTCCGGTGTATCTGTGTCATTCTTAAGGATGTGATCGTTAACGAGTAAGAAGCTATCCTTACCATATTTTGTCTTAGCATAACCGCTTGGATCTTTAGTTACCCAAACTTCATAGCCGTACAACTTGTTCTCACCATTTTCGTTTACATAAGTATCAAGATTATCGAATACATAATGACCATCCTTATCTGTTGTTGTCTTAGCAACATACTGACCTTCATTATCTTCTTTCCATTTTCCGTTTTCGTAAATAAAACGTTTTAGACCAATCTCAACACCTTCGAATAATTTTTCATCACTATCAAGTTCACCGTCGTAATCCTCATCATCAAATGCGATTCCTTCGATTATACCTTTTCGTAATTCTGTATATCCTGCATTGTAATCTTTAAGGTGTGACTCACGTACAACGTCATATCCTTCTACTACATACAAGTCATCTAAACCACCAAGAGTTTCTGAACTTGCTTTTCTTGCAACAACTAACTTGCCATTAAACATTTCATCTAATGAAGTGTTCTTCTTAATAACCTGACTGTTAAGTAATACTGCACTGTCATCAGTTCCATTATTACTCTGATATCTTGTTATACCGTAACCTGCCGGTTTGTTAACAACCCAAACTTCATATCCGTAAATATGTTTGTCTCCGTTGTCTTCAACAAAAGTATCAAGTCCGTTAAACTTATAATTTCCATCTGCATCTGTTACTGTTGTTGTGTAGTAATCATCGTCTCCCTGAGATAATTTCCACTGTCCATTTTCATAAACATATCTCTTTAAGCCAATAGTAATATTTTCGAATTTACCATCATTCTTATCAATGATACCATCTACATTCTTATCATCGAATACACAACCTTCAATGCTACCCTTTGCGTACTTAACAAATCCAAGATTGTAGCCCTTACGTGGAATGCTGATTGTACAATCATAATTTTCCACAATATGAGAACATTCAGAATCAATGTCTGTAATCTTCTTAGCAATCATTGTGTTTCCGTCCATTAATTCGCCAAGTTCAAGGTTTGGATTCTTATCACCCTTAATAACCTGCATGCTATTAGCAATTAATGCACTGTCGTCTTTATCGTTATTTGCCTGATAATATGTTGCAGCCAATGTCTGCCCTTCATCGTTTACAGGCATTTCTAATAACCATACTGTGTATCCATAAAGAATTGGATCATCTGTTGTATCTTCATGTGATGGCAATTCTTTAAATGCATAATAGCCATCTGCATCTGTTACTGTTGTAGCGTAATATGTGTCTCCGTTTTCGTTTGGTGCTTCAACCCACTTCTTAGTTGCAACATCATACTTATAACGTTTAACGCCAATCTTTACACCACTTAGTAACTTATCCTGTTTTGTCACGTCAGTTTCATCTGTATCGTACTTACCATTGTTATTGTTATCCTCAAATGCAATACCATCAATATATGAATGGTCCTTGTCATGAGCAACAAGTCCCATATTGTACTGCGTTAAATCTCTTCCAAGTGCAATATCATAATCACCGATTATTGTTGCACTAGCAGGTTCTGTTGATGGTTTTGCTGCTATAACATAGCCATCCATTTCTTCTTTGTCAGTTCCTGCGTATGGGCTGCTTGCAATAGTCTTGGTTATATCATATTTTCCACCATTCTCTTTGATTAACGCATTACTATTCTTAACGACTCCGTTAGCCTTATGTTTAGTAACATGATACTCATCAGGAATAATATCCACCTGGAGTTTGTATCCAGCAAGGTAATTCTTATTATTAATTGTTACCTGTGTTGGAACTTCGATTTCATATTTTCCGTCTATGCTTGTAGCATCAACTATGTCTGTATATGTAACAGCATTGCCGTTTACGAGATACTGTTTCCACTGACCGTTATCATAGTAGTATGTTGTTGCTGTAACAACCATCTGTTTGTTACCAAGAGCATCCTTAATTTTCTGTGTAAATTCGTCTGCCTTTCCATCATCACTACTATTAATAATTCCATCATAGTTGTAATCTTCAAATACATTACCTGTAATTGTTGATTCCTCGAAAGCATGATATCCTGCATCGAGTTTTTCATAATCCTTAGATGTTACAAGATCATAATATTTATCCCTATAGTCTGTAACATGTGCTAATTCATTTACTTTCTTTGCAGCACTGCTTCCATTAACTGTTCCCTGACCGCTAACATTACCACAACTGTCTGCAACGATAATATAGTCATCGTCCTTTGTAAGTTCCTTATTCTTAAGATCACTACCACGCTGTGTGTCAGGATCATATGTTCCATACAATGTAGGTCCATAGGTTGTATTGTCAGGATCTTCTGCCATATAAACCTTGTATCCTGCAAGATAATACTTGCCGTCTTTATAAACAAATGTATCAAGATTATCTAAGTTATATTCTCCATTACTATCTGTTACTGATACAGGGCTTGTATATGTAGTATCTTCAACCCAGTTTTCAGTTCCACTTGAAACACTGTCAAGATAGAAACGTTTGATAGTAACTTTCTGTCCAACCATACCTAGTTCATTACTATCCATAATTCCATCATAGTTGTCATCCAGCCAAACCTTACCTGATACTGAGCCTTTTTCAAATCTAACCAATCCGGCATCACTTCCATCATGGTCTGTTACCTTGTTTACATCAAAGTAACCAAGGTCATTGTGAATTAAATATTCACTCTGGTTATTAAGAGATGCGTCTCCGTATTCACTCTTAACATCCTTATCCGGTATCTTCTTAGCAGTAATAATGAATTCATCATTTTCATTAAGCATTAATTCATCATCTGAATTCTTCCACAAATCACTATCTACATCTGCTGCTGCATTTCTGTATTTTGTTATGCCATAATGTAAGTCATCAATATTTGTATTAACTCTTACCTTATAACCAACTATACATTCTGTTCCGTCTGCCATTGTTGCTGTAGACTTCACATCAGTAAACTTGTATGCACCATCTGCATCTGTATTAGTTGTAGTTGTGTATTCACTAAACTTGCCTGCATCCTTTAAGTCTGCATCCTGAAGTTTCTGCCACTTATTGTTGTAGTATACATATGGAACAAGCTGTAATTCAATATTTTCAATTCCAGGCTCGTCAACTTCGTTGCCGTCGTCATCTGTATACTTATCCTGCTTACCGTTATAATTCTTATCTTCCCAAACAACACCGTCAATTTCAGCATCATCTTTTGTTGTTAAGCCTGCATCGTACTCTGTAATAATAAGTGCATCTGAAATATCATAATCTTTTCCATCTGCTGTAAATTTATAATCATCTAAAGTGCTGTCTGTAGCTTCACCTGCCGGTACAACGATATCATCTGTAAGATATCTGTAGTTGCCTCCTGTAAGTGGTAAATCACTGTCAGATAATCCGTTGTTCATATAGAACTTAGTTGGGATGTATTTCTTACCTAATGTGTCAGAAACCTTATCAACACTACTCATATCTAACTTAACCTTGTATCCACATAAGTATCTGTTATCACCAATCTTATATGAAGTATCAACAATAAATGTATATGATGAGCCCTGACTTTCGACTACATCATCGTCATCATCATTTATTCGAATCCACTTACCATTGTCGTAATAGTATTTCTCAAGTACCAACTTAATTCCGTCAATACCCGGTTCTGAAACAAGTAATCCATTTTCATCAATGTACTCATTTCTAATACCATCGTAGTTCTGGTCTTCAAATATGTATTTACCAATAGCACCAACACCTGCCGGTACATAACCGAATCCTAATCTATCGTATGAACCATATCTACCATCTACACAATTTCCCATATCGTAGTCATCTGACTTTGGAAGAACTGAGAATATGTTAGTTGTATTCTTATTAAGATTCTTGTTGTATAGTAAATCGTTATCCTTCTCATATTGAAGAGCCTTGGTACTTAATGTTACCGGTGATGGTTTGAGTATGTCATCAATCTTACCTGTGTCAGCAATAGCTATGTAGCTTCTGTATGGATATAACGTTGTACTGAAATATCCATTACTGTCTGTACAAATAGTTGTCTTATTCTTAGTGCTTATCTCGTTACCATTCTTATCATATGCCGGTACCATTGTACCATCGGTCTTAACTTCATAAATATAAATATCTACATTTTTAAGTCTCTTTTCGGCATCATCCATCTTACCATCAATGCTGTCTGTAATTGTCTTTCCAGCAGCATCATACTGAATATCCATCCATGAATATCCACCGTATTCAAATGATGGGGCAACACCTAAATCATAAGATGTCATCTTTTCATCATAATCCTGATAAGTTGACTCATCTGTACCAATAGCATCAATTTGAATTGCATCTTTTGTCTGGATAGTTAATGATTCAACCTTTGCACTATCACTTGGTTCATCACCTTTGCCTGTTACTCCTAAATCTGGAAGGGTATCATTTGCCTCTCCTGGACGGTATACGTCAACAGATGTACCTGTAACACCTATACTTCTAGTTGTAAGAGCATATTGATTGTATTTACTATCCTTAGGGAATGTGTAACGTAATTTATATTTTCCCGGTTTAATATTTGAAATAATGAAATATCCATCATTACCATAAACATCTTTTTCTGTTGTATACGACATTGGTCCGTATGTTGTATAAATTGATGAACCCATAGTATCTGTTTTAATCTTACCTGTGCTTTCGTCAATTACACAATACTTGCCGTCTTTTTCTACAACAGCTTCACCTAAACGGTTTACTGGATATCCGTTTTCTGTAAGAAGTTCAACTTTAACTCCGTTAATACCCGGATCATCAATTTCACCGTCATAATCTAAGTCTTTTGTCTTCTTCTCAAGTAACCATCTACCCTTACCGTCACGCTGGTAATAATCTGCTTCGTCTGTAAACTTAGCATTATAGCTTTCATCCAACCAAACATAATGTCCGATATAACCTCTGTCAGATGGAGCTGTTAAGCAAACACCTGCATTTGGTGATTCTGTAACCTTGTCATCTCCTGACTGAGCTGTGAAACTATTCCAACTATCTGAATCTGCTGTATCCTGTAAGATTGTTTCTGATTCTTCAGAAATACAATTCTTGCTTAATGGAAGGTTAAGTGGTGCCTTCAAGTCATATGATACAGACAACTTAGCCTTTGTACTTAAATAGTAATCATCTGTAGGCTCTACATAAATTGCCTGTGCATGTTTTTGAAGTTCCTCAAACTTCTCAGGATCAGATGTCTTTAACTTAAGTAAATCTGATAACCTTACAAAATACCTCTTCTTTTCATTAATAGCAGAAGTTGTTTTACCTCTGATTGATTTATAGAAATTAACTGATGATGTTTGTTCCAAAGTTGGTAAATCTGATATATCAGTCTTTTCTATAGTATTTCCATTGTACTTAAATGGTCCTATCCAAACATTTACATTGTTTCCATCTGTCATTGTACTTGACGAGCCATTTGCAACTGCTTCAATCTTAATTGATTCAAGATTTAACCAACCACGCCAGTCAGTTCCTCTTGATGTAGAGAAGCCTGTAGGTGCATACAATTGCGTATCGCCTACAAATGGAAGTACATCATATATAATCGGTTGCCTATACCCCTTCTTACCTAATACCGGTTCTGGGTTATAGATAGATGATGTAAAGCTGTACTTCGTACCTTCAGGAACAAGTGCCGGTCTGTCAGCTCCGGTTCCCTTTTCAGACATACCGTAACCATATTCAGAGAAAGCTCTCTTGTTTCGGTTAAATGCCTGTGTACCTGCGAAACCTACGTTATTTACAGATACAGTAATTGTATTTTCAATATTGCTTTTACCATTATCGTTAACATCACGAGTGTCAATTTCATATGCATAATTCTTAACGTTCTGTGATACAGGAATTGATGGTTCAAATGCACCTGACTTAAATCCGTAACCTTTTGAGCTTAATAACTCTGACTCAACCATTGTATTTTCATCAGTAGCTATAGGTAACATATAGTCAATTACCATTCTCTGACCCGGTTCAAGCTGTCCATCTGCTGTCCATCTTATAAATCTTCTCTGTCTCTCATACTTAATTCCGGCAATCTTTTCATACATATTCATTGATACTGAAGATATCTTACATTTGTCTTTGCTAACAACATTGCCGTCTTTATCTTCAACATGCCATGACCAAACTGCCTGTGAGTCATCGAATGTTTCCGGTGACTTAAAGGTTGGAGCTAAGGAATTCTTCCATTCATCACTACCATACTCTACTTCATGGAAGTATTTGTATACCAAAGGATCCTCTGATTCTACTGCTGAACTTAAGTTTTGAATAACTGGTAACAATGCAACAACCTGTGGGTTAGATGCATAGTCTTCTTCAACCTCACCAACATCTGTTTTTGCGATTTCCTCATTATCCAAGTTCTTTAATTCAATGCTGTACTTAAGCATATTAGATGAATTGTTAATTGTTATGTCGTTACTCCATCCAAACTCAATGTCATTTGTATCTTTGTTTCTTGAAACCATGAAGTATTGATTCTTCATATCAATTTCCATTACCGGAAGTTCTTTTGCTATATAATATCCTGCTCTTGAGCGTTCAGAATCTGCACACAACTGTGTATCATCATATTTAGCCCAACCTGTAGCAAAATGATTTACATGTCTTCTGGTTTCACTTAAGTGGCTTGCAGTCATCATAACAAAGGCTGCATTACCAATCTTGTTCTCGTCATCATATTCATCCTGATCGTTAGCTGTTGATACAACTGACTCTGGAAGTGGATCTAAGTTGTTATGTTCAGGATCAACATCATTCATTTCCTGCTTACCATCTGTATCCGAATCAGCATCAATGTCTAATCTAAATCCCTTAGGAACAACATATTCATCTTCATCAGAAGAAATAATATAACGTACCTGATATATTCTCTTACCTAAAGAAGTTCTATTACCATAAAGTTTCTCAGATAATTTTCTAATATCAATAATTGTGTTTTTGTCGATGCTAACTCCTTTATCCGAAGTTCCAGCAATCTTTTCATTATACAACTGAGTTAAGTTCAACCACTCACCTGCATTACTGTTCTTAACATCCTGATAAGTTGCACCATCTGCTGCATCATCTACATTATCATTACATAATGCAAGTACCTGTACTTTCAGGTTCCTCTTTAGTGCTTCTCTGTATGCTTCATCGCCACAGTTTTCAGGAATTTCCCAAACACCTGTACCTATAGCATATATCTGTTTTGATATACTATCTTCATTTACAGGTGCTTCTTCCTTAGTTGCTAAGAAAGTTGATCTAAATGGTATACGCCAATCTACTATGAACTCTCTTACAGCACTACCTTCATTTACAGCCTGATCCATATATACAGACAGTCGAACTGAGCTCTTTACTATTGGATCATCAATTGTTCTATGTGAACCACCTAATATATCAGGGTTATCCACTTCTCTACGCTGAACTGATGTATCAAGTCGTACTGTTGAATGTGGTTTTAATAATGTTACAATAGCTGATTCATCTTTTGCGTATTTATCAGAATAATCGCCATCACTATCATAATCAACTTCGTTATCCTTATCATCCGTAGCTTCTCTTTCATATAAGATACCGCCATCATCTAAATCAGTTAATGCATCAAAACCACCATCCGGATTTGTATCTTTTAAGTAGTATCCATCTGCATCATCAAAAGTTACATAACCATCAGCCTTAAATTTATTATCCCATGCGGAATCATTCTTCCAAGCTTCATCTGATGTTTCTATTTCTGAATCATCAAGAACATTGTTTCGTACCTGTGTTTTAACACCTACTACCAACGTATCTTTGTATGCAAAGTAACCTGGTAAATGTTTTCCATGTACATAATCACTATAAATTGGCAATTCATCTGTATCTTCATAATCTCCAGCTGTACATACCTCAAATGTAATAACCTGTTCCTTATTGTCATTGTAGTGTTTATCTACAACTTTCAATTCATAACCATGTTTTTCAGCTTCGTCTATATTCATCTTAACAACGGTGCCATCAGCCTTCTTGTATATAAGATATACTGCGTCGCCTTTTAACGGTACTGCTTTTACAATAGATGGTAATACTACTGTAACCTTCATCTTAGCATGAGAAATATTTCCCTGATAATAATATTCATCATCTTTTACTTTATCTGCGCCATTTACAACTTTTACATTGTAATAAAGGTCATCCATGTACTGTACAGGTTCATCTTCTGAAGGATAATACTCATAAATATCATCCTGCCATTCAGGTGAACGTGCTCCTAAATTGTCAACCGCATCCGCTGCATTTTTAGAAACAAACGTCTTATTTTCAATAACCGGATATTTTACCCTAATTCTATTCGATGTCATAACACCTGCATTTGAATCTACACATCCATTATCTAAGTCTGCACCTTTATCTTCTGAACGCAAGTAAACGTTTTGTCTTAATTCCGGATAATCTTCAAGACTTAATTGGTCTCCATTTATTTCCTGAATCTGATTATCTTTCTCATAGTATCGTTTATTACCTAACTGATCTGTTGCATCAATTGCTGAATCACTACCAAGATTACTTGCTGTTGGTACCTTTGGTAACACTGCCTTAGGTGTACCTGACGGCATATCATTGTAATCTCTGTTTGTTTCTGCAATATCAAGTCTTGAATCTTTTAATGTACCTGTCCAGTGATATCTGTCCTTCTTGTTGTATTTATATACATATGAGTCAACAACTTCATTACCTACATAGTAAGGATTTTCCATTCCTGTTGATTCAGCAACCTGCTTGTTTTCAACATCTGAATCAATCTTAAACTTGAAGTTATTCATTTCACTGGAAATGAAAGTTCTATTTGACTGATATTGTTCTCCTAGTCTTTCATCCTTTGTTCCATCTTTAGTATTCAGATCAGGATTATCTGCTGTAAAGAACTTAAATGAAAATACTCTTGATGATTCTGAATCAATCTTAACCTTCTTCTCATTTCTGATGCTTACTTTTTCCTTCTGCTTAAAGGTTATCTTGTATCTTCCTTCCAGAGTACCATCTTCACCTTCTAATTGAATGTATTCAACAGTAGCTTCGTAAAGTTCCTGTTCTTCCTGATATTCTTTTAAGGTATCTAAGTCTGCACCGTTATAATCTGCACCTCTTAAGGTCCAGTCTAACTTCTTCTTAGCATTTTCCTTATTATCAGTAGTAAACAGATTTCCATCTGTATCTTTTGGTACTATACCTGCCGGTAAAATATTTGTAACTACAGGATGATATAGCGTTCCCATATTTCCACCGTCTGTTGCATAAGTATGTCTTACCTTAAATGTCTGATACGTTGTGTAATTCAGCAGCCACTCTGGTGCTAAAGTATTAAGCCAGTATTTATTTTCAACATGAATGTTCAATGTTGATGTTTCACCTTGCGGATCAACATAATAATCTTGTGACTTGCTACCGTTAATATTATCTTCACCAACTGTAGTCCAAGTTCTTATCATTGGTTTTCTCATATGAGCACGGGTTCCTGTACTTGCATAAGTATTACGAACACCGCTTGAGAAAACTTTTCTCTCCTCTACACTAGCGGATGCTGCACTGTCTGCATCTTTTCCCTGACTTGACACCTCTCGGTTCGTAATATTCATACCGTTAATGTAAGGTGTGTTTGGGGAACCGTTAAGGAAATAGTAGTTACTATCTCTGTGATGGTCATCATGTACATAGTATGTATTCCACATAACGTCCATTCCATATTTTTGTGTACTTACCGGTTTTGGCATGTCTGTCAAATAATTATTTCCCCAAAGTGAAGTTGTATCATAAACCTGATAGTAAAGATCCTTAGTTGTATCAACAGGTTTAACCATTACTTCGTCGTACCAATATTCATTCTTAGGTGTAGCATACACATGAGATGGAATATTTACATACATTGCATAACCTGTTTCATCACCTCTATTAAACCATTTTTTAAGTGGCTTAGTTATTGTTATTCTAAGAACCCAAGAAGTATGTTCATATTCACTATAATAAGCATCTTTATTTTCATAACTGTCACCACTATTATTCATAGTTGATGTACTAAGAAGTGGATCTCTCATAATGTTTGGTGTTAAGTAACCTTGCTTATTGTTTGGACTTTGAATTACTTCTACCTTAACATCATTTTCAATATCAATATCACTATATACAGGATTCTTACTTGTTCCACTGCTTAAAATTTCAGCCTTTAAGTCACTAAAATCAGGATTACCGTCCTTGTCTAATTTAGGCTCTATACCCTGTGGCATTACATATGTAAACTCGAGACCACTTTCAATGTCCCAATCACCGTAGTTATATGCTCCAATACGTGTTGTGAAGTCCTGATCATATTCCAATGTTGTAATGGTATCATCATTTAAATTTCTTATATAATCATTAAGCTGGTTGTGATCCGAACTATAATACCATTTATAAGCTGTATAGTGATCATCCCACTGTCCTTTACTATAGTTTGTTGGCAAATACTCCTGTGATTTCAAATAATCATCATCACCAATCATCTGTGAACTTGCCAGCAACCACGCTGTCTGCAGATGAAGTCTTGATTCTGTCCAAATAACTACATCTTCATGATTTCCCTGCCAGTTCTTGTCTCGCACTCGCAGTACCATAAGCTTATTATAGTAATCTCTGGAGTAACCAGTAACTGAACCATTTCTATAGTTTTCACTTACAGGAAGTTGATTGTATTTACCTGTTGTACGTGTTGGATCATAATATGTCATCTGCTGATTATTAGCAGTACGCATATCCTGATCTTTAAGATAGCCGTTGTTTCCATATTCGTCATTACCGTTACTTGTATCCGTTTCATTTGACCCAGGCATATAGGTAATAGATTCCTTCAAATATTCATACTTGTCAATGTTCTTATTTCTTGTACCACTAACACCTACATCATGATAGAGATAGTTCATGTCCATCATATCATTTTGATTAGCAAATCGTGTGCTTAATGAACCAATAGTCCCAATATATGGATATGAATAACTATATGACCAGTAGAAGTTCTGCCACTGGTAATACTCACCCATCTTTGGATAGTAATCCACATAAGTTTTCTGAGTACCATCTTCATTATTACGTGTTGTATAAGCTAAAGGCAAATCTTCTTTTCTGATTTCTGCCTCATAATACACTTCTAATGTTTCACCAATTTCTAAGCGTGAACCATCATCAAACTGTATCTGATATACGTTAAAGTCAATTGATGTTGTGTCTGTGTTTTTCTTAGTTCCATTAAATATCAGATCTGTGTATGCATGACCGCTACCTGTATTAGAAACTCCGTCATTGTAATTCTTTGTAGTAACAAAATCTCCACCATAATCTGCTGCATCACTGAATTTTGTTTTCGTAATAGTATACTTTGGTATTTCCGAATCATCTTTCAGTGTACCATCTGCATTATACCATTTTATCTTAATCTTATTTGCATCAAGACCTGAAGTAGTAATGTATTCAGGAATCTTGTCAAACAATGCAGGATTCAATAATGCCCCCTGCGGATCAGTTTGTCCTCTCTTATTGTTAATTACAGTTGTCTTATACCAAACTTTGTCACCAGGTCGATAACCTTTTATCTGTTCAGCATTAGCATTGTATTTAACTGCTGCGTCATCAGAATTTTTAAATATTTGTGTGTGAACTGTAAGTATTGGTCTTTCTCTTGTAATTACCGCTGTTGTACTTCCGTATATTGTTGCTGTAGAAGTATCTTCATATTTAGTATCTGTTGTTGTTTGATTTTCATCAGTGTTGCTAATGTCTTCATCATGTAAATGTTCAAACGCACAACTTGCTGATACTCCTATAGTGAACTTGTCACTGGCAGTTGTGTTTTGCTTCTCAGCAGCATTTCTAGTGTCACGATATCTACCAATACCATGAAGTTCGAATGGCTTATCTGCTGTAGCAAATGTAATTTCTTCTGCCGGTACATCATAATATGTCCATCTAATAGATACTGCATCCTTTAATAAGAAGTAACCTGCATCTATCTGAGCTTGTGTGATTGTATCACTTGTTAATACTTTATCAGCCTCTACCCATTGAGATATATACTGTTTATCTGTATAAATACCAACATCTGTTCCTATTGTCTTACCTGATAAATCCTTGTAGAAACAATATTCAGCCTTAGCCTTCTTAGTTCCTGTAGAATCCATATTTTCAGGATAAGCAAATTCCGGTTTTTCTGTTAAATCAAATCCCTTAAACCATCTACCATCTTTTCTACTATTAGTTAAGAAAGATGTTGTATATGTAATAGATGATAATTTATGTGTTGTGCTATTAGTTACAGCTCCCTTATTTGGACCATACAACTTAGCAATCATAGGTCTTTCATCTATGTGTGGATTTGTATCTTCATTTCTACCCGGTGTCTCATATCCGTCAACATATACTAATTCAGGTGTCAATGAGCTATTGTAATAAGTTATGTCACTCTTAATAGTTCCAACATAAGAACTTTCATTATTATAGAAAGAACCATAATAGCCACTTTGACCATATAATCTGCCATATGTTACATTATCCCCACTATCCTTGTAATATAATGCATGCTGTGAATATGTATGTTTTGGATGTGTAGTAACATATACATTTTGTACAATATTCTTACCTTCAAACGGTTTTACTTCCTGTGTTAATTCAGTTATAACAACAATCTTAATATTTTTACCTTTAGTTATTTGATTGTATTTTTCATCTTTTGTTAAATCACCACATGAAATGTTTAACTGTTTGTAATTTGTATCTGTATTATCACTTGCCTTATAGTAACGCTTGTCCTTAACTATACTTACTGTGTTGCTTCCACTGGTTGCCTGTACAGTGATATCTTCATTTCCTATATCAGAATCATTCTCTAATATGTACCAACCAATAATTCGCTGACCATTTGGTACAATGAATCTTACATCAGGATGATATACAGGAATTGCTGAATCATCTGATGTTCCTAAACTAATCTGGTACTCAATAAAGTCATCAGGTAATAATTGATTTTTATTTAATGCTACTTTAGTTTTACCATCAATGTCGTAAGCGAATGAATTTGTACTATCTGAAATTTTTGTTTCACGTTTCATTGAAACTTCAAATGTACTTACAAGGTTCTTTACAACATATTCTGTGTATGTACTTGTGCCTGTAACATATCCTGACCATCCCCATGCATCAGGTTCCTGTGTTGTAAAGGTTGAACTTACATAGTTACGTGCATGTGGCCAACTTGTTGTAAAACTATCAGGACTATTAATTATTGTTGGTGTTGAATCATATGTCCATGCATTAGCTTCAATGTCATCCTTATTTCTGTCAACATAAACACCATCATAAGAGAATGTGCTTTGAGCATTAGCTAATGTAACGTCAGCCAAATTCTCTTTGTTAACATTTAAGAAATCACCACCATCTAATATACCTTCTCCTACACCTTTGAACTTAATTACAAATGAATCTACAAATTCTTTATAATACTGTGAACTGTCTTTCTTTGTATTATTAGGTGTAATCTTTGTTAATGTATTAACACGATCTCTAACATATTCATTTACATCAAATACATACTGCTTATTTTCACTGTCATAGCTAAAATATTTATGTTCAGTATCTGTAAGCAATGTTTTCAATTGTGCCAATGTGTATGTAGTGTCACCTATCTTTAAGTAATCTACATTAAACCAATCACCAGTTATAAACGCCTCTGGTATATAAATATGTTTAAGACGATAGGTTGAGTCCATACTATTCGTAACAGTGGCACTATCTATTTCTGCGGATCTTCCAGATTCACTATTTGTATCCTGACGGTTCCAAACTTTAATATTAAATTTAGCAAGGTTAGGTGTCTTGTTGTCACTCTGATAGTCATATATAGTATTGCTTTTATTTCCTACTGAAATATTAACACCCGCCTGGAACGGTATTCTATAGGATGTAATCAAAGCACTGTCATTATTAGAAGTATATGGTTTTGTGCTTTCCTGCATATAGTTGTCGCACTTCATATTGTTCCAATCATTAAATTTGCCTGATGTTTTAATATTATCATCAGTAATTCTATATATGTCACCACCAACGTATATATCAGGTAAAGTGTCTACCCCATGATTATGTGAATCAAGCAAATCCTCCATATCCTTCAACTCTGCTGCATAGTCAACATCACCGCCTAAATCTTTTAGGTGAATTTCATATTTTGTAATATATTCATCATCACCTAATACGATAGAACCTGCTGTATTTCCTGTAACCTGTGATGAGCTACTGCTTTGTGGATACACTACAGGTATTTCATAAAATGTTCTACTTGCTGTAGTATGTACCTTATGTTGGTCACTTCCATCAACCCGTTTATTATTATTGGTTGTGTTTTCTTTTTCAATATCTTTCCCCTGTATAGTAATTGTATCCGTTAAGTTAGTATCAGTCACATTGCCATCTGTATCTAATGTTGATTTCTTCTTATATACAACCACCTTGTCAATATATTGTTGTAAATCTTCTGAAATAAGAATCTTCTTTGCTAAGAAACCATAATAGTTTGAATCACTATCAGGTCTAACATATGGTAACGTATCTGTTAATACAACTTTATCAGTAAAGGAATGTTTTCCTGTCCAGTTGTATGGGTCATTATAAATCGAATAGTCATCTGAATGACCTGTTGACCTATGTTCATCCATGCAATCTTGTGATGCTCCATACGGAGTTTGCACAAAACTAACTGAGTATTCATTGTATAATGAGAACTTAGCCTTTCTGTCCGTCTTGGTCTTTGGTGTTTCATGTACACCTTTCACAATACTGTTCTTTTCCGGATGTACATAAACCTTTGCTGTAGTAAACAAATGTCCCGATTTATAAGCTGCATAATTATGTACACCATATGACATACATGTTTTGTAATAATCTTGCCATGACCAAAGCGAACGATAAGCTGCATTTGCCGCATCAATACGGTTAACTATGCCATTTCCGCCTGCCAAATCTGACGAAGCAATGCTAGTATTATTCATTCCATTTGGCTTTCCTTCATCAGTTCTCTTCTTTGCCTGAGAAAACTGACGTTCAGTATAACCGCCAATATCCATCTTTGTGCTTGCTGTAGCATCAGCCACACCTGATTTAAAGAAACGACCCGTTATCTCAAACATATACTTAGTCTTTTCATCATTAAAATTATACCAAGTACCATAGTCTGCATTTTTAGCAACTGTTTCACCATTTTTCTCTTCAGAAGCATCTCTGTTAATTTTTAGAGCAATGACGATTTTGTCTACAGCCTTATCTGTCTTATAGTCAATCTTAGGACTTCTATATATACCATATTCATCACCCAATTTACAAAGATTTAATCTATAATAAGAATCTTTTCCATTAGTTCCTGTGATTTTTTCTATAGAATCTTTCCAGTCGGACTCTTTTACTGTAGTCCAAGTATCATTATCGTCACCTTCACGATGAATTTTTATTTCCTTAATATAGTCATATGCATATGGATGCACCTTTAAATAATATGCTTCAAATGAATTCGATGGCAAATTAACCGTCATTTCAACATCTACTGCTGTGTTCATTGACTGTGTATACACATAATCATTCGGAGTACACTTTGCAGTAGATGTATTTGGTACCATATCATACAATTCCTGATGATTTGCATCATTCGGATAATTGCTTCCCGAATTCAAATATTGTCTAAAGTCTAATAAATATGAACCTATTGCTTTATAACCAATATCTAATTCATCATTATCTGGATATTCATCAGTCCATCCATAATGAGAGTGCTCCAATCGCATATGCTCATATGAATCACTCACTGAGTCAAAACGTTTACCATTATCGTTATTGTCTTTATATCCTGCAACCATTGTTGTATCAAAATACATTTTACTAACTAATGCCTTTGCAGTATCACGTGTTGTAAATATATAGTCATCACCACTGTCTCTGAATTCAGATAAGTAGTTCTTTCCATTAACTTCCATTTCATTCCAAGAATTAATCTTAGAATCTAAATAACCGTATAATGTAACTCTGTGTTTTTCATCAGCCGGTGCTTCTCTTGTGGCTCTGAAGCCCTTGCCTGTAATAATCACTTTCTTAAGATTCTTGATATTCATACCGAACTCAGTATATATCTTCTGTTCATCTATATAAATATCTCCGTCTACAACCACACCTTCAATTACACTCTGACCGTCTTCAGATATTAACTTGCCGTTTTTATAGTCTATATTAAAGACTTTTCCCTGGTCGCTATCTGCATCATATAATGTAAGCTTTTCTAACTTTTCGTACTGACCTACTAATTCTTTACTAATTCTAATTCCTGTAGTGTGGAATCCTGTGTTAGCTTCATCACCCTGTTTGTTGTCATTAACAGGTAAGTCAATAATAACATCAAAGTCATCTAATTTTGATTTGCATATATTTCCTATATCAATTGTATAGATGAAATCTCTGTCGTATGGTATACCTAACCACTTATCAGTTTTATCTCTATTATCTGCATCAGTTTTTGTTGTTCCATCTAAATCATAGTAATGAACATCTGCATGTATTTCCGCATATGGTTCCTGAATGTATAAACGATTTGTTAAATCTACAATGCTCTTTGTATCTGCCTCCACCTGCATTGTCTTATCATCAGGTGTGAAGTTCATAACAGCATCAAGATTATTGAACCATTCTGTTCTACCATCAATTTGAATTTCCATCTCAGGAGTATCTTCGTCCTTGCCTCCTAAGAAGTTATTTAAATCAATAACCATATATTTCAAATATTCAATCTGAGTATAATCTTTCAACTCAATTGTAATTGTTCCATCCTGTGATACAGTCATGCTGTCAAATGGAATAGTAACATCTGCATTGTCTGTACTTGGATCTTTGTCCCAATTCCAGAATCTAATCTGTTTAATGTCTGCCACATCTTTGAAGTTCTTAATAGTAATTGTTTTTGTTAAGAAGCCTCTTACATCATTAGACTTTGTTTTACTTCCAACACTACTTGATAAGTCAATTGAAAGTTTTGCTTCTTCTGAATATGATGGTGTTGCATTACTAACAAAGAATTTGTAACCAGCATTGTCAATTCCCTTTGGAACTTCAATCTGATTAATCTTATCCTGTTCCTCAGCTCCACTTGCCTTGTTTTCATCTGACTCAATATGCTGTCCGTTTTCAATATAATCCTGACCATAACTTATGCCTTTAATAACAGGATTAATATTTCTAACGATTAGTGTTGCTTCATCTTCATCACTTACATTCAAATCCTCATCTTTATATTTAGTTGTAAATGTACCTTTGACTATTGTGCAGTCATACTTTTCTTCCTCAGGTATGTTCTGATCATCTTTTTTATTGTCATCTTTTTTATCGTCATCTTTTGATGTATCTTTCTTTACCTTAGGTGAAACTAAATTTGCAATTCCTTCTAATAATATGTAAACATCTTCATTATCCTGAGTTATTTCTATTTTGTCTAAAAAGCTCTTCATGTCTACAGTAACATTAATAAGTTCGCCTTTATCTTTCCAGACGCTTTTATCTATATAGTAATTTCCGTCTGCATCTTTACTCAAATCAGATACCTTTAATGTAATGTCAGGATTTGTGTCTGCACTTGTGTGAAGTATTATAGAAGATATCTTCGCTACTTTATCTACTAATCTCTTCGACAAAATAACCTTGTCTGTAATAAAGCCCTTTACCTTTCCAGCTTTATCATTGTATTTTGCCAGCTCACCAGAATCAAACTGTCCTGGCATAATCTTTGAAACACTGTCGTTACCTAACTGATAATAAATACCATAGCCTTTTGTGTTAACAGGTACTTCCATAGGATCTTTTTTCTCATATCCTGTATCAGTTTTCTTAACAACTTTTGTATCAATCTTAGGATCAGCAACTATTGCCTGAATGGACGCTGTAGATTTATCTAATTCTTTTAAATCTTTTTTGTATCCATCCTCACCTTCTTCTGAACGTTTGCTTGGATCACCAACCCATCTTTCATAAGAAGTAACTAAGTCGTTTGGATATTTTTTACCTTTACTTACAACACCATTGATTGCCACTCGACCATCAAAGCTTTCTCCTGCTTCAATACGTTTTTTGAATTTCAGTCGGAAGTGATAGTTATATACACACTTCTTACCTGTTGCTTCAACCTTCTGTATATAGTCATCAATTAAGCTTCCTAACTGTAAGCTCCAAGCTTTGTGTGTTGAGTCTGTCAAATCCGCATCTGGTTCCATTTTACCTAAAGTAACATACTCTGACTTTGAATCTCCTGTACCGTTAAGATTATCATAAGTTAGGAATTCAAACTGAACTGTATTATCCTCATCAAACCAATCTGCAAGTTTTGGTTCATCCTTGTCAGCATCTACATTGAATATTGCAGATATTTTGTTTAGTTCAAAATCTTTATCAATGGAGTCAGTTGCCATTGCATTGAACACTGGTATATTTCCTGTATTTTGGAAATGTCCAAGATAGTAATCTACGGTATCATTAATAGCAACTTCTTTTTCGTCTTTTTCAACCTCCTGTTCTACACCGTTTACTTCTTCCGTTTCTGTAACAAATTTCTTGCCTTGGAAGTCATCAACTGGTGCTATAAATCCCCAATTAACATTTTGACTAACTTTTGTCCAAGTATATCCCTCACCAAAAGCTATAGTGTTATATACCTTAATTGGAATTCTAGATAATTTATCACTAGGTATATCTGTGCTCATAGGAAGTGATACATAGAATGTACGATGATCATATCCTGATGAATCTTCATGCTTGTTTACTCCGGCTCCACTGTAAACCTTACCATTTTTTTCAAAATAAATACCTCCATCTTTTTTGAAATAATATGGCATTGTCTTTAACTCATTTCCCTTATCATCTGTGATGTTAGTGAAATTAGTCATATCCCATTTTTCCATCGCAGCCTGACCTGATTCAGTAGACTCTAGTTCAGTAACATCATAAATCATGATGCCACCCTTGCCGGGAACACCTACCATAAGTTCATTAGCGTTTTCCCAATTGTCCCATTTATTATTAGCAGTCGGTGAGCCGTTGTTGTACAGGAACTTTGCTGCATTCTCTACATGAAGTCCGCTTTCCCATCCGTCTACGGTTTCAAAATCCGTCGGTGCTTTAATTTGGAAGTTGGAAGAATCATAACAGGAATCCGTATCCTTAGATGTATTTTTTATTGTAATTTTATAAGTTACATAATTGTATCTATCCCAAAGAACATTCTTAGGTGCAACTCCTACGATACTTGTTGTCCACTCTAAGTTACTACAAATCATAGTAAATGTAGCAGCAGTATCTGTTACTGTAGTTGCATCCTTTTCGTAACCATCATATATATTTCCACTATAGTCTCTATAGGTTGCATAACCGCCACCCAGCTTAACTATACTCGCTGAGTTTTCAGGCATATTTCCTTCAAACCACAAGTTCACAGGCAGTACCGCCTGTTTTCCTGCAACAACATTACCTGTATTTTTAACCCTTACCTTAGTTCCCCAATAATGTTTGTCCTGAGCATAATCCCAATCTAATGGTGTGTCAGATGTAAACTCTGCCATAACCCTTATAAGACTTTTATCATTTTTAAAATCTTCATCAGTTAGCTTTGCGGCCTCCTCTGATGGAATGAGTGTAAGCTTGTCATTTACAATACGAAATACCGGTAATTCCAATTCAAAGTACATTCCTGAAGCTCTACCGTTACCATTCAGGTTTCCTACAAGGTTTACCTTAATATGATTCTCATATCCACGTCCTAACAACGCTTTGTTCTTACCTTGCAGACTATCCGATACTTCATTGTCTCCATTCGTATTATCCTTATCTGCGTTAATACTACTACCACCTGACTGGTACACCATTGAGAATTCAATTCCCGGTGTCTCCCCTTTACCATTGTTGGAAGCAGCGTATGTGATTGGTGTGGATTGTCCAAACATGGATGTTACCATTGACAATACCAATAGCCAACCTGTTATTCTTCTCGCTATCTGTTTCATAATTCTTCCTGTCCTTTCGTGCTTTATTCTAAAGTTTGGTATTTTTCAAATTTATTTTTTCTGTATATGTAGTAAAAATCAATTTTTTCAAATATGGCATTTTGAGTCAAAAAGACCCACTTATCCACTTTGTTTTACTTTTATTTTATCGAATTCGTCAATTTTTTTCAATAAAAGAACATATACCGTTCACTTTTTTGTCACATCTTACAATTTTTGCATTGAAAAAACGTTGCAAAAAAAATGTTTTTTATTATTTTTTATTGTTTTTTATTTTTTTGGGAAACGTTTTTCGTTCTTTTGTATATTTTTTAGATATTTTTTTGTCTTTTCTTGTCTATTTTTTCATTTTGTTTTAACGAAAAAAGCCTGCGCATCTATTACTATTAGATACGCAGGCTATTTAAGCTTAATATACTATTCTATTGTTCTCTAGAGTTATTTCCAAAATACCAGCATCTGTTTAATATAATAAAACAGTACTGGCGAATCATATTTTATATCGCTCCATTCCGGAGAGATTGCAACCATGGCTGTTATTGCAAAAGATGCTATGGCAAGAACAATCATTATTATTGTTACATATCTTTCAAGGCCTTTTTCTCTCGCCTTGGAATACATGATAAGAACCACATATATAATAGGAAGAAAGAACATCCATGCATAATCAATAGAATATCGAAGTGACGTTCCGCCCATTGTGGTTGTTATATAACACATTGCAAAAGCAACTACCAAAGTTGTCATTACGAAACCTTTGTTTCCTGTTTCTTTTATGGTTCTTCTGCCGGTCCATGGAATCAGAGCAAGCAGCCACATAATAGGATAAGCAAATATTCCCATACAAGCCATGCTGTAGAAGAAGCCCATGTAATTACTACTTGTCGTTGTCGGATTTAAGTATGGAAAAACCGAACTTACGCTTGGCGGCATTAACAAGCCTTTGCTTATTGCCACAGGAAGTTTTCCAATATCCGTTATATGGTAGTAACTTGTATCGTACACAGTTAATTGATACTTTGCTCCAAACTCTGTAATACTTCCGAAACGAATATAATTGTAATACATTAGAGCAATTCCAATCACCAAATATGGCAAGGCAAATGTTATTATCTCTTTTATATTTTTTCTGGAAAATATTGCCTTAAAATAATTGCATTTTTTGTGTTCATTTACGCTTGTCTTTCCAACTTTATTTATTCTATTATATCCACCGTTTGTTGCCAGTCCATTTAGAACTATCGGCACAATAATAATTGACGCCAACACAAAGTTTGGTCTGCAGCCTACTGCCAGTGCCATAAAAGTCGCTCCAAGCAGAAGCCTTTTCTTTTCTATTCCTTTTTCGGTAAAGGCATTAAGCATGCAATCAATCCCCATCAAGGCCGAGGCAAGTGCAGATATTGCTGCCGCCTCATAGAACTTGCTTCCGTTAATACTATATAATAGGAAGGAGCTGCTAATGAAGCACACAACCAAACTTGCGATTACCCACACATTCACAGGCTTTTTCCAACGGTTGACTATCGTCATTATTAGATTGCACATAAGAAACATGCAAATAACGCACATCATTAATACATATATTTTCGTGCTAATCAGTGCGCCCGTTACCATATAAATAGGAAGATATACAAACAGCACAGGCACAACACCAAAGTAGCAATAATATTTTCCTTTGTAAAAAGCTCTGTCCCACTTGTATTTAATATTGCTTCTTTGCTTCCATTCGTATGGGTTCTTTAACTTGTTAAGTTGTTCAATCTGACTTTGCACAAAATAGGTTCCACTACTACTAACACCATTTATGTCTACTTTTCCATTTGCCAGCGCCACTGTTAATTCCTGATAAGCGTCCATATCGGTGCTAAAATCAAATCCGGTTAGCCGTCCTGCATAATCAAAACTAGCATTAGTCATGCCCGCTAGCAGAACCACAAATCCAACCTGAAGAATCATTATTGTAACGAATATCTTCCTATTATAATGTATATTTTTTGTTTTATTTACAAACTCAATGCTTCCTGTGAATCTTATAAGGGTAAAAAGCATAATAAAAATCATCATAACTATAGTTCTAATAGCATTAAATTTAAAAGCCTTACTATAATTTACTTTCACATATATTTTACTTATAGAAGATTCTACCGGAACCTCTAAGGTTAGTTTTACAGAATCTGTTTTCCCTGCAAAATGAGTTTTTATATGTCCTGTAGATGCAAGTCCATTTACAAGCGTTACATTGCAGTCGGCTTTCGTGTATTCTACAGTGTTCGCCTCGTCCTTATAATAGACCTTACAGTCAGCAGTTTTCTCTGCCCCCTCCATAGATAGGTCCAAATCTTTAATCGCACAGTCGGCATACACAATAACAGAATACAAACGTGTTTCCCCTTCCTTGCTTACTTCCACGTTTCCGTTTTTCGCCTTATTCTTTTCTACTATTTCATTGCTATCTGAAGTTACGGTGTTTTCAAGTGTCTTAGTATCAAACATTACAGCAAATTTTGGATTATTGTTTTTCTCATAGCTTGTGAAATTAAAAGTAAAAATTTCCAATACCACTGCTGCAAGCAATGCCTGCACAACCCAGAACATATATCTGTTATATTTTTTTAGTTTAATTGATTTCTCTATTTTTCTGTTGAAAATTTTGATAATAAGAACCCCCAAGACAATTCCTATTAAGAACATTAAATATTGCATTTTTGCTCCTTATTGTTTCTGTAACAATTTTACTTTTGTTTGGATTTCCTACCCATTGTCATTCTATTGCTAATGTTTATTCTTTTGTTTCGTGATATTCTTTGTCTGTATTCACATTCCAAATATTGCTTTTGTCTTTAATATTATTCACAATATTTTTTACAGTTTCAAAAGATGTAACCATTGAATGATCCATATTGTTATATCTGTGCTGACCGTTTCGACCCACACAATACAAATTGTCAAAAGTATTAAGGTAATCAATAATTTCATTCATATTTGCATAGCCATCAAAGTATGCCGGATAGGCTTTCTTGATTTTTTCTCTATGAGCATCAAGCACATCCGCTGTCTTAATCACGTCCATTTTGACCAGCTCATTAATTGCAAAATCAATACATTCCTTATCACTCATATTCCAGAATTCATCGCCTTCCCTGCAAAAATATTCCAGTCCTATCCAAACATATTTGTCCGGCTCCTGAACCATGTAAGGCGACCAGTTGTTAAACACCTGAATTCTTCCCAGCTTAACTCCTGTATCCTGAACATAAATCCAGCAATCAGGCACAATATTATTTAAAGTTTTTAATTTAGTTTCGTTTTTCAAATTTAATTTGTCTAAAAGCAAGCCAACTGTGACGAAATCCCTGAAAGGTAAATCTTTTGCTGACTCTTCAACTACCTGCGGTATTTCACTGCCCTTTATGCCTGCCACCAAGTCATTAACGGGCATTGAAGAAATAAAAATATTTCCTTCATATTCCACTGTCTGTCCGTTTTCTATGCAACAAACACTTTTTACTATATTATTTTCCGGATTATGCACTTCTCTGTTTTCCTGATTATGTACTCCGCTACTTTCCTTATTATGCGCTCCTTTGTTATCAGTTTTACCACCATCTTCCGTATTAATTGTTGTAACCTTGCTGTTAAAAACAATGGTACCGCCCATTTCTTCTATTTCTTTGGCAACCATTTCCCACAACTGGCCTGGTCCATATTTAGGATATATGTATTCTTCAATTAATGAAGTTTCTACTTTTTTGTTTTTTCCACTTGGCATAATCTTGCTGAATACATCTTTTAAAACAGCAGATATTGAAAGTCCTTTTACTCTTTGCGCTCCCCAATCTGCCGAGATTTCCCTAGGGTGTCGGCCCCAAAGTTTCTCTGTATAGCCTTCAAAAAACATAGAATACAAAACTCGTCCAAATCTGTTTATATAGAAATTTTCCAAATTATCTTCAGGCAGTTTTCTGAAAACGGAATGTAAATAACTAAAGCCAGCCTTCATAGTTGTAGCAAAGCCCATGTTCTTAATTGTCGCCCATTTAAGAGAGACCGGATAATCAAAGAAATGCTTTGCGTAATAAATTCTTGAAACTCTGTTTCTTACAAGCATTACCACATCTTCTTTTTCAGGATCAGGTCCGTTTGTAGCGTAGCTTTTTTCTCTTCCTAAAACCTTATCGTCGTATGATGGTTTCCCCTGTATTGGCATTATATTGTTCCACCAATTATTTACTCTGTCATCTTTGGAGAAAAATCTATGGCCACCAATGTCCATTCTGTTTCCTTTATATTTTACAGTCTGTGAAATTCCCCCTATTCTGTCCGTTTCCTCCAGAATAGTAACTTCATATCCTTTTTGTTTTAATAGTTCGTATCCTGCTGTAAGTCCTGCCGGGCCTGCACCAATAATAATTACTTTTTTCATTTTACTCTCCAGTCTTTTCTTCACTTTGTCATTGTTTGCACACAACTCTATAATTTTATCATATTTCGTATTTATTTACTAGCAAAAGAAAAAGTCGAACCTCAACAAGAGATTCGACTTTCTTAAACTGCGGGTGACAGGACTTGAACCTGCACGGTCTCCCACTAGAACCTAAATCTAGCGCGTCTGCC
>ERZ839823.938-NODE-938-length-35350-cov-4.833263_pt1 | contig 35350 bp, 30 predicted proteins | sample MGYA00519862_ERZ839823 | MGnify/ENA primary metagenome ERZ839823 (study PRJEB31850, sample SAMEA3708853) | human gut metagenome | biome: human gut; feature: human-associated habitat; material: faeces | place: China | collected 2014 ...
CCTTGCCGGGCTTGACGTGCTGGAACTCGACGACCTGCATGACCTGGCCGTCCATTTCAAAGGTTACTCCGTTGCGAAAATCGCCTGCGGAAATCATAGGAAACTCCTCCTCGTATGTGAATAAATTATTTGTATCCACTATTTAGCGGAAATATTTTATACTATAGAGCGCCATATTGCAAGCTTTTCTTGCGCACAAGACGGCCGCGCGTCGGTTTTTCTTCCGCTTCCAGATACCGGATCTCCGGGAAAGGTTGCTTTTTCAGTAGTTTTACGCTATAATACCTCTGTTATGCCATACTCTTACGGGGGCTAAGTCAAAAATGAAAAAAATCCGCTTTGCAATATGCGCTCTTATCGCCGCGCTCGCGCTGGGGCTCGTCTCGCCCGCGGCCATGGCGATCGACGATCCGGGGATCGACACGACGTACGCCGCCGTGCTCCTCGCCGAGGACGGTGACCAGGAAACGGTCCTCTATACGAAAAATGCCGACGAGCGGCTCTATCCCGCCTCGCTCACGAAGGTGATGACCGTCCTTCTCGCCGTGGAGGATATCGAGTCCGGCAAGATCGCTCTCTCCGACCCGGTCACGGCGCAGCCGGGATTTGATTTTGATATGATCGTCGGCGGCAGCAGCGTGTACATCATGCAGCAGGAGACGATGACGCTCGAAAGCCTTCTCTACTGCGCGATGGTCGCCTCGGCCAACGACGCCTGCAACGTGATCGCGCAATACGTCAGCGGCTCGATCTCCGATTTCGTCGCGCGCATGAACGCCCGCGCCGCGGAGCTCGGCTGCACCGGCACGAACTTCACGAACACCCACGGCCTGCCCGACGCGAACCACTATACGACCGCCTGGGACTTTTCGCGCATCGTGCGTGAGGCTGCCAAGCACGAGCTTTTTATGACGATCGCCAGCACCATCAACTACACCGTGCCGGACACGAACGTTTCCTCCGAGCGCGTTCTGGAGAGTACGAACTCGCTCGTCAACCCCACGAACCCTCTCTATCCGGGCGACTGGGGCTATGAATACGCCAAGGGTATCAAGACCGGCCACACGAACGACGCCGGATACTGTCTTGCCTCCAGCGCGGAAAAGGACGGCGTGAAGCTCCTTTCCGTCGTGCTTAAATCGGAGGCGTATCAGCAGGACGACGGCAGCTGGTACTACGGCAACTTTGCCGACACGCGCACGCTCTTTGAGTGGGGCTTCAACAACTTCAGCTATCAGGACGTTCTCAAATCCACCGAGACCGTGACGGAGGTCCCCGTTGCGATGGGCGCGGACGCCGACACCGTTACGGCCCGCCCGAGCACGACCATCCGCGCCTTTCTGCCGAACGACGTCGACCTGACGGCGGTCGAGCGGACGATCACCCTCTCGCCGGACGTCGCCGCGGACGGGCTGACCGCGCCGGTCAGCGCGGGACAGGTCGTCGGCGAGATCAGCGTGATCCGTGACGGCGTGGTGCTCGGCACCTCGCCGCTCGTCACGACCACCTCGGTCGATCTCTCGCGCGTGGAGTACATGAAGGATCAGCTCCGCGAAACGCTGCGCACGCCGGGCGTCATTCTCGCGTTCTGGGCGCTGGTGCTGCTCTTTGCCGCGTACATTTTCGTTGTGGTGCGCTACCGCTCAAAGCGCCGCGCGTACCAGAAGCGGCTGGAGCTCGCGCGCACCATCCGGCTCGATATGGAGGACGACGAGGAAGAGCTGCGGCATGAGCGCCGCGTCCGCGCCACGACCGGCGCGCCGCGCAGCCGCCGCCGCGAGGACGTGATGCTCACGCCCGACTCCGCCGTGGACGAGCCGACGCGCGTCACCGGCGAGCGGCCCGCCGCAGCGCCGGAGGACGAACCGACCCGCCCGGTGCCGGACGCGAAGGAAGCGAAGGACGCCCCCGGCCGCGACGCCACGCGGGACTACTTTGAAGAGTTCTTCGGGAAAAAGTGAATTATTAAAGAAAATCCCCTGCCGCGCGAAAACCGCGCGGCAGGGGATTTTTTGCGGGAAAGAAAGCCTCCCTCTTTGAGGGAGGTGGCTCGGCACAAAGTGCCGAGACGGAAGGAGTAACTCCCTCAGTCAGCATAGCTGCCAGCTCCCTCAAGGAGGGAGCCAAGCCAGCTTACTGCAAACCGTACTTGCCGCCTCTGATGGAGAAATGCGCGAGGGGGCCTTTACCGAAATCTTACAGATACCGGTCCAGCGCTTCTCTTGCCTTGTCCCAGCCGGTGCGGGCGCGGTTGATGAGCTCGGCGACGTCGCCGGTCCACTCCGGCGCGCCGGGGAGAACGCGGCGGCGCGGCAGCTCGCCGCTATTCCAACGCTCGATCACGCTGCGGTACTGCGCGCGGGCGTTCTTCACGCTGTCCTCCCACGAGAGATAGATCTTCTCGGAGGCCGTCTCGCCGATGCGGGCGAAATACGCGCGGTCCGCGCCCTCGCGCAGCAGCGCCGCGGCGAGACCGTCGCCGTTTTCGGGGATGAGGATGCCGGTGTCGCCGTCGGTGATGCCCTCGGCGGCGCAGCTGCCTTCAATGAGCACGCTGCCGAGCGAGCACGCCGCCGCCTCGCGCACGACGAGGCCGTTCGTGTCGAACGTCGAGGGGAAGAGCAGCAGATCGGCGCGGGTATACCACGCGCGGATCGTGTCGCGGTCGCGCTCGGTGCCGGTGAAGCGGCAGAGGTCGGTGAGACCGAGCTGCGCGGTGTATTCCTCCACGGCGGGGCGGTCCTGCCCGTCGCCGACGAACACCATGCAGAAATCGCCGCCGGCGTCGCGCACCTTTTTGAGCCCGTCGAGAATGATGCGCAGCCCCTTGTACCACATGATGCGCCCGATGAACAGGTATACCGGCTTATCGGCGGGCAGCGCCCATTTTCTGCTCAGCGCGTCCACGGCCTCCGGGGATGCCTTGCCGCGCGGGAGATCGACGCCGTTCGGCATGACGATGTAGTCGCCCGCGTAGCCGAGAGAGCGGAGATTTTCTCCCGCGCCGCGGCTCACGACCCATACCTCGTCGCACGCGGAAATGTTGCTTACCAGGAGCTTCACCGCCGCGTCCTGCAGCGTTTTGCCGCGGACGGCCTTGGCGATGTCGATATCGAATTTGGTGTGATAGGTGAACACGACCGGCTTATCGATCGCCTCGCGCAGACTGCGCGCGAGCAGCGTGGAGACGATCGGGCAATGCGTGTGGATGATGTCAAAGTCCATCGCCGCAAGCTCCGCCACGGCTGCCGGGGCGAACGGGTTTCCGGCGCGGTAGCCGGTCATCTTCGTCGTGTCGATGCTCGGATAGCGCACGACGGGGAACGGGTAATCGTCCACAACGCCCGGATACTCCGGCGTTGCCACGGCGCAGAGCCCCTCGGTCTCGGTGAGGATCTTCGCATAGTTCACCACGGCGTTTGCCACACCGTCCACGACCGGCGGGAACGAGTCGTTCATCAGACAGACGTTCAGCCCCTCGCCGCCGTCCGGACGGCGGCAGCCCTGCGCGGGCCGCTTGCGACCCAGCAGCGCCGGGGCCGGGCGCGCCGTTCCGCCCTGCCGGGCGAGCTTGCGCGCCGCCGGTTCGGCAAATGCCGCGGCGAGAGCGGCTCCGCCGCCGGCAAGCTCGAGCAGCGCGTCCGCCGTGACGATCTGCCAGGGATCAACGCCCCTGTGCTCCGCCGCGGCCTCGATGAGCGCCACGGCGAGATCGATGTAATCGCCCTTTTCCGCGTCGAGCCGCTTGGCGAGCGCGGGGAGCTGCTTTTCGCAGAGCGTGCGCAGACTCACGCTCTCCCCGGCGGAGGCGGCGTCCGACAAAAGCGAGAGCGCCTTCGTCTCGTCCCAATCGCAGTCCACATAGTATTTCGTGCCGCGCAGCCCGTAGAGGAAGCGCTGCATATCGTAATATCCGGCGCGCAGGTTTTCCCGGCTCTGCGCCGGTTCAAATTCGAGCGTGCTGCCGAGATCGGCCGTCGGCTCGACGGTATAGACGCGCGTATCCTCCGGGATCTTCACCGAGCGCTCCACGCCGATGCCGAACAGCCGCAGCGCGAGAATGTCCTTGTAGCCGTGCTCAATGAGCACATGCAGCGGCAGCACATCGCGCAGACCGCCGTCGGCGTAGCGCTTGCCGCCGAGCTTTTCGCTGCGGAACACCGGGAGATAGGCGCTTGCGAGCAGCATGTCGCAGAGCGTGCCCTCCGGCAGGTCCTTCGCGCGCAGCTCGAGCAGCTTCCCGTCCGAAAGGGAGAACGTGTCGATGAAAAGCTCCACGGGAGATTCGCGCACCGTTTTCTCGTCCACGACCTGCGATATCCACTTGCGCAGCGGCGTAACGTCAAAGCCGCGGTTTTTTATCACTTCGAACATCTGCTGCGCCACGCTGTCGAGCTCGTCGAGCTTCACGTCGCCCTTCAAAAGGCGCGACATCGTCTCGTCGTCCACGTCCATGACCTGCGAATAGCGGATGTTTTCCCAGATGTTTTCCGCCTTTTCCAGATCACCCATCACGATGAGCGAGCCGTTGAGCGCGCCGACGGAGGTGCCCGCGACGGCGTCGATCTTCACGCCCGCCTCACGCAGTGCCTTCCATGCGCCGATCTGGTACGCGCCCTTCGCCCCGCCGCCTTCGAGCGCGAGAGCGTAGGAGCGGGAGGTGTCGATGCGTAGTTTCATGGGGGATACGTCCTCCTTCCAAAATGTATAAAGATTTTAAATTCTTGCCGCGCAGCCGAGCTCTTCGGCGAGCGCGTTGAGCGTATCGCGCAGCGCCGGAGCTACCGGCACGCCGTTTGCCGCGCTCTCGGCGGCGCGGCGCTCCTCCGGCTCGCCGGGGAGCAAAATCTCGCCGCCCGGCTGCGCCGGGGTGAGAGAGGTGACGCGCGAAAGGCTCTCCTCGCACAGAGCTTCAAACGTTTCGAGCGGCAGGAAGCGCTTTATATCCACGCAGCCGAAGATGTGCCCCGTTCCCGCCGGGCGCGAGAGATCGGAGAGAAGCCCCGTGCCGCCGAGAGCGCCGCTGCCCGTGAGCACGGCACAGAGAAGCTCAATGAAAATCGCAAGCCCCGACCCCTTTGCGCCGCCGGCGGGAAGGAGCGTGCCGCCGTCGAGCACGGCGGCGGCGTCGGTCGTGGGCGCGCCGTGCGCGTCCAGCCCCCAGGTCTCGGGGATCGGCGTGCCGTTCAGCGCGGCATAGCGGATCTTGCCGCGCGCTGCGGTGGAGAGCGCCATATCGAGCGCGAGGGGAGACTTCCCCTCGCCGCGCGGCAGTGCCAGCCCGACCGGGTCGGTGCCGAGAAGCGGCTGCGCCGCGCCGTGCGGCGCCATGGCGCTGGCCGCCGAGGAAAGGTTGAAAGCGAAAAAGCCGCGCCGCGCCGCGGGGATGGCGTACCATGCGCCCGTGCCGAAATGGTTGGAGTTTGCCACCGCTACGAACGAAACGCCGTATTCTGCGGCGAGCTCCTCCGCCTTATCGGAGGCCTTCCGCCCGGCGAGCTGGCCGAGACCGTTCTGCGCGTCGAGCCGCGCCGTGCCGCCGGATTCCATCGTGAACGGCATCGGAACATTGCTTGCCGTCGCGCCCGAGCGGAGCCGGGCAATGTACTGCGGCAGACGCAGCAGCCCGTGCGACGTAACGCCTCGGCATTCGGCAAAGAGAATACTGTCGGTCAAAAGCGCGGCATCGTCCGCCGAAAGCCCCGCCGCGCGGCAGAGCGAAACGGAAAAATCGCGCAGCGCGGCGGTCTCGATGCGCTCGCTCATACGCGAACCTCCGCTTCGGCGACGAGCCCGCGCCCCTCACCGCGGGCGAGCTGGCGCGCTTCGGGCAGATACCGCTCCAGCATTTCCGTCACGATGGCGGCCTGCTGCGCCATGCGCGCGGCGTCCGCCTCCGTCGGCAGTGAGCCGTGGGCGGCGAGAGCGCTGTTGCCGATCTTGAGATACACCGGCGCGCAGCAGCGCACGATCTCGGGTGCTTCGTAGGTGCGGATGAACCCGCCGGAGCCCTCCGGACAGTCGGTGTGGACATCGAGCGGAACGGAAACGCTCGCGCGCAGCGCGCAGAGCATGTCGAGCGAAAGATCGCGCACGGGGTTGATGCTGTCCGCGCCGCACTGCTCGAGCAGCCGGAACGATGCGCCGTTGCCATGTCCGCAGTGGGCGCTCGCCTTGAGCACCGTGTCCGCGGGCAGCTCGCCGGTTTTCCGCGCCTCGTTGAGCACCCAGAGCAGTCCCTCGTCGTATACGAGCAGCCCCCGGATACCGAGATCGCACACGCGCTTCGCGTCCTCGAGAGCGCGGACGAGCTGTTCCTCGCCGCGCAGCCGGTAGCCGATGACGGCGCCCTGCCGCGAAAGGCGCGTGGCGGAGGTGTCATACGCGGCCCGCGGGCCGATCGACACGGTGAGAGCAGCGCCGCTGTCGCGGCAGAGCGCGGCATATTCCAGAAGCTCTGCACGCGTATGGCGGAACGCCCCGAGCGTTTCGTCGATGCGGTTGACCGTGACGCCGAGACGCTGCGTTTCGCGCAGCAGCGCCTTTGCCGCGGCAAAGGTGTTCACCGTGGGGATCTCCACGCCGAACTGCGCACCGCCGGGAAATGTCGCCTCCGAGGTCGGAAGAGCGTGCAGATCGCCTCCCGGCAGACCCAGAGCGCGCAGAAACGCTCTTGATTTATCCATCATAACGGCATCGCTCCTTGTTCTAAGAGATACAGAAAAAGTATACCGCATTTTTCCGCCGTTGAAAAGACCTTGACGGGGAAAACCCTTCCGCCGCAAGAAACGGAAACGGAGGGGTCTCCCCCTCCGTTTGAGCTTGTCAAAAAAGTATTTTTGCCGACGTACACGCCGCCGGCAAAAATGCTTTGCACTTTATTTGCGCCTGCGGGCGCAAACTCTGCGTGGTCTTTTCGCTCATCGAGCGCCGCATCCGGCGGCTCTTCGCCGTGTACGCGCCGGAGACTCAGCGGTAATACTGCGCCTGCGCGTTCCAGAGCTGCGCATATTCACCGCTCTCGTCCGCGAGCAGCGTCTCGTGCGCGCCCTGCTGGATGATCTTCCCGGCGTCGAACACGACGATCTCGTCGCAGAACTTGCACGAGGAGAGACGGTGCGAAATGTAAATGGCGGTCTTGTCGCCGACCATGTCGTTGAGCTTTTCATAGATCTCCGCCTCGGCGATCGGGTCGAGCGCGGCGGTCGGCTCGTCGAGAATGAGGAAGGGCGCGTCCTTATAGAGCGCGCGGGCGATGGCGATCTTCTGCCCCTCGCCGCCGGAGACCTCGACGCCGTTCTCGTCAAAATCGCGGAAGAGGCTCGTCTCCGTTCCGAGCGGCAGCGCTTTGAGCCGGTCGCCGAAGCCGGCCTGCCGGAGCGCTTTCTCGGCTCTCGCGCGGTCATATTCCGGCGCGGCGGCCACGTTCTGCCCGAGCGAGAACGCCAGCAGCTGAAAGTCCTGGAACACAACGGAGAATACGTCCATATACTCCCGGTAATTATATTTCCGAATATCTATGCCATTGAGTAATATCTCGCCCTCGGTAGGGTCGTACAGACGGCAAAGCAGCTTGATGAACGTTGTTTTGCCGCTGCCGTTCGGCCCGACGACGGCGAGCTTTTTTCCGATCTCAAACTTCACCGACAGATGGCGCAGCGCCCAATTCTCCGTGCCGGGGTAGCGGAAGGAGACGTCGCGGAACTCGATCTCGTACTTTCGGTCGGAGCGCTTCTCGGTCGTGAGCGAGCCCTGATACATCTCGTTCGGCGTATCGAGGAAGGCGAAGAGATCCTGCAGAAACGGCGCGTTGCTGCGCACGTCGCCGCCGTAGACGACGAGCTGCGAGAGATGACCGGAAAGGGCGGTGAGCGCGGAGACATACTGCACAACGCTGCCCGCGCCGAACGCGCCCGCGAGCGCCTTCAGGCATACGAAAAGGTACGCTGCCACGGTGAACAGCACGGAGAACGAAGCGCTCACGATCATCAGCACGCCGCCGCGGCCCCACGCAAGCTTTGCGAACGGGCCGTTCGTACTGAACGGCGTATCGGACGAAGCATAGCTCTCGCAGATGTCCTGCTGGTTATACATGCGGATGTCGCTCGCGCGGTCGCGGTCGCTGATCGCCATGACCGCAAAGAAGTTGAAAAACCGGTTGCCGAGCCGCGCGAGCGGCGCGAGCTCTGCCTTGAGCATCGAGGCGCGGTTCATGCACAGCGACGGCAGCACCGAGAGCAGAGCGAGCAGCAGCAAGCAGCCGAGCAGAAACAGCGGATGGTTCAGCACCGTCCACGCCCCGGCGCTCTCCGGCACGCGCTGCGTGAAGAGCGTCACGGTGAGGGCGACAACGCCCAGAACGCCGAAAATGGACTTCGGCATGTTCGTCTCCACATCGAGCACGCGCCCCAGGCCGTAGCCGGACCAGTTTTCGTTCTGGAGGATCTGGGAGAGCTCGTCGTGCGTTTTGGGATCGTCCAGCCGGGGGAAATCCATGTCCAGCAGCTTGTTGGCGTAGATCTTCTGGTTGATATAGAAGCTGTTGTCGTACAAAACCGTCTGCCGGCGCTCGAGCGCGGCGGTGATGAGCGGCAGCAGCGACGCCGCGGCGACGGCGGCAACGGCGAGCACCGTGAGCCGGTGCGCGTCCCGCGCGCCCGTCAGCTCGCCGATGATCTGCGCGGAAAGGAAGATCAGCACATACGGCGAGAGCGATTGGAAGGCGGCATAGAGCCAGTTGACCGCGTGCAGCGCGGGCCGTTCGGCATAAAAGAGCTTCGCCGCGCGGCGGTGCAGCCGCCACGCCTCGCGCGAGGATACTTTTTTCTTATTCTCTTCCATCGTTTTCGCCCTCCTCCCGGTAATACTTGCTCTGCACTTCAAAGAGCTCGGCATATTTTCCGCCGCGCGCGAGCAGCTCCTCGTGGCTGCCCTGCTCGGCGATGACGCCGCCGTCGATGAGCAGAATGCGGTCGCAGAAGCGCGTCGAGGCGAGGCGGTGCGAGATGAACACGCTCGTCCGCCCCTCGGTCATGGCGGCGTATTTCTGATAGATATCGTTTTCGGCGATGGGGTCGAGCGCGGCGGTCGGCTCGTCGAGCAGCAGGATGGGCGCGTTTTTATAAAGCGCGCGGGCGAGCATGAGCCGCTGCATTTCGCCGCCGGAGAGCAGCACGCCGTCATCGAACACCTGGCGGCCGATGTGCGTTTTGAGATCGTCCGGCAGCGCCGCCACGCGCTCCGTGAGCCCCGCCTTTTCGAGACATTCGCGCACGTGCGCCTCGTCGATGCCCTCGCGCGTCTGCGCGACGTTTTCCTCCAGCGTCGCTTCGAGCACCGAGAACTTCTGGAACACGGCGGTGAAGAGCGTGTAGTACTCCTGCCGGTTGAACTTTCGGATGTCCTCGCCGTTTAAGAGAACGCGCCCCTCGGTCGGGTCGTAAAAGCCGCAGAGCAGCTTTACGAGCGTCGTTTTGCCGGCGCCGTTTAAGCCCACGACGGCGAGCCGCTCGCCGGGATGCACCGTGAGATCGATACCGTGCAGCGTGTCCGCCTCCGCGCCGGGATAGCGGAAGGAGACGTTTTCCAGCCGCAGCTCGTATTTCCCGTCCGCACACTCCGGCAGAGGCTTGCCGCCCTCCATGCGGAAGGGGTCCGGCAGCTCCAGATATTCGCGGATGACGCAGAGATCAAGACTCTGCCGCCGTAGCGTGCCGAGCTCGGTGAAGATGCCGTTGAGCTGTTCGGCATACGCGCCGACGGCGGAGAAACACAGCAGAAATTCCGCCGCGCTCATCCCTCCGGCGAGCGTCTGGCGCAGCAGGAAGTAATAGGCAAGGCCGTTGCGCACGGCGGTGAGCGCGGCGTCGATCACGTTCGTCCAGAAATACACCCGCTCGCGCCGCTCGACGAAGGCGTCGAACGCGCGGAGCGTTTTGCCGTATACGGCTTCGAGCCAGGGGCGCATGCCGAAAATGCGGATGTCCTTGCCGAGAACGGTGCTCTGTGCCTTGTCGGAAACATAGTCCATACGCTTTTCCAGCGCGGCGGCCTCGTCGCGGTGGCGGTAGCCCCACTCGTTGATGCGCCGGTTGACGAAATACTCCGCCGCGGTCGTCACGGTGAGCACGGCGAGAAGCCACGCGCTCGTATTCGTGAGCAGCAGCAGATACACCACAAAGCTCAGCGCCGCGGTGAGAAACTTCTGCTCGTCCACCCAGAACGCCTCGCTCGCGCAGCGGTTATTCATGGTCGCGCGTACGGCCTGCTCCTGCAGTTTGAGGACCTCCGGGTTCTCGGTGAGCGGATAGGCCATCACGCAGGCTTTATAATGGATCTTGCGGACGAGCGCAAGGCGCACATCGACTCGCGCGAACATCGGCGCGTGCTCCAGATAGGCGCTGACCGCCGAGCACACGAGCAGCGCCCCAGTAAGCACGGCGATCGTCGTGAGAAGGCGGGAGAGGGAAGCTCCCTCCTCCACGCAGCGGACGATCTCCGGCGCGAGCAGAAGGCCGGAAACGCCCACGCCCGCCATGGCGAGCGCCCGGATGACCGTAATGACCGGCACATCGTCCCGGTGCACCGCGTGCGCCTGCCGCAGCATCCAGAGCATGTTCTGCCCCAGATTGTAGCGCGGCTTTTTCGTTTTTTCTTTCATCGAAACCACCTCTTCTTTGCGAGGATAACACTATCATAAAACTTCGTCCCCGGCGCAGACCGGGGACGAATGGTTTATTTTCGGGGATGAACCGTTTCGCTCACACCTGCGGGAGCAGTATTTCGGTCGTGAACGCGCCGTCCTCGCTGTTGCGGGAGAGATACCCGTCCAGCCGCGCGACGATATCGTCGATGCGCACGAGACCGAAGCCGTGCCCCTCGCCCTTCGTGGTGCGGAAGCGCCCGCCGGTCTTTTCGAGCTTCTTTCCGGCGGTGAAGTTTGTGAAGGAGATATAAAGCTGCGTGCCCTTCATGTCCATGTACACGCGGATGAGCCGGTCCTTTTCCGGCAGGGCCATGCTCGCTTCAATGGCATTATCGAAGAGATTGCCGAGAATGCAGCAGAGATCGAGCTCCGACATTTTGAGCTTTACGGGGATGTGCGCGTCGGCCTGCACCGTGATGCCGCGCGATTTGGCGAGGGATATCTTGCTGTTCAAAATGGCGTCCGCCATGGCGTTGCCGGTTTTGACGACGGTGTCCACGGTGTTCAGATCGGTGTCCAGCTCGTCGAGATAGGCGCGGATGGCGTCCATATCGCCCTTGGCGGCGAACGCCTTGAGCACCTGGATATGATTCCGGTAGTCGTGCCGCCAGCCGCGGATCTGGCGGTACATGTTCTCCACCTCTTTATAATGCGTGTCCACCAGCTCGCGCTGGTAGGCTTCGAGCTGCTTATCGACGCGGCGGGAAAAAAGGCTCATGCTCTCACCTCTCAATGATACGCGATAATGGCGCGGTTGAGCGCTTCGTAAGCGCCGCGCGGGATCGGGATGGCCGCGCCGTCGGATAAGATCGCGTCCGTTTTCGTCACGCGGCGGATGTACGAAAGATTCACGATCGCCGCGCGCCCGATGCGGAAGAACCGCTCGTCCAGCTCGTCCGAGAGCGCGCCGAGCGTTTTCTTTACGGTGTAGTCGCGCTTCGCGTGGACGGTCGTGTAGTTTTTCTCCACATCGAGATAGCGTATTTCATAAAGCGGCACGCGGAAGATCTCGCCGCCGCACTCGAGCGTGAGCGCGCGGCTGTCGCTGCGCAGCTTCGCCGCGGCGCGGTCGAGTACCTCGAAGAGCTTTTCCTCGCGGACGGGCTTTACGAGATAGTGCAGCGCCGCCACGTCGTACCCCTCGGCGATGTAGTCCGTGTAGCCGGTGATGAAAACGATCTGCACGGCGGTGTTCTCCGCGCGGACGCGCCTGGCCATCGTCACGCCGTCCATGCCGCCCATCTCGACATCGAGCAGCAGAAGGTCAAAATTCTTGTCCTCGTCGTAGGCGAAGAGGAACGCCTCGGCGGAGGGGAACATCTCGAGCGCGACGCTCTCTTCCCGGCTCTCGCCCCATTCGCGGACATACTGCGCGACGAGCTGCGCGTCCTCGGCGCGGTCGTCGCAGATAGCGGCTCGCATATTCTCCCCCCTCACGATGTTTTTTCCATAGTATTCAATTCGCAAACGCTTGTCAAACTAAAAATGTGTATGGTATACTGAATCGATATGGAAAAGATGATGCATTCGTATATAATCTCCGGCGACGGAGACGCGGCGCGCTCTCGCGCGCGGGAAATGGCGGCGGCGGCGCTCTGTGAGAGCAGCGGCGCGAAGCCCTGCCGCGCCTGCCGCCACTGCCGCAAGGTGTTCCAGGGCGCGTTCCCCGGCATCCATCCGGACGTGGCGCTCGTCGAGCGCGCGGCGGACAAGTCCGGCAAGCTGCGGCGCGAGATCACCGTCGATCAGATCCGCGCGCTCGCCCTGGACGCCGCCGTGCTGCCGAACGAGGCCGACGGCAAGGTATACATCTTTCCCGAAGCGGACACGATGAACATCGCCGCGCAGAACGCTTTCCTGAAGCTGCTCGAAGAGCCGCCGCGCGGCGTCATGTTCCTTCTCTGCGCCGAAAGCCGCGAAAAGCTGCTCGAAACGGTGCAGTCGCGCTGCGGCGAGATCCGGCTCGCGGGCGGGACTGTTGCGCCGGAGAACGAGCGCGCCCGCGGCTATCTTGAAGCGCGGCTCGACCGCGCGGAGCTTCTGCGCTGCTGCACGGCGATGGAAAAGCTCGATAACGCGCAGCTTCTCGAGGTCGTTACCGCGGCGGAGGAGCTCGCCGTGAAGCTCGTTTCCGACCGGCGGGAGCTTCTCGCGCTCGAAGCGTTTCTCCACCGCGCGGAGGAATATCTCCGGCTGAATGTCGGCCCGAAGCACGTGACCGGTTATCTATCCACCTATCTGCCGGACGGCAAATGACCTCCGGCGCTCACACATCAGGAAATGAGGAAAATCCCGTGACAGAAGTAATCAGCATAAAATTCCGCGGCCGCGGCAAGACGTACTATTTCGACCCCGCCGGCGTGACCGCGAGGACGGGCGACACGCTCGTCGTGGAAACGTCCAAGGGCATGGAGCTTGGCGAGTGCGTCAAGGGAAATCACATGGTCGGGGACGGCGACTGCGTGCAGCCGCTGCGTCCCGTCGTGCGCCGCGCCACGCCGGACGATCTGCGCATTGCGGAGCTCAACCGCAAGCGCGAAAAGGAAGCGCTCGGCATCTGCCGGGAGCTCATCGAAAAGCACAAGCTCGAAATGAAGCTCGTGGACGTCGAGTGCTCGTTTGAGGGGAATAAAATTCTCTTCTTCTTCACCGCCGACGGGCGCGTGGACTTCCGCGAGCTCGTAAAGGACCTTGCGGGCGTGTTCCGCACGCGCATCGAACTGCGGCAGATCGGCGTGCGGGACGAGGCGAAGATGCTCGGCGGTCTCGGCATCTGCGGGCGGCCCTTCTGCTGCCACCAGTTCCTCGACGACTTCCAGCCCGTCAGCACCAAAATGGCGAAAACGCAGTCGATGTCGCTCAACCCGGTGAAGATCTCCGGCACGTGCGGGCGGCTGATGTGCTGCCTGCGCTATGAGCAGGAGGCGTATGAGGACCTTTTGAAGCACGTGCCGAAAAACGGCGCGTTCGTCCAGACCGAGGACGGCTACGGCAGCGTCACGCTCGTCAATCTTCTGCGCCAGAACGTCAAGGTAAAGCTGGACGGCCCGGGCGAAGCGCAGATCCGCACCTACGATGCCGACGAGATCGCCGAGATCCCCGGCGGCCGCCCGGCGGAGGGCCAGCCCCTGCCCGACCTTCTCCGCAACAAGCCCAAAAAGGTCAAGGAAGAGAACGCCGAGCCGGAGACGAACGGCTGGATCATGCCGTCGATGATCGTGGAGGATGTGTGCACCGCGTCCGCCGCGCCGCAGAGCGCGGAGAAGCCCTCCGGCGAGAAGAAAAGCAGCCGCTCCCGCCGCCGGAAGCGCGGCGGCGCGAATGCCGAAAGAGCCGAGCGCACCGAAAGAGCCGAGCGTCCGGAACGCGGCGAAAGACCCGAGCGCGCGGAAAAGAAGCCGGAGCGCAGCGAGAAAAAGCCCGCCGGGGAAAACCGCAGCGCGCGCCGCGGCGGTGAAAAGCCGCCGGTGAGCGCAGCCCCCGCCGGGGACAAGGCCGAGCGCACGGATAAGCCCCGCCGCAATAACCACCGCCGCAGAAAGCCGAGACCCAAGACCGACGGCGAAGCAAAATCCTAAAACGCTTTTAAGGCCCCCTTGTGTAAAGGGGGCTGTCAGCGAAGCTGACTGAGGGATTGTAGTCTTCGGAAATCGACAATCCCTCCGGCTTTTGCCTGCGGCAAAACCCACCTCCCTTTACACAAGGGAGGCAACCCCTCAGTCACGGCTGCGCCGCGACAGCTCCCCTATTAGGGGAGCCAAGCCGGTTTGCAGAAAACTATCTTGCCTCCCCTAACAGGGGAGGTGGCAAAAACGAAGTTTTTGACGGAAGGGTTTTCCCCTTCGTATACAAAACATCCCGTCTCCGATGGAGGCGGGATGTTGCTTTTTTATTCGTGTTTGGCGCTCGCGAGATCGATGCCGCGGAAATATTCCCTGGTGATCTTGAAGATCACGGGGCTGAGCGCGAAGAGCGCGATGAAGTTCGGGATCGCCATGAGCCCGTTGAGCGTGTCAGCAATGTTCCAGACAAAATCGAGCGACGAGACGCTGCCGACGACGATCATGATAATGAAGATGAACTGATAGACCTTCGCGGCGCGGAGGCCCAGCAGGTACTGCACGCAGCGCGAGCCGTAAAGCGACCAGCCGAGGATCGTCGAATACGCAAAGAGCGTGAGCGCCACGGCGATGAACACCGAGGAGAACGTGCTGTTGAACACCGTGCCGAACGCCGCCGTGATGAGCGCGCTGCCGGGCTTTACGCCGAACGTCACGTCCACGCCGCTGATGATGATCGTGAGCGCGGTGAGCGTGCAGATAACGATGGTGTCCATGAACACCTCGAAAATGCCGTAAATGCCCTGCTCGACCGGGCCGTCGCAATGCGCGGCGGCGTGCGCGATCGGCGCGGAGCCGAGACCGGCCTCGTTGGAGAAGGCGCTCCGGCGCAATCCCCAGATGACCGCCTGACGGATCGTGATGCCCGCCGCGCCGCCGAGAATGGCGCGGGGCGCGAACGCCGCGGAGAAGATCTCCTTGAACGCCCGGCCGACGCCGCCGAGGTTGCCGAAAATGACGATGAGCGTCATAAGGATGTACGCCACGCTCATAAACGGGATGAGCTTTTCCGTAACAGCGCCGATGCGCTTGATGCCGCCGAAAAGCACGAGCGCCGTGAGCAGCGCAAGTCCGATGCCGAGCCCCCAGCGCAGCGCCGCCTGACCGCTGAAATCGGGGTTCACGGCGCACACCGCGTCCGTCACCGAGCCGACGATGGAGTTGGCCTGCGACATGTTGCCGATGCCGAACGCCGCGAGCGCCGCCAGCACGCTGAACGCCCCGGCGAGCCACTTCCACTTATCGCCCATGCCGTTTTTGATATAGTACATCGGGCCGCCGACCCAGTCGCCGCGCGCGTCGCGCTCGCGGTATTTGACGGCCAGAAGGACTTCCGAATACTTGATGACCATGCCGAGCAGCGCCGCCATCCACAGCCAGAACACCGCGCCGTAGCCGCCCATGGCGATCGCCTGCGACGTGCCGACGATGTTGCCCGTGCCGACGGTCGCGGCAAGCGCCGTCGTTACGGCCTGCAGCGGCGTGATGGCTCCGTGCGCCGTCTCCTGCTTTTGGAAGAGCTTTCCGGCGGTGTTTTTCATCGCGTAACCGAAGCGCCGGAACTGCACCGCTCCGCTGCCAACGGTCAGATAAATACCCCCGGCGAACACGCACGGCAGCAGGATGTACAGCCATGCCACGTTGTTCAGCGGCCCCGTCAGAAACCGGTACAGCCAGTGGTCATAAATCGTCATATTGCATTTCCCCTCTTTTTCCCGCGGTATCTCAAAAAATAATATGAGGATTATACGCCGTGTATGCGGGAAATGCAATAGAAAATTTTATTGATTTAACGTTTTACAGTACGCCGCACAGCAACAAATGTCACAGAGCGGCTTACGCGCGGTGCACACGGCACGTCCGTGCAGCACGAGCCGGTGGCAGAAATCGTTCGATTTCTCCGGCGGGAGGACGGCGCGCAGCGCCTTTTCGATGCGCACGGGGTCCTTGTCGTTATCGACGAGACCCAGACGGTTCGAGAGCCGGATGCAGTGCGTGTCCACCACGACCGCGCCGGGCTGACGGAACACGTCGCCGAGAATGAGATTGGCGCTCTTGCGCCCCACGCCGGGGAGCGTCAGGAGATCGTCCATATTGTCCGGCACCTTGCCGCCGTAGACCTCCGTGATGCGCTGCGCCTGCCAGACGAGATCGCGCGCCTTGCCGTGGTAAAAGCCGCAGGAGCGGATGAGCTCTTCGACCTCGCCGATGTCCGCCGCCGCCATGGTCTCCACGGTCGGGAAGCGCGCGAAGAGCGCGGGCGTGACGAGATTCACGCGCGCGTCGGTGCACTGCGCGGCGAGCCGCACCTGTACGAGCAGCCGCCAGGCGTCTCGCTCGGTGAGCGTACAGTCCGCCATCGGGTATTCGCGCTCGAGCGCGGCGAGAATTCCATCGATCTGTTCTTTTGTCCGCATGAGAATCACCTCGCCGCGATTCTACCACGTTTCCGCGCCCCGTGACAAGATTCGCGGTTGTTTTGACGGAGGAAAAACGGTATAATAAAATATCGCATATTTCAAAGGAGGCGTTCCGATTGCCGGAGAAAAAATACCGCCCGCTGGCGGACGAGCTGCGCCCGACGGAGCTGGACGACGTCGTCGGCCAGAACCACATTCTCGGCAAGGGCGGGCTGCTGCGCCGCATTATCGAGAGCGGCGATATCCCGAACATGATCTTTTACGGCCCGTCCGGCACGGGCAAAACGACCGTCGCGCGCATCATCGCGGAAAAGACGAACCGCACGCTGCGAAAGCTCAACGCCACGACCGCGGGGCTTGCGGACATCCGCGCGATCATCGACGAGCTGGACACCATGCTCGCGCCGAACGGCATTCTTCTGTATCTCGATGAGATCCAGTACTTCAATAAAAAGCAGCAGCAGAGCCTGCTGGAGTTTATCGAGAACGGCTCGATCACGCTCATTGCGTCCACAACGGAGAACCCGTACTTCTATGTATACAACGCCGTCCTCTCGCGCAGCACGGTGTTTGAGTTCAAGGCGATCTCGGCGCGCGACGTGGAGGGCGCGGTGCGCCGGGCCGTGCGGCTGCTCTCCGAGCGGGAGGGCGTCGAGGCCGACTGCCCGGACGAGGTCGTGTCGCTCGTGGCGCAGGGCTGCGGCGGCGATGTGCGCAAGGCGCTCAACGCCGTGGAGCTTCTGTTCACCGCCGCGCCGCGCATCGACGGAAAGGTCGTGCTCTCGCCGGACGACGCGCGCGCCGTGACGCAGCGGAGCGCCATGCGCTACGACCGCGAGGGCGACGAGCACTACGACGTTGTCTCCGCGCTGATGAAATCGCTGCGCGGCTCCGATCCGGACGCGGCGCTGCACTATCTTGCGCGGCTGCTCGAGGCCGGGGATCTGCCCGGTGCGTGCCGCCGTATCCTCTGCTCGGCGAGCGAGGACATCGGCATGGCGTACCCGCAGGCGGTGAGCATCGTGAAGGCGTGCGTGGATAACGCTCTGCAGCTCGGCTTGCCGGAGGCGCAGCTCCCGCTCGCGCAGGCGTGCATTCTGCTCGCCACGGCGCCGAAATCGAACAGCGTCGTCGCCGCGATCGACGCGGCCCGCGCCGACGTGCGCGCCGGGAAGAGCGGCAACATCCCGCGCGAGATGCAGAACGTCCACGCCGACGGCACGGGCTTTGAGCGCGAGCAGGGGTACAAATACCCGCACAATTATCCCGGCCACTGGGTGCGGCAGCAGTATCTGCCCGACTCGCTCAAAAACGCGCATTACTACGAATACGGCGACAACAAGACCGAGCAGGCCGCAAAAGCCTATTGGGAGCTGATCAAGAAATAAAAAAGGCCCCCTTGCGCAAAGGGGGCTGGGGAATTGCCTTGCCGCAAAACCCTTCCGTCAAAACCTCCGGTTTTGCCACCTCCCCTATTAGGGGAGGAAAGCCGGTTTCCCGACAACGAACTTGGCTCCCCTAACAGGGGAGCTGGCAGCCGTCAGGCTGACTGAGGGGTTTGCGGCGCGCCCTCCGCCTTTTGCCTTGACTAAACTCGTCCGCCGGCATGCCGTATGATGGCCTTCGCCAGACAAAGGTCCGCTTCGCGCACCGAGAAGCGGAGCACCGGCGACGGCCCCAACCCGTCATACGGGATCGCCCCGGTGTGGCACACGGCCCCGCTGCGGCGAAGGTCGGCAAGCGCGGCGTTCATCTCATCCCCGGTCGGAAACCGCGCCGTGAGCTGCTGTGTATGCATTGGATCACCCCCTGTGGGGATATTTCCCAGTTTGGAGGAAAATATGTATGGATATCCGTGTCGGAGACATTCTTGTACTGAAAAAAAATCACCCCTGCGGCGCATGCCGGTGGGAGGTGCTGCGCATCGGCGCGGACTTCAAGCTTCGCTGCACGGGCTGCGGACGTGAAGTGATGGGCGCGCGGACCAAATACGAAAAGCAGATCAAAAAGATCGAGCGCGCCGAACCGCCGGAAATCGACGGCAAAAGCGGAAATTAACGCCCGTTTCGGTTTGACTTGCGGCGCATTTGGGCATATAATATATAAGTTAAAAGCTCCGGCAAGTTTATTTTGTTTTATGTGAGGTGAAGGTCATGGAATCCGGTCACAGTACCAGCGGCACAGGCGAGGGTCGATTGTCGATGGAAACACCGCCGGCATCTGTGGCCGCCGGCGCATAATCCGCCCTCCTGTGTCTTAGCTCCCCATAAATATTCAAGGAGGTAAGACCCGATGGCAGAGACTACCGTCACTCTCGAAAGCACGCTCTCCGCGCTGATCGAGGGGAAGAAATACGCCGCGCTCCGGGACATTCTCGTAACGATGAACCCGGCGGACGTGGCGGCGGTTTTTGAAGAGACGGATGAGCTTGCCCTGCCGCTCCTTTTCCGGCTGCTGCCGAAGGAGCTGGCGGCGGAAACATTCGTCGAAATGCAGCCCGAGCAGCAGGAGCTGCTCATCCGCGGCTTTTCGGACACCGAGCTCAAAGAGGTCGTGGACGAGCTGTATGTGGACGACGCGGTCGATCTCGTCGAGGAGATGCCCGCGAACGTCGTAAAGCGCATTCTCCGGCAGGCCGACCCCGACATGCGCCGGATGATCAACGAGATCCTGCGCTATCCGGAGGACAGCGCCGGCAGCATCATGACGACGGAGTTCGTCTCCCTCCGCCCGCAGATGACCGTGGAGGAGGCGACCAAGCGCATCAAGCGCACCGGCGTCGATAAGGAAACGATCAACACCTGCTATGTGATCGACAAGGGCCGGCTCATCGGCGCGCTCTCGCTGCGCACGCTCATCCTCTCGGACGATGACGATGTGATCGAGGACATCATGGAGCCGAATGTCATCTCCGTCACGACGTCCGAGGACCAGGAGACCGTCGCACAGATGTTCTCCAAATATAACTTCAACGCCCTCCCGGTCGTGGACACCGAAAACCGGCTCGTCGGCATCGTCACCGTAGACGACGCCATCGACGTTATGGAAGAAGAGGCCACCGAGGACATTGAAAAGATGGCCGGTATGGCGCCCTCGGAGCGGCCGTATCTCTATACGAGCGTGCGCGAAACATGGAAAGCGCGTATTCCGTGGCTTCTCATCCTCATGCTCTCGGCCACGTTCACAGGGCTCATCATCAACCATTTCCAAAACCAGCTCGCGGCATGCCTTGTGCTCTCGTCGTTCATCCCGATGCTCTCCGGCACGGGCGGCAACAGCGGCACGCAGGCGTCCGTCGCCGTCATCCGCGGTCTCGCGCTCGGCGAGATTGAATTTTCCGATCTCTGGGCGGTCATCTGGAAGGAGATCCGCGTGAGTGTCCTCTGCGGCGTGTGCCTCGCGGGCGCGAATTTCGCCAAAATGATGCTCGTGGACAACCTGCTGCTCCACAACGGCGTCACCGCGCTCGTCGCGGCGGTCGTGTGTCTGACGCTCGTGTGCGTCGTGTTCATCGCAAAGCTCGTCGGCTGCTCGCTGCCGATCCTCGCGGAAAAGCTGGGGTTTGACCCCGCAGTCATGGCAAGCCCGTTCATCACGACGATCGTGGACGTTCTGTCCCTGCTGATCTATTTTTCCATTGCCTCCGCCCTGCTGGGGCTGTAAACCACACATTATCATTTCCAAGGAGATTTTTACCCTATGAGTGAATGCACGCACGATTGTTCGACCTGCGGCTCGTCCTGCGGCGAGCGCACCGAACCGCAGAGCCTTCTTCAGCCGCTGAACAGCGCCTCCCGCGTCGGCAAGGTCATCGCCGTGGTGAGCGGCAAGGGCGGCGTCGGCAAGTCGATGGTCACGTCGATGCTCGCGGTGCTCATGCAGCGCCGCGGCTATAAGACCGCCATTCTCGACGCCGACATCACCGGCCCCTCCATCCCGAAGGCGTTCAACATCCACGGCAACTGCTTCCAGAGCGAAAACGGCATTGAGCCACTCGAATCCCACACCGGCATCAAGGTGATGAGCATCAACCTCCTGCTCGAAAAGGAAACGGAGCCGGTGCTCTGGCGCGGCCCGGTGATCGCGGGCGTCGTCAACCAGTTCTGGACGGATGTGCACTGGGGCGATGTGGACTATATGTTCGTCGATATGCCTCCCGGAACGGGCGACGTGCCGCTGACGGTGTTCCAGTCGCTGCCGGTGGACGGCGTGATCGTCGTGGCGAGCCCGCAGGAGCTCGTCGGCATGATCGTGGAAAAGGCGGTCAACATGGCCGCGATGATGAAGAAAAACGTCGTCGGTCTCGTGGAGAATATGTCGTATTACGTCTGCCCGGACTGCGGCGCGAAGCATGAGATCTTCGGCGCAAGCCGTGCCGACGGTCTCGCGGCGCTGCACGGCATTCCCAACGTTGCCAAGCTCCCGATCGATCCGCGTCTCGCCGCCTGCTCCGACGGCGGTCTCATGGAGGTCTTCTCCGGCGACTGGCTCGACGGCATGGCTGACGCCGTCGAAAAACTCTGACAAAAAGGCCCCCTCGCCCGAGGGGGCCTTTGCTGCATCTCCGTGCCGGTCGGGAAAGGACTTCGGACATGACGCTGTATTGCCGCAATGAAACAAACGTGATAACAGAAGCGCCTTACGAGGAAATAAGCGCGGGTTTCTGTATCGTGGAGAAATACGAATACGTATACCAGAAAGAGCTGCCGCGGTTCCGTGCGATGCCCGGCATTAAGCCGTATGGACTTCCGCAGGGAGATGCACCGAAAAAGATGTACGCAGGGATCGGGAATCCGTCGTATGAAACCGCGCCACAGAAGTTTGATTTTTATCGGGAAAGCTGCCGGAGATCCGAAAGCGAGGTCTTCGCCCTCCGCGATGTGCTCTTTTCCACGGAGAACTGCGATGTGGTTTGGTTCCGCGTATACGACTCGGACGCGGAAGCCCCCGCGGGATATTCGTCCTGCGGATTTGATATAACATACGCGCCGGATATCAACGGAGCCTTTTCCATCATCAATGACTGCCTGTTTATCTGCCGGTGGCACGGCTGCGACAAGGAAGGGACGGCGTTTCTCGCCTATTTCAACGCGCTGAATCCGAACGGCTTGTTCGATGACGCCGAAACGGCGCTCCGGTATATGAAATACTACCTCAGCTTCGACTGGTCGGAGCGCGGCAAATTCTGCCTGTGCGAAATATTCCGAAAGCGGCCAGATGTTGCGGACAAAATTTGCCGAGGAGTACGCAAATGACCAACTTACAGACATACCTTCAGACAAAGCTGCGCGGCATTCTGTCCGCGTGGGACGAGGAGGGCGTTTACGCGATCTCGTTTTTAGTCTCCGCAAATCCGGTACAGGAATACGGAGGCCGCTCCAATGTGACGGAGTTCTGCGTGAGTTACAATACAGAAAGCGACTGCGCCGGTGCGGGCGCGCTGTCGGAAGAGCGGTGGAACTATGCCTTCTGGCGGCAGAACGAAACACCGGTCATCCTCGCCGACGAGGACGACGAGGGCATGAAAACGCTCTTTGCATGGTACGCGGAAAACGGTGTGGAAAACATCGGGTACGAAGACCCGGCCGCCAGCTACGACAGCAAAATGCGTTATATCGGCAAAGGCCCCGCCGGATATTACGAGCTGCTCACGCAGGCGGCCGCCGCGGCAAGGGCGCTGCAGGAGAGCGGCTTTATCCGGGAAAAATTCGGCCGGCCGATCCCGATCCTCGTCCACGATCTGGAGTATCCGTGGTATGTTTTTGAAGCGACCCGAACCGCAAACCCCAACGGCGAAGCCGACCCCTTCTTCGCCGCAATGAAAGCGCTGGGCGCTATGGACTGACGGGAAACTTACCCGCACGCTCGCCGTGATAAAAAAGGAGCCCGAACACACTATGAATGCACTTGTTTTTTTGCGGTCTATCGGTCTGAAGATTTTCTGGAAGCTGATAGCTGTTGGTCTGTACGGTGACGGTGGGACTCCGGCAGAACTGGCCCGACAAGAAGTTCTCGACTTTCTCAATCTCTGCTTAACGCAGGAAGGCCCGCAGACGGATCGGATCGTTTCCATCCTCTGCGAGGGAAATGACTACGAGGCCATGGACGCAAAAATAAAAGGGTTCGCCGCTCTTGACGGGAGCGATCTTTCGCTGCAAAAGCGGAAATGGCGGGCGTACCGCCTGACTCGGCTGCTCGAAACGCTCAGCGTCGATCCCCTGCAGGGGCTGCTGGTGCTCATGGAGTTCTGGCTGCCCGCAAGAGATACCGACTGCCCTTTGACTTTTCCCTGCAAGAACGGCTCGCCGTCTGTGGAGGAGTACTTTACGCGCTCAAATTATAACGCGATGGTGCAGCGGAACCGTGCGTGGCTTTCCGAAGAAATCAGCGAAATACAACGGGCCGAGCAGTCCCTGCGCGGCTGCCTGTAGCTTTTTATTGCAGCGGCGGATATGCCGCCGAGAGGGAACCGCATGACCCACCGGTTCTCCCGTTTACAGCCCGAAGGGACTTGCGAAGACGGGCGGAGACGGGTAATATAGCGTTGGCAGATCATTATCAGGAGGACGGGATTATGGAGATACGCCGGTTTGTTCCCGGAGAGGAAGCTGCGCTCAGCCGTCTGGCGGCGCGGACGCTGCTGGAATATAACAGCAAACACACCGCGCCGGAGGAGGAGCCATGGATCCCCCTGCTCGTGGAGAAATACCGCCCCGAGGCGATCCTTGGCTTTTCCGAGACCGGACACACCTATGTGCTCTGCGACGGCAAAGTACTCCTCGGCATGGGCGGCGTCCGCAAGACCGGCGAGGACGAGTGCCTGATCTACGGACTGTTCCTCACGCCGGAGGCCATCGGAAAGGGATACGGCACCATGCTTTTTCACGCGCTGGAAGCCGATGAGCTCTATACGCAGTGCAGCCGCGCCTGGCTCATCCCCACCACGGGGGCGCTTGGCTTTTATGAAAAGATGGGCTACACCTATATGGACGGCTACCGCGTCCGCCGGAAGGACGACGGGCTCTTCTATATGGAGAAGCATTTGAAATAAAGCTTTCTCCCCCGCGGGATGGTTCCGGCGGGGGAGAGCTTCGTCAAACGACACTCCTTCCGCTGCGGCGGATGGGGCTTTTCTACATAAAAAAGCCTCGCAGAGTTTGCGCCCGCAGGCGCAAATAAAGTTTTAACCATTTTCTCCGGCGACATGTGCGTCGGAGAAAATACATCTCGGCTCGCAAACGTGCGAGCGTAAGCGAGTGCGCTGCGGCGAGCCGCAGCCTTTTCAAACGAGAGCCCAACGCAGTGGGTCTCGTTTGAGAGCTTGTCAAAAATACTTTTTTGACAAGCTCAAAGGCAGGGGCGTTTGCCCCTGCCTTTTTGCGTATATTCGGTTTATTCCTCCGTATCGGAGATCAGGCCGTAGCCGCCGTTCTTGCGGCGGTAGACGACCGAAAAGGCATCCGCGTCTTCGCTGTTGAGGAAGGCATAGAACTCATGCTCCAGCAGGTTCATCTGCAAGATGGCCTCCTGCGGCGTCATCGGCTTGATGGAGAAGCGCTTGGTGCGGACGATGGTGAAATCGCCGCTTTCCTCTTCTTCGTCCACGGGGCCGACACCGGTATCCGTCCACTCGATCGGGCCGGCCTTGAGCTTCTTCTCAAGACGGGTCTTGTTCTTGCGGATCTGGCGCTCGATGGACGCGCAGGCGGAGTCAATGGACGCGAACATATCCCCGGTCGTCTCGCTCACCCGGTAGAACATACCGTTGTTTTTGAGAGTGACCTCGGCGGTGTAGCGACCGCGTTCGCGGCTGAAGGTGATGAAGGCTTCGCTGTCCCCGCTGCGGAAAAGGCGTTCGATCTTGCCGACCTTTTTCTCGGCGTAGGCGCGGAGTTCCTCGCTGACTTCCAGCTTCTTGCCCGTGATGGTGAATTTCATTCCATCCAACTCCTTTCGTGGTTGTGAGCATATTATACCACACAAAAAGGAATTTGCATAGACAAATTGTTAATTCTGTCCGACTTTCTTCTTTGCCGCGAGACGCTGGAAGAATTTCACGATCTCCACGATCGGGATAACGAGGAAACCCATGCCGATAGCGATGATATACTCATTAAATTCCACACTGGTGAAATCGAACGCCGCGGCGATGAACGGCACCTCGCACACGAGCGTCGTCAGAAGCAGCGCCGCGAAAGACGAGACGAGCAGCGCCCAGTTGCGCGAGCCCATCGTGAAGAGACTGCCGCGCTGCGAGCGCATGTTCAGGCTGTGGAAAATTTCCGCCATGGACATGGTGAGGAACGCCATGGTCGTACCGTCGGGGCTCAGGCCGTTCGCCGGGATCTCCCACACGCCGGATTCCATGAAGTGGCCGATGAAATAGGAAGCGAGCACGAGCACCGATACCATCAGACCCTGATACGCGATATCCCCGCCCATGCCGCCGGCGAAGATACCGGCCTTCGCGCTGCGCGGGCGGCGCTGCATGATGTCCTTCTCGGCGTTTTCCATGCCGAGCGCGAGCGCCGGGAAGCAGTCGGTCACAAGGTTGATCCAGAGCAGGTGCACCGGCTCGAGGATCGTGAAGCCCAGGAGCGTGGCGACGAAGATGCTGATGACCTCGCTCATGTTCGAGCCGAGCAGGAACTGGATGGCCTTGCGGATGTTGTCGTAAATGCGGCGGCCTTCCTCGACCGCGCCGACGATCGTGGCGAAGTTATCGTCCGCGAGCACCATGTCGGCCACGTTTTTCGTCACGTCCGTACCGGTGATGCCCATGCCGACGCCGATGTCGGCGGACTTGATGGAGGGCGCGTCGTTCACGCCGTCGCCGGTCATGGCGGTGACATACCCGGCGTTGCGCCAGGCGTTGACGATGCGCGTTTTGTGCTCGGGCTGTACGCGGGCGTAAACGGAAATTTCTTTAAAGACCTTCGCAAACTCCTCGTCGCTCATCTCGCTGAGCTGCGAGCCGGTGATGGCGCGGGTATCGTCCGTGAGAATGCCGAGATCGCGCGCGATGGCAACGGCGGTGTCGATGTGGTCGCCGGTGATCATGATCGGGCGGATGCCGGCCTCGCGGCATTCGCGGATCGCGCCGTAGACCTCCGGGCGGCAGGGGTCGATCATGCCGAGGAAGCCGATGAACACGAGATCGTGCTCAAGCGTTTCGGCCTCGTAATCCGCCGGAACGCCGTCCCAGGGGCGGAACGCCGCGCCGAGCACGCGCAGCGCGCGGTCGGCAAACTCCTTGGCATGGCGGCGGACGTTCTCCTTATATTCCTCCGTGATCGGGAGGATCTTGCCCTCGTACCAGTAGCCGGAGCAGCGCTCGAGCAGCATTTCCGTCGCGCCCTTGGTGTACTGCACGGTCCTGCCGTTCTCGTTGTGGACGGTGGACATCATTTTGCGGCCGGAATCGAACGGCGCTTCGCCGATGCGGGGGAATTTCTCGTCCAGCTCATCCTTGTAGAGCCGGAGATCGTGCGCGTGGTTGACGAGCGCGGCCTCCGTCGGCTCGCCCTCGGCGGAGTGCATGCCGAGACCTCGCTTCGCGTCGCTGCAGAGCGCCATGGCCTTGGCGAGCAGGATGGGGTCGTCCGTCCATGTGTCGGTGACGGTCATGCGGTTCTGCGTGAGCGTGCCGGTCTTGTCCGAGCAGATGATCTGCGCGCAGCCGAGCGTTTCGACCGCCGTCAGACGGCGGATGATCGCGTTGCGGCGGGACATGTTCGTAACGCCGATGGAAAGAACGACCGTGACGACCGCGGCGAGGCCCTCCGGGATGGCAGCCACGGCGAGCGAGACCGCGATCATAAAGGAGTTGAGAATGACTTCAAAGCTGAAGCCGCCCGCGCGCAGGAGCTGCACCGCGAAAATGATGACGCAGATGCCGAGCACGAGCCAGGTGAGGATCTTCGAGAGCTGGCTGAGCTTGATCTGCAGCGGGGTCTGGCCCTGCTCGGCATTGGAGAGGGCGTCCGCGATCTTGCCCATCTCGGTGTCCATGCCGGTGGCGGTGATGACGGCGGTGCCGCGGCCGTATACGACCGTGGAGCCCATATACACCATGTTCTTGCGGTCGCCGAGCGGGACATCCTTCGTGTCGGGCGCAAGGTTGATGATGTCGATAAACTTGCTCACGGGGACGCTCTCGCCGGTGAGCGCGGCTTCCTCGATCTTCATGCTGGCGCTCGTGAGAATGCGGCCGTCCGCCGGGATCGCGTCGCCGGCCTCGAGGATCACCACGTCGCCCACGACGAGATCCTCGCTGTGGATGGTGACCATCTTCCCGTCGCGCAGCACCTTGGATGTGGCGGCGGACATCTGCTGCAGGGCTTCGATGGCCTTTTCCGCCTTGCTTTCCTGATAGACGCCGAGCACCGCGTTGATGATGACGACGGCGAGGATGATGATGACGTCGGCAAAGCTCTCGCCCTGCACAACGGCCAGCACGCCGCTGATCGCCGCGGCGACGAGCAGGATGATGATCATCGGGTCGCCCATCTGCTGGAAGAACCGCTTGATGAGCGAGTCCTTCTTGCCCTCGGCCAGCTTGTTTTTGCCGTAGGCCGCGAGACGTTTTTCCGCCTCGGCGCTCGTTAGACCTTCGGATGTGCTGTCCACGTCGCGCAGTACGGCTTCGGCTTCTTCGCAATAGAATCTCAAAGAAAACCCCTCCTTGATGAATGTTCGGATGTGTTTTTCAAATGATGAAAAGACCCGCGGACAGAAGCGATAACACGGTTCTGTCCGCGGGTCTGGTCATTTCATGCAAACCAGGCGGTAGACCCGCCGAGTAAATGTTGATTTGCAGCCGCGGATGCGGCAGACTACTCCCCCTCGGAGTGCCTGTATTCTATCGTGGAAACGGCGCGCTGTCAAGGGACAGAAAGCCGGTTTCCGCCGAAAAATTCGGCTTCGGCGGCGTCGTGGGTGACAAGTAAAACGGTTTTGTCATCGGAGACGGCGCGCACCGCGTCCATGGCGGCGCGGCGGTTTGCCTCGTCCAGCCCCTTGAACGGCTCATCGAGCACAAGCAGGTCAGACTCCGCGCAGAGAGCGCGCGCGAGCGCGCACCGCCGCCGCATCCCGCCGGAGAGCTCCGCGGCGGGAACGGCGAGACTCTCGCCAAGGCCGAGCCGCGCCAGTATATCGCGCGCCTCGCGCTCCTTTTTCCGTCCGGCGGTGAGCAGAACGTTTTCGAGCGCCGTGAGCTGCGGGCAGAGCCGATCCTCCTGAAATACCGCGGCGCGGCGCGCCGGAACACCGGCGATCTCGCTTCCGTCCGGCGTCTCAAGACCGAGGATGAGCCGCAGCAGCGTCGTTTTCCCGCCGCCGGAAACGCCGGTGATGACGGTCGTTTCGCCGAGCGGGAGCCTGGCCGAAAAATTGCGGAAAACGACCGTTTCGCCGTAGCTTTTTGAAAGATTTGTTATCAAAATGGCGTTCGTCATACCGCGTGCTCCAGAGCGTCAAAGATTTTGCCGAGAAGAAAGAGAAATACGCGCTCAAAAAGAGCGCTCACCGCGACGATCACGACCGTCCACGCGAAAAGATCGGCGATCTCCAGATACGCTTTGGCGTCGTAGAGCTTGCCGCCGACGCTTCGCGCCACAACGCCGATGACCTCCGCCGCGACGCCCGCTTTCCAGCAGAGACCGAGCGCGACGCGGCAGCCCGCGAACAGGGCGGGGCGCAGCGCCGGAAGGAAAATGCACCGGACGCGCCGGCCCGGAGAGAGACGGAACACGTCCGCCATTTCCAGAAGGTTTCGGTCGGCGGCGCGGATACCCTGCAGCAGATTTGTATACAATACCGGAAAGACCATCAGAAAGGCGATAAACGTCGAAAGCCGCCGCGCCGAGAGCCACAGAAACGCGATCACGATGAACGACGCGACCGGCACCGACTGGATCGCCGCGACGTAGGGCCGCAGCAGTGTTTCGATAAACGGCACGGCGGCGGAGAGCGCCGCGAGGATCCCCGCGAGCGCGAGCGCGAGCAGAAAGCCGAGCGAAATGCGCGAAAACGTGAAGCCGAGCGTCGCCCGGAAGTCCGCCGTAACGATAAGCTCACAGAGCCGCCGCGCGACGGCGACGGGCGTTACGAGCAGCAGATCGTTCCCGAGCGCCATGGCGCCCGCCTGCCAGACGCAAAGCGCGAGAGCCGCGGCGAAAAATCTCGCCGCGGCGCTGTCGGAGTTGAATTTTTTCGCGCCCTTACGCACCGAACCAGAAGTCCTCGCCCGGCAGCGCGCCGCCGACGGCGGCGGGGTTGAGCGCGAAGAGCGTTTCCAGCGTGCCGGTGGCCGCGGAGATCATTTCCTCGCCGGTCAGACACACCAGATTGCAGTTCGGGATGGCTTTCGCCGCGATGGGCGCCTTGACGATGTTGAGCGCGCCGCAGATCTCGCCGGCATCCGCGGGATCGGCGTTGACCCAATCGACGCTCTCCGCCATCTCCGCGAGGAACGCCTCGACTGCCTCGGGGTGGGCTTCGGCAAACTCGGTACGAACAACGACGCCCGCCGTCACGCAGCGGCTGCCGTTATCGAGCGCGTCCCACGCCTCGGAAAGGCTCACCGCGGCGCGGAAGCCCTCGCCGAGCTGCGCGGCAGCGGCGGTGACATAGGGCTGCGGCAGCATCGCAATGCCGCCGTTTTCGGCCTTGAGGAGCGCGACGACCTCGCTCGGCTCGCTCTTCCATTCCACGGTCACGTCGGTGTCGAGATCAAGCCCGTTCTCGGCGAGCAGATACCGCAGGAAATATTCCGGCGTGCTGCCCTTGCCGGTCGCGTAGACCGTTTTTCCCTTGAGATCGGCGAGAGACTGCACGGTCTCGCCGTTGAACTCCGTGATATACAGCACGCCCAGCACGCCCACGGCGCAGAGCTTCACGCCGCCGGAGGTCTTATTATAAAGTACGCTCGCAAGATTGAGCGGCACCGCGGCGATGTCCACGCCGCCCTGCAGAAGCTGCGGCGTCAGCTCGTCCGCCGCGCCGTAGAGCGCGTATTCGTAGCTGTTCGCCGCCGTGCCGGCGTCGGCGTCCGAAAAGATCTTCGCCATGCCCATGGCCGTGGGGCCGGTGAGCGCGGCAAGGCGTACCGTGACGGCCTCGGCCGCCTCTTCCGCCGCCGCGACCGGCGCCGCGGTCGGCTCGGCCGGGGCTTCCGTTGCCTCAACGGGCGCATCCGTCGCCGCGGGCGCTTCCGCGGCGGGCGCGCCGCAGGCGGCAAGAGCGAAAAGGAGCGCCAGCGCAAGGGCGAGCGCGGTAAGTTTTTGGATTTTCATAGATCGGGTTCCTCCGCTTTTGACATTTCGCTGACAGTATAGTATAGTATACCCGAATTGTAAGTTGCCGCGGCAACAAAGCGGGGTGAGACGCACGACAGATACGGAAAGATCGGCGCTTTTGCGCTGCCCGCTGTTTGCGCGCATCGCCCCCAACGACGTTTTTGCGCTGACAGAATGTCTGGGCGCGGCCGAGCGGCGGTATGAGCGCGGCGAGGCGCTCTGGCTCACGGGCGACGCGGTGAGCGCATGCGCGGTGGTCCTCTCGGGCGGCGTGCGGGCGGAGAGCCTTCTGCCCTCCGGCGAGCGGAGCCTCACGGCGGTGCACGGCCCCGGCGCGCTCGTCGGCGACGTGCTCATGGCGACGCGCGACAAGAAAAGCCCTGTGGACGTGATCGCCGCGCAGAAAACCGCGGCGCTTTTTCTGCCGTACCGGGCGATGATGGCGTCGTGCGCGCACGCGTGCGAGCGCCACGCGCTGCTGCGGGAAAACCTGCTCGCAGAGATCGCGGAAAAGTACTGGCGGCTGCGCCGCCGGGCGGAATATCTCGCGCGGCATTCGCTCCGGGCACGGATCGCGGTGTTTCTTCTTGACGCCGCCGCGGACGCCGGGGGAAACACGTTCTCGCTCGGCATGCGCCGGGAGGACCTTGCCGCCTATCTCGGCGCGAACCGGAGCGCCCTCTGCCGCGAGCTTTCGCGGCTGCGTGCCGAGGGCTGGATCGACTGCTGCCGCGACAGTGTGCGGCTCATCAATACTGCCGCGCTCGCAAAGAGCGCCGCGGCGGAGAATCGGAGCGGAGAAAAATGAACGAAACAGAAAATCAGAAAGAGAACTTTCGGCAGCGCTGCGCCGTCTTACAGGATGAAAACGCTTCGGAGGGGTTTACGGTTCCAATGGAAGAAACGGCAACAAAAAAACGGGGAAACAAAAAAACGCGCATAGCGCTCGTGATCGCGCTCTCGCTCGTGCTGCTCGCGGTCATCGCGCTCGGCAGCGTATCGGTGTATTACCGCTCGGCGTTTCTGCCGGGCACGGTCATCAACGGGTACGACTGCAGCGGCGTGTCCGAAGCGGGGGCGGCGGAGTTTCTGCTCGGCACGGCAAAGTCGCGCACGGCGCAGCTGCGCGACGCGCAGGGCGATGCCGTCGTCGCGCTGCCGCTCGAGAGCTTCGTGGACACCGACGGCTTCACCGCCGCGCTGGAGGAGTATTTTGACGCGCAGCATGCCGAGGCCGGTCTCTTCGGCTGGATGACGAAGGGCGAGCGGAGCCTGGAGACGGGCGTTTACACCGTTTCGGACACCGCCGCGGCGAGCGAGCTCCTCTCCCGTGTGCTCTATGACGAAACGCCCCGGCAGGCGCCGGTGGACGCGCGCATCGTTCTCGGCGAGGACGGCTACACGGTCGATCCCGGTTCAAAGGGCAATCTCGTAAATCTCGCAAACTGCGTTTCCGCCATTGCGGAGCAGCTGCCCGCGGTGCGCGATCTGCGCGAGGAAAGCCCCGTGATCGAGGCGAAAAACGCCGTCATCCGGCAGAGCGTTACGGCGGAGAGCCCGGAGCTTCTCGCGCAGCGCGCCGCGATCGACGCCTATCTCGCCACGGAAGTGACGCTTGATTTTCAGGACGGGAACACCTATACGCTCACGCCGCAGGATATCTGGCGCATGAGCGATGTGACGCTCTCGGACGCCGAGGGGCAGACGGTGTGCGCCCCGGTGCCGGAGAAGGTAAAGGCGCTTTCGGACGCGCTCGCGGACGAATACGCGCTCGACGGTGTTTACGCCAAATTCCACAACGCCGAAAAGACCCGCCCGTATATCTACTACCGCGTCGGCGATACCGGCTGGATCCTCGACCGTGACGCGCTCGCTTCCGACATCGCCGCGGCGCTGGAGACCGAAACCGACGCGACCGTTACGCCGAGCTACGATACCTCGTGGTACTGGAAGCAGGAGTACTGGTTTTATAATTTCACGGACACCTTCGTGGAGATCAGTCTGGATAACCAGTATATGTGGTACTATGTAGACGGCAAGCTGCTCGTGGAAACGCCGGTCGTCACCGGCAACCTTGCCGCCGGGGACGATACGCGCCGCGGCTGCTTCCGCATTGCGAGCATGACGACGGACACCTACCTCGTCGGCCCGACGTGGAACGACCATGTGGAATACTGGATGCCGTTTGACGACCAGATCGGCCTGCACGATTCCTCGTGGCGCACCGAGTACGGCGGGGACATTTACCTGACCGACGGCTCGCACGGCTGCGTCAACACGCCGCTCGACGCCATTGCGACGATCTACAACAACATCACCGTCGGCACGCTCGTGGTCGTGTACTGATGCTTTATGCTGTGCGTTATTGCAAAACTGGATAAGCGCTCCACAGAAAAGCTGACGGCCATACAAAAGGCGGCCGCGCCCGATGCCGATGGGAAACCGCTGCACGGGCATATCACGCTCGCCGCGTATATGGGCGAGGATGAGGCCGGGTTCATGGCGTTCTGCGCCGCGCTGCTGAAAGACGTTTCACGGTTCGCGGTGAACTATACGCATCTCGCGGTATTGGAAGAAACGTCCATCGTGGCGGCGCTCGCGGAGAAGACCGGCACGCTCGCGGCGCTCCACCGGCGCATCGCGGAGGTCTATGGCAGCAGTCTGAACGAATGGACCGGCTCAGACGAAGTGTGGCTGCCGCATACAACGCTGCTGTATGATCCGAAGGCGGATCTGCCTGCCGTGTGCCGCAAAATGGCGGCGGACTTTGCGCCGTTTACCGCCGGGATCGTGGGCATAGAGTTTTCGCGCGTCACGCCGTCAGGCTATGAGATCCTGGGCCGCACCGACCTGCGCGATTGACGAACGGAATAAAGAAAAACAAACGAACGCCGGAGCGCGGCATTGCCGCGCTCCGGCGCTTTCTGCGCGGAGAGAAAAAATCTCGATTACCAGTGCGCCCGATCCGCCCGGCAGCGGATGGCTGTACGCTTCTGCACCCGGCACGGGTTGGTACGCAGAAGAGTGTGAATGCATATACACCCTCCGTTAATTTTTCTTGATATCGTAGAAAATGCTAAAGTATTTTTGCACAAGGCAGAAATACTGCGCGCCGCGCCGGCCTGTGCCGCCGCGGCGTTTTTATCCCCAAAGGAGAGAGTCGGGATAGCCATGGAGAAAAAGAAAAGAGTCAGCTTCGGTATGTTCCTTGTGACGATCGGCATTGTGTACGGCGACATCGGCACATCGCCGCTGTACGTGATGAAATCGATCCTCAAGGGCAACGGCGGCATCGCGCACGTGAACGAGAACTTTATCCTCGGTGCGCTCTCGCTCATCATCTGGACGATCACGCTGCTCACGACCGTCAAGTATGTGCTCATCGCCATGCGTGCGGACAATAACGGCGAGGGCGGCATATTCTCGCTGTACGCGCTGGTGAAAAAGGTAGCGCCCTGGCTCATCTTCCCGGCGATGATCGGCGGCGCGGCGCTCCTTGCCGACGGCGTTCTCACTCCGGCGGTCACGGTGACGACGGTGGTGGAGGGCCTGCGCAGCATCCCGGCGATGAACCGCTTTCTCGGCAGCGGGCAGGCGCGCGTCGTCCTTATCACCCTCGTCATCATCAGCACGCTCTTCGCCGTGCAGTGGGCGGGCACGAGCAAGATCGGCAAGGCGTTCGGCCCGGTGATGCTCGTGTGGTTCTCGTTCCTCGGCATCATGGGTCTGCTGCACGTTTTCGACCGCCCCGGCGTGCTGCGCGCGTTCAACCCGGTGTACGCGGCGCGCATTTTGGTTTCGCCCTATAACAAGGCGGGCTTTATGATCCTCGGCAGTGTGTTCCTCGCCACGACCGGCGCGGAGGCGCTCTATTCCGATATGGGCCACGTCGGCCGCGGGAACATTTATGCGAGCTGGCCGTTTGTGAAGGCGTGCCTGATCCTGAACTATCTCGGCCAGGGAGCGTGGATACTGACGCACACGGCTTCCGGCACGCTCGCCGCCATTCCCGACATGAACCCGTTCTTCCAGATGCTGCCGGAGGCGCTGCGCGCCCCCGCCGTAGCGCTCGGCGCGGTCAATACGGTGCTGTATCTCGGCTGCGCGGCGGTAGTGCTCTACTTCCGGACGAGCGCGCGCATGGAGGCGGCTTACGGTCTCGCCATCACCGTGACGATGCTTATGACGACGCTCCTTCTCGCGGTGTATCTCTGGAACATCCGGAAAAAGCAGGCACTCGCGGTCGGCATCGCGCTCGTGTTCGGCGCGATCGAGGCGGTGTTCTTCCTCTCGTCGCTGAGCAAATTCGCCCTCGGCGGGTATGTCGCGGTGCTCATGGCGCTCGTGCTCTTTCTCATCATGGTCGTATGGCGGCGCGGCACGCAGCTCGAGCAGGAGTACGCCACACGCCTGCCGGTCGGCGATTATCTCCCGAATCTCGATACGCTCCATAAGGACACTTCGCTCCCGCCGCTCGCGGATAACCTCGTCTTTCTCGATAAGGCCGGGGACATGGATACCATCGACCGCGACATTCTCTACTCCATCCTCGACAAGGATCCCAAGCGCGCCGCGGCGTACTGGTTCATCAGCATGAACGTCACCGACGAGCCGGACACGAGGCGCTACAGCGTCGAGACCTACGGCACGGACTACATCTTCCGCGTCCGGCTCGATCTCGGGTTCAAGTGCCACCAGCGCGTGAACGTGTACCTCCGGCAGATCGTGCGCGATCCCATCGAGAGCGGCGAGCTGCCGCCGCAGGAGCGGAAATACTCGATCTACGGCAAGTCGGACGTAGGCTCTTTTAAATTCGTTTTCCTGCACAAGGCCGTGCCGTCCAAGTCGGAGCTTTCCTTCCTTGACGAGCTGGTGCTCAACACGAAGTATGCCATCCGGCGCGTTGCCGGCTCCAAGGTGCGCTGGTACGGGCTGGACACATCCTCGCTCGTCGTGGAGACCGTGCCGTTCATCGTCGGCGGCAAAGCGCCGCGCAGCAGCCGGCTGGAAAGAGTAAAATAAAAAAAGGAAACCGCCCCCGCGGCTCAACCGAGCCGCGGGGGCATCACGATCTACGGATATTGAGATTTGAGATAATAGCAAGCACAGCCGCTATCCGGACACATGGCGATTTTGGGATAATCCCAAGCCCTTAAGCTGTTGACACTGAGCGGAAAGCGTAAAGCAAAACTGCTGCCAAAATATACAAACGATCTATGCGTGAGAGTTTTGCATGCAAGCTGTTTTTGAAAAAGTAACCCCCCAGTAAAACTGGGGGTTCTTCCTATGCGGACAAAGCCCTCT
>ERZ839823.941-NODE-941-length-35239-cov-5.695117_pt1 | contig 35239 bp, 29 predicted proteins | sample MGYA00519862_ERZ839823 | MGnify/ENA primary metagenome ERZ839823 (study PRJEB31850, sample SAMEA3708853) | human gut metagenome | biome: human gut; feature: human-associated habitat; material: faeces | place: China | collected 2014 ...
AGCAACGTATTCAATTTACACATGAATTGTTCGTCCGCATTGCTTGTCGCATCCTCTTTTGGAGAGAATAGACAACCGGACTCACGATAACGCACACGAAGTAGGTCTCGTTGTCTTAATATATTCCGCAGAATCACCAACAAGGAATCTATATCAAACGGCTTCGCCAAATAGATACCCGCCCCTGATTTATATCCCTCCCAAGGGAAACATAATCCCACGGAATGGAAATAGCCTGTTCCCCGGATATACCATCAGGATGAATCGGTAACCCATCTAAAGCCAAATTAATCATGCTCACAGAAAAATCCTCTTCCTCATGAATGTCATAGCCGGGCCGTATCCTAACCAGCCCTTCCACTCCAGAAATATAAATATTACCGGAAGAAGACTCAAAAGCAGGTTCCGGAAAGTACCACGATCGAAATATGCCAATCCGCAACAGGTTCCTACCCAAATATTTCCCTCCGCATCTTCCTCCAAAAAAACTATATCATTATAAGGAAGAGAATGCGGATTCTCCCTCTCCTCCTGATAAACGGTAATCTTTTCCCTATCGAAACGATTCAACCCAAACCGGGTACCAATCCACATAACACCTCTTTCATCTACCAGTACACATTTCACGGAAGACTGCGATAATCCGTTTTCCAAAGAAATTTGTTTAAAATAATACTTAGGAGCTGCATAAAGAGACTCTGTTAAACACACTAAAAACAGCAATAGATATAATTGTAAAAACTTCCAAAATACTCGCATAGTTGTATATCACCCATTGTTCGGCAAAAACACTAAATCGTCCGAAATATAAGGCTTGCAGAGTATAAAAAAACGTTTTTTGAATTTTCACGGACGATTTTGGACTCAAGAAAATATCCTTAAAGCATAGATTTGCAGCAAGTGAAAAATTAAACAAAAAAGCATATCATTAAAAATTATTCTTATGTTACGTACAACGGGTATATATTTTATTATTTTGGTTATGATACTTGTAAAATGTTTCCTTCCGGACGAAAAACCGGAGATCATTCCTTTCCCCTTGCAAAGTGTATCAGACAAAGGTGATTTCACATTCAACAAGGCAACCCTCATCAGTGTAGAAAATGAAAAACAGGCTATGATCGCTCGGGAGTTGACCGATCTGTTCACGCTTTCCGCCGGATTCACCCCGGAAATAAAAATACAAGACAAACGAGCCAATATCATATTCCGCACAGACAAAGAACTAGCGGCCGAACATTATAAACTGAATATAGCCCCCTCTTGTATTCTAATAAAAGCATCCGGACAAAAAGGTTTCTTTTACGCAATGCAAACCTTACGTTTTCTGCTTCCTCCAGCAATAAACAGCCCAACTCAGGTAGAGATATTCAATGGAACGTACCGGGAATGACCATACTAGATGGCCCCCGATACAGCAATCGGACCGTGGCAATACACACACCTTTCACTCTCATCTCGAAGGATAATCTCAAAGAATTGATCGATCACCTAGCCATGTTAAAAATAAACAGACTTCATTTCACACAAGAAGTTCATGATACGACACCTGAAGGACAGCAAAAAATGAAGGATATGAACCTGTATGCTAAATCCAAGAAGATCACGATCTCAAACGGGACAACACACACCCATGATATCATATCGTATCTCCCGTTCCAAGCAGAGCTACTTATCTGGAAAGCAAATATCTCCGATTGCGATGAGGATAAAAAAGGTTATTCCAATATTTAGCGCCCATCGCAGAAAGAAGCTGGTCTGGTAATTTGTTAGCCCATCGCCTCACGCAAGATATCGATCAAGATAGGCTTCAATCCGCTTACGAAACATTCCACGGCGATCACCATCAGTATCAATCCCATCAAACGCATCATCACGTTATTTCCAGTCTCTCCCAATATCCGTACCAAACGGGTAGAAGCTTGTAAGATCAAGAACGTGATAAAATAAACCAATGCGATAATACCAATCAACGTACCCTTTAAGCTGAGTGTCGAGGCGTCATCCATAAGCATGATTGCGTTGGCGATCGCTCCCGGACCGCACAACATCGGGATTGCCAGAGGAGTAATGGATATATCATCCGCATAGGTTTTCACCTCTTCCTCTTTCAACTTCGCGTTCGAGTAGCGTGCTTGAAGCATATCAAACCCAATCTTGAAGATAATAAAGCCGCCAGCTATGCGAAAGCCGTTCGAGGAGATACCAAAGAACTTAAACAGGAACTGACCGGAGAAAGTAAAAACCATCAAGGTGATGAACGACACGATCGTGGCCCTTCGGACAATCGCTTTCCGCTCATGGTCATTCATACCATTGGTCATGGTCAAGAAAACCGGCATCGTACCGAGTGGATTGGTCAACGTAAAAAACGAAGTGAAACATAATAGGGCGAAAGGTAACAAGTCTTCCATATCAATAATTTTTTAATTGGCTAATGTGCCAATATGCCAATTAGTTGAAGAGAGCATGATTGGCACATTGGTACATAACATATTATCACATTATTTACTCATCCCAGACCAAATAGGCTGAGACCAACCAATGATTCAGCTTATTCCCATCCACTTCTGCCGCTTCCGGAATACTCACCGTCAGCGTATGATGGCCGGGTTGGATATCTTTCAACGCTACCTCTTCCGGTATCACATCCGATCCGGGACACCAATTAGAGCGGGAAAGATCCGAAGACGCCAAGGGTTCCTCTACTTCTTTCTCCGAATAACCCTTCTCGGTGATATAGGCAGCCAGACGCTTTCTCAACCAAACCCCGGTAGCCGGATTAAAACGACGGAAAGAAGCGCAGTCCGTACGCCAAGGAACAAAATCCAAGACAGGAACTCCATCAACAGATACAATATTCTGTTTCTCCACGAACTCATCACCACCGGAATGACCGCCATGTCCCGTAACGATATATTTCAGACGGACATCACGTGCGCCTTGAGGAATATCAAAATCCAATGACACGTCCTTCCGGGCGAATATATCCGGATATTCCTGCCCGATATAATAAACCGTATTCATCAACGGCTCTACATGTTTCTTCGGCAAAGCGTCGCAAGTCAGATCGGACTCGTCCACATCGATCGTCATGCTAGCGACGTATCCTTCCGGTGTCCATGTATCGATAAAGATCCCAACATAAGCGCCACCTTCCAGAAGAGGATACAAATCGGTTATGTCTTGCTCCCAGCTTACGCTATCCTCCCAATGGTCGACATACACAGGTTTACGATGTTTCGTCAAGCTATCCTCGGGACTACTGTAATGCCCTACTCCGAACGGAGTCATGAAACGCATCAATTCCACGGTAGGTTGATAATCCGTCCCGGGGATGATACCGATCATCTTCTCCAGTTTCACGCTATCCACCGCAGGAAACTCCTTCTCCCCTTTAGCGATATTCAACAAATTAATGCCCGAGGCATTTGGCAATACAAAACAAGACCCGGATTTATCCCAGCGATCTCCATTCGAAGCTACCGTAACCCGGAGTTTGACGGAAACGTTTCGCTTATATTCCGGCAATGTTACCTTCTTCAAGATAATACGGCCATTCACCAAATGATAGATACTGTCCGGTCCCGGAGCGTTAAAAGCGGCGGGATATACATCCGGAGCGAAACGTACGTGGGTATCATTAAATACCTGTACGGAATAATCTCCCATTGACGGTAATTCTTTATGTCCGCAAGAAGCGGTACATAGAAAAACTCCCGTCAAGGAGACAAATAAAACCAATTTTTTAATCATTTTGTCTAGAATTTAGTAAGCTCCTTAATAAGCTGCTTTTGTCCGGCAGTCTTATCGGCGTGCGTACAAGGACCGGTCACACAACCGCCCTCGCAAGCCATCACTTCTATAAACTGCGCGGGAGCCTTTCCGGTTTTAGCATAAGCACGTAATAATGCCACATTTTTCTTTGTCAGGTTGGCTACCTGCACGGCATTTACGTTCTCGTCCTTCAAATAAACCTTAACGGCGTTGATCACACCACCACTTTGGGCGAAGCCATGCGCCTCACGGACAGCGTTAAATAATACAGAGAAAGGCTGGGCCTCCTCGATCTTGATACCCAATCCCTCCAATACGGAACCTACTTCCTCAAACGTAAGTGTAAAATCCACGCACGGATCTAGTTTCACCTCTTTTCGTTTCGCCACGCACGGGCCAACAAACACGATCTTCGCATCCGGATATTTTTCCTTCACGATACGGGCCGTATAATACATCGGAGATCCAGTAGAAGAGATGTATTTCTTTAAATCCGGGATATGTTTCTCGGCCAATTGCACGTAAGACGGACAGCAACTAGTGGTCATGAACGGTTGTCCTTCTTTCAATTTCTCGATCAATTCTTCCGCCTCATGACGGGTGGTTTCCATAGCGCCTTGCGCCACCTCAACCACTTCCTCGAATCCCAAGGACTTGATAGCGCCATACACTTTTTCCTTCGGAGCGCTAAACTGAGCTAAGATAGACGGAGCGACAATCGCTACCATCTGTTCCTTATTCCGCAAGCGTTGCAAGATATCGAATACTTGCGAGATCTCGAAGATAGCACCGAACGGACAAGCATTCACACATTTACCGCAATATATACATTTAGACTCGTCGATATGCTCCACCCCATACTTGTCCTTGCTGATCGCCTTAACCGGACAAACTTCCTCGCAAGGGATCGGGATATAAACGATGGCATGGTACGGACAGCTTTGGTGGCATTTACCACAGCTGATACAAGTTTCATGATCAATCTCGGCCTGACCGTTTTTCTTGAATCGGATAGCGTCCTTCGGGCAGTTCATATAACAACTACGAGCCACGCAACCCCGGCAAAGATTCGTGATCTCATAATTCACGGAGACACAAGAGGAACACGCCTCATCCACTACACACATGATATTTTCCTTCTTATTCTCCGAGCGGAACAAGGCACGCTTCGCATACTCTGAAAGCGGTGTCAACTCATCTTCCTCGTCCTGCATATCAAAACCAAGCAAAGGCAAGGTCTTGTATTTCCAGACGGCACGTTCCTTATGTACACAGCAACGGCCCCTCACTTTCGATTTTCGGGGACTCAACTCGATCGGTAAGCGATCTATTTCTTCTAGAAGACGGTTTTCTTTCCAGAGCTTTACTAACTTCGCCAGCAATCCGTGACGAACAATCATTACGTTGTTGGTAAATGCCATAATGTTATCGTATTTGTGCTTTTAGTATATCGTATATCGCATCACTTCTTTACAAACGCGAAGGTAAATAAAAGTTTCTAAACAGAAAGAAAGCTTTCTTTAAGAATTATCGAAGCACTATGAATATCTCCGCCAAACGGAGGATTTAATTTAGACAAGACAAGTTCCACCTCCGTGATCTGTGGAAATCTCTCTTTCAAAGCCTTCAAGATACGCCCCGCCGCGTGCTCAAGAAGTCTCGAGGGGATAGCCATTTCTGCTTTCACGGTTTCATATACTGTGGCGTAATTGATCGTATCGCTTAAATCGTCGCTCCATACCGCATTCTCCAACGGCGCTGTCAGTATCAAATCTACGATAAAAGTATTCCCAACCCGGGTCTCTTGGGGTGCCACGCCATGATAGGCATAGAATGTCATCCTTCGTAATTCAATCTTTGTTGTCATAATCTTTTAATTTATCTGTAAATGTATAGAAAGTAAACCTTCCTGCAAAAAAATAGTCTTATATTTGTCAACCAAGTAACAACACATTATGATGGGAATAAAACAAAAAGATGAAAATTCCGCAGGCGGATTACACAACGCCTTGGCTGCGGGGACAACGATAAAGGGTAATATTATCACAGAGACAGACTTTCGCTTGGATGGAAAAGTAGAGGGAGATATCAGTTGCAACGGCAAGATCGTTATCGGCCCCAAAGGTAGCGTAACAGGCAATATCGTATCCGAGAATGCTGAGATTCTCGGTGAGGTAGATGGCTCCGTAAAAGTAAGCGCAAAGCTTATTCTAAAATCAACAGCAATTATCAAGGGAGATATATATACCCAATCCCTAGAGATCGAACCAAACGCACGGTTCAACGGAGCCTGCTCGATGTGTTCCGAGAAAAAGAAAGCGGACAAATAGACTGAGGGCCGCACTTTTCGATACGGCCCTTAGTCTTTCTTATTTTCGTCCAGCCTCTTTTATCAACGAGACGATCTTATTATTCAGGTTATCAGCCTGCAAAAGCTGTTCCAACGTAATATGCATCCGGTAGCGCCAATAATGCGTTGAATTCGCAGGAACGTTAATACGCTCGGATTCTATATCCTTCCGCTTGATAGAATCATCCATAGCAAACCAATCCTGCAACGGAATAATCGTCAGCATGGAACGAGTCTTCAAATGATTAGAAATAATCTGGGCAACGATTTCAGCCGTACATTCATCCGGGGCCTCACCGATCCGTTGCAATACATGGTTGTAATAACGCTGTGTCTTCTCCGGATCTTCTTTCCACCAATTACGAAGAGGAGTCATATCATGTGTAGAAGTCGTACAAACCGAATGATAAGGCAGATTGAACATATCGGAAAATTCCCGCTGTGGGCTCTTCGGCATACGCTCAATCTCCAAGCTTAGTATTTGCAACTTATTCATAACCTCGGGAACAGAGGCGGGGATCATACCGAGATCCTCTCCACAAACCAACATCTCCGTGGACGCAACCAACGGTGTCAAACGCTTAAACGCTTGCGCCTTCCAAAAATCATTATGGCGATGATAGAAGAAATGCCAGTATAACTGATCGAACGCATAACGGTCGGAACCACTCAATTCCCGATAGATATAGGATTGATTCGCCGAGATCCGGGGATGAAACTTATCGGTCTCTCTTGGATCACGAAGAAATAATACCTCATTCGCAATCGTAAACAGGCCATTCTTGATCCGTAGGGAAACAGGATCCGCCTTATCCGCAAACAACGCCTCAATCTTCCTTTGCGTATCACAGAACGGTTTTAACACATAATGCCGGGAGGAGGATTGTGCCAAATAAGCTCCTATCACCTCTTCTGTATTTTCCTCAAACAATTCCGATAAAAATTGTCGATTGATATGTGGGGTCGTGAAACGAGATTCGTTAAAATTCAATCCATACTGCTCGATCTCTTCTCTCGAGAACGGCAACGCTGGATTGAAATGACCACAAAGCCCTTGCACATATTCACAAGGAACCTCCCATATTCGGAAAAATCCCAAGATGTGATCTATACGGAAACAATCGAAATAATCACTTAACTTAGCGAAGCGTTTTTTCCACCAAGAGAAATTATCTTTCTCCATCGCATCCCAGTTATAAGTCGGGAACAGCCAGTTCTGACCGTTCATGGAAAAGTCATCGGGGGGAGCACCCGCTTGACCATTCATATTAAAATATTTCGGTTCCGTCCAAGCCTCTACACTAGTGCGGCTCACGCCAATGGGCAAATCACCTTTCAATACAACTCCATTCTTACGGGCATAATCCGATACCGACTTGAACTGGTTGTGCAATACATATTGCAAGAAATAAGAGAACGAGATCTCCGGCCATGCGTCACTATCTTCCCGGCATAGGGCGCGAACACGTGTCTTATTGTAAGTAGAATTACCTTGCCATTGAGAGAAATCCGATGTCCCATAACTTTCCCGCAAGAAACAATAAGTAGCGTAAGGCATCAACCATGACTCATTTTGCGCCAAGAACTCTTTAAACTCCGGCGTATCTAATACGGCCTTACCCTCCCCTGCGAAATATTCTTGACAATAACCCAATTTATATTTCAGTACTTCCTCGTAATCAACCGTATCTTTTGCGTTTAATTCTTTTTGCTTCCCTGCATAAAAAGCAGCTCTCTCCGGATCTTTCAAGGTCCCCAAAGCCGATAAATCCACATACATGGGATGAAGGGCATAAATAGAAATAGCGCTATACGGATAGGAATCCACCCAAGTATGGGTCATTGTCGTATCATTCATAGGTAATACTTGAATGATACGTTGGTGCGTCTTTCTAGCCCAATCCACCAACATGTGTAAATCTCCCAAATCACCTACTCCAAAGCTCTTTTCCGAGCGCAAGGAAAAGACGGGGATAACCGAGCCGGCACAACGCCATAACGGTAAGCTATCCCGGAAGTAAAGACCAGATATAACAACGGTCTCACCCTGTTTCTGCGGAACAAGACTTAGAATACGATTCTCATCACTCTCCCAATACAAAGGTTGACGGGAATCATTATCCCAAACCAAAAATTTATATTCTAAAGGATACCGTATCTCCGCAGCGTCTAAATCAATATGCCATTCCGGGAAAGTATCGCAACTCAGCAATAAAGCCTTGTCCGGATGCCAGTTACCTAAGCATTCTTGATTTCCAGTAATGGCTACACACTGATTCTTTTCCACCCGGGGAGCGGATATCTTTATCACCAATTTTCTTCCACTTCTAACGACCCTCTCATGTGTATTGCAGGGATGAGCGAATAAACTTTTGGTGAAAGCCGAAGAATAAAAGGCTAGATTATCCGGACGGATTTGCCAATAATCATAAAGGATGTAAGAATCAGATTGTCCATCCAATACAATCCGGTGATTCTTCTCCCACTCCTCAAAGATCTGCTTATCATTAACACTTAAGAAATATCTATATTCTATATCTTTTATATCGGGTGGAAGATCCAGTTCCAGTTTCCAGTTTCCATCCCCAGAGTAATTCATCTCCTTAGCCAAAGCAGGTTCCCAAGAGCCTAATTCCGGTATGGAGCCCACTACACATAACTTCTGTCCCCAAACGGTATGGAAGTTTATATTAAAAGTGACTTTCATGGTATATAGATTTAGTCAATTATTTAACCGCATTTAGAGGCTCCGCAATTCGTGCAGATCAAACAACCTTCTTGATAAATCAAGGTCTCCAACCCACAGTTCGGACATTTCTGCCCTTTCGCTTCCATGCCGTTCGGTAAATATTTCTTCAAGGCCCGTTCCACGCCATTCTTCCAAGTATTGATAGACTCGCTATTCAACTCCATACCCTGTACCAGTTTTATAACCTGATCAATAGGCATTCCGTAACGGAGCACACCGGAGATCAATTTAGCGTAGTTCCAATATTCCGGATTAAACTTGCCATCCAAACCTTCGATTGTCATTTTATAACCGCGTTTATTCTTGAACTGGAAGTCGTAATGCTTATTACCATCCTCATCATAGCTCTTGATGATCGTACCTTTAGAAACGTTTTTAGGTAACATGATACCCTCGTCATCATCGGCCAAACCGGTAAAGATCTCATACGGACGGCCATTCAACAAGCCGACGAAAGCGATCCATTTCTCACGGTTATTCTGGAATTTTACCACATCCGCATCCAATTCACGAGGACGGGTAGATACGATAACCGGTGGTTGCATGCAGTTACAATCCTCTTTTTTCTTCTTTTTATCTGTCGCAATCAAGACACCGGAACGAGAACCATCTCGATAAACAGTACATCCTTTACATCCGCATCTCCATGCCTCAACATACAAAGAATCTACCAACTCCTCACTTACATCGTTCGGCAAATTGATCGTTACGCTGATAGAATGGTCCACCCATTTCTGAATGCGTCCTTGCATACGGACTTTTTGTAACCAATCGACATCATTGGAAGTCGCTTTATAATAAGGAGACTTAGCAACTAGCTCCTCCACTTCTTCTTGTGTATATTTCTTACTTGCCGAATAACCATTCGCTTGCATCCACGTTACAAACTTATGATGGAATACGATATACTCCTCGAAAGCGTCGCCTGTCTCATCCACGAAATCCACACGAGCCTCGGAATCGTTCGGGTTTACTTTGCGGCGGCGCTTATATACCGGCAAGAATACCGGCTCTATACCGGAAGTGGTTTGTGTCATCAAGCTAGTCGTTCCCGTCGGAGCGATTGTTAAGCAAGCGATATTACGACGGCCGTATTTCAACATATCCTCATATAAAGCAGGATCAGCCTCACGCAAACGGTTGATGAACGGATTTTTTTCCTCACGCTTCGCATCGAATATCTCAAAGGCACCACGTTCTTTCGCCAACATTACGGATGAACGATAAGCGGCCAAAGCTAATGTCTTTTGTATAAGTTCCGCACAATCGGTTGCTTCTTCTGTTCCATAACGCAAACCTAAAGCGGCAATCATATCGCCTTCCGCCGTAATGCCCACACCTGTACGGCGTCCTTGCAAAGTCTTTCGTTGGATCTTTTCCCACAAATGACGCTCTGTTTGTCTTACCTCCATGGATTCCGGATCCGAGTCGATCTTAGCCAAGATCATCTCGATCTTCTCCGACTCCAAATCAATAATATCATCCATAATCCGCTGGGCCAAACCTACATGCTTCTTGAACAAATCATAATCGAAATAAGCGTCCGGAGTGAACGGATTTACCACATATGAATATAAATTGATCGCTAACAAACGGCAACTATCATACGGACAAAGAGGTATCTCGCCACAAGGATTCGTGGAAACCGTACGGAACCCCAGATCCGCATAGCAGTCTGGTACAGACTCACGTAAGATCGTGTCCCAGAATAACACACCCGGTTCAGCGGATTTCCAAGCGTTATGAATAATTTTTTTCCATAAGCCAGAAGCATCGATATCCTTCACATAAACGGGAGAATCCGAATCAATTGGATATTGTTGCTTATAGGTACCGCCATTAACCGCGGCATTCATGAAATCATCATCAATCTTCACAGATACATTTGCACCTGTAACCTTACCTTCCGTCATCTTAGCGTCGATAAACGCCTCCGAGTCCGGATGTTTAATAGAAACGCTCAGCATCAAAGCTCCACGACGGCCATCTTGGGCCACCTCACGGGTGGAATTCGAATAACGTTCCATAAACGGAACCAACCCGGTAGAAGTCAACGCAGAATTCTTAACCGGAGAACCTTTCGGGCGGATATGCGAAAGATCATGGCCTACACCACCACGGCGCTTCATTAATTGTACCTGTTCTTCGTCAATACGAATAATCGCACCATACGAATCCGCTTGCCCGTCTAATCCGATAACAAAACAATTAGAGAGTGAGGCAATTTGATAATCATTGCCAATTCCCGTCATCGGACTTCCTTGCGGAACGATGTAGCGGAAATGATCAAACAGGTCGAAAAGTTCTTGTTCCGACAACGGATTCGGATACTTTTTTTCCACACGGGCAATCTCACTTGCCAAGCGATGATGCATATCATTCGGAGATTCCTCATAGATATTTCCAAACGCATCCTTCAAGGCATATTTATTTACCCATACTTTAGCGGCGAGCTCGTCACCGGTAAAGTAATCCAATGAAGCCTTAAACGCTTCGTCAAAAGTGTAAGTTTTACGATCCACAATTATTATATTTATTTTGCGACTGCAAGTTTACGCATACTTTACCAGTTATCCAAATTACCCTACGTTAAAAAGAATACTTATTGAAAAGTTTTCCAAAACCAAACTCGCAACCCCACATTTTCAACTACTTAAACAAAACCAAGCATCAAATAGTTTTCCAAAAAGAAAACTTAACACTTATACGGATCTTCCAAAACAAAGAAGGACGCCTCTTTAGAGAGACGTCCTTATCCTACTATATAGGGATTCTTAATTTAGTTCTTGAGCAAGACCTCGATTTCCTCTACGGAAGACCGGAAAGACTTACTAGTCTCAATCTGGTCTTTGATCGTCTTACAAGCATGCAAGACCGTCGCATGGTCTTTCTTTCCTACAATCTTTCCAATATGGGAAAAAGAGGAGTCCGTATATTTCTTCGCCAAATACATCGTGATCTGACGGGCTTGCACGATCTCACGTTTACGGGAATTAGTCTGGATAACCGATTGCTCCAAGTTGAAATACTTGCAAACGATCTCCTGAATCATCTGTACGGAGATCTGTTTCTTCTCCAACCGAACCGCTTGGCTAACCACACGTTTCGTCAACGGCAGATCGATCTCACGATTATTGATAACCGCATTAGCCATTAAAGAGACGAGAATACCTTCCAAGTCACGGACATTCTCCGTCACATTATTAGCGATAAAGTTAAAGACCTCATCCGGAATCATGATTCCGTCATGGTTGATCTTATTCTTCAGTATCTTTTTACGTAGATCCAGATCCGGACGGCTCAACTCAGCCGTCAATCCCCATTTTAAACGGGTGATCAAGCGCTCTTCCATCCCTTGCAAATCCACAGGAGGTTTATCAGAAGTCAAGATAAGCTGCTTACCTAACTGGTGCAGGTGGTTGAAAATATGGAAGAATGTATTTTGAGTCTTATCCATACCGATCAACTCCTGTATATCATCCAACAGCAGCACATCGATATTTTGATAGAAATTCAAGAAGTCATTAGTCGTATTCTTACGGATAGCATCTGTAAACTGTACCCGGAACAAATGCGAAGATACATATAACACTTTTTTTTCCGGATGCAACTCCCGGATACGGGTTCCGATCGCATGGCATAAGTGAGTTTTACCCACTCCTGACGGACCAAAAATAAACAACGGGTTAAACGTAGTCTTTCCCGGATTCTGGGCAACAGCCTCACCCGCCGTACGAACCAGCTTATTGCTCGTACCCTCGAAATAATTATCAAAATTATACTTCGGGTTCAACTGAGGGTCCAAATCCTGCGGAGCAGTCGTCATAAAAGGATTCGGAGCCTTGTTAGCGTCCTTGGGAGTGACTTTCTTTACAGCGGTGGAAGCATTCTCCGCCGGATAATCAACCGTACCACCAGTTGTCTTATCCACCATGATACGGTAGTTAAGAATGGTTCCTTGACCGATTACACGATACAATGTAACTTTCAAAACATTAACATACTTCTCTTCCAGATACTCATAGAAGAATTGACTAGGCACCTGTATGGTAAACTTCTTGTCTTCGTATGATAACGGAACGATAGGTACGAACCATGTGTCAAAAGCTGCCTTAGGCACAATATCCTTTATGACCGCAAGGCACTTATTCCACAATGTTTGATAATCAGTCTGCATGTTTTCTTTCTCTCCCACTAATACTTTTTACATTCGGACTACAAAGTTTAGAAATTAATTCCGAAAAAAAAAGTGCTATTTTGTTTGGTAAATATGAATTTTCAATATCCCTTTTAGATTCAGACAGTTACTAATACCTATCTGATTTACTGTTATTTAGATCGACCAATGTTCAAAAACCCTTTATTTTAGAGACCTCTACAAAAGCGTAAACGCTGACGTCCGGTGACGGAATAAGGCCTCAGGAAGTATCTATCTCACTTTACCTAAAGGCCTTATGTATATAATCAGCAGGAGTCCCCTAACTTTTTGTCTAATTAGAATGATTCTAAATAACGTCTTTTATGCTATGATTTTTTAACATAATCAAAAAACAGAGAAATGCACGTATCTCTTCGGATTCTCCCGCAAATCAAGCAATAGCTTAGAGGCGTTGTCCATCGTGCTGTTCAGATTATCATACAATCCTTTGTCGTTTAACAACAAGCCGATGCTATTATCCGTCGAATTCAATTTATCCGTAGTCAACTTCAAGTTCGCCAAGGTCGCATTGATGGAATTGACCGTTGTAGCCAAATCCAATTCTTTCAAGTTGGCGCTCACCTCCGAGAAATTATCCGTCATCGTCTTCAAGTTATTCACGATACCCGGTACATCCTTACTCAACATCTGATTCAACTGACGGGTAGACACCTCTAGGTTGCTAGTCGTTTTTTCGATATGATTCAAGGATTGAGCCAAGGCCGGATGAGCGATCAAGGTTTGCAAGCTACCCAAAATCGTGTCGATCTTCGGCAAAAGGTTCTCAACGCTTGGCAAGATCTTCTCCTGTACGGATTGCATCATATCCTCTTCCATTCGTCCCTCAAGCGTAGAACCCGGCTTCAAAAAGTCATCCACGTAAGTGTTCAAATGGATATGCAACTCAGCTCCGCTTAAGAAAGTATTGACAACCGCTATATAACTTCCCTTATTCAGCCTCATCTTATCTTCCAAACTAACCTCAACGATGATCTTACCGGTCGTATCATAGTCATAAATAATATCACGAACCAATCCCACCTTAAAACCATCCACAAATACAGGGCTGGAAATCGTCACCCCCTTTACGTTGCTGAATGATACGTAGTAATGGTTCACCGGTTGAAACAGGTTAATACCCTTCAGATAATTAATGCCTAAATACAATAACGCCAGACTTACGATCGTCACAAGTCCGATCTTCGCCTCTTTAGTGAATACACTTTTCATTTCCTTTATTTATAATGTATAATTTATTCCTAAATCATTAATATTTCACCTTCTTCCCATCCTTAAAAGCGATGATGAAAGCATCTTTAAAATCTTTTGCGATCGTTCGGCGCATCTTCCGGATCGAGTTAAAATCCGAAGTCTCGCCATACGTGTATTTATAGATACCTTTCTCCACATAGAAATCCACGTTCTTGTACCCCTTAAATAACCGGGAGTTCGCAGGAAGCTTCTTATTGGAAGTCAAGAATTGTATCTTATATATAACCTTTCCTTTCGTGTTCCTGTTCACGGAAGTGGTAGAAGAAACTGAGGTTTTCTGTCTTGTGGCTTGCTGTTTTTTATTTAAGATATCAGCCTCGCTCCCCGGAGGCGGAGTTTTCTCATTCGCTACGGGAGCAACGACAGCTCCGGAAATATTTCCTTTACGACGATCGTAATTCTTCTTATATTTGCAAAAAGCATCGTACAACGCTTCCGCCAATTTATTTTGTCCGGCGGCGGTTCTCATGAACTGCTCTTCTTGACGATTCGAGATATACCCCAACTCGACCAGAACACTGGGCATGCTCGTTTTACGAAGCACCAAAAAACCAGCCTGTCTTACGCCACGGTCCACCCGCTTACAAGCCCCGAACGATTTCTGTATCTCGGAAGCCAGACTAATACTTTGCTCCATATGCTTATTCTGCATAAACTCGAAAATGATATAGGACTCCGAAGAGTTCGGGTCAAATCCCTCATACCGTTGTTGATAATTATCCTCCAACAGGATCGCTGAGTTCTCGCTCATAGCCACCTCTAAGTTCTCTTCGCTACGGGCCAAACCCAGCGTATACGTCTCCGTACCTTGCACGGTACTTCCACGCTTTACGGCATTCGTATGGATAGACACGAAAAGATCCGCCTTATTGCGGTTCGCTATATTCGCACGTTCGTCCAACTCGATAAAACGATCCGTCTTACGAGTATAGATCACACGCACATCCTCCGCATTATTCTCTATCAATCGACCCAATTTTAAGGCGACAGCGAGATTTATCTCCTTCTCATTAACATTCGCCCCTCTAGCTCCCGGGTCCTTACCGCCATGCCCAGCATCGATCACGACCGTAAAAGTCTTCTCTCTCGCCTGAAGTCCGGGCAAGAAAAAAAACAACGCAAATAGCAAGTTAATATATAGAAAAGACTTTTTGCTCACTTTCTAAAATTATTGCAAATTCGGGAACAAATGTAGCGCTTTTTTGCTGATTGACAGATGTCTTTTTTTATAATTAAAACAAAAAAAGAGGGCAGTTTCGAAACTACCCTCTTTCATGATATATTAAAGTATCTATTATTCAGAAACAACCTCGAAAGGAACCTCAACGGAAACCTCTTTGTGAAGTTTCAAAACAGCCTTATAGCTACCTACTTCCTTAACAGACTCCTTGATATAGATAATCTTACGATCGATATTCTCGAAACCAGCCTTAGCCAAAGCCTCAGCAACTTGGATATTCGTTACAGAACCGAAGATCGTACCTGTAGAGCTAGTCTTAGCACCAATCGTCAAAGCTACACCCTCTAACTTAGCGGCCAAAGTCTGAGCGTCTTCCTTGATCTTAGCCAATTTATGGGCACGTTGCTTCAAGTTCTCAGCCAATACTTTCTTAGCAGACTCTGAAGCGATCACTGCCTTACCCGTGGGGATTAGAAAGTTACGTCCGTAACCGTCTTTTACTGTTACGATATCGTCTTTGTAGCCTAAATTCACTACATCTTCTTTCAAAATAACTTGCATATTCTGTCTCCTCTTAATTAATTATTTCATCAAATCGGTCACGTAAGGAAGCAAAGCCAAGTGACGAGCACGCTTTACAGCCTGAGCCACACGACGTTGGAACTTCAAGGAAGTACCAGTGATACGACGCGGAAGGATCTTACCTTGCTCGTTCAAGAATTTCTTCAAGAATTCAGGATCCTTATAATCGATATACTTGATACCGTTCTTTTTGAAACGGCAATATTTTTTCTTCTTAACGTCTACTGAAGGCGGAGTTAAATATCTGATTTCTGATTGAGTTGCTGCCATAATTAATTATTCTCCTTTACTGTTTCTTTAGATGATTTCAGATTTCTTCTCTTAGCTGCATATTCTGCGGCATACTTGTCTTGACGGAAAGTCAAGAAGCGGATCACACGCTCGTCACGACGGAAGTTCAACTCCAACGTAGCGATAACACTAGGATCTGCCTTGAATTCAACCAACTGGTAGAAGCCTGTTGTCTTCTTGTCGATAGGATAAGCTAACTTGCGCAAGCCCCAGTTCTCTTCATTCACGATCTCAGCTCCTTGAGCTTTCAGAAGGTTCGTGAATTTCTCTACCGCTTCCTTCATCTGAGCGTCAGACAAAACGGGAGTCAAAATGAAAACGGTTTCGTAATTGTTCATAAAAACGCTGTTTTGTATTGTTATTACTAAATATTTTTTGCGGTGCAAAGGTAGGAACTTTTTTTTATTCTGCAAACAAAAACTTTTATCTTTTCAGAGCAACCTCAATTATGTTTATCCTAGTAAGCTCAGTAGCAAATCAGAATAGAAGACTCTGCCGAAGCCATGAATTAACGTTTTATCCGGCAGAGGAAATGATTAAATTGCCTACTATAAGATTATTATTGAATATAATTTAAACAGGCTCTAAACCAAACAGTTCACCTCTAATAAAAAAGGTGCAGTCAATGGCTCAATATAAACAACTCATTACAAGTAGCTTACAGAGGTTTTCCGTTCATTGTGGTTCAATCCTACATCTTAAAATAAATATATTAATAATATATATAGGCTCATTTCCTTGTACCCCTTTAAACCGGCATAGACACGACAGGTATGAGAAAAATCCCTTCTTTCGCATCCGGAAGTCCGGTCTTTTACCTCCCGAACTTCTTGGTTTGACACGCCAAAGTCCCTTGTTTCGTACACAGAAGTCCCTTATTTCAAGGCTCACCCGGATATTGCACGATCGTCCTCACCTGTAGGGGGAGTCTACATCTTCTTCCCTTTCCTCCAATCGTTTCCCTGTGGCTCTGTCTTTAGCTCCGGGTTTACCCCTACCCATTTGGACAACCGTTTCCCTGCCGATACCGACATCAAATCAGAACCGTAAAGGACCGCCAATTCCTCCCCCCGTAACTCCTGACTTCGAATTCATTCATCATCGTAATCCCCATCGTTTTATCGTCCCGTAAAGATAAGCAATAATTAGTGATATTCAAAATATAATGGCATCTATATTCTACCTTTTCCTACCTGTTACCGCACCGATCTTCGCCGATATTCCCCAAACCGTATTCCTACCTGTTGCAAGGCCCTACCTTCGTGTTGTCATTGATAATGAAAACAGGTAGAGCGACCAATACGAATTCATAAAAATCGATATCTTTGCAATCGGTTATCTGCAACAAACATCAGGACGAATGCGTTATAATAAAGAAATTAAAAACGATATGACACGAAAACTATATTTTACAATCTTATCACTGCTCTTCATATCTACAATTTACGCTCAATACGTCCCGGACATACTGGGCGATAATTATCTGCGCCGGACCATTCAGATGCCGGATGACTACGAGGGGAAAGTCGTCTGCACGCTTGTCAAGAAGCCCCAGTTACCGGAGACCAAACAGGCAATCTTGTATATACATGGCTACAATGACTATTTTTTTCAGAAACAATTGGGTGACAGCGTGAATGCCCACGGTTATAACTTTTATGCTATGGACCTCCGCAAGTACGGACGCTCGATACTGCCGAACCAGAATCCTTTCTTCTGCAAAAGCTTGAAAGAGTATTTTGCAGACCTCGATACTGCCCTTGCCATTATTAGGGAAGAGGGGAATGACAAAATATTGCTGATGGCACATTCTACCGGTGGATTAATTACCCCGTATTATCTGGACAGCAAAAAAGGTAAACTTCCTGTCGACGGATTGATATTGAACAGCCCCTTTCTGGACTGGAATTTCGGATGGATGATGGAAAAAATCGTGATCCCTGTAGTTTCCTGTATAGGGAAACTATTTCCCAACCTGACCGTACAAGGATACGGGGATGCTTCGTATGCTCATAGTCTGCTCAAACAATTCAAAGGGGAATGGGTATATAATACGGACTGGAAGATGATTAACGGCCATCCGAAAAAAGCCGGATGGATAAACGCCATACAAGAAGCGCAGAAAACAGTGCAGAAAGGGATCGGCCTGGACTGTCCGGTACTGGTGATGTCGTCAAACAAGTCGTTCCCGGAAACAAAAGAATGGAATAACGAATATCTGTCTTCCGACATCGTGCTGGACATACACGATATTCAAAAATACGGACAGAAATTAGGCAATTATGTTACACGTGACACGATACAGAACGGGATTCATGACTTGATACTCTCTGAAAAAGACTCGCGCGACCATGTATATCGCACAGTGTTCGACTGGTTGCCAGGAAAATAAACATTGATTATTCTGATATTTGTATTTTCAGAATGCTTATACTTCTTTTCGAAATGAGATATCGGCCGGTAAGTTTTAATCCTTACCTTTGTCCGGTTAAAATAAATATGGAATGAAAGCCTTACAGACAATCATTGCAGTTGCCACTCTTCTCCATGCTGCAAATACTTTTGCACAGACGGAAGAAGCAGAAGATGCAACCTCATATAAAGCCGAAGTTTTCGGATCGGCCAGCAGCGGATCGACAACTCCGTTCTGGATGGTGAGCAATCGGTACGGGGTAGTTCCCCTAGACGCCAATAACGGCTATCTCAACGCTGGAGTTTTTCATCAACAACATTTTGGAAAGGGATTTCGCTGGAGTGCAGGGCTGGACATTGTAGCTGTCGTACCCCGTTACCGTAATGTGTATATCCAACAGATATATGCCGAGTTAGGATATAAAAGTATGCTTCTGAGTGTGGGGAGCAAAGAAAACCGGCATTCGCTTTGGGATCATTCCCTTAGTTCCGGTGACATGGTTCTCTCCTCCAACGCACGCCCGATTCCGGAAATAAAACTGAGTATGCCGGAATTCACCGTCGTTCCGCTCACAAAGGGTTGGATGCAGGTGAAAGGAGATTTTGCGGTAGGCAAGTCTTTCGATACCAAATATCTGGAAAATTTCTCCAATGGAAAACAAACCTATATAAAGAACGTCCTTTGGCATCATAAATCTTTTTACGTCCGCATCAAGGACACGCAAAACAAATTCCCGCTTTCCGGTATTATCGGCGTGCAACACTGGGCGCAATGGGGTGGAACATCCAGCAATCCGAGAATAGGTGTACAACCTCACTCCCTGAAAGATTTTATCCGGGTAGTTTGTGGTAGCGAAGGCGGAGACAATGCAACTCTGTCGGACCAGGTCAACGTGCTTGGCAATCATTTCGGTTCGTACGATTTCAAACTGGAATATACGATGCCGAACTGGAAACTGGCAGCTTATCATCAGCATTATTTCGAAGATAAATCCGGAATGATATTCGTGAACGGGACAGACGGACTTTGGGGAGCACAGTTGGATTTGCCACGCCTTCCCTGGCTAAAAAAGGTTGTAACGGAATATTTGGTCACCCGCAATCAGAGCGGACCGTTCCATTTTATCATCTTCGATCATGACAAATATCAAGGTCCGGGTGGTGGCGGAGATGATTATTACAACAATATAGAATACATAACCGGTTCTTCCTATTTCGGACAAGGTATAGGATCACCGCTTCTGACTTCCCCCCAATACAATACGAACGGGGATATAGATTTCAAGAATACACGTGTACGTGCCTGGCATTTGGCATTTGAAGGAGACCTGTCGCCAATGGTTTCCTATCGCCTCAGATACACACTCATGAATAGCTGGGGAAAACCTTACGCCCCGTTTCTGGATAACAAAAGAAGCAATTCCGGACAGGTGGAAGTCAAATATCGCCATCCACGCCTGCAAGGTTGGGAATTCACAGGAGCTGTGGCCGCAGATGCAGGTTCACTCTATGGGGATAACGTCGGGTTCAGTCTGAGTGTCTGCAAACGCGGCATTTTAAAATCCTGGAAATAGATTATTTATATTGCTCCCATAAGGCTGACGCAATGATGTCTTGTGTTTTGTCAGCCATCTGCTGCAATCCTTTATGGGAAGCATCCATCCCTTCGGTCGGGATAGGCGGATGAATGACCATTTCCATCTTGTGACGGTGAATATTCAACGAACCGATCGGCAATACGTCAAAAGGTCCGTTCAAGGTGATCGGGACAATCTGTAAATGCTGGTCGGCTGCCATCTGGTAAGCTCCTTTCTTAAAACGGATCATTTTTCCGTTATAAGTACGTGAACCTTCCGGGAATACCACCACCGACGCTCCGTTCTTCAGGCTACGTTCCGCCTCCAACACGCTACGGGCGGCAGCTTTCGGTGTCGAATTATCGACAAAGATAAAACCTGCAGCCCGGCAAGCAGCTCCCACAAACGGGATTTTGGCAATACCGGCTTTCATCACCCACTTGATCGGTACACCCAAAAAACCATATATAAGGAATATGTCGAAAGCGCCTTGATGGTTGGCAACAAATACGTACGATTTCTTCCGGTCTATATTTTCCCGTCCTTTCACCTTCACCGGACAAAGGGCCAAATGGCAAGTCAGCCATGACCAAATCATTCCCGGATAATAAGCAAATATTCTTTCCCCGCCTAATAGGCAACCAACAATAACCGTAAGGGCTGTCAGTATGGTCAATACCACAAAAACAGGAACCACAAACAGCCATAAATAGAGCATATAAAGTATCCGTAGCATATATAACTGTATTATTTCACAAATATAAAAGCTAAATTCAATGGTTTCATCATTTTTGTCCCAAAATATTTTTGCAATCGGGTTATTATTGCTTTATTTGCGGTAGAAAAAAAATAATATATAAAATATCTATCACCATGAACGAATTATTGAAAAATCTGGGGGTAATCGTACTCCTTATCGGTGTTATCATTTTGGCTGTACCGGCAATTAACGGAGGATTGTCAAATACTATTCTTCTTACCGGTTTAGGAGTCATTATTCTGGGTTATATCGGTCATATCGTTATAAACAAGAGACTCGGATAATCACACACTTACAAATAAAAAAGTCCGCTCCTTAGGAACGGACTTTTTTATTTTCTGTCCAGGATAATCAGGCTTCCCCTTTCACACCTCCGATGGGAGGAACAAAATCTTCAAATTTGGCAGTCTTACCATTTGCTTGTTCTTCAAACTTTGCCAGATTATCTTGCAAAGCAAACAACAGTCGTTTTGCATTGTCCGGAGTCAGGATGACACGACTTTTCACCTGTGCCTTCGGAGCACCCGGCACAACGCGGATAAAATCCAATATGAACTCGGATGAAGAATGTGATATAATTGCCAGATTTGCATACGTTCCCTGAGCCATCTCTTCTGACAGCTCTACTTGAATCTCATTTGTCGGTTTGTTATTTTCCATATTCTTATTATTTGATTATAAATATTCCAAGACAAATATACATATTAAAATCGGAATAGTATCAAATAAAAAGGGCTACCTTCACAGGCAGCCCTTTTTCAGTTGTGTTTTTAATTCTCAATTCTTTAGACCAATGTAAAAAAAATACCTTATTGTGTTTAATATTCTATAATCTCGACGCTTAAACTAAGGCAATTCGTCTTAGTAATTTCATTGTTTATTCAACGTTACAAAGATATGCCTCATACAATTAACCACCAAATACTATTTTATCATTATATGATACTATTCCGTCACAGATAATTCATCTATTTTGCAAATTAGTTTAAAATCATGTTTTAAATCCTAAAACGAGTACGTGCATATTTTTCACGATATTCGGTAGGAGTATTACCTTTTCGTCGCTTAAAAGCCCGATTGAAATTCGATAAGTTATTAAAACCAGATTTATAGCATATTTCTGCTATTGTATCACTTGTGTCAATCAGTCGGCAAACCGCTTCAGCTATACGAATGTCATTCAAATTGTCGATAAAAGTTTTTCCCGTCCACTTTTTCAGAAACCGAGTAAGCGACGCTTCGCTCATATTTATTAACGAAGCAAGTTCGGACAATAAAACCGGACGCTGATAATTTTCATGCAAAAACAACATGATCGTATCCAGACGGTCATTATCTATATTGCTAAAGTTTTCTACAGTATTGATAGCATTTAACTTGCGTGCCTTTTCATCTAACGACAAAGTCTTGAGTATTTCTATCAAACGTAATAAATTGTGAAACGAATCCGGTTTATCACTCGATAGCTTTTTAAGTTCGGGTTGAATACGCAAAATCATTTCACGGCTAAAGACAAGACCGCACGAGGCTTTCCCAAACATATCCTTTATAGTCTTGAAATGACGCTTGTTGATAAAACTATCGAAAAGAGAGGCATGGAACTGAATTGTTATTTCCAAAATATCCGTACTCAGACATTTGTGATTTGAATAAGCATGCTTGGCTCCACCTGCAACCAATAACAGATCAAGCTCTTCCATCTCCTCCACCGAATCACCAACGATTCGAATCGCGCCAGCAGCATTCTCCAAATAGTTCAGTTCAAATTCCGGATGCACATGAAGCGGATAGGAAAAACTACGCTTAGGTCGCTGCATCACCAGAAAACAATCTTCCGGTGAAAGCGGCGTAATTTCTCTTAATACATCTACGGAACCCATAACATTTACTGAACAATTATTCTCGATATAACAGGACAATGGTCTGAAGGATATAAGTTATCCAGACTTTCAGCCAAAACACCATGACGAAGTACTTTGACATTACCTTTTACAAAGATATAATCAATCCATACACGTTCGTCCAAAGGAACACGTCCATAATCGTGAAAAGTCCACTCAGGTCCGTAGCACAAAGGAGCCAATGTACGGGCATGTGTCAAATGTCGAGGATCTTTTTCGTCTGTTAAAACTTTAATCGGATCATCAGCCGGAACAGCATTAAAGTCACCAGTAACAATCACCGGTAGATTTCTGGAAAGCAACTTCACCTGCTTTAATACTAAAGAAGCCCCTTCATGACGAGCAACCTGTCCCATGTGATCCAAATGAGTGTTCAGAAAGAAAAACTCTTTTCCGGATTTCTTATCTTTGAATATCGCCCAAGTCGCAACACGCTCACAAGCGGCATCCCAGCCTTTTTTGCCCACGGCATTCATATCTTCCGCCAGCCAGAAATTGCCACTTTTGACAACAGAGAAACGATCCTTTCTGTAAAGGATAGGAGAATATTCACCTTTTGTCTTACCATCTTCACGCCCCACCCCGACATAACCATAGTCCGGCAAACGGTCCAATAAATCCGTCAACTGATTATGCAAGACTTCTTGCGCACCAAACATATCGACATCATAAAACTTGATCACATTGGCAGCCAGGTCCTTCCTGTACTCCCACCAGTTAGCCCCGTCAGACTTTGTACTCATGCGAATATTAAAAGACATCACATTCATTTCATTATCAAGATGTTCAGCAAAAACAATATTCGTCGAGATCAAAAGGGTGAACAAATAAAATAGTACTTTTTTCATATATGATTTATTTTAATTATCAAGATAATACACAAATATAAGGACTCTGATTTTATTAAACAAATAACAGAAAATAAAAAAGGGCTACCGAATATCGGTAACCCTTCTCTTTTATTTATTCCGCATTTTACTCATCGTCTCTGTCCATAGTATTGAAATCTACGACATTCTTACGATTTGCAAAGATACGTTCGAACTCATCTTTAGCACCGACAACCAATTTGTCGAAATCACGCTGGCCTGTACCGGCAGGAATCAAATGACCACAGATAACGTTTTCTTTCAAACCTTCCAGACGATCCACTTTTCCATTGATAGCAGCTTCATTCAGCACTTTAGTTGTTTCCTGGAAAGATGCGGCAGACATAAAGCTGTTTGTCTGCAAAGCGGCACGAGTAATACCCTGAAGAATCTGGTTAGCCGTAGCAGGAACTGCATCACGGACTTCAACCAATTTCAAGTCACGACGTTTCAGCATACTATTCTCATCTCTCAACTTACGGACAGTCACGATCTGACCTGCCTGCAATGTCTGAGAATCTCCCGGATCCGTCACAACCTTCTTGCCCCAGATACGATCGTTTTCATCCATTACCTCCAGCTTATCAACCACCTGCTGTTCCAAGAAGCGAGTATCTCCCGGATCGATGATTTCAACCTTACGCATCATCTGACGAACGATTACCTCGAAATGCTTATCGTTAATTTTTACACCCTGCAGACGGTATACGTCCTGGATTTCATTTACGATATATTCCTGAACAGCCGTCGGTCCCATGATTGCCAGGATATCAGACGGAGTAGTCGCACCATCAGACAGAGGCATACCAGCACGAATGTAGTCATTTTCCTGAACAAGCAGTTGCTTGGACAGAGGCACCATATATTTCTTTACTTCACCCAATTTGGATGTAACAGTAATTTCACGGTTACCACGCTTGATCTTGCCGAAACCAACTTCACCATCGATTTCAGAAACGACAGCCGGGTTAGACGGGTTACGAGCCTCAAACAATTCCGTTACACGAGGCAAACCACCAGTAATATCACCGGCTTTACTTACTGCACGCGGAATCTTGACCAAGACTTCACCCGCCTTAACCATATCGCCCTCGTCTTTTACAACGTGTGCACCCAACGGTAATGAATAATTCTTCAGATAGTTTCCGTTTTCATCCACGATGTGTGCAGCCGGAGCTTTTGTCTTATCTTTAGATTCGATAATGATCTTTTCTTTCAAACCGGTCGTTTCGTCACTTTCAACATTGTAAGTAACATTTTCAACCAAACTTTCGAATTCGATCTTACCGGAAACTTCCGATACGATAACGGCGTTGAACGGGTCCCATTCGATAATAACATCCCCCTTCTTGATTGTATCTCCATTCTTGAAGAACAATTTGGAACCATAAGGAATATTGTGAGCCAGTAATACGATCTTCGTTGTCGGATCGACAATACGGAGTTCAGCCAAACGGCTGACAACAACCTGGAATTTCTTACCGTTTTCTTCGCTATCCACAGCACGAAGTTCTTCGATTTCCAGAACACCGTCATATTTAGAAGTGATACTGTTTTCTGTTGCCACGTTAGATGCGATACCACCGACGTGGAATGTACGCAGTGTCAGCTGAGTACCCGGTTCACCGATTGACTGTGCTGCGATAACACCCACAACCTCACCTTTCTGAACCATCTGGTTCGTAGCCAAATTACGGCCATAACATTTCGCACAAACACCTTTCTTGGATTCACAAGTCAATACAGAGCGGATTTCAACACTTTCGATCGGAGAATCTTCGATCTTTTTAGCCGCATCTTCACGAATTTCTTCACCGGCCCGAACGATTACTTCTCCTGTCAACGGATGAATAACATCATGAACGGAAACACGCCCCAAGATACGTTCACCCAGACTAGCGATCACTTCATCATTGTTCTTCAATTCCGTACAAACCAAACCACGCAACGTACCACAATCTTCTTCATTAATGATCACATCATGCGATACGTCAACCAGACGACGAGTCAAATAACCAGCATCAGCAGTCTTCAAAGCTGTATCGGCCAAACCTTTACGAGCACCGTGAGTAGAGATAAAATACTCTAACACAGACAGACCTTCTTTAAAGTTAGAAAGGATCGGGTTTTCAATAATCTGACCACCTTCTGCACCACTTTTCTGCGGTTTTGCCATCAAACCACGCATGCCGGACAACTGACGAATCTGTTCTTTAGAACCACGGGCTCCAGAATCCATCATCATATAGATAGAGTTGAAACCATCATTATCAGCAGTCAACTGCTTCATCAATGTATCGGACAACTTGCTGTTAACATGTGTCCAAGTATCAATAATCTGGTTATAACGTTCGTTGTTGGTAATGAACCCCATGTTATAGTTGTTCATAATCTGTTCAACTTCGTCATAACCTTCTTTCACCAACGCCTCTTTTTCAGGTGGGATCAGAACGTCAGCCAAGTTGAAGGACAAACCACCTTTGAAAGCCATATAATAACCCAGATTCTTGATATCATCCAAGAACTGAGCCGTACGGGCAACACCACAAGCCTTGATCACCTTACCGATGATATCACGGAGAGCTTTTTTACCCAATACTTCATTAATATAACCGACTTCTTCCGGAACAAATTCATTGACCATCAAACGCCCGACAGAAGTTTCGACCATTTTCTTAACCGGATTACCTTCCTTGTCTATGTCGTTCACATATACTTTGATCGGAGCATGGATATCCACTTTCTTTTCATTATATGCGATCGTTGCTTCTTCCGGCCCATAGAAAACAAGACCTTCACCTTGTGTTCCCTTGCGCATTTTGGTTATGTAGTACAAACCTAACACCATATCCTGAGAAGGAACAGTAATAGGTGCACCGTTAGCCGGATTCAGAATGTTATGAGAAGCAAGCATCAACATCTGTGCTTCCAATACGGCCTCGTTTCCTAAAGGCAAGTGAACAGCCATCTGGTCACCGTCGAAGTCGGCGTTGAATGCCGTACATGCCAACGGGTGCAACTGAATAGCTTTACCTTCGATCAACTTTGGCTGGAATGCCTGAATACCCAAACGGTGCAGTGTCGGTGCACGGTTCAGCAATACCGGATGTCCTTTCATTACGTATTCCAAAATATCCCAAACCACCGGCTCCTTACGGTCGACGATCTTCTTAGCAGACTTAACCGTTTTTACGATACCGCGTTCAATCAATTTACGGATCACGAAAGGCTTATAAAGTTCGGCTGCCATATTCTTTGGCAGACCACATTCATGCATCTTCAATTCAGGACCTACAACGATAACCGAACGGGCCGAATAGTCAACACGTTTACCCAACAGGTTCTGACGGAAACGACCTTGTTTACCTTTCAAACTGTCGGAGAGAGACTTCAACGGACGGTTAGCATCTGTCTTAACAGCACTCGATTTACGAGAGTTATCAAACAAAGAATCCACAGCTTCCTGAAGCATACGTTTTTCATTACGTAAAATAACTTCGGGAGCTTTAATATCGATTAATCGTTTCAGACGGTTATTACGGATAATAACACGACGATACAAATCATTCAAATCGGAAGTAGCGAAACGGCCACCATCCAACGGAACCAACGGACGCAGTTCTGGAGGGATAACAGGTACAACCTTCACGATCATCCATTCCGGTTTGTTACGCCCTCTGGATGCACGGAAGGACTCAACAACCTGTAAACGTTTCAATGCTTCGTTCTTACGCTGTTGCGAACCGTCTGTGCTTGCACGATGGCGCAATTCGTAAGACAAAGAATCTAAGTCCAGACGAGCCAACAAATCATAGATGGCTTCAGCACCGATCTTTGCGATGAACTTATTCGGATCCGTATCTTCCAACATCTGGTTTTCCTTTGGCAGGTTATCCAGAATCTGCAAATATTCTTCTTCCGAAAGCAAGTCCAATTCAGCAATAGTGTCTACACAACCCGGCTGAATCACGACATAACGTTCGTAATAGATAATAGAATCCAGTTTCTTGGTCGGCAAGCCTAACAAGTAACCGATTTTATTGGGCAGGGAACGAAAATACCAGATATGAGCAACAGGTACAACCAAATGAATGTGTCCCATACGTTCACGACGTACTTTTTTCTCTGTAACTTCTACCCCGCAACGATCGCAGACAATACCTTTATAACGAATACGCTTGTATTTACCGCAATGGCATTCATAGTCCTTGATAGGACCGAAAATACGCTCACAGAAAAGACCGTCACGCTCAGGTTTGTACGTACGATAATTAATCGTTTCCGGTTTTAAAACTTCACCACTAGAGTTCTCAAGAATCTCTTCAGGGGAAGCCAGACCGATGGTTATTTTTGAAAAGTTACTCTTTATTTTGTTTTCTTTTCTAAAGGCCATATTTTTTATTTATAAAGAGTTATCAATGAGTAAGTAGATGAGCCGAAACTCATCTACTTATATTGTTTTTGAATTAATCCAGAGTAAAGCTTAAACCAAGACCTCTCAGCTCGTGCAGCAATACGTTCAAAGATTCGGGGATACCCGGTTGTGGCATCGGATCACCTTTCACAATTGCTTCGTAAGCCTTAGAACGTCCAACAACGTCGTCAGATTTGATCGTAAGAATTTCCTGAAGAACATGTGCAGCACCGAAAGCTTCCAGTGCCCAAACTTCCATCTCTCCGAAACGCTGACCACCAAACTGTGCCTTACCACCCAGAGGCTGCTGAGTAATAAGAGAGTACGGACCGATTGAACGAGCATGCATCTTATCGTCAACCATGTGACCCAACTTCAGGAAGTAAGTAACACCCACTGTAGCCGGCTGGTCAAAACGTTCACCTGTTCCACCGTCATACAAGTAGCTCTTACCGTAACGGGGTAATCCGGCTTTGTCCGTCCATTCATTCATATCATCTAATGTTGCACCATCAAAGATAGGAGTAGCAAATTTAACCCCCATCGTCCGGCCTGCCCAACCTAACACAGCTTCAAAAATCTGTCCTAAGTTCATACGAGAAGGTACACCCAGCGGATTCAAACAGATATCAACCGGAGTTCCATCTTCAAGGAATGGCATATCTTCCTGACGGACGATCTTGGAAACAATACCCTTGTTACCATGACGACCGGCCATCTTATCCCCAACCTGGATCTTACGTTTCTTAGCAATGTAAACCTTAGCCATCTGAACAATACCAGTAGGCAGTTCATCGCCGATCGTAAGATCAAATTTCTTACGTCTCAACTCAGCATCCAGTTCCTTATATTTCTTCAAATAATTCAGAATCACCTGCTTGATAAGTTCGTTCTTATCAGCATCGGCAGTCCATTTACTTACTTGGATAGAATTATAATCCAATTCTTCCAGAGCCTTGCGAGAGAACTTTACTCCCTTCGCAATAATCTCTGTATTCATATAGTCTTTAACTCCCTGAGAAACCTTACCATTAGTCAAAACCAACAGTTTATCAACCAACAAGTTCTTCAGGTCAGCCATCTTCATTTCGTATTCCTCATCCAATTTAGGAAGAATAGCCTTGTCTGTCAGTCTGGACTTACGCTTCTTGATGGCTTTCGAGAATAAAGCAGTTTCAATAACTACACCACGAAGAGACGGGGTTGCTTTCAAAGAAGCATCTTTCACATCACCAGCCTTATCGCCGAAAATTGCACGAAGCAATTTTTCCTCTGGAGAAGGATCAGATTCACCCTTCGGAGTAATCTTACCAATTAAAATATCACCCGGTTCAATACGAGCACCCACACGGACAATACCTCTTTCATCCAAATCCTTAGTCGCTTCTTCGCTGACATTCGGGATATCGGAAGTCAACTCTTCCATACCACGTTTCGTTTCACGAACCTCCAAAATGTATTCGTCAACGTGAACTGAAGTAAAGAAGTCTTCACGGACCATACGTTCGTTCAAAACGATAGCATCCTCATAGTTGTAACCCTTCCACGGCATATATGCCACTTTCACGTTACGTCCCAAGGCCAACTCACCATTCTGAGTAGAATAACCTTCCGTCAGGATATCGCCAGCCTTCACACGCTGACCACGATGACAGATCGGACGCAGATCGACAGTCGTACTTTGGTTAGTCTTACGCCACTTCGGAATATTGTATGTCTTAACCGCATCTTCGAAACTTACGAATTCTTCATCTTCCGAGCGGTCATATTTGATCTTGATACAAGTTGCATCCACAAATACAACTTCTCCCTCACGTTCAGCCATGATCTGGGTACGTGAATCACGAGCAACCTGCGCTTCGATACCTGTACCAACGATTGGAGCATCCGTACGCAGCAAAGGAACAGCCTGGCGCATCATGTTAGATCCCATCAATGCACGGTTAGCATCGTCATGTTCCAAGAACGGAATCAAAGAAGCCGCAATAGAAGCAATCTGCTGTGGAGCAACGTCCATCAAATCGATCTCCGTAGGAGGCACGACCGGGAAATCAGCTTCAAAACGAGCTTTCACTCTATCACGAACAAACTTGCCGTTATCATCCAATGGAGCATTTCCTTGGGCAATCGTCAATTCTTCTTCTTCTTCTGCAGTATAATATTGTAAACCTTCCTCAGAAAAGTCCACCTTACCATCAACAACCTTACGGTACGGAGTAGAGATAAAACCAAGATCGTTAATCTTAGCATATACACACAAAGAAGAGATCAAACCGATGTTCGGTCCCTCAGGAGTTTCAATTGGACAAAGACGACCATAATGCGTATAGTGTACGTCACGAACCTCAAATCCAGCACGTTCACGAGACAGACCACCCGGTCCCAATGCAGACAAACGACGTTTATGCGTAATTTCAGCCAGTGGATTTGTCTGGTCCATAAACTGAGACAAAGCATTCGTTCCGAAGAATGAGTTAACGACAGAAGAAATAGTCTTCGCGTTAATCAAATCAATCGGAGTAAACACTTCATTATCGCGTACATTCATACGTTCACGAACCGTACGAGACATACGAGCCAAACCAATACCGAACTGGTTGTACAGCTGTTCGCCCACTGTACGCACACGACGGTTGCTCAAATGGTCGATATCATCAACGATCGCTTTCGAGTTGATCAACTCAATCAGATACTTGATGATCTCGATTATATCTTCTTTTGTCAAAACCTTAATATCATCGCTGGTAGTAAGGTTCAACTTCTTATTAATTCTGTAACGGCCAACTTCACCTAAATCATAACGCTTTTCAGAGAAGAACAGGTTCTGAATAACTTCACGGGCACTTGCTTCATCTGCAGGTTCTGCATTTCGCAACTGACGATAAATATACAGGACAGCTTCCTTTTCAGAGTTACTAGGGTCTTTCTGAAGCGTATTATAGATGATAGCATAATCTGAAAGATTCTGGTCCTCACGATGTAATAGAATGTTTTGCGTGCCAGATTCCAGAATAGCCTCAATATTGTCGCTATCGAGAACCGACTCACGGTCGATGATAACGTCATTACGTTCAATAGAAACAACCTCACCGGTATCTTCATCTACGAAATCTTCCACCCAAGTCTTCAAAACACGAGCAGCCAGTTTACGACCGATCAGCTTCTTCAGGTTAGCTTTCGAAACTTTTACTTCTTCAGCCAGATTAAAGATCTCGAGAATGTCTTTATCGCTTTCAAAACCAATAGCTCTTAAAAGGGTTGTTACAGGTAATTTCTTTTTACGGTCGATGTAAGCATACATCACATTGTTGATGTCAGTTGCAAACTCGATCCAGGAACCTTTAAAAGGAATGATACGCGCTGAATACAACTTCGTACCATTGGCATGTGTACTTTGTCCAAAGAATACACCCGGTGAACGGTGCAATTGTGAAACCACAACACGCTCCGCACCATTTATCACGAAAGTGCCCCTTTCCGTCATATACGGAATCGGGCCCAGATATACGTCCTGTATCACTGTATCGAAATCCTCGTGATCAGGGTCTGTACAATACAGTTTTAACTTCGCTTTTAAAGGCACACTATAGGTTAACCCGCGAGCAATACATTCGTCAATCGTATAGCGAGGCGGATCTATATAGTAATCTAAGAACTCCAACACAAAATTGTTACGCGTATCTGCTATCGGAAAATTCTCGGCAAATACCTTATACAATCCCTCCTTTTTTCTCTTTTCAGGAGGTGTGTCAAGTTGAAGAAAGTCTTGGAATGACTTCAATTGTACTTCGAGAAAGTCCGGATATGGGAACTGATTTTTGATCGAAGCAAAATTAACTCTTTGGTTTTCAGCTGTTGAAGACATCTAGTAAGGAATTTATTGAACTTATTGAAATTATAGACACAAAAAGGTTAAGAATCTCCTTTAAGGGAGACTCTTAACCAAATCACCTGATTACCAGGTTATAAATACTATTTAAGCTCAACTTCAGCTCCAGCTTCTTCCAACTGTTTCTTCAATGCTTCAGCATCAGCTTTAGCGATTCCTTCTTTGATAGCGCTAGGAGCACCGTCAACCATATCTTTAGCTTCTTTCAAACCAAGACCAGTTAATTCTTTTACTAACTTAACGATAGCCAACTTGTTTGCACCAGCTGCTTTCAATACTACGTCAAAAGAAGTTTTTTCTTCTGCAGCGGCAGCAGCGCCACCAGCAGCAGGACCAGCAACAGCAACAGCTGCAGCTGCAGGTTCGATACCATATTCTTCTTTCAGGATTGTAGCCAGTTCGCTAACTTCTTTTACGGTCAGGTTTACTAATTGTTCTGCAAAAGCTTTCAAATCTGCCATTTTTGTATGATTTAAATGTTTGTTTATCTGTGTAAATTAAAAAAATTATCTTTCTTCCAGAGTCTTCAACAGACCATGGATAGTTTGTCCTGATGACTGAAGAGCAGAGATAACGTTCTTCGCCGGAGATTGCAACAACATGATAACATCTCCGATAAGTTCGTTTTTGCTCTTGATATTTACCAAGGCTTCGAGATTTTCTGCACCGATATAGAAACTTTCCTGTACATAGGCAGCTTTCAATTCCGGCTTAACAGGAGCATCCTTTTTAGCATCTTTAGTAAATTCCTTAATCAGACGAGCGGGAGCATTAGCAGTCTGTGAGAACATCACAGCTGTATTGCCTTTCATTGCAACCTGCAGAGGTGAGAAATCACCTTCTACATTTTCCAATGCCTTTTTAAGCAAGTTATTCTTTACAACAACCAACTTGATCTCTTTCTTGAAACATTCCCGTCTCAATTTGCTGGTTTTCTCAGCATCCAATGCTTCGATGTCAGTCAAATAAAAGTTAGGATATTCCTTTACGATCTCAGTCAGTTGACCTATAATTAAGCCTTTATCTTCCTTTTTCATTGTCCAATAATTTTAATTAGTTTTCTTCAACTGATTTGGGGTCAATTTTAATACCCGCACTCATTGTACTTGAAAGATAAATGCTCTTTATATATGTACCTTTAGCTGCAGACGGTTTCAACTTCAAAAGAGTTGAAATAAATTCCTTAGCATTGTCACGAATCTGATCGGAATTGAAAGAAATCTTACCGATTGAAGTGTGAACGATACCGGATTTGTCTACCTTAAAGTCGATCTTACCTTGCTTAACTTCTTTCACTGCGTTTCCAATTTCATTGGTAACCGTACCACTCTTCGGGTTAGGCATCAAACCACGCGGGCCTAATACTCTACCCAGAGCACCAATCTTACCCATGATAGAAGGCATAGTGATAATTACGTCAATATCAGTCCAACCGCCTTTAATCTTTTCAATATACTCGTCCAATCCAACATAGTCAGCACCTGCAGCAGTAGCTTCAGCTTCCTTGTCTGGTGTACATAATGCGAGAACCCGAACCTGCTTACCCGTTCCGTGAGGCAGTGAAACCACACCTCTCACCATTTGGTTAGCTTTACGAGGGTCAACACCTAAACGAACATCAACATCTACAGAGGCATCAAACTTAGTAGTAGTAATTTCTTTTACCAAAGCTGAAGCTTCTTTCAATGTGTACGCTTTCCCAGCTTCAATCTTGCCCAAAGCCAACTTTTGATTTTTTGTAAGTTTACTCATCTCAATTGAAGTTTATTAATTATTACCCGGGAATGTCCCTTTAACAGTGATACCCATACTTCTTGCTGTTCCGGCAACCATTCTCATAGCTGACTCGACAGTGAAGCAGTTCAGATCGACCAACTTGTCCTCTGCAATAGTTTTTACCTGATCCCAAGAGATTTCTGCAATCTTCTTACGATTCGGCTCAGCAGAACCACTCTTCTGTTTGGAAGCTTCCAACAACTGGATAGCAACAGGAGGAGTTTTTACAACAAAGTCGAAAGACTTATCGGCATAGTAAGTGATTACAACAGGTAATATCTTACCGGCCTTGTCTTGGGTTCTGGCATTAAATTGCTTGCAAAACTCCATAATATTAATACCCTTAGAACCCAGAGCAGGTCCTACAGGGGGAGAAGGGTTTGCTGCTCCTCCTTTAATCTGCAATTTGATTTGTCCAGCAACTTCTTTAGCCATTGTTTCTAAAATTTTTTAGATATATAACATCGATAACTTTTAAAGAAAGACAGTACTTTTCGTAACAAAAGCACTTATTCCTTCTCCACTTGCATATAACCCAACTCAAGCGGTGTTTTACGTCCGAAAACTTTTACCATCACTTTAAGTTTCTTTTTCTCGGCATTGACCTCCTCAATCACACCAGTGAAGCCATTAAAGGGTCCAAAAGTGATTTTCACATTCTCACCAACATAAAACTGAATATCTAGGTCATCCTGCTGTTCCTGCAATTCATCAACCGTACCTAAAATACGACTAACTTCTGCCGGACGCAAGGGAACGGGATTATCCGATCCACCCAAAAAACCGATTACGTTAGGAATGTTTCTCAATCGATGAGCGACTTCTCCAACCAAAGCGGCTTCTACCAAAACGTATCCAGGCAAGTAAGCACGTTCTTTCATCACCTTCTTACCATTACGTACCGTAAAAGTCTTTTCAGTAGGAATCAAGACCTGTGACACATACTCACCTAAGTCAGTATTCTTCAACTCAGCCTCAAGATACTCTCTGACTTTATTCTCCTTGCCACTAATAGCACGCAGAACATAAAATTTCTTTTGAATATCAGACATACTTTAAACTGATTAAAAGATTTTCTCGTAGAAGAAACGCATCACGCCCTCAAAGCCTAAATCAATAACAAAGATTAATGCCGCGATTATAAGGGAAGCAAACATAACAACCACAGCACTATTGGAAAGCTCTGTTCTCGTAGGCCAAGAAACTTTATAAACAAGTTCGTTATAAGATTCCTTAATATAA
>ERZ839823.953-NODE-953-length-34849-cov-4.352388_pt1 | contig 34849 bp, 29 predicted proteins | sample MGYA00519862_ERZ839823 | MGnify/ENA primary metagenome ERZ839823 (study PRJEB31850, sample SAMEA3708853) | human gut metagenome | biome: human gut; feature: human-associated habitat; material: faeces | place: China | collected 2014 ...
ACTATCTCCAGCGGGTGCGCATCGAGCAGAGCTGCCGCCTGTTAGAAACGACGGATATGTCCATAGCGGCGGTGGCGGAGGCGGTCGGTTATGAGAATGTGCGGTTTTATAATCGCGTTTTCCGCCGCCTGCTGCGCGTCCTCCATCGTCGCGTCCTCCTCCGGGCGCGGCTTGCGCTCGTCCTGACCGGGGCGCTGGCAGTCGTCGATCTTGTATTCGCGCAATTCGAACGAATCGCCGACGGCGATGCGCACGCGCACCGTCTCCTCGAGCACGTTGATCGCGTTGATGACGCCCGAACCGTCCGGGGTGATGATTTCGCGCCCCACGCGCGGCATGCGCTTGCGCGTCTGCTCGTAATGATCCTGCTCGTATTTGAGGCAGCACATCAGGCGGTCGCACAGGCCGGAAATCTTCGTCGGGTTGAGCGAAAGATTCTGCTCCTTCGCCATCTTGATGGAGACCGGCGTGAAGTCGCTCAAAAACGTCCGGCAGCAGATCGGCCGCCCGCACGGGCCGATTCCGCCGAGCATCTTCGCCTCGTCGCGCACGCCGATCTGGCGCAGCTCGATGCGGGTCTTGAAGATGCTCGCCAGACTCTTGACCAGCATGCGGAAATCCACGCGGCCGTTGGCGGTGAAATAGAAAATGATTTTGGATCGGTCGAACGCATATTCCACGTCCACCAGCTTCATTTCCAGCTTGTGCTCGGCAATGCGGTCGATGGCGATGTCAAACGCCTCTTTTTCCGCCTGCTCGTTTCGCTTCTGCATGGCCAGATCCTGCTCGGTGGCGATGCGGAGAATCGGCTTGAGCGGCAGAACCAGGCGCTCGTCCGGCACATCCATCACGCCGCTCATGCATTCGCCCAGCTCCACGCCCCGCGCCGTCTCCGTCACAACGCTCATGCCGTTGTGCAGCTCCAGCCCGTTGGGGTCAAAGTCGTATAGTTTGGCGGCGCGCTTGAAGCGCACCCTGATTACCATGGCCATTTGGCATATTCCTCCGATATTTGAAGAAGGATGGTTTCAAACGCCGAGGCAAACGCGACGTTTCCGGCGAGCATCACCCGCGCGCGCCGCAGCGTATCCATCAGCGCCAGACCGCCGGAAAGCGGCGTCCGCCGGGCATAAGCCTCCGCCTCGCGCGCATAGCCCGCGCCCGCGACGGGCGCGCCGCCCGCCTGCTGCACCAGAATATCGCGCAGCGCGATTTCCAGCGTATCCAGCACGAGCTTCTGCCGCTCCTTATCCTCCTTGTAGAGATTCACCACCCCCGGCACATCCGCCGGACGGTGAACAGAAAATACATCGCGCGTCAGCGCCATGCGCAATTCGAGCTGCCCGTCGTCGATTGCCAGCGCGCGGCCGACGCAGCCTTCCGCCATACGCGCCTTTTTCTTCGCCGTCTCCGGCGGCTGGCCGAGCGCGATCAGGCGCGCGGCGCAGGCCTCCTCCGTCAGCGGATGAAACCGCACGACGCGGCAGCGGGAAACGATGGTCGGCAGCAGCGCCGCAGGCTGATCGGTGATCAAAAAGAAGACCGTCCGCTCCGGCGGCTCTTCGAGCGTTTTCAGCAGGCAGTTCTGCGCGGCGGCGTTCATCCGTTCGGCCTGCGGGATGAGGATGACCTTCGCGCCATCCTCAAAGCTCTTGACCGAAACGGTATCCAGCACCTCGCGCATCACGCCGACGCCGATGATCTGCTTGCCCTTTTCCGGCACAACGGTATGCACGTCCGGGTGCGTGCCGGAGAGCACGCGCCGACACGGGCCGCACGCCCCGCAGGGCTTCTTCTCCCCCCGGCAGAGCGCGGCCATAGCGCAAAGCTGCGCGGCAGAGCGCTTGCCCGTGCCGCCCGGCCCCGTGAGCAGGTAGGCATGGACATAGCGCCCCCGCGCAAAATCGCTTTGCAGTTGGCCGATGAGCGCAGACTGCCCCGCAAGATCCGCAAAGGCAATCATGTTACACCTTGAGGAACTGGCTGACCTCCAGCACGAACACCGTCGCGCCGCCGACCGTCACGCGGATCGGGTACGGCACATAGACGCCGCCCGCGCCGCCCATCGGCGTGGTGGACGCGGTGATCTGCTCGCGGCTCTTGCAGATCTTTTCGATCACGCTGAGCGCGTCCTGGAGCTGATCGTCCTCCACGCCGCTGATGAGCGTGGTGTTGCCCGCGCGCAGAAAGCCGCCCGTCGTCGCCAGCTTCGTCACGCCGAAGCCCTTATCCATCAGCGCGGAAACCAAACGACCCGCATCTTCATCCTGAACAATCGCAACAATCAGTTTCATACATTTATCCCTCCATGTTCGGTCTATGGAAGTGCAACCCCGGCTGAGCGGAGATACATTCTTGCATTTATTATACAGGAAAAGCGCCCAAAATGCTAGACCTGATTTGGGCGCTTCCTGAAAATTCGGTTAATTCGGTTAAATGGCGCGGGTCGCGTGTCCGAGCCACGCGCGCTCGTCGTCGTCATGCATCAGCGGCAGGAGCGTCTCCCGCACAAAGGCATGATAATCGTTCAGCCAGCCGCGCTGGCGCGGGCTCATCTGCTCGGGAATCACCGCGTCCAGATCGATCGGCGCGCAGGTGATGGTTTCAAACCCGAGGAACTGGCCGTACTCGTTTTCCTCCAGCTTGCGGCAGACCAGCTCGTTCTCCGTGCGGATGCCGTGGCTGCCCTCGATGTACACGCCCGGCTCGTCCGTGGTGACCATGCCCGGCTCCTGCACGGTGTCCTCTGCGCGCGTCGGGGATTTATGCCAGCGGAAGCTGTTGGGGCCTTCGTGCACGCTCATCAGGTAGCTCACGCCGTGACCCGTGCCGCAGCGATAGTCGATGCCCATATCCCAGATCGGGCCGCGCGCGAGGATATCCAGACCGATGCCCGTCATGCCCTGCAAAAACTTGGCGTTCGCCAGATTCAGCATGCTGCACAGAACGGCGGTGAAATGCTTCTTCTGCTCGTCCGTCACCGGGCCGAGCGCGAAGGTGCGGGTGATATCCGTCGTCCCCTCCAGATACTGGCCGCCGGAGTCGATGAGCAACAGGTCGCGCGGCTCGAGCTTCGCGTCGCTCTCCGGCGTGGCGCTGTAATGCATCATCGCGGCATTGGCGCGATAGGCGCAGATCGTGTTGAAGCTCGGGGAGATGAAGTGCTCCTGCGCCTGACGGAGCGCCAGCAGCTTGTCGCTGACGCTGATTTCCGTCATCGGGATTTTGCCGACGTTCTGCTTGAGCCAGTACATCAGCCGCGTAACCGCCACGCCGTCCTTCACGTGCGCCTTGCGCAGGTTATCCAGCTCCACGTCGTTCTTGACGGCCTTCATCATCGTGGATGGGTTTTCCGCGCGGATGATTTCGGCCTTTTCCAGCGCGTTCATCAGCGCGGCGGTCAGCTTGCTCGCGTCCGCCAGCACCTTCACATCCGGCTCAAGCCCCTTCAGCGCCGGGATGATCTCGTCATAGCCGCGCACGTTCACGCCCTCGTCCGCGAGCGTTTTGCGCATGGCGTCGTCCACCTTGGTTTCATCGACGAACCAGTTCACGTGCTTCTGCCCGATGACCAGATAGCTCATCACCACCGGCGTGTTGAGCACGTCGCCGCCGCGCACGTTGAGCACCCACGCGATGTCATCCAGCACGTTGAGCACATGGAGCTGCGCGCCGCGCTCGGCCATCGCCTTGCGGATCGCGCTCACCTTGCTCTGCACGCTCTGACCGGCGTATTGCTCATCGAGGATGAACGCCTTTTCCTGCGGCATCGGCGGGCGATCCTTCCAGAGGTCGCCGAACCAGTCGCCCGTATCGCGCAGCAGCGCGCCGCATTTCGCGGCCGTCTCGCGCATATTCTCCGCGAATTTCTCGCTGACCACGCCGAAATCCACGCCCAGCGCGTCGTTTTCATGCAGCAGCGCGGCGAGGTATTCCTCCAGCTTCGGCGTGCCCGCCGTGCCCATGCGCATCAGCGTGATGCCGCTCCCGGCAATCTGCCGCTCCGCCTGAATGAAGTAGCGGCCGTCCACAAACAGCGCCGCCTCTTTTTCCCCCACGACCAGCGTGCCCGCCGAACCGGTGAAGCCGGAAAGCCACTGGCGAGTTTTGAAATAATCGGCAATGTATTCCGAAGCATGGCTGTCCGCCGTCGGCACGATGACCGCGGCAAAGTTTTCATCCTTCATCCGCGCCCGAAACGCGGCGATTTTTTCCGTAACCTGCATCGCAAATCCCTCCGTCTTTCAGTTGTGTGCTTATTATACACCCATACCGCGGCGGCGGAAAAGCCTTTTTTCTTCTTTTTTTATGTTTCGGAAATTGCGCGAAATCACCCGATTTTTATGGTTTACATTTTCGCCGATTTTTCTTAAAATAGGGATATCGGCGCTTTGGGCGCGCCCGACAACAAATCGCAAAGAGGGAATCAGCCATGAATACACGCCACGCTCAGCTCGTGCTCGCCGTTGTCCGCGAAGGCAGCTTCACCGCCGCGGCAAAATCGCTCTTTGTCACCCAGCCGACGCTCTCCCAGCAGATTCGGCAGATCGAGCAGCAGCTCGGCCAGCCCATCTTCGAGCGGAGCACCACGCCCGTTTCGCTCACGCCCGCCGGGCAGATCTACGTGCAGTCCGCGCGCCGCTTTCTGCAAATCGAGGCGCAGATGAACGAATCCCTCGCCGCGCTTTCCGGTCGGCAGACCGGGCTTCTGCGCCTCGGCCTGCCCATGCAGCGCGCCGACGAGCTTCTGCCGCAGGTGCTCCCCGAGTTTCAAAGCGCCTATCCCGACGTGCGCCTGCAAGCCGTCTCCGCGCGGAACGACGCGCTGGAAGCCGGTCTGCTCGGCGGCGAGCTGGATATGGCGCTGCTCTTCGGCGAGGCCGAAAATGAAAAGCTCGATTATCAGCTCATCGCGTCGGACGAGGTCATCCTCGCTGCCGGGCGGAAAACCGCGCTGGCGCAGCGCATCCCATCCGGCTCAACCGTCAGCCTGAGCGCCTGCGAGGGGGAAAAATTCGTGCTTCCCGCCGAAAATCTCCCCTTCGCCCGCGAGTATAGCGAGCTGCTCGCCCGCGCGGCGCTCTCCCCCTTCGTCGCCCTCCGCACGGATGATTCCCAATGCGCCAAGCGCGTGTGCGCCGCCTGTTCGCTGGTCATGCTCTGCCCGTTCATCACCCTGCTGAGCGACACGCCCGCCATGCAGCAGCTCGCGCACTATCGCCTGAGCGACGCGGTTTACACGCCGCTGTACATGGCGCACCCGAAGGATATGCCGCTCACGCCCTACGCGCAGGCGCTCTACACCACCATGAGCAACCGTTTCCGGGCGATGACGGCGTACCGGCTGTAAGCGGGCGGCTTTGCGCGATTTCCTATGCGCATCAAAAAAAGAGAGCCGCCTGCTCGGCAGCTCCCTTGAAGCGTCGCTTATTCGTCCTCGTCGTCGTCATCCTCGTCGTATTCGTCGTCGTCCTCGTCTTCATCCTCATCGTCGTCTTCGTTCTGCTTCTTCTTATAGATGACGCAGGAAATGAGGATGCTCAGCTCGTACAGGCCGATCATCGGCACGGCGACCATGAACTGCGAAACGACGTCCGGCGGCGTGATGACGGCCGCGATGACAAAGATCAGCGGAATGGCGTATCGGCGCACCTTGCGCAGGATATCCGGGGTCAAAATGCCCAGCTTGGTCAGCACAAAGGCGAGCATCGGCTCTTCAAACACAACGCCGAAGGTCAGCAGCATGCCGATCATAAAATCCAGATAGCTGGCCACGGAAATCGCCGAGTGAATGAAATCCGACGTGCTGAAATTGACCAGGAACTGAATCATAAACGGCAGGGCGACCATGTAGCTGAACAGCGCGCCGAGGCAGAAAAAGAAAAATCCGCCCAGCAGCGCAGGCCGTATCGCCCGCTTTTCCTTTTTGGTCAGCGCCGGGGCGACAAAGCCCCAAATCTGGAAAATCAGCAGCGGCGAAACCACCACGACCGCCAGCACGAGCGCCAGCTTAAAATACGAGGTGAGCAGCTCCGACGGGGACAGATACACGTATTGGAACCCCGCGTCCAGCCCCATTTGCAGCATGGCGTTGGCCAGCGGCTTGATGATGGCAAAGCAGATGACAAACGCCGCCAGCAGCGCAACCACGCTCAGCGCAATGCGGTTGCGAATCTCCCGCAGATGCCCCACCAGCGACATATTGGCCTGCTCGTTGCCCTTTTGTGTGCTCATCTCTTTTCACCGTCCGTTTCGTTTTTTGCAGAAGATATGCTTCCCTCCACTCGGAGAGAAGCATCGGTATCCTGTTTTGAATCAGGCGTCCTCTTCTTCCTCGTCCTCTTCGTCGTCCGCCTTCTTGGCGACGGGCTTTTTCTTCTTTTTCTTCACGACGACCTCTTCCTCGTCGTCGTCATCGTCGTCCGCGCTGTCGTTCATGCCCTTGCGGAAGCTGCCCAGCGTCTTGCCCAGCGAGCGCCCCAGCTTCGGCAGCGCCTTCGGCCCAAAGATAACCAGCACAATCGCAAGCACAACCAGCAGTTCGGTCGTTCCAATCTTACCCATGAAAAAGTTCCTCCTTTATTCGGCGGCAGCGCTCTGCTGCTCGTCCTTTGCTTCATCGTGTTTTTCCGCGGCCGCCTCCGGCTGCGCTTCGGTTTCTTCTTCGCCCTGCGGCTCGGCCGCCTCCGCCTTCGCTTCGTCCTTCGGCGGCTTGGGTTCCTCGTCCGTCTCGTCCGTTTCCGGCGCGGCGGGCTTTTTCTTTTTCTTCTTGGGGTTCAGCTTTTCCTCCGCCTCGCCCCGTGTTTTGCTGATTTCGTCGTCCGCGTCCTTGAAGGCCTTGCGCACGGTCTTTTGTGCGTCCGCGATTTCATCGGTGACCTCGCGGAATTCCTCGCTGGCCTCGCGCAGGTCGCTCGTCGCGTCGTTCATGTATTTTTTGAACGAGCCGACCGCCTTGCCCAGCGTGCGCGCCGCCTTGGGCATGCGCTCCGGGCCGATGGCGAGCATGGCGACAATCAGGATGACAATCAGCTCCATTGAACCGATTTTAGCCATTCTTGAATCCTCCCGACTCCGTTTGTTTTTTGTAATTTTTTACAAATCGCTTTTTTTGTGCTGATGGAAGTATATCACATTCATACGGCGCACGCAAGGCGTTTTGTGAATTTTTTTTCGATTTTTTCGATCATTCGGCCTTTTTTCGCGTCCGCGCATTTGTAAGATTTTACAGTTCCGGCACGCCCGCGTCCGGCAGCGCCAGCATTTTATACGTGCACATCATCATAAACCGCTTTTGTTCGTCCGGCTGCCCGCCGATGACGGCGTTCATTTTGCGCACCTGATATTCCAGCGTGTTGCGGTGGATGCCGAGCTGCTGCGCGGCCTTTTTCAAATCCATGAAGTTGAGCAGATAGGCGTAGAGCGAACGCGAGAGCGCCGAGCCGCGCGTCGCGTCCTCATCCATCACGCGAATGACGTCTTCGCACAGATACGGCGCGAGCGACGCCCGGCGCTCCAGCGCCGTGAAAAACAGCGTCGAGCCGATTTCCCGCATGAATACCGTCTGCGTGCCCGCCGCCAGCAGCGCAAACCGGCAGAGCCGAATCTGCGCCGACAGCCTGTCCAGCGCGAACGTCTGCGAAACGGCCATGCCCGCGCGCGCCGCCTCGCAAAGCGGCCTCGCCGCCTCCGCGAACGCACCGATCTCCTCCGGCGGAAGCGCGAAAAACAGCGTTTCATCGTCAAACGCCGTCACCGGCTTTTGCGGCAGCGCGCTCAGCGCCAGCGTCAATTCTGCGCGCCGCGCGTCGCTCAGGCTGCCCGCCGCAACGGCGGCGAGCGCCAGCGAAAAGCGTTCCTCCGTCCGCGCCGCGTTCCCCGCGCGCTCCGCAAACCGCCAGAGCGCCGCGCGTGCCGCGTCCCGATCAAACGCCGCCGTCGGCTCGTCGTCGGCGCGGCCGCCCAGCCCCTCCTTCAGCCAGAGCGAAAAGAGCAGCTCAAAGCAGGTGTTCATGTCGCTCAGGTCGAGGGCAAAGCGCGCCTCGATTCGGCGCATGCGGTAGGCCAGCGTGTTGCGGTGAACGCCCAGCCGCTCCGCCGCGCGCCGCAGATTCAGCCCGTCGCTCAAATACGCGCGCAGGCTGCGGATATACTGCGCATCCTCCCGCTCGTCCAGCCGCGCAAGCGCCTCGATTGCCGCGTCGCCAAAATCCGACGCGCGGAAGCCCTGCGCCTCGAGCGCCGTCCGAGCCGCGCGCAGGAGCGCCGCCTCGCTGTACGTGCCCATGTCGTAGAGCGCGCGCCCCGGATCGACGGCCTTGCCCGTTTCCAGCGCGATGCGCGCCTTGGGGAAGCAGCCCCGCGCCGACGCCGCCAGCGCAAACGGCCCGCTCAGCCCCGCGCACAGTCCGCTTTCCGCCAGAATCCGCTCGATTTCCGCGCGCCACGCCTCGCTCTGCGCCTCGTCATAGAGCAGGACGGTCAGCTCGTTTTCGGCATAACGCGAAAAAGGCTTCCTGTTCAGAAGCCCTTCGATTTTTTCGCCCCCGCCTTCAACCGCCAGGCAGCAAATCGCCCGGCGCGCAGGCTGCGCGAGCAGCGCCAGATCGGGATATCGCTTGTCCACCGCCCGCGCCTCCTTTGCCTCACACACGCGTCTGAATTTGGGAGAGCACCTCTTCGCCGTTCACAAAGACAGCCTTCGTGCGGCACTGAATGTCGCGCAGCGGGTTGCCCTCAAAGATCGCGATATCCGCGTCCTTGCCGGCCTCAATCGAGCCGACGCGCCCGTCGATCCCCGCGACATGCGCCGGATTGATGGTAATCGCGCGCCACGCGGATTCCTCCTTCATGCCCGCCTTCACCGCCAGACCCGCGCACAGCGGCAGATAGTACAGCGGGATGACCGGCGCATCCGTGATGATGCAGACCTCCAGCCCCGCGTCATCCAGAATCCCCGCCGTCGCGAAGCTCTTTTCCCGCAGCTCCTGCTTGGATTTCGAGCCGAACGACGGGCCGACCAGCACCGGCTTGCCCGCCTTGACCAGATGCCGGACGATCAGGTGGCCTTCCGTCACGTGATCCAGCGTAATATCCACGTCAAATTCCTTCGCGATGCGGATCGCCGTCAGGATGTCGTCCGCGCGGTGGGCGTGCGCCTTGAGCGGAATCTCCTTGCGGAGAACCGGCAGCAGCGCTTCCAGCTTCATGTCGAACGGGCGCGTCTTGGTCGCGTCCTTCTCGGCCTCCTCAATCTCCTTCGCGTAGCGCTGCGCCTTGAAGAGCGTCTCGCGCAGCGTCGCCGCGACGGCCATGCGCGTAACCGGCATCTTGTGGCCGTTCTGGCCGTAAACGCCCTTGGGGTTCTCGCCGAACGCAATCTTCATCGCCGCCGGGTATTTGAGAATCATGTCGTCCACGCAGTCGCCGTACAGCTTCATCGCCACAAACGTGCCGCCCAGCACGTTCGCCGAGCCGGGGCCGGTCACCGCCGTCGTCACGCCGCCGCCAATCGCGTTGCCGAATGCTTCGTCCCGCGGGTTGATGCCGTCGATGGCGCGGATTTCCGGCGTAACCGGGCCGGAATACTCGTTCGTGTCGTTGCCCTCCCAGCGGCTCGCCTCCTCGTGCATGCCGATGTGGCAGTGCGCATCGACAAAGCCCGGTGTGACGATACAGCCCGCCGCGTCGATGATCTCCGTCCCCGCCGGAACGTCGAGGTTCTGCCCCACCGCGACGATCTTGCCGCCGTCGATGAGAATCTGTCCGTTTTCGATGTCGCCGCCCGTGATCGTCTTGACCAATCCACCCTGAATCAGTTTCATGTTTGTATATCTCCTTTTCTTTTATGGTGCAAATTGAATGTCCACCACCGAGATATCCGCGTCCGTGCCGATGCGCATATCCGGGCCGTAAACGCCCACGCCGGACGTGACCACGCTGGTCATGCGCCCCACCGTCTTCAAGCCCGCCGGGTTTTCCCACGCGGTGCGGATCGCGATATTCAGCGGAAAGAATTGGCCGTCGTGCGTGTGGCCGCAGAGCATCACGTCCACGCCCGCGTCGGCGTTCTGCCGCAGAAAGCGCGGCTCGTGCTCCAGCGAAATCACCAGCTTGTCCGTGTCGATTCCCGCCATCAGCTCGCCGAGGCTCTTGCGCCGCGCTGTGCCGTCGCCCGCGTTTTCGTAATCCTTGCGGCCGATGACGTAAAAGCTGTCGTCGATCAGCCGCACCTCGTCCGCCAGCATCGTCATGCCGCTTTCGCGGACGAACTGCTCCATCTCCTCGCCGCGCAGCGTGTTTTCCAGCCGCTTGGTGCTGAACCCGCTGAACAGGCGCTCGGATACGTCGTGGTTGCCCCAGCAGGCGTACACGCCCAGCCTGCTTTTCATCGCCCGCAGCGAGGCCTTCACGGCCTCCGGGTCGTCGATGCCTTCCACCGTGTTGTCAAAAATATCGCCCGCGACGAGGATGATATCCGCATCCTGCGCGTTGACCTTTTCCACCATGTCGGCGATGCGCTCCGCGCCGACGCTGTAGCCCAGATGCAGATCCGCAATCAGCACCACGCGCAGGCTGTCGCGCCCGCCGCCGTCCTTATCGGTCTGCACAGCGTAATGCTTCACCGTCAGCTCGGATGCGTGGTGAATCCCCATCAGGCAGGTCAGGATGATGCCGAACCATACCGCGCCGCCGAAGATCAGCTTGGGGTTTCCCTTCCGCGCGGTGAGCCTTTCCGTCCGGTGAAACCGCTTGGAAAGCCGCGCCAGCACCTCGATGATGACGTAAGCCGAAAACAGATAGATGAATATGCCGTAAAACCCGAAGGACACGCGCAGAATCAGCTTTCTGGCCATCCCCTCCGGCAGAATGTGCGCCAGCGGCATCCCCATCGCGAAGACGGAATACACGCCCGCCGTCAGCAGCGAAATCAGCTTCGCCACGCGCTCGGGCAGATTGCGATGCAGAAAGATGGACGTGCGCGCGGCTACGTAGGCGTTGGCCGCCAGATAGCCCGCCAGCACGAAAAACGAGCTGATTCGCATTAAACGAAAGCCTCCTTGTCAAGGCGAATCCGAGCGTCGTCCGTCTTGTAAACCACCTCGTCCGTGATGCCCTCGCCCTCGTTGGGATGAAAATGAGAATACGCCTGATCGACGCAGAACAGCGCGATCAGCGCGGCGCACAGCCCGATCAGCACGCTGCGCCTGACTTTGTGCAGCAGGTTGTCAAACAGCGGCGCAACGCCGTAGACAACCGCCATGCCGCCCAGACCGAAGACCAGCAGCCCCTCCGCGCAGATGCGCCCGTGCAGGTTGAGGAAATAGCCCGCGTAATCCCACCAGCGGCGGTCGTACACGGTTTCCAGATAATACGCGGTGAAGTATTCGACCACGCCGCAGACGACCACCGTCGCCCAAAATTCAAGCCACGGCTTGTCGCGCAGCTTGTAGAGCGTCAGCAGCACCAGCACGCCGCCCGTGCCGTAAATCGGCAGCCACGGCCCGTGGAGCACGCCGCGGTTGACGAACGTGCCCTCCGAAAGCAGATGCAGCACGACCTCCCAGCACCAGCCGATGATCGAAAACAGGAAGAACAGCAGCACCAGCGTCGTCACCGGGTATTTGCGGGTGAACAGCGCCGGTTCATGGTCCTTGTGCTCATATTGCAGCAGCGGGCTGAGCCGAATCGGATAGGAGAGCCCCTGCTCGCAGCGGCGCATATAGCGCAGGCGGTATTCGCGATCCTGAATCTTTTCGCGCGCGACGTCCTGCGGGTTGACGAACAGCGTCACGCCGAGACATTCGCCGAAAAAGCGGGTCACCTTGTTGCCGTATACGCGCGCGGGCAGCTTTTCCGCCGGTCTGCCCAGATCGTTGTAGGCGCGGCGCAGCGTCTTTTCGCCGGCCTTTTCAAACAGATAGGTGTCGCGCAGCGCCTGTGCCTCGCCCTCCGCCTTGACCTGCGCGCGCACGGCGGCGTAAAACTCGCACCGCGCGGCGCTCAGGTACGCGCTGGAATAAAACAGGCTGCTCAGGCCAAACGTCGCAAGGCTCAGAAGGTGCCACGGCACGAAGGAAAGCTCCAACAGGAAGCACTCCCACTTGTGGCCGTTCATCATCTTTCGGGACAGCGCAATCGCGTCCCCGCCCTTCATGGTCGGGTTTTCCGCCAGAATGAAGCCGCAGAGATAATACGAAAACGTCTTGATTGCGCCGCCGATGATCGTCAGCCACCAAAGCCCCCGCTGGACGGCCACGCGCAGCAGCGCCAGCGACGTGCGCCCCCAGCAGCGCGCGCTGTGCAGATAGAGCGCGCGATACGGCGGCACTTCCTCATAGACGCGCATCTCCATAAACAGGCGGCGCAGGATCACGACGAACGTGTGGGTGACCAGCACCCAATACGTCATCGAAACCAGGCTGCTCACCACAATGCCGAAGGACTGCCAGAACTCGCTCGATCCGGCCAGCGACATGATGGTGTTGTTCACAATGTTATGAAGGGAACCGTCCGCAATCTTGTTGACGGCTATCGCAAACACGCCCCGGCTGTTCGCCTCCGCGCCCGGCCGCCCGAAGGACGCGAGGAAGTTCGAAATCACGTCCCATTTCTGCCGGGTGAAATGCAGGCTTTCCAGCGAGCCGGTGAATTCCGTGCCCAAAAACGCCGCGACCAGACAGACCATGATCGCCATCCAGTAATGGCTGAACACGGTCTTCCGCGCCGCGCGCTTCCAATCCCGGCGCGCGCCGCGGCCAAAGGCGGCATAAACCCTTTGTTCTTTCTTCTGTTCTTTCCTTTGCTCCATACGCATCGCTCTCCCATCCGTATACAGAAACCATTATACCATAAAAAGGCGATTGCACAACTCTTTTCGGCAGACATCCGGGCATATAAAGGGGTATATAGAAAAAGACCTCCCTCTTCGAGGGAGGTGGCTGCCGAAAGGCAGACGGAAGGAGTAAATCGCAACGCTGCGATTCAAAACACTGTTTATACGTGTAAAAACGGAGACGAACTCCCTCAGTCAGCTTCGCTGACAGCTCCCTCGAAGAGGGAGCTCCCTTTGGCGCGTAAGAAGCAGCTATACAAGAAACAAGAACTTCCTCTCAGAGGGACGTTTGAAATCGGCGCCGCCTGTGGCGGAATCAGCCGATGAAAAACGCCGAAGGTTGGCTGCCGAAGGCAGACGGAAGGAGTTAAAAAGGCAGACGGAAGGCGTTTTATTCCACCGGCTTGGCGCCCTGAAGGAACGCGCAGTAGCCGCGATAGCCCTCGTAGAGATCGACCTTGCTGACGACCTCATACGGCGCGTGCATGCTCAGCACCGGAATACCGGAGTCGATCACGTTCATGCCGTACTTGGCGCACAGGTAGGCGATCGTTCCGCCGCCGCCGAGATCGACGCGGCCCAGTTCCGCCGTCTGGAACGCCACGCCCGCGTCATCCATGATCTTTCGGAGGCTGGCCATAAATTCCGGGTTCGCGTCGTTGCTGCCGGACTTGCCGCGGCTGCCGGTGAACTTGTTGAAGCAGATGCCGCGGCCGAGGAACGCGCTGTTCTTCTTTTCAAACGCGCTGGCGAAATTCGGGTCGTAGCCCGCGCTCACGTCGCTGGAGAGCATGCGGCTGTTGCGCAGGCAGCGGCGCACGGCCAGCTCGCAGTAATCCGCCGTGCAGGCGTACAGCTCGGCGACAGTGTTTTCCAGATAGTGGGAAGCCATGCCCGTCGCGCCGACGCTGCCGATCTCCTCCTTATCGGTGACGATGCAGCAGAGGGTGTATTCCGGCGTGCCCTCGTAATCGAGCACCGCCATCATCGACGGATACGCGCAGACGCGGTCGTCGTGGCCGTAGGCCAGAATCATGCTGCGGTCAAAGCCCATATCGCGCGCCTTGCCCGCCGGAACGATCTCAAGCTCCGCGGAGAGGAAATCCTCTTCCTCCACGCCGTATTTATCCGCTAGCAGCTTGAGCACGTTGGCCTTCACCGCGTCCTTTTCCTCGCCCTCAAGCGGCCTGCCGCCGACGATCAGGTTGAGCGCCTCGCCCTCGACCACTTCTTTCGCATTCTTGGTCATCTGCTCCTGCGCGAGGTGCACCAGCAGGTCGGAGATGCAGAACACCGGGTCGTTTTCGTCCTCGCCGATGTTGATGATGACCTTTTCGCCGGTCTTCCGGACGATCACGCCGTGCAGCGCCAGCGGGATGGCGACCCACTGGTATTTCTTGATGCCGCCGTAATAATGCGTATCCAGATACGCCAAATCGGTATCCTCATAGAGCGGGTTCTGCTTCACGTCGATGCGCGGGGAGTCGATGTGCGCGCCGAGGATATTCATGCCCTCCTCCAGCGGCTTCTCGCCCAGCACGAAGAGCATGAAGCTCTTGCCCATCCAGTTGGCATAGACGCGCGCGCCCGCTTCCAGCTTTCTGCCCGAGCGAACGACCGCGTTCAAATCCTCAAAGCCATGCGCCTTCGCCAGCTTCTCGCCGTAGGCCACGCACTCGCGCTCCGTTTTGCCGTTGTTGATGAAATCGCAGTATGCCTTGGCAAAGGCTTCCACCCTGCCGTCGTCCCCGGCATATGCCGCCCACGCATTTTTTCTTTCCATGGTCTGTTCCTCTTTCCGCCCTTCTTCGGGCTGATGATCGTGTTTGTGCTTTATTATAGGCCAAATCGGCTTATTTGGCAAGCTCGGGCGCGTTTTCCCGCGCCTTGGCCTCCGCTTCCAATCTTGTTTTCGATCTTGTTTCTGCTCTCGCTTCTGTTTTTGCTTCTGTTTTTGCTTCTGTTTTCGCTTCTGCTCTCGCTTCTATTTTGGCTTCTGCCCGTGCTTCTTCCCTGCGCTGCTCCCACGGCATTTTCTGCGCCACGCTGCTGGCCGTGCGCTCCAGCCACGCGGGCACGCCGCCGATCATCGAGCTGCCCAGCAGCCTGAATGCCTCCAGCACCGCGCTCCGCGTCTTTTCATCCATCGCGCCCGCCGCCTTGAGCACGCTCATCGTGTTGCGCGCCTCGAACAGATCGCTGACGTTCATGCCGTTCGACGCGCTGAGCACGGCGTAAATGCCGTCGATGGCCTGCCTGCGCATGTCGGGCTTCAGCTCCTCGAGCCAACGCTTGATGGTGTCGTCGGCGAAATGGCTGTGCCCGGTGCGCTCGCTGAGCTTGATGAAATCGCCGCCCATGATCTGCCAGGTGTATGCGTCGTGCTGAAACACGCCCACGCCGTTGCTGCGCACGATGGTGAACGGCTCTCTGTGCCACATCAGAATGCCGATCATCGAGGATTGCGGCACGAACGTGCGGATGCGCATATCCACCTTGCCGAATTCCTCGGAGGAAATCGTCGCCTCGTTGAAGCCCGGCCCGTCGAAATTATAGACCGTCTGAATTCGCGCGCGGGTCGCCTCATCGACAAACATCCCCGCATAGGCCGCCAGATTGCCGCCCTTTGAATGGCCGCCGACGATCAGCGGCAGATCAATGGCTTTGGCGACATGCTGCGCATAGGCCACCGCGTCCCGCTGCGCCGGAACCTCGGTTTCAAAGCTCATGTTGAAGTCTTCCTTCCAGCCGACGACGGTGTTATCCGTGCCGCGGAAGGCGACAAACGCCCGTCCTTCGCCCAGCAGATAGGTCACAGCGGCAAACTGTTCTTCCTGCTCGGGATCGACCTTGTTGACGTAGCCGACCAGGCGGATATCCCGAAACCGTGCGCTCTCCATCAGCGCGGCGAGCAGCTTGCGGTCCTCCCTGACGTTGTACGCCAGCGGCGTTTTATCCCGTTCGTTGACCTCCAGCAGCTTCTGCGCCGCGTCGCGCAGGGAAATCCCCTCGTCAAACGCATCCCCCGCGATGTGATCGTAGGGCATATACGACAGATAGCTCAGCAGCAGCGCGTCCACGTCGCACAGCGGCACGCGCTCAAGCGGCAGATCGCCTCTCCAAAGCACATAATCCTGTATATTGGGCATGGTGTCCTCCCGTTTGCGGTCGCCTAAAAATCGCGCAAGCGCGCGCCCCAAATCCGATAGCTTCATTATAATCTGGCATAAAAGTTCTGTCAACGTCGGCGGTGTGCGCGGAATATGCGCAAACGCCTGTTCTTTTTCCTGTGTAGGCTTGCCAAAATCCAGCCGTATCATACATTTTGGCGTCCATTCGAATTGACAAGGCGGCGCGCCTGCCGTATACTTTTATGAATGATCCCGATTTTCATGCTTTCGGAGGCTTTTTTACATGGTCTACAAGTGGGCGCTTCAAATCCCCAACCTCAGCCCGGAGCTGACGCGCCGCGCCTATCTCTATCTGCCTGCCTGTTACGACGAGCAGCCGGACGCGCGTTTCCCGGTGATGTACATGTTCGACGGCCACAACGTCTTCTTTGACGAGGACGCGACCTACGGCCAATCCTGGGGCATGGCCGATTATATGGACAAGACCGACACACCGTTGATTATCGCGGCGGTCGAGTGCAACCCCGTCGGCAACAACCGTCTGGAGGAATACTGCCCCTTCACCTGCGAAGACCCGAACCTCGGGCGGATTCGCGGGCGCGGGCGCGCGACGATGGAGTGGTTCATCCGCGATTTCAAGCCGATGATCGACGCGAACCTGCGCACCCTGCCGGACAGGGCGAACACGCTGATCGCCGGTTCGTCGATGGGCGGGCTGATGAGCCTGTACGCCGCCACGGCGTTCAACGATGTTTTCGGCCGGGCGGCCTGCCTGTCCCCCAGCCTGTGGCTCGCCCCCGCGAAAGCGCGGCGGTTCATCCGTCAGGCGGAAATCTTCCCCGATACGCTGATCTACATGGATTACGGCGGAGAGGAAATGGCCAACCACGCATCCAACCTCTCCGCGCTGACCACCTGTTCCTCGGCGCTGCTGCAAAAGGGCGTCGATCTCGCGTTCCGCATCGTCCCCGGCGGCACCCACAGCGAGGCCTCGTGGGCGCGGCAGATTCCCGTTTTTATGAAATGTCTGGGGTTTTAACGCGGCGGGCGCGTATCCCCCACGAATGGATAAGGAGAATCAACCCATGGAAGTTCGTTATTACAAAGGCTATTCCTACAACCTGAACCGCGAGATGGAGTTCAAGGTCTACGGCCATCGCGGCAAGCCGGTGCTGTTCATCCCCTGTCAGGCGGGGCGTTTCTATGATTTCGAAAATTTCCACATGGACGACGTGTTCCGCCCGTACATCGACGCGGGCGAAATCATGGTGTTCTCCATCGATACCATCGACAACGAAACGTGGGCCGATCACGGCGGCGATCCGCGCCAGCGCATTGAACAGCATGAGCGCTGGTTCAACTACATCGTCGATGAGATGGTGCCGCAGATTCGCCACCTTGCGGGCGAGCGCAACTGGTGCCAGATGCCGATCATGCCGTTCGGCTGCTCGATGGGCGCGATGCACGCGGCGAACCTCTTCTTCCGCCGCCCGGATCTGTTTGACAGCGTGCTGGCGCTCTCCGGCGTGTATGATTCCTTCGATTCCTTCGGCGATTACATGGATGACCTCGTCTACCGCAATTCGCCGTATCACTACCTCTCCGGCATGTCGCCGGATCACCCGTATATCCGCATGTACAACGAGCGGAAAATCATCCTCTGCGTCGGTCAGGGCGCGTGGGAGGACGTGCTCAAGGAGAGCACCTCGCGCATCAAGGGCGTGCTCGGCGCGAAGGGGATTCACGCATGGGTGGATTTCTGGGGCTACGACGTCGATCACGACTGGGGCTGGTGGTATAAGCAGGTCGAGTATTACCTGCCCTTCCTGCTCGGCAAACGATAAACTCCTTCCGTCGCGGCTTCATTGTGACAACCTTCGGCGTTTTTTTCATCGCCTTGAACCCGCCAGATTTCAAACGTTCCGCGAAACAGGCGGCGTTATCCTTGCATGACCGCTTCTTAATGCCCAAAAAGGCTCCCTCCTTGAGGGAGCTGGCACGCCGCAAGGCGTGACTGAAGGAGTTGGATGACGCCAACCCGCTTAAATCTGTATTCATCAATCATCTTCAAGCTGACCAAAGGAGCGTTTCCATGAAAAACTTTATCTTTATCTCCCCGAATTTCCCGACAAACTACTGGAAATTCTGTGCCGAGCTGAAAAAGAACGGCATGAACGTCCTCGGCATCGGCGATTGCCCGTATGACCAGCTCATGCCGGAGCTGCGCGGCTCGCTGAACGAGTATTACAAGGTTTCCTCGCTCGAAAATTACGACGAGGTTTTCCGCGCCGTCGCGTTTCTGACCTATAAGCACGGCAAGATCGACTGGCTGGAAAGCAACAACGAATACTGGCTCGAGCGCGACGCGATGCTGCGCACCGCCTTCAATATCACCACCGGCTTCCACACCGAGGATATGCAGCCGGTCAAGTATAAATCCGCGATGAAGGCCAATTACGCCAAGGCGGGCGTCAAGACCGCGCGCTGGCACATCGTGCGCGATTACACCGGCTGCAAGGATTTCGTCCGCGAGGTCGGCTACCCCGTCATCGTCAAGCCGGATAACGGTGTGGGCGCGTCCCATACCTACAAGCTCAGCAGCGACGACGAGCTGAATTATTTCTTCGCCACGAAGGACGAAACCGTCTACATCATGGAGGAATTCGTCAACGGCACGGTGCACTCGTATGACGCGATCATCGATTCCAAGGGCGAACCGCTGTTCGAAACCGGCAACGTCACCATGGATTCCATCATGGATATCGTCAACACCAACGGCAACTCCTGCTATTACATCGAGAAGACCCTGCCGGACGCCATGCGCGACGTCGGCCGCCGCACCGTCGCCGCCTTCGGCGTGAAGAGCCGCTTTGTGCATCTGGAATTCTTCGTGCTCAACGCGGATCAGCCCGCGCTGGGCAAAAAGGGCGATATCCTCGGTCTGGAGGTCAACATGCGCCCATCCGGCGGCTTCAGCGCGGATATGTTCAACTTCGCCAACTCCACCGACGTGTATAAAATCTGGGCGGATATGGTCGCCTATGACCGCAGCACCATCAGCAGCGAGGGCCGCGAGCACTTCTATTGCTGCTTCTGCGGCCGCCGCGACGGAAAGCATTTCGCGATGGATCATGCCGCGATCATGGCCAAATACGGCGACCGCATCAAGATGGTGCAGCGCATCCCGAAGGTGCTTTCCGGCGCCATGGCGGATATGATGTACCTCGCCAACATGCGCACCGAGGAAGAGAAGGCCGCGTATTACCGCGACCTGCTGGCGACGAAATAAACGCTACACCAAAAGGGACTGTCAGGCTTCAAACCGAACATTTCAAGAAACATTATCTAAGTATGGGGCTTTGCCCCATCGCCCCACCAAAGGGCTTTCCGATCGCCCTTTGGAAACCTTCGGGCAAAAATACTTAGTTTTGTTCTTGAAATGTCAGTTTCCCTGACAGTCCCTTTTCTATGCGCAAATGATGTGCCGAATCAGATTCGATGCTGCTTGAGGAAATACGCCATATCGCCCATCGCCTTGGTGAGCGTCTCCGGCTCGGGCAGCATGACGATGCGGAAGCGCAGATCCTCGTGCCAGTCAAACCCGCCGCCGGGGATGACGAGCACATGCTGCTCATGCAGGAACTTCATCGCGAAGTCGTGCGCATCCTCAAAGTCAAACCTGCTCTTGTCCAGCCGCGGGAACAGGTAGAACGCCGCATGGTTGGTCACATAATCCACGCCGTCGATCTTGTCCAGCGCTTCGAGCGTCGCCTTGCGCTGCTCAAAGAGGCGGCCGCCCGGCACGAGCATCTCGTGCGTGCTCTCGCTGTCCACCAGCGCCGCGGGAATGACCAACTGCGTCAGCGCGTTGCCGCACAGGCGCATGGAGGCGAGCTGCATCACGCCGTCCTTCACCGCGTCCAGCTCTCCCTTCGGGCCGGAGAACACCATCCAGCCGCAGCGGAAGCCGCAGACGATGTGGCTCTTGGAAAGGCCGTTGAACGTCACGCAGGGTAGGTCGGGCGCGAGCGCGCCGATGGATTCGTGGCGCAGGCCGTCCATCACCAGACGGTCGTAGATTTCATCCGCCAGGATCACCAGATGATGCTGACGCGCGATTTCCGCAATCGCCAGCAGCACCTCCTTGCCGTAAACCGCGCCGGTCGGGTTGTTCGGGTTGATGACCAGAATCGCCTTGGTGCGGTCGGTGATTTTGCTCTGGATATCCTCGATATCCGGGTTCCATTCGTTCGCCGGGTCGCAGCGATAGAAGACCGGCCTGCCGCCGCACAGGTAGGCGTTGTTGCTCCACAGGGAGTAGCACGGCGACGGCAGCAGGATCTCGTCGCCCGTGCCGATCAGCGCGTTGAGCAGCATGCTCGCCGCCTCGCTCACGCCGTTGCAGATGAACACGTCGTTGGGCATGATGCCCTGCAGCCCGCGCCCGATGTGATAGGTGCAGATGACGTTTCGCGCCGCCGCCATGCCGCGCACATCGCAATATGGAACGGCCTCGTCGATATGCAGCGCCAGCGCCTGACGCACGCTGTTGGGCAGCTTGAAGCCGAACCGGCCGGGGTTGCCCGTATTGAGCTTGAGGACGTTGATGCCCTCGGATTCCATGCGCAGCGCCTCCTGATACAGCGGGCCGCGGATATCGGAATGGACATGATCCAGTCTGTCTGAACGAGTTACCATTTTTCTTCCTCGCTTCATCGTGAAATATACGCCCAAAAAGGGGCAATAGATATAATGTTCGCTTTGAGATCGAAAAAATCCTTTTTTGTGCGCCAAAAAACGCGCGCCGACGACGTTTTTCAGCGTAGTCGGCGCGGATATTCGATCCATTTCCCTTATCGGAGTTTCTTTCTCACCCAGCCGGTCAGCATATCCAGCAGGAAAACCGTCGCGATGACCGTCAGCAGGATGATGCCCACGCGCGACCAGCGGCAGGCCTGAATCGCGAAAATCAGCGTCGCGCCGATGCCGCCCGCGCCGACAAGGCCGAGCGTCGAAGCGCTGCGCACCGCGATTTCGAAGTGGTTGAGCACCAGCGAGGCGTAAATCGGCATGAGCTGCGGCAGACGGGCATAAAACATCGTCTGCACCCCGTTCGCGCCGACCGCGTGGCAGGCTTCCACCGGCGTTTCATCCATGCGCTCCATCTCCTCGGTGAAGAGCTTGCCCAACATGCCGATCTGGTGTACGCCGATGGCCAGCACGCCCGCAAACGCGCCCGGCCCGACCACCTTGATGAAAATGATCGCGTACACCAGCTCCGGGAACGCGCGCAGCACGTCGAGCACAAATTTGCCCACGCGCGGCACGACCGGGTTTTTCCACAGGTTGCGGGAAGCCAAAAGCGTAAACGGAACGGCCAGAACCGTGCCGATGGTCGTGCCAAAGAAACCGATGCCCACCGTCAGCAGCATCAGGTGGAAGATGTCCTCCGAGCTCCCGGTATAAAACGCCGCGAAATCCGGCTTACAGAGGTTGGCGATTGTCGCTTTGAACGTGCCCCACGAAAAATAATTCAGCGTGCTCCAGTCGATATCCGCTGCGCACCAAACCAGCAGCGCGGCCGCCGCGGCAGCAATCGCCCATTTTTTGAACGAATCAGAAAGCCTCATCTTCATTTCAGCCTCCTGCGAATCGCTTCGGAAAGCGCATCGACCAACACAACCACCGCAAAAATAAACAGGATGATGATCGACACCCGCTCGTATTTGAACAGCCCCAGCGCCTCGTTGAGCTTCACGCCGATGCCGCCCGCGCCGACATACCCCAGCACCGTGGAGGCGCGCACATTCAGCTCAAACGCATAAAACGTGTAGCTGACCACGCTGGATGTGATCTGCGGCCAGATCGCCCAAACCGCAACCTTGAGCTTATTGGCGCCAACCGCCGTCGCGGCCTCGACCGGGCTTAGGTCGATGGTCTCAATGGACTCAAAAATCAGCTGCGACGCCATGCCGAACGTGAAAATCGCAATCGTCAGCACGCCCGTCGCCTCGCCGATGCCCACAATCGCCACCAGCAGGGATGCAAGCAGCAGATTCGGAATCGTGCGGATGACGTTCAGAAAGAAGCGGCACACGCCGGTGATTATCCGGTTGTCCGTCACCACGGTCGTCGCCAGAAACGCAAACGGAATCGCCAACAGAATCCCCAGCGCGGTGCCCAACGCAGACATTTTGAGCGTCTTGACCATCGGATCGACCAGCTTGGGCAGATAGGAAAACTGCGGATTGGCCAGCTTTTTGAGGAATACGCCCACCTGACCGATGTTTCCAGCCAACTGCTCAAAATTCGCATCGGTGCTGACGACGCTCGCATACAAAAACGCCAGCAGAAGCAGCGCGATGAACAGATGCTTGTACCACTCAAAATGAACGGTATCTTTAATTTTCATGGCGCGCCTCTTCCTTGAGGAACGAATCCCCCTTGTAGACCATGCGCAGCACGTCATCGGTCAGTTCCGCCGGTGTGCCGTCAAAGACAAGCCTGCCATCCTGCAAGGCGATAATGCGGTCGGAGAACTGCCGAGCCAGCGCGATGGAATGAATGTTGACCACGACCGTCTTGCCCATCGTGCGGTTGATGGTCTTCAGCTCCGTGAGGATTTCCTGCGACGTCACCGGATCGAGCGAAGCCACCGGCTCGTCAGCCAAAATGATATTGGCCTCCTGAAACAGCGTTCTGGCAATCGAGACGCGCTGCTGCTGGCCGCCGGAAAGGTTGTCGCAGCGATCGTGCGCCTTGTCCGCCAGATTCACCTTTTCCAGCACGCTCCGGCAAAGGGCATAATCCTCTCTTGAAAACAGGCCGAACACGCTCTTGAAGGTGGAATAATACCCCAGCTTGCCGGAAAGCACATTCTTCTGGACGGTCAGGCGCTTGACCAGATTGAACTGCTGGGAGATCAAACCAATCTTACGGCGAATCCGCTTTAATTCGCGCTTATTCGCTCCGGTAATCGATTGCCCGTCAATCGAGACGACGCCCTCGGTCACGTCGTTCAAACGGTTGATGGCGCGCAGCAGCGTGCTCTTGCCCGCGCCGGACAGACCGATGATGGAGACGTATTCCCCATCCGGAATCGTCAGATTGATATCGACGAGCCCCTTCACGCCGTTTGGATAGGTTTTAGATACATGGTCAAACGTAATCATGTTGTTTTCCACTCGCTTCCGATTGGTCTTTTTCGTTGTTCGGCGCTTTTTCTCAAACAGCAGAAAGCGGTATTCCTTCCCCGTTCAGAGGAAAGAATACCCCTTCTTTATGCCGTTTTCAATTTGCGGTTACTCCGTCGCCAGCTCGATGTACTGCGCGATGGTATCGTAATCGGCCTCGTTCGCCTCGATATAGCCGCTGTGGTTCCACGCGCCCATGATCTCAAGGCCCTTTTCGTCGGAAGCCATCTTGAGGAACGCTTCCTTCACGCTCTGCGCGTCGTTGTCGGAAAGGCGGGTGTTGACCGCAATCGCGTCGTTGGGGATATCGCCGTCGGAGAGCTTCGCGACGGAGAGCAGGCTGTACAGATCATACGGATTGCCGTTCTCATCCAGCACGGCGCTGGAGAACACGAAACGCGCGCCCTCGAACACAAAGCAGGCGTCCACCTGACCGTTGATGACGGCCAGAATCGCGCTCGGGATCGAGGTGATGTTCACCCACGTGCAGGAATCGGTGTCAATGCCCGCCATCTTCATCTCGGCGACCGGGTAGATGTAGCCGGAAGCGCTGGAAGCGCCGAGGTAGGCAATCGTCTTGCCCGCCAGACCCTCATAGCCGGTGATGCCGGAATCGGCGCGCACGAGCACCTCAGCCTTGAAGCTGCCAACCGGCACGCCCGGCATCAGCTGCTCGTTCTCGTCGTAATCGTTGAGCGTCGTGGAAAGGATGGCCTTCGCCACGCCCATCTCGCGCGCCTGCGCATAGGTCGCCGGCGGCATGATGCCCACGTCCACCGTGCCGGATTCCATGGCCTCGACGATGGCATTGTAGCTGGTCGCGACGGTCATCTTCACCGGAACGCCCATCAGCTCGGTCATGTACGCGGAAAACTCCGCGGTCGTCGCATCAGCGGTTTCGGTGTTGGTCGGCACGAACTGAACGGTCAGCTCCTTCACATCCATGTCCGCCAGCGCGGAAACGCCCAGCAGCATGACGAAAACAAAGGTCAGCAGCAGACAAATCTTCTTCATAATCCGATTGCTCCTTTTTCTGTTCGGTTGTGGTTTCAAACCTGTGCTTTATTATACCGAATCGCGCCTGCAAAATCAATCGGCTTTCCGTATTTTGATTTCTTTTTTTCGCGCTTTGTTCGTGTTTTTTACATTCATTTGTCATTTGACATTTCCGCCGCGCCGGGGTATCATGGGGCTATTCTTCAATCATCGGAGGCTGATTTCATGGAGCTTCATTTTCTGGGGCACGGCGCGGCCTTTTACGTCGAGGCGGGCAACACGTCGGCCTATCTCCGCGAAGGCAGCCGTCTGCTGCTGCTCGACTGCGGCGAAAGCGTCTTTGCCGATCTTCTGCGGCGCGGCGCGCTTTCCGGCGTGACGGATATCACCGTCGCCCTTTCGCATCTGCACAGCGACCACTGCGGTTCGCTCGGTTCGCTCTGCCATTACTGCTTCTATATGCTGCACATCATCCCCAAGCTGGTTCTCCCGGAGGACGCGGCCTATCGCGCGGACGTCGCGACGCTTCTTCGCCTGTTCGGCGTGCAGAAGAGCTCCTTCACCCCTGTGGAGGACGGCGGCACCTTGGGCTTCTCGTCGTTCCGCTCCTTCCGCTATGTGCCAACCCGTCATTCCGACGGGATGCGCTGCTTTTCCTTCATCTTTGAGACCGAAAACGGCGGCGTGTTCTTTTCGTCGGATACCTGTACGACGGAAACGCTCGCCGCGTTTATCCAATCGCATCCGGATTTCGAACGCGCCTACATGGATTCCACGGATGTGGATTACCCCGGCAACATCCACCTTCCCATCGGGCAGATTGCGCAGGTCGTCCCCGCGGAGAAGCGCGGCCGCGTCTATATGATGCACCTCAACCGCGCCGCGTGCGCCGAAGCGGGGCGGACGTTCGGCTTTTCCTGCGCCGCGCCGTGAACCCCTTTCCCCTTCCCGATTTTACGGTTCGGAGCACTGACGTTTTGTTTTTCGCTTATCATAGAAGTCGCATTGCACAAGGAGCGTTTTGCCATGATTACACTTGCCACTGCCGCCGATCTGCCGCGGATTCTCGCCCTTTACGCCCACGCCCGCGCCTTCATGGCGCAAAACGGCAACCCCAGCCAATGGGGTCAAACCCGCCCGACCGAGGCGGACATCGTCGCGCACATCGACGCCCGCGAATTGTACGTCCTGCGCGAGGAAGGCGAAATCCACGGCGTTTTCGCGTTCATCCTCGGCGAAGACCCGACCTATCGCGTCATCGAGCAGGGCGCGTGGCTTTCCGACGCGCCCTACGGCACGATTCACGCCGTCGCCAGCGACGGGCAGATCCACGGCCTGCTCAGCCGGATCGTCGCCTATTGCGAACAGACGACCCCGCACCTGCGCATCGACACCCACCGCGACAACGCGATCATGCAGCATGTCATTTTGAAAAACGGCTTCACCCGCTGCGGCGTCATTCACATCGCCAGCGGCGCGGAACGAATCGCGTTTGAAAAGGTATAAGCGGGAACCTGCGTTTCCTGCGCCTTTCGTTTTATGCCACATTCTAAAACGGCGCTTTCCCGATTTTGCTCGGGAAAGCGCCGTTTGGCTTATACTAATTCGCAGTTAAAATGCTTAACAGAGCGCATCAGATTTTTTGTTCTGACGAAGCCAAGTGAAGTGAGGCGTACTGGAGGTACGTTGAACGGAACGAGGCAAAGTCAGAGCGAAAAAGATGGTGCGCGGATTAAGCCATTTTAACAAGAATTAGTATTATATACGGAAATCAAGCCCGCCTTGCGGCGAAAGGCGTTCAGGCCGCTCAGTCTTCCGGCTTCGCGCCGATGACCGCCTTGATGCGGCGCACGCCGGCGGAGGAGGATTCTTCCTTCTGAATCTTAAAGCTGACCAGCTCGCCGGTATGGCTCGCGTGCGGGCCGCCGCAGATTTCCTTGGAATACTCGCCCATGGTGTACATGCGGACGCGCTCGCCGTACTTGCTCTCGAACAGGCCGATCGCGCCTTCCTTCTTCGCTTCCTCGACGGTCGTTTCGGTCATCACAACCGGCACATCCGCCTTGATCCACTCGTTGACCAGCGCCTCCACCTGCGCCAGCTCATCCTTGGTCACCTTGCGGCCAAAGGAGAAGTCGAAACGCAGGCGCTCCGGCGTGATGTTGGAGCCCTTCTGCGCGACCTCGTCGCCCAGCACACGGCGCAGCGCCGCGTGGAGCAGGTGGGTCGCGGTATGCAGGCGCGCGCTCTGGGCGCTGCTGTCCGCCAGACCGCCCTTGAAGCGCTGCTCAGCGCCCGCGTGGCTGCTCTTCTGGTGCTCGGCGAAGTGCTTTTCAAAGCCCGCCTCGTCCACGGTCAGGCCGTTCTCCTTCGCCAGCTCGCGGGTCATCTCAATCGGGAAGCCGTAGGTCGCGTACAGGTTGAAGGCCACCATGCCGTCGATGACCTTGCTCTCGCCCATGCGGGAAACGGCCTTCTCGAACTCGCGCTCGCCCTGACGCAGCGTGCGGGCAAAGCGGGTCTCCTCCAGCTTGAACTGCTCCAGCACAAACGCCTCGTTCTGCTTGAGTTCCGGATAGACCTCGGCATACTGGTCGATGACCACCTTGCCGATCTCGGCGGTGAAGCCCTCCTGCATGCCCAGCTCCATGCCAAAGCGCACGGCGCGGCGGATCAGGCGGCGCAGCACATAGCCCTGATCGACGTTGCTCGGGCTGACGCCGCGCGGGTCGCCCATGATGAAGGTCGAGGTGCGCAGGTGGTCGGCCACGATGCGGAACGCGCGGGTCGTCGCCTCGTCGTCGTCATAGTGCTTGCCGGACAGCTCGGAAATCTTGGCGATGATGCCGGTGAAAGCGTCCGTCTCGTAAACCGTCTTGCAGCCGTTGAGGGTGCAGACCGTGCGCTCCAGACCCATGCCGGTATCGACGTTCTTCTTCGCCATCGGCACATACTGGCCGTCGGCGGTCTTGTTATACTGCATGAACACGTCGTTCCAGATCTCCAGGAAGCGGCCGCAGGAGCACGCCGGGGAGCAGTTCGGGCCGCACGGCGGCTGATCCTTGATGATGAACATCTCGGTGTCCGGGCCGCAGGGGCCGGTCTGACCCGCCGGGCCCCACCAGTTATGCTCGCGCGGGAGGAAGTAGATATTCTCCTTCTTCACGCCGTTTTCCATCCAATAGTTGGCGGCTTCCTCGTCGCGCGGGATGTCGCCCTCGCCCTCGAAGACGGTGAACGCCAGCTTGTCCTTGTCAAGGCCGAGGTACTCCGGGCTGGTCAGGAACTCCCAGCTCCAGGCGATCATTTCCTTCTTGAAATAATCGCCCAGCGACCAGTTGCCCAGCATCTCGAAGAACGTCAGGTGGGACGCATCGCCCACCTCGTCGATATCGCCGGTGCGGATGCACTTCTGCACGTCGGTCAGGCGGGTGCCGGCCGGGTGCTTGCTGCCCAGCAGATACGGGACGAGCGGATGCATGCCCGCGGTGGTGAACAGAACGGTCGGGTCGTTCTCCGGAATCACGGAGGCGCTGGGAATCACGGCATGACCCTTGCTCTTGAAGAAATTGAGCCACATGCTGCGCAATTCGCCGGAAGTCATCTTCTTCATGGTTGTTTCTCTCCTTTATTTCAGGTGATACCCGTTTTTTGGGTAAATGAAAACGCCTGCCGTCCGGGGACGAACAGACGTTGATTCGCGGTACCACTCCGGTTGACGCGCGCCCAAACGGGCAAGCGCGCCCTCTTGCAACCCGTAACGCAGGTCAAACGCCCGGCTCCTCGCCGGGAACTCGTTGCAGGGCTGCCGAATCGCCTGCGCACCGGGCTTGCACCCTCCCCGGCTCGCTTTCCGCATGATTCGCTTCGGCTCTTTGCACGTCATCGCCTTTGCATATCGGGTTTATTATAGTCAGAAACGCGGGGATTGTCAAGCCAAAATTCAAGGATGATACACGCCCAGATAATCCTTCAGCGCGCTTTGCAGAATCTGGCTGTAATTCACGCCATGCCTTTCCGCCGCGTCGTTAAGCCACGCCGGAATGGTCAGCGTCTTTTTCACCGCGCGGTTCTCCATTTCATCTCTGAACGGCGTCATCCATGCCGTAATCGGCACAACGAGGCCACCCTCCGCCTGAAGCTCCAGATTGGCTTTCGGAATGGTTTCCCCATCCTGTTCCATGCCGTACAGGTGCAGGCTCATTGCATCCACGGCCATCCGGCGCGCATCCTCAAAGGTGTCCCCTTCCGTAAAACATCCTTCCAACTGCGGAAAGCTGACGCTGTATCGGCCGTCCGCTTCTTTTTCGAACACCGCCGCAAAGGTGTATTCGCTGGGTCTTTTCATGCTGCTCACTCCTTCGGAAACATTATATCCATCCGGCCATCTGTTTAATGTTTTTCTCTACACCGGGCGATAAATCCCCTCGATGATCGGGCACGGTCATTCGTTTTCCATTCTTTACAAACTGTTTATGTGAACCGGTTTGGCGAACTTCAATCCAGCCTTCTCTTTTCAGCCGCCGTATCGCCTCCTGCGCTTTCATCGGCATACGCTCCACCTCCGAACAATTCGATTATACCAGCATTTGCACGTATTGTAAATACGTATTCATCTTTTTCTCCAAAAAACCGACAGGAGCGGCGCATTTTCAGCGCCGCTCCTGCAAAAGAGGGGATTGGGGGGGCTTCGTTATTCGGCTTACTTGAACGTCGTCTGAACGACCACATTCACGCCGTTCACCTTGACGGCCTTCACCAGCGTTTCCGCCGTGTTGATCGCGTTCTGATGATCTCCATCCACGCGGTTCGTGCCGTGCGTCTTGGAATTGACGAAGTGCAGGCAGAACTGGCCTTCATAGCCGTTGTTGGTGATATCCTGCGCGCCGTGCGGCTGACCGTAGATCGAGCAGAGGAACTGACCCGCGCTCGTCGTAATCATCATCGGGCGGCGCTTGTAGCTGATGGCGTTCGGCGTGGATACACCGTAGATTTCGCACAGCGTCGTCGTATCCGCAGAGGTCAGCGGCTCGGCGTCGATGTGGTTGCCGGTGGACTGAACGTGGATGTTCAGCGACTTGCCGGTGGTCAGATCCGTCAGCTTGATGGATGCGCCTCTGGCGATGCCCAGCGCCGTCGCGTTGGACTTCATATAGCTCCAATCGAGCTTGTAGACCGTCGCGTTATACGTCGTGGTCGCGCTGCTCGAACCGGAATATGCCTTCTGAATCGCCGCGAGCGTCGCCGCGCCGCAAACGCCATCCGCCGTCAGGTTGTGGTCGCGCTGGAACGCGCGCACCGCGTCCTTCGTGTACCTGCCGTAGTGGCCGGTGATCTGTCTGTCGTAGTATTCCAGCGCCGTCAGCGCGGTCTGGATGTAGGTGACCGTCGAGCCGGTAGAGCCGATGGTGTAGCTGCTGCCCGTGCTGCCGCTGCCGCCGTTGTTCTTGATATACGCCTCAACCTCAGCGTCGGTCATCACCTTGGCGTAATCCTTGGTGATCCAGTAACCGGCCTTGGTCTGGAACCAGCCGTTCACCGTATCGACGTAGTAGAAGCAATCGCCGATGTTGGCCGTGCCCACGCGGTTCGCGCTGGTGCTCGGCTGATAGCGCAGGGAGACGTTGTTGCCCGTCACCTTGATCATGCCGATGGTTTCCTGCTCGCCGGAGTTGGAATCATCGCCAAAGTCAGCCGCGGTGATGTTTTCCATCATGTCGCCGCGGATGTAGCCCTTATAGGTGTAGCCGCCCACGGTCACGGTCACGTAATACCACTTCACGCCGCTGACGGTGTAGACCTTGGAAATACGGAACTTCTGACCCTTTTGCAGGCTCGCCTTCGCGCTGGACGTGGTGGAGTAGGAAGAACGCAGATACACGTTGTCCTTCGTCGTGCGTCCGTAGGATTTATCGGTCGTCACGGTCGAGCCGCTGCTGGAGCCGCTGTCCGCGCTGCCGCCGGTGAGGGTGCGCAGCTTGTTGATCGTCGCCGGACCCGCAACGCCGTCCACCGTCAGCTTGTTGTCGTCTTGGAACTTGCGAACCGCCTGCTTGGTCAGGCTGCCGAAGCTGCCGGTGACCGAGCCGTAGTAATAATTCAGCTTTTTGAGCATCGTCTGCAGCTCGGTGACGGCCGTGCCCTTGTCGCCCTCGCGCAGGGTCGTCGCCACGGTGCCGGGGCCGACGTCCACGCCCGCGTTCTTGAGCGCGCTGGTGATCGCGTTCAGCGTCGCCGTGCTGGCCACGCCGTCCTGCGTCAAGCCCTTCGCCTTCTGGAATTTCTTGACGGCCTGCTGCGTCAGGTTGCCGTAGTGGCCGGTCACGTCGCCGTAGTAGTAGCCCAGCGTCGTCAGATTCTGCTGGAGCGCGCTGACGGCCGCGCCGGTCGAGCCGAGCTTCATGTTCGTGCTGCTGGAGCCGCTCGACGAGCCGCCCGCCTTGTCAACCGCCGCCGCAATCGCGTTGAGCGTCTTCGTGCCCGCGACGCCGTCCGCCGTCAGGCCCTTTGCCTTCTGGAAGGCCTTCACGGCCGCCTCGGTCTTCGCGCCGAAGTTGCCGGTGATTTCCGCATAGTAATAGCCGAGCTGCTTCAAATCCGTCTGAAGCTGGCTGACCTTCGTGCCCTGGCTGTTCAGCTTGAGCGTCGTGCCCGCGCTGCCGCCGGAAGCGGGCGTGCCGCCCTTGCGGGCAACCGCCGCCGCGATGGCGTTCAGGGTCTTGGTGCCCGCAACGCCGTCCGCCGTCAGGCCGTTTTCCTCCTGGAAGCGCCTCACAGCCGTCTCGGTCTTCGCGCCGAAATTGCCGGTGATCTCCGCCCAGTAATAGCCCAGCGTCGTCAGATCCTGCTGGAGGTTGCGAACGTCCGTGCCCTTGGAATTGAGCTTGAGGCCACTTGCGGAGGAACCCGAGCCGGAAGAGCTGCCGCCCTTCGCCTCGTAGGCCGCGTCAATCTTCGCGATGGTCTGCGGGCCGGCAATGCCGTCCGCCGTCAGGCCGTTCTTGCCCTGAAAGCTCTTGATGGCCGCCACGGTCTTCGGACCCGCGTTGCCGGTGATCTGGCCGTAGTAATAGCCCAGCGCCTTCAGCTCGGTCTGCACCTTGCTGACCGTCGCGCCGCTGGAATTTTCGCGGATATAGGTCGTATCCGAATTGGCGGCGCTGGCCTTGCGCTCCGCCGCGGTGAACGTGCCGACCGCCTTGCTGGGCAGATTGCCGCTGCTCACCTTGAACTTCGACTTGGCCTGATCGGTGGAGAGCACCTTCACGTAGGTGTTGCGCCCGTCGCTTTGGCAGACCCAGCCCGTCGCGGTAGAACCGTCGCTGGCGCGGTATTTGACCTGAACGAACGTGTTCGATCCGCTCGTCTTGGAAGACGTGATGTAAATGCACGCATCCTTCACGATGTTATCGATAATCGTCGCGTTGGTCGATGCGTTTTCGCGCACGCGAACCTTGTCCTGTGTCTGGCCGTAGACCTTGCTGTAACTTGCGGCGCTCGCCACAGGCACGGCAAAGACCATCACCAGCACACACAGGATCGCCAGCAGCGCCGAGCGTTTGTTGATCCTGCCGTTTGTCATGATGATATCCCCTCTTTCAAGCCCCGATTTGGGGCCAAGTTTTTTGGGATCGGGTCTTCCCCCAACCAGATACACCCATCCCTTTCTTACATTACGAGACAATTTTATTACAATTCTGTTAATTTGTCAACTGTTTGCGTCCGATTTGTTTATGGAATTGTCATCCTTTTTCGCGTTTTCTTCATAAATACCGGTATTTTCGTCCGACTGCGCCGTTTCGCCGTCGCCCAGCTTCAATCGCTTGCGCGGCACAAAGCCGGAGAACACCGTGTCCCCGTCGCGTGAATCCACCGTGATCCGCCCGCCCAGCTCCGTAACCGTCTGATTGACAATGAAAAGCCCCATGCCCTGCCCCGTCCGCTTGGTGGTGAAACCCGGCTCGAAGATTTTGGCGCGCTGCTTTTCCGGGATGGCCGGCCCGTTGTTGCGCACGGAGAAGAACCAACTGCGCAGATCCTCGCCCAAAACCAGCTCGACCGTCGGCTTTTCGCCCTCGGGCAGTTGGGCGCTCGTCGCCGCGTCCAGCGCGTTGTCGATCAGGTTGGCCAGCACGCGGCAGATTTCCCACGCGGGCATCAGCGGGTCATCCCACTTCGCCGCGATGGAGAGCTTCAGCTCCGCGCCGCGCTGTCTCGCCTCGACCACCTTCGCCTGAATGAGCGCGTTGACCGCCGGGCAGGCCGTGCGCATCATGCGGCTGACGCGCTGCATGTCGCCGTAGAGCTTGTCCATATAGGTCATCGCCTCGCCCGGCTCGTTCATCTCAATCAGGCTGTAAACCACCTGAATGTGATTCATAAAGTCGTGCCGCTGGGCGCGCATCTCGCGGTTGAGGTCTTCGAGCTGTGAATACGCTTCCTCCAGCTCCTGCGTGCGGCGCACCATGCGCAGGCTGGTCAGCGACGCGCCGATATCCGTCAGCGCGCCCCAGCCGACGATGGTGAAGCACAGCAGCGACACCATCCGCACGATGCTCTCCTCCACCCCGCCGAGCAGCATCCGCCGCACGAGCGTCAGCATCACGATTCCGGCGACAATCTCCAGCACGTTGATGGCGATGGATATCAGGGCGGCTTTTTTCACCTTGAGATGGTCGTGCATCTCTTCCTTGGTCAGATTGAATTTCATGCTCTTTCCCTGTCAAACAAAAATCCCATGCGATGCCTTTCGGTGACCGCACGGGATTTTCCATGTTCGCTGATTACTCGTGAAGCGAAGCCGGATACACGCCGCCTTCGTGCAGCTTGCGGAGCTCCGCCTGCACAAACGGCTTGTCCTCCTTATAGGTCACGCCAAACCACACGGCGTCGGTCGTGAGCATCGGCACGGTCAGTTCGCCCTCGTGCATCAGCTCGTCCACAAACACCGGCAGCAGGCACTCGGCCTTGATCGCATCCGGCGCAAGCCCCTTGAGGAACGTCGCGAAATATTCCTCCAGCTTGCCGAAAATCCACGGGGTGAAGCCCCAGAAGTTCATGCTGACCGGCGCGAGGGGATCCAACAGCTCGCCCGGCTCGCCCGCGCCAATGTCGCGGATCTCGCCGTTTTCACAGAGCTTGATCTTGAGCGTCTCCACAACCTTGTCGAGGTTGCCGTTCACGGCGTGGCACACGCCGCGGGACACCGTGCCGTTTTTGGAAACGGTGTTTTGGAGCTGATAGCCCACCATGGTCGCCTCGCCCTCGGGCGCCAGCGTCTGCAATTTTTCATAGATCGTGCTGAACGCGGACACGCCGTAGTAGTCATCCGCGTTGATGACGGCAAACGGCTGATCGATGTAGTCGCGCGCCACAAGCACCGCGTGCACCGTGCCGAACGGCTTGGTGCGCTCCTCGGGAATATGATAGAAGGAAGGAACGCTGGAGAAATCCTGGAATGCGTAATCGACCTTCACCTTCTTGGCGATGCGGTCGCCGCAGATGGAAGCCAGCGTCTCCTTCATGCCCGGCTTGATGACAAAAACAACCTTGTCAAAGCCTGCGCGAATCGCGTCATAGATGGAATACTCCATCAGGATTTCGCCATTCGGACCGAGACCGTCCACCTGCTTGTTGCCGCCGTAACGGGAACCCATACCGGCCGCCATAATCAAAAGCGTAGCACCCATATCCAAATATCCTCCTCGAATCATTTGATTGGTTTCGAGAATATTATACAAGATTTGGCGCTCACCTTCAAGCCATATCCCTTAAATTCGCAAAACATTTGTCGCTCGCCGCCTCTTGCGGCCCGATTTGCAGGGATGTATAATGGAAAAAAACATCGGGAGGAATGCGTCATGAAGGTTCTTCTGCTCAACGGCAGCCCCAACGAACACGGCTGCACCTACACCGCGCTCTGCGAGGTCGCCCGCGCGCTCGAGGAGAGCGGCGTCGAAACGGAAACGCTGTGGATCGGCAACCGGGCGGTTCGCGGCTGCATCGGCTGCGGCGGCTGCGCCAAAAACGGCAGACGCCGCTGCGTCTTCGAGGATGATCTGGTCAATGCCGCGCTGGATCGGATGCAGGCCTGCGACGGTCTGGTGGTCGGCTCGCCGGTTCATTACGCGGCCGCGGGCGGCAGCATCACCTCTTTTCTGGATCGCATGTTCTACGCCGGCGGCAGCCAGCTTCGCACGAAGGTCGGCGCGGCAGTTTGCAGCGCGCGCCGCGCGGGCACGACGTCCACGCTCGATCAGCTTTCCAAATACTTCACCATCTGCGGCATGCCGATTGCGCCCAGCCAGTATTGGCCGATGGTGCACGGAAACACGCCGGAAGACGTTCTCAAGGACGAGGAAGGCTTGCAGATCATGCGCATGTTGGGGAGAAATATGGCGTATATGATCCGCGCCTTTGCCCTTGCGCGCGAAAACGGGCTGCTTCCGCCCGAAATGGAGAAGCCGAAGAAGCGCACGAATTTCATCCGTTGACCGCCTCTATTCTATTAGACGTATGAAACGGCCAAAAAGTTTCGTGCGGCCGAAAATTTTTTCTGAATTTTTTTGACGGCGATTCGCGCGGCCGCTTTTTCGCAAAATAAAGGCGCTTTCTTCCCGCTTGGGGAGGAAAGCGCCTTTGTTTTATACTAATTCGCAGTTAAAATGCTTAACAGAGCGCATCAGATTTTTTGT
>ERZ839823.972-NODE-972-length-34383-cov-42.993941_pt1 | contig 34383 bp, 36 predicted proteins | sample MGYA00519862_ERZ839823 | MGnify/ENA primary metagenome ERZ839823 (study PRJEB31850, sample SAMEA3708853) | human gut metagenome | biome: human gut; feature: human-associated habitat; material: faeces | place: China | collected 2014 ...
CTGTTCCGGTGGGGTCATATTGAACCCCTCCTCGGTTCAGCAAACAGGTATAGTTGTCCCTTGGTGGAACGATAGTTTTGCACTTTGCCCAAATAAAGAGCTTGGTATCATATTTTGATACCAAGCTCCTTGGGTTTATTTCAGCGTATAGAGGTTGGAGGTGTTGCTCCCATTGGGGCGGTATCGGGGTAGCTTGGCAAGATAGCCGTGCTGCTCCAAATCTGCCAGCGCCCGCTTGACGGTACTGCGGGAGAGATTCATATCTCTCGCAATCGTCTTGATACCGGGCCAGCAGCTTCCCGCGCTATTGGACCGATCCTTGAGATACATATAGACGGATACAGCCCTGGGCGGCAGGAGCGTGTCGGCGTAAATACTGTCAAAGTAGCTCACCGATCCACCTCCTGCCGGGGAAGATTGTAATGGGTACGCTTGTGTGGCATACGGTCATAGTCGATGTCCTCCGCCACCACCATCTCCTGCACAGGCGCATCGTGGAGCTGTCCCTCGCCCTTAACGGAGCGGGTAGTCTTCTGCTCTGGCAGCTTGGGCGGATACTTCCGCACGATGGCGCGGGTCAGCGCATTCTGGTCGGCATAATAGACCCTTCTGGCCACCTGTTCCTCCACACGGTATTCCTCCTCGAAGGTGATGCCCCATTCGAGGAACAGGCGCAGGCGGGTACACATGGGGTGGCATCCGGTCTTCTGCACGATGAAGCTGCCCTTGGGAATCGACTTGAGTTCATCCGCCGTCAGCAGGGGGCGTTCCATCATCTGCAAGCTCTGGCTGGGATCGTTTTTGCCGCGGCTCACAGAGCCGGAGAGCACCGTGCGGCTGCCGAGAGCTTTTGAAAAAGTCTCTGCCGCCTCGCTGTTGGGCGCAAAGCCGCCGCAGATCACATCCTGGCAGTTGTCCATCAGGATGGATGCGCCTTCTTTGCCATAGTTCTTTTCCAACTGCGCCAGTGACTGGATGATTGGTACCAGCGTCAGGCGGCGAGAGCGTCCCGCACTGAAAAGCGGCAAAATATCAAAGGGCGGCATGGTACCCAGCTCATCGCAAAAGAGGATAACACGGTTTTTCAGTTTGCCGCCGTTCTCATCCGCTACCGCGAACAGCTCACGGGAGAGATTCTGGATCATCAAGCCTGCCATAAAGTTCTTCGTCTGATCCTCCTCCGGCAGGATGAGGAAGATGGCGGATTTCTCCGCCGCGAACATTTCAGCGTCAATGGCACTGTCGAAGCACAGAATTTGCTCCAGCTCACTATCGAGGAACGAGTTGAGACGGGACAGCACTGTGGACATGACTGATGCCATCGCCTGCTCCGAGCTGTTGAGCGCGGCGCCTGCCAGCCAGCGCGCTTTGTGCTCGGACGGCAGCTTATCCATGAGCAGTTGGAAACGGGAGCGTCCCCGCGCGCCACGCGCCGGCTCCAGCAGATCCTGCACCAGCTTGAATACCGACACGATGTGCCGCCGCTCCTCCGGGTGCTCCTCATCCGGTGGCAAAAACTCTGCAAGCAGCAAGATCGTGGAAGACAGCAAGCCCTCCGCCGCATCGTAGAAGAAGGCGTTCTGTCCGTGGTCGGAGTTTCCCTCCGGGCTGACGATGGATTTGGCGAGGATCTTGGCGTACTTTTCGGCTTTGGCGCGGGCAGCGAGGTTATCCGCTTGTTTTCTGGCGATGTCCATATAGCGGTTGATGAGCGTCAGAAGATTGTTGCCGTCAGAGCGTGTTGGATTTCGCAGGTCGATGACGGAGATATGCTTGTAGCCGTAATACTTTTTGGCAATAGATCCGTAGTTGCGGGCGAGGTCACCCTTGGTATCCAGTGCCAGAAAGCTCATACCGGATGCGCAGGCATATTCAAGGTTGGGGTATAGGAAGAAGGCTGTCTTGCCCGCGCCGGAGGCGGCGATCATCAAGCAATGGATGTCGTCGCTATCCACCAGCGCAGTCAGTTCATCTTTCTTGCCCTTGCAGCCCAGCACCAGTCCCTGCTCTGTGGGAAGGCTTACTCCCTTGCGCCAGTCTCTGACCTTGAACGGCACGTGGGCATAGGTCTGGCGGATCTCCTTATCGGTCGCCCAACGCGCCGTGCCGTGCTGCCCGTCACCCACGGTGCGGGACTTGATACCGCTGAGTGTATAGTGGTAGGACAGCATGGAGAGCCCGCCGATGATGGCGAACATCCCCAGCCCTGCCGCGACCAATATCCCGATGTTGGAGCTTTTGATCGTGTCCCACATTGTCAGCAGAAGGTTTGGCATAGCTCGCTCCTTTCCATTTTGTTTTCCTGTTCTGCCTTGAGATCGTCGTTCCAGTCCTTTTGCTGCGGTACGAGCCGCTCTGCGGAGATACCACGCTCCTCCAGCAGCTTCGCCATGCGCTCACTGGCGGCATGACCGGCAGCGTCATTGTCCAGGCAGAGGTACACCTGCCGGAACTGCGGGAGCTGCCGCAGCATCTCCAGCACGGGGATGGAGGATGTCCCGCAGCAGGCCACATAGTTATGCTCCTGCCACCCCTCCAGGAAAAGGGAGATGTAGGAGAGTAGGTCGATAGGGGCCTCGAAGACATAGAGCGTGTCATCGCCGCCGAGATAGTGAAAGCTGTGCTTCGGGTCGCTGCCCTCAATGTTGCCGCGATAGCTTTGCCCCATGGTATACAGCCCTCGCTTATGCCCGTGACGGGGAACGCCGTGTTCATCGAATCCGACGAACACGGCGTTGTGGTATTCCTTTGTCCCGTCCCTGGATCTTTCACAGCTTTCGTAGATGAGCCTCTTGCGCACAAAGGCATTGAGTATCTCACGGTCGATGCAACGCTTTTTCAGCAGGTAGGCATACACACGGCGCATGGACTCACTCTGCGGCGGCAGCACGAAGGGCTTTGCAGGCTCCGGCTCCTTCTCCTTTGCCGCAGGGTAACTCCCACCCAGATCATCGCCGAGGAGCAGAGACATAGCGTCCGGGTAGCTGAGCCCATAGAACTGCTTGACGAAGCTGATGGCTCTGCCGCCCTGCTCGGTGGCGTGATCGAACCACTCGCAGCCGCAGATGGTGATGCTGTGGTCGCTGGCAAGGCGTTTGTCCCTGCCGGATGTGATGAGCTTTTCTCCTCGGCGGCGGAGGAACTCCTCCAAGTCCACCGACGCGGCTCGTTCTTTCTGCTCGGTTGTAAACGGAATGTACTTTGACATAGTCCCTCCCTTATTGTGTCTGTTGCGTCAGTCCGCGATCCTCATGGTCATCCGCCTTGTGTCCCATTGCCATGCGCTTCTCCTGTAATCTGCGGCGACGCTTCTTGTCGATCTGCATCCCTGCATAGATGGCAGGCTGGGCGGCGTTCTCGCGGAATATGCGGCTCATCTGATGGAGCATCCGAATGACAGCGGCTCCCACCGCTGCGCCGGAGAAGTCCTCCTGATGGTCAATGAAATACTGCGCATAGGAGTTGCCCTGCGCCGCTGCCTGTGCGAAATAGCGCAGAGCTTCTTTGCGGTCTGCTCGCACCTCTCGTCCCAGCAAATAGAGCTTTCCCAGCGTGTATTGGGCAAACGAATTCCCTTGGGTGGCAGAGCCCTTCAGAAGCTGAATGGCCGCATCTATATCTTTCGGCACACCCTCCGCGCCGGTGAGCAGCAGCTTACCGAGCCGGTATTGCGCGTATGGATCGTTCTGCTCCGCTGCCTGCCGCAGCCAGTGAAGGGCCTGCGGGAATTGCTCCTGCTCCAGCAGCAGTTTGCCCAGCGCGTATGCGGAGCAAGGATTACCGGCTTCTGCCGATTTTTGAAACCACTCTGCCGCCAACTCTTGGTCAACTGAACTTCCAACTCCATCTCGATACGATTTGCCAAGCTGATGGGCGGCGATGGTATAGCCCTCCTCCCACAGACGATGGAGTGTGACCAATGCCATTGACTTCTCGCTGGGATCTGCGTCCGCAGCATCTAATATGCTTTTTGCTCTGCGGTAAAACCGAGCCCGCTGATGGAACATCCGCTCCGCACTTGGATCTGGAGGAACAGGCGGTTCTTCCGGCTCCGGCTCATCCTGCATGGCATCATCCTCGAAGGTAAAGTGCATTTCCGAGAGTCGTAGCGTTTCCCGGATGACCATGTTGCGCACAGTCTTGAACTCCTTTTGCTGCGACAGCGGTACACGCTGCGGCGGTGTCTGATTATAGTCAGTGCAAAGCTGCTCTCGGAGATCCTGCCATAGAGCATAGGCAGACGACACCCGTTCGTCCTTTGCCAGCTCATCCACGATCTCATCTACAATGCGCTTGACACGAGGCGGCAGATAACCGTAGACCTTTTTGCCGCTGACCTCCCGAAGCCGCTGGGCGAGATCCGTCACCAAAAGCTCCAGCTTATCGCTTTGCAGAGTACCGGTTGCCATCTGCTCGATGAGCGTTGCCATCCGTGCTTCCGCCTCCTGCCGGAGCAGGCCGCGCTGTTCATCCTTCTGCTCATAGATGTGCAGGCGGTCGTTCCGATAGATCGTGCTGACCAGCGCGGACTTGATGCTGCGGATACCCTGCCGGGAGAGGTAGCCCTCCTTCGGATCGGTTGAGAAGAGCACCATGTGAACATGGATGTGCTTCTCCTTTTCGTGCATAGCTGCGTACCAACGAAGGCGGTCCGGGTGGATCTTATAGCCCTTGGCGATGTCGGTGATAGATGCGTTGATGAGCTCCTGCCAGTTTTTAAGGTCGGTATAACCCAGCCGCTCCGCGTTCTCACGGGAGAGGGAGATGACTGGCGTCCACACATTTCCCGTGTGCCGCGCCACCTCTGCCACGGCATTCTCCAGCGACGGGACCTTGCCATGGGCATCCCATAGGCCGTGTTCGCCCAACGCTTTTACGCCGGGGCGGTTTGCGACATAGTCCAGATAGTTTTCCCTGCCATCCATGGGCTCGATAAAGTCCTCGTGGATCTGCGCGATGAGCGCAAAGGCAGTCTGCCGGTTGGGTGTGCTTGCATAGTCCTCATGCTCCGGCAGCTCCCTCGCCTCCGGAAAGCTGCGGAGCAGACGCTGGATGTACTGCTGCTGTTTCTTCGTGACAGGAAGATGAGCATTGTCATCCTTGAGGAGCTGCACACCTTCACGGGTGGCGAAGTAGCGGGTGCGATGGGCCAGCCGAGCGGCATCTCTGCCGCCCTTCATGTAGGGAGAGATAAATATCAATCTCGCCATGTGTCATCCGGCAGCTGCCGTTGGACATCCTGGGCATCCTCGAACCTGATCTGACCATTGGTGCGCTTTACCTCGTCCACCACATACCCGCGCAGGGCGCGGCGATCCTCCAGCGTATCCCGGAAGTGGGCGGCGATGGTGTGCGCCATGATGCCCTGCTCCACCGCGCACTTGAATAGAATGCTGTTGGTGCGGTTGGTGCTGTCCGCGATGATCCCGCGCAGCGTTGCCACCAGTGCGTCCGAGAGAAATTCGGTAATATTCTCCGTGCCGAGGTAGCCCATATAAAAGCGCAGAGCCTTTTCCACGAATTCGTTTCGGTTTTTGCTGTTGCTTTCTTCCAACCAACCATCCATTTGTCTGCGCGTTTCTGGATAAAGCCGGATGGTCATTTGTTCTTTTGACATAGTTGCCGTCCTTTCTGTTGATGTCGCTTTTTGCGGGCGCAAACCCCTGCGACACGGAGCTTTTGGGAAAAATACGCCTACAGCCTGTTTGAAATCAAGCAAAAACGCCTACAATTCAAAACGCTGAAAAGCCCCGCACTGCGGGGCTTTGTGGGCGGTCCGGGGCGGAAACGACACCGGGCCTTTATCTTGTGCTTTTATCGAACAGGCGGGTTCCCAGCACAATTCCCCATAGGCGGGGCGAAAGCGGGGCAAACAGCGCCGATGCCTGTCCGGGGTGCAGGGATGCCACCCTCGCCCCCAAAGCCGCACACAGCGGCTCACAGGGGCGGACACGGCGGTTACATCTGCATCTCCGAAGTCTGTGCCTGTTCCTCACGAAGCTGTTGGGCATACTCGCGCAAGCTCATGCCGGTCTGCTGCTGGCAAAACGCATCCATCTTGCGCAGTAGAACATCCTGCTCGGCTGCGTTGAGCGGATAGCTCCAGCTCTCCTCGGAGCCGTCACCCTTGCAGAGCGTCAGCTCCAGCGTGTCGCAGGGTCTATCCTCCGCGATGTCGTAGTTGGCATCGATGTTGAGCCAGTCATCGTTTTTGTCCGTGAGGACGAAGGTTCCGAAGGCAGCGTCCACATCAAAATCTGCGTCCACATAGAAGTTGAGCTTACCGTCTTCCTCCATCATGATCTCATCACTGAAGGAAAAATTCCGCGCGGAGAGATGTCCCGCCGAGGTGATTTCCATGCCATCCAGCAGCTCCAATAGTTTGGAGAGCTGTTCATCCGCCGAAGCAAAGCGCGACCTTGTGGCAAGATAGACGGATGGGGAGACATCCCGCATCGCCCAGGTCCGCCAGCCGTCCATGATGTGAACGGCGGAGAACTCCCGCTTGTCGAAGTTCACATCGAACACGCCGCGCAACTTGCCGGTGTTCTCCATGCGTACAGCTGTCAGGGCGTCAAACTCTTTTGCTGTGATGGGTTGCCCGCCGAAAAACATTCCGATAAATTTGCCCGGCGCAGTGCCTTTCTCTGCGGTGACATAGCCGCGCAGCTTTTTGCAGGCGACCAACAGCTCCTCACCGGGCGAGGTCTTGAAGTACCACTCCTGCCCGCGCTCCGTCACATGGTAGGCGGCGTAGGTGCGGGCTGCTTCTTCCTCCGTGCGCCGCGCGGCATCCTCTGCGTAGATCTCGGCACTGATGCGTTTGTATTCCTGCTCTGGGAGCTGGTTGCACAGCTCGTCCAGCACATTCTCCAGATGCTCCTGCAAGGTTTCATCCCTGAGATGCTTTTCGATGGCATCCTTCCAACGCCGGTCGATCCACAGTGTGATGTCTACATGATCCGCCATCTCAGTTGCCCTCCTTCACAGCCGCGGGCTTCGGCTCACTGCTCTGCGGCTTGGGTGCGGCGGGCTTGACCGGACGCTTCGGCTTCACCGCCGCGGGCGCGGCCTTGCTGTCCAGATACTCCCGCAGCGGCTCCGGTACGGTTTTTTCATACAGAGCGTTCAGCGCATCCTCCAAGTGCTCCTGCACAGAGGAGTGTTCCTTGCGGAGCGAGAACTCCAGTGCGCCCAGCTTCTCATCGTCAAAGGCGATGGTGACAGTTGCTTTTTTCATGTGCGTGTCCTCCTTCTATATGCTATTTTCGGCGTTTTTGTGTTGTGGGTGGTGTAACTACCCTCGGCACGAGACAGGTGTTGTTGAAACGCTGCGCGCGCAGGGGTCATAGCGGCTTACTTGCCGCTTTCCGAGCCCTTGCAAGAGCTGCTTTTTGCGCTTCACTTGCGGTCCGAGGCGGTACGATCTTTATCCATGATTTTGGAATGGTGTAGTCAACTGCCCGTCCGCTGTGGGACACCTTCACGAGCCTGCAATCCTCCGGTCTGTCCCGCGCCAGTGCTGCCAGCTTCTGACGCAGTATCTTGTTGTGGGTGTAAATACCGGCGGTCTTTTCTTCCTCGTTGAAGCTGATAATGGTTTCCTGCTCATAACGAGCCATGTTCATGCAACGCACCTCCGATCATAACATCTGCGGCTCCTGCGGAGCCTGCTCCATTTTCTGCTGTGGGTGGTCGGTCAGTGCATACCAGCAACCATGCTCGTCTCTTTTTAAGGACAGCACCTCCATCTCCAGAAGTTCCTGCGCCTCGATCGGCATCTGACATCCGCTGACTCCGGGATGTGCCATAGTCGCTTCGCCGTGTAAGAGCTTCTCCGTTTCGGAAGGAGTCAGATCCACAAAACCGCACGGCGTCATGAGCTGAAAGTAATCATCCGGATAGCTTGTCAGCAGTTCCTCAATAGTCTTCGGCTGTATTGCATAAACCATATCACGCACCTGCGTTTGCTGTGTCTCGTCATATAGACCTGTGAGCAGACTTTGGAAGGTCTCGCCCACATCCACAGTCTGATGCTCCACCCAAGCCTCACTCAGAAGTTCCAGTGGCTTCTCCTGCTGCAGCAGAAAAATCATCTTCTTGCGGGAAAGATTTTCTCCAAACGCCATCAGCTCGGAGTGGCAGGTCATCATGGCGGAGATCTCATCTGCAGCCTGAATCAATTCGTCACGAGAGAGCTGGTCGAGCCGGTTCATGTACCCTGCCATCTCGTTCTCTGTCTTTTGGAACAGAAGCTGCCAAAGCTCCCGTGCCGTCCGCTCTGTATGGGGCGCTGTATCTTGTCCACCGACGAAGAGAGCAGAGGTATTTCTGATATCGTCCATATTCCCCTCGTTTCTCACATTGTCATTTCCGGTTGCTGCGCTTGCCGGATGTCCTCGCAGAACCGTAGGATTGTGTGACTGAACTCCATGTCATAGTTTTCAGCCTGCTCTGCCTGCCACGCCTCTCTTACAGAGGTCAGCGGTTTGTCATTAGAGAGAAGCAGGATCAACTGCTCCCGTTCAAAAACTGCGGTGAGCAGGGCATTATAGCAAATCCGGGTTGCCTCGATCTCCCCGGCGTTGGCAATGAGCTGCCCCTGTGTCATGCGGTAGAGGGAATCGGTGTATTCCCGCTGTTCACGCTCGATGTGTTCAAATAGGAGCTCCTGCAGTTCCGATGTGGTCTGTACCGACTCGCCCTGCACGATCTCCTCCGTAAGAAATAGCGCCACATCGATGACCTCCGCGTTGCGGAAGGTGAGGTCGCCGCGGTAGCCGATCTTCAGCCCTGAAAATTCCTTCGCCGCCTGCACCAGCTCTTTCGGGCTGCCGGGAGGGATCTCCTGATTCCAGCGGTACCAATTATCTTCGTAGCCGCAGGGCGTGAGCTTGAGAAGAACATAGTCCTCCGGCACAAATTTAGGATAGCGGCAGAGTTGCCCGCCCACGGCATAGTAGGGCTTTCCCTCACACATTACAGTTTGCTCCATGTACGCTTTCATTTTAGGGAGGCTCTCACAGAACCAACACTCGCTGTCCAGGAAACGGCGGATCTGACCGTCATCCAGAATGCTGTCGAGGTTTTCCATCCTCGTCAGATGATAGACCACGGACGGTGGGGTTACTTTCACATAGGCCATGTCTCATTCCTCCTACATCTTCAGCGTGGGCATTGGACCGCCTCCGAACAGACCGTCTGCCGCCATGTCGGAAATCTCCTGTACACTCGCACCCTGCTCTGCGGCCTCTGCTGCCGGTATGATCTCGATACTCAGCAGGGTGTTGTCCGGTACATGGATGGTCTGATAGATCGTGTTCACCACTTTGGGATCGAATCGCTCGGAGATCTCTTGAAAGGCCGCGACCAGCGAGACCGCTTCTCGCTCAAAGCCGTTTTCCACACCGTCTGCCAGTTCCTCCGCAAATGTGATCCACGCGGCAGTGGTGTGACCATCGTGCTGCGGAATCAGCTTGTCCAGCATGTCTGCATACTTCCTCTGCGGTGTTCCCACTGCCCATTGGTATTGAAAATGCTTCTGCTGATCATCATGTCCGTGAACCGCTGATTCCGATGTGGCACTGTCTAATTCTTGATTGGCGTATTGCTGCATAAACAAATTGAACAATTCCAGCGTTCTCTGCTTTGCCTCCCGGACAGAATAGTACGGTCCGATGGTTTCGGCACATTCCATTTTGTCGTCACGCACATAACCATAATAGTGATTACAGAGGCTTCCGGGGTCGTGTGCATATCGGCGCTCCCGCTCTGTATAGATAACGACCTGAAATCGTTCATAGGTCGTGGCGGGGTCGCGTCCCTCGAAGGTGTATCGCGGTGATCCGTCAGTAATGTCTGCGCCTTTTGTCCAGCTGATTTTGTTCTTTACTTCATCTTTTGGAAATTCCATTCGTTCCTCCTCAGTCATAATTGATATACGGCACCTTCAGCCAGTGCGTCCAACCTCGGCCAGCCAACTCTGTTTTGACAACGCCGTACTTGGTACCCATGGCCTCAACAACCTGACCGCCGCCAATGTAAACACCGATGTGTCCCTCATGCCAAACCGCAAGGCCGGGGATGTCCGGCATGGTGCTAATGGGTCCGGATTCCTTGGCGTTATAGTACATCTGGTTTGCACCGATATCCGGCATCCCATGGGTACCATAGTCGATGGTCATCGTTTCCGGGGACAGCCAGCCGTAGCCCTTGATGAGTCCTACGCAGTCGGCTGTCCTGCCGCCCAGCCAGTTGGCGCGGATGATGTCCTCATGATTGCCAACACCGTCCGGGTATTGCGACACCTTGTAGGTGAGGAGTGACTCCGTCAACACATTACCATAGGTGCCCCATACATAGCCCCAGCCGGACTCCCATGCGTGGATGGCGTAGGTCACAAGGTCTGCAGCATTCTTGGTGGTGGGATCGGTGAAGGTGGAGATATCCAGCTCAATGCTGGCTCCGTCGCCTCGGAGATACTCGCCGTTGTAACTGCCGCCTCCAGCGCTCCCTGCGATTATTGTGTAGATGTGGTTGATGTTGCTCTCATCATCCCCTGTGATCGTCCGGTCAAGCTCTGCTTCCAGATTGGCATACGCCTGATATAACGAAACCGGAACAGCGACGGTGTATTCTTCTTCTGTGCTGGTGACTGTTCCATCCTCGTTTTCCACTTCTACCGTGCGGGTACGGATTTCCCAAGTGTAGAAGCACTCCACAAAGCGGTTCGCTGCCCGTCTGCTGGGAGCATCCTCGCCAAAGCAGAGGGCATAAAAAACAGCCTTGACTCGGATCGGGTCAAGGCTGTTTCCGCCTTCCGTCTGCAAATTGACGGAGGCGACCGCCGAATCCAGAAGAGAAAACGCGGAGCGCATCTCCTCAATGTGAGAGCGGAATGCCATAGGCACCTCGGTCGAATAGCTCGTCCCATAGAAGGCTGCGGCCACCGCCTGGTTGTTGTGATCCGCACCGCCTGTGCCGATGGAGCACAGAAGTGCAATGAGTACAATGACTGGTGAGAGAATTGCGACCAGCGTCCATCCCACGCCTTTACGCAGCTTTTCGTTAGTGAGCACCGTCGCCGCGGCTCTGGCGAGCATACCTGCAGTTACTGCCATCAGCGACCACCCGCTGTGCCAAACAGCTTTTCCTTGTAGGTGGGAGCGTGTACCGCCAGCAGATATCGCTCGTTGCCGCACTTGTACAGACAGACGCCGCGCTGGGGAAACTTGATGAGATTGTATTCCGCCTCATCCAGCTGGAGCATCTCCATATAGCTGCGCTTGTCGATGGACCCTGCGTTGAACAGGAACTGGTGAGGCGGGATGCTGAATAGCGGCTTTGTCATCTCGCGAATACCCTCCTGGTCAAAATCCTCCAGATTCTGACTTGCCAGCAGCATGGCGGATTCCTTTTTGCGGACACGCTTGAGGCAGTTGCGGATGTACTCAATGGCTGTGGGGTTGGAGAGCCAAATGTACAGCTCATCCAGTGCCGCCACCGTATTGCCCTCGGTCAGCAGCTTATCCGACAGGAACGACAGAATATTGAACAGCATGGCGTTGCGAACATTCTTCGCTGCGCCCAGCAGTCCTTTCACGCCGAAAACGAGAAAACGGCTGGAGGTGATGTTGGTGTGTCCATTGAAAAACTGCGCGTCCGCGCCCTTGCACATGGAGTGCAGCCCCAACAGCACCTCACGCAGGAGCTGCTCGGTGTAGAGCTGGTGAGCGGCCATGTCATAGCTTTTGTACTCCGACTCGATCAGGTCATAGAGGTCGGAGAGGGTTGGATAGCTTTCCGGCCGCATCCGGCGGAAGTTGGTACGGTCTGTGATGCCCCATTTCTGATACAACTTCGAGAGCATGATCTCGATGGTATCGATATGGGCATCTGAAAAATCCTTGTAGGCGCGGAAGAAGTCCTTGAGGAAGGAAATGTGCTGTGCCAGCAGGGTGCTTTTTCGGAATGCTTCCGGGGCGGCTGTATCGTCCGGGTCGCCGCCGTCATCCCAGCATTTCGGCTCCAGCACATTGATGATGTACTTACCGGCCATAAGGTCGGCAAAGCAGCCGCCCACGGCCTCGCACATTTCCTGCTGCTCATGCTCGGCATCCAGCGTGATAATGGATTTGCCAGACTCCAGCAGATTGAGGATGAGGAGCTTCATCAGATAGCTTTTGCCCTGGCCGGAGTTGCCGAGAATGAGGATGTTGGCGGAGGTCTTATCCTCGTCGCGCTGATCGAAGTCCACGAGGATATTGCTGCCGTACTTGTCCCGTCCGACATAGAAGCCCTTTGCGTCCGTTTTACCGCTGTAGTTGAAGGGATAGAGATTTGCCACGGAGTTGGCCGGGAGCACACGTTCAAACTGTGCTCCGAAGGCATTGTAGCCCACGGGACTGACACAGCAGAAGCCCTGCTGCTGGCGGAGCAGGAGCCTGTCCACATTGAGCTTGCTCCGTACCAGTTCGGTCAGCACGTCGGTCTGGAGCAGCTTCAGCGCGTCATAGTCCGGGGCTGTCAGCTCGATGTAGACCGCGCAGTGGAACAGCGGCTCCTTGTTGCGGTGGCGGCTGCCCTCCATGGAGATCATGTCCTGCAGGTTCGTTTCTGCAATGATGGTCTGCCGCAAGTCATTGGGGTTCGATTTGTTCATGCGGTTTTTATTCGCGGCGTTGTGGAGGATACGATCCTCCTCGGCCGGGGTGAGCTGCCGGGTATAGATACGCAGGGTGATCCCGTCCTTCTCTCCCAAATGCCGCAGCAGAGCCTGCTCGTCGGTCTGGGTGGGATATTCCCGCAGGGCCCACACGCAGCGGAAGGTGTTGCCGCAGATGAAGTGGTCGGGATTAAACTGCACCACGGAGGGTGCGATCATATCCAAGAAGGATTTGACAGGTGTGTCCTCCGTGTGCCTTGCTGTAGCTTTTTTCTTGTTTGCTGCCAAGTGATATCCCTCCTTATTCTCCGAAAAGGACCCAGCGTTCGCCGTCGTGATCCTCGTACCGCTCGGTGGTCACGTTCTGCTCAAAGTAGACTCCCAGCATCCTTTTGAGATCCTCCTCGGTGGCACGGCGGACGGTGAAGCCGTTATCCTTAATGCTCTTTTCGATGCGGGAGAGGTAGCTGAACACATCGGATTCCTTTTTGCCCTGCAGCCGAACGAGAATATAAAACTCCCGGCTGGATGCCATAAGCACTTGGATGCGATCCAGATGCTTGCTGTCCTGATCCAGCAGCTTTCGAATGACGGGCAGCTCCTCCTCGTTTGCCCGCTGGCGATAGAATGCCTTGTTGTTCTCGAAGGACTCCTTGGAATTCAACGCCAGCATCTCGATCTCCGCCATACCCTTGACCACATTGAGCAGGGCATAGATCCTTGCGCCCACGCCGGCGTCCGGCAGAACGGAGATGTTGGTGGGCTTGATGGCAAAGAACACCAGCTCCCCCATGCGGGTGGCGATGCCATAGTCGGTAATGTCATCAATGCCCATGAGCTGCCGGGTGGACTGCTCACGGGCATCTTTCTTTTTCTGCTTTCTGCTCATGAGTCGAGCCTCCATTCATAGTATTGCTGTCGGGTCAGCAGGAACGCCGCGGCGTAACGGATGAAGTCCAGAATGCTGGTGCCCTCATGCCGGATAGTCAGGAAGGCGAAGACCGCCGTCAGCACCAGCGGCAGGGCGATGCCTGTCTGGGTCAGTGCCAGGACAGAGAGAAGAAGTCCCACGCCGATGATGCCGATGTCCCGCAGCTCCCACAGCCACAGCGTGGCCTTTGCGGACAGGTTGTCCGGGTAAATGTACATGGCTGATTACCTCCAATGAGAATGAGGGAGGCCGCGGGTGTTCCCGCGGCCTCCTATGATGCTTGGTCACTCCGCTTCCGTGTCATCCAGAGCGTTCTCAATGAGCTGGATGAGGAACTGCTTTTGCTTGAGGTTGCGGGCTGCCAGATATTCCTTCAGTCGCTCGAAGAGCTCCGCCGGGATCTGTACCGCCAGGGTGCGCTCTGCTTTCATGCTGCTCTGCCCTCCTTCAAAGTGTTCGGTGAAGATGCGCTCCACATATTCCGCCAGTGTGTTCAGCTCCAGCTGTTCTTTTTCTGCCATGATTTTTCCGTGGAGCTCGGTGGATATCATGGCACAGAGGTTCTTTTTTCCCTCCATCGGTTCTGCTCCTTTCCTCGATTTTGCAAGCAAAGCATACCGGAAGAAGGCGCGGAAAGCTATTCACCAAGTCTAACGAAGAAGCATGGCAAAACAGAAGCGATACCACCAAAGCGGCTATGCCGCCCGCAGCCAACAGGAAAGGGGATGAAAAGATCAGCCGCCCTGCGATTCGCAAAGCGGCTGATCCATTGCTCTTACGCTGTATTTGCATTACAGTTCCATTTTCGGCGCGTAATCCGCGGCAACTTCTTCTCGGACATCGTCCTCGGTGGTATCGAGCTGCCGTGGCGCCTGCGTCATCGCAAGCTCCTGCAGATGACCGATCCGGCGCTGCACGCTTTCCGTGATCGCATGGATACGTCCCTCATCGATATAGTCGGCAGCTTCCTCGCAAGACAGTACGCCGGAGATCAGCTCGTCTACATCGGAGAGGCGATCAAAGTCGATCCAATCAAAATCGGTCACCAGCTTCAGCTGCTCGGCGTGGTGGTTTTTGAAGGGCTTGCAGACCACATCCTTTTCCGAGCGCATCTGACCGGGCATCTTATCATAGCCGAGGGAGGAGCCGCTGTCATAGATCGGAGCCATACCGAGCCATTCCAGCGTTTCCGCGTTTCGCAGTGCCCCAAAGTTATTGAAGTGGCGATCCTCGTTTGCGATGATATAGTCCAGCACCAGCATCCGGTCTAAAAACGGCGTAATGTTCCCGATGCCGAGCAGCTCGCAGCACTCGAGTAGATGCCGGTATCGGGAGGTGCTGTTCTTCTGCTTTTTCGCCTGCAGCAGCCTCCACGCCGGGATCAACTCCGTATTCTCCGTAACAAAATCCTCACAGACCGAGTAGGGTGCATCCTTGCTCCAGATGACTGTATACGATACATGAGGAATGCCGAGCCGCTCCATGATGCCGGAGGCGATCACCTCGTTGAACGGCTGCTGCCGGAACGGATTGCTGCCGCCCTTGATCAGGCATCGCTTCCCATCGATGATCTTCCACCGCTTTTTCAGATTGCCGTCCGATGTGCTGTCGGGGGAGCTGAAATTGAGTGTGTCCTTCTTCTTTCGTTCTCCGAACAGCACATCTCCGATGTCCTCCGAGAAATCATTTTGGAAAAAGTTGATGTCCTCCCACCGAAGCTCCACGCCTTCCGGACAGATCCAGTACTGATCCGAGAGGCTCAGCCCGTAGCAGCGGACGAGCAGCATTTTGGTGTCTGCCACCCCCAACGATTCCAGTGCTTCCCGCACACCGCTGCGGCTTGCCGGAATAGAGCGATCCCGCCACCAGTCGTTAAACGCCGCGCGGTCGGCGATCTCGTTTCGCACAGGGATGCCGATAGGCAGATGCTCCGGTGCGTAGACACTGCCAATTTTTTGTATAAAGCCGGTCACATCGTCCAGCTCGAACTCTGCCACGGGGGTTCGTTTATGCATAAAGGTGCATTTCATACCTGTCGCCTCATTTCGTCTGCTTTTCTGTGATTTCAGCATGCGCAGCTGCGCCTGCAGTTCCTTGCGCTTTTCGATTTTATCTGCCAGCGGCGCGATCTCACTGTCATGCAGATAGCGGCTCTGCTTGACGCCGTTTTCCGACCACTGGTGATAGTAATAGACCTTTCCGCCGATGTTTTTTTTGGAAAGATACCCCTTCGGCAGTCCGGCGATCTGCTCGGTCAGTTCCGTGATGCGCCTCAGCTGCTCCCTGTTATCCATGTCTCTCACCTCGTCTTTCAGGGATATTATACCCCGACTTAACCCCTGTTGTCAACGCTGTGCTTCATAAAAGCGCGGCGGCGATGCGCGACATGATAAACTCCACGCAGGGTATCGCCACACTGTTGCCCAACGCCTTATAACGGGCGCTGTCCGAAGCACCGGGTAAATCTGTCCAGCCGTCCGGGAAGCCCTGCAGTCTTTCACACTCCAGCGGAGTAAGACGACGAATGAGATGGGCACAGGCTTCTGCCTGTTGGCAAATCAGGTCGGTTGCGTCCTTGTACTGACGGGCACTCTGGGTACTTGCCACATCATTATGCCGAAAGTCATCCACACGCTGGCGGCTGTAGACCGCGTGGCGGTCTGTGGCAGTCAAAGTATACGCCAAGTCATCCTGACAGCCAAGACCGTTGCCGCCGTTCTGCGGCTGCCGGTCGACCGTATTGCCTGCAATGCAGATGGCATCTGCCTCCTGCTCGACCAGCGGCACATTGTTGCCGCCCGTACCGTATCGTGCGGACATGGTAGGGGCTACCTTGTGCGGGCCGGTGTAGCGGCTGTCAATGCCGTGATTTTCGTAAACAAGAGGCTGATGTCCATGCTCCTGCGCCCGCAGCGTGCCGGATATATTTTCAGAGCAATTCATCACGCTGCCGCCCTGGTCGTTGAGGCACAAAACCGACGGCATACAGTTCCCTCCGGGGCTGCCCTTGAGTGTGGGAGCAACCGATTCGTTGTATCCAATGCCGCCCGCGCTGGCACCTGCCCCGGCAGAAAAACCGGCGACGAAGGTCTGCTGTTTCATTCCCGGCTGTGCGCCCAGCGCGCCCGCCACATCGTGCAGATCCCGCACCTCATCCCGCTGATTGGCGGCAAAGGCCATGATGCCGTTTCTGCCGGTGGACATCCCGCAGTTGACGCCGAGCGTGGCCGCCACATCGCCGGTCAGATCTCCGTTGTAGCCGTCAAAGCCCTCCACAGCTTCATCCGGCTGCGTCACGAAGGTCTGCATCTGCATGTTTGTCGTTGCCAACAATGCACCGGACACACCGTGCAGGTCGATGCCCTCATCCCGCTGGTTGATATGGAATGCGTCCAGATCGGTGGGTTGACCGTCCGGGCGCATGAGCCCCGCCTGAATTCTCAATGCCCGTTCCAGCTTTTGCGGCAATTCCTTGCCGCGCTCAAAGGCTCGGCGCAGAATGCCAATGCAGGCGACTTTCGACAGATAATACTTTTGCGCCGGGTTTGCCTCCAGTATGCAGGAGAGCGGGACTCGGATCGGAATACGGGGTGCAGCCCCGGTATTGAGGGGGCGTTTCCCTTTACGCCATGGAGACCGAAGCTCCCAGTGGCGCTGCCCGAAGAGGTCGACAGAACCGGATACCAGATCCAGGTGGAAATACGGGATCGAAACCAGTTCGGAGTCCGGTTTGCCCGGTCTGCGCTTGGGCGGAGCCCCGGCCCCTTCGGCTGCTTCCAATTCAAGCATCATTAGCTGCCCGTTTGCATCGAATCGGTACATCTATGTGACCTCCTTCCCGCAGTTTCCCGTTTCGCCAAATACATCAAATAATAGCTGCGGCGCAAGCGGTCCGGCGAAGTCAGCAAGGAGAAAAATGCGCTTGCGACGCTGCGCGACGCCCCAAAATTGAGCGTCCAGGCAGCGCCATGCAAGAGAAAACGCACCGCCTGCCGTGAGCTCACCGGCGTCGGGCCATGCGTAAGGATAGGGGCTTGGGATAAGCTCGTTGGGAAAGCAGATCCGCACGATCTCCTCCAGCACGATCCGAAAATCCTCATACTTCGGTGTCCCGCTTGAAAAAGCACCCGGCACATTCTCCCAACACATCCAGCGCGGCCGTATGTTGAAGCTCTCCCGACCACGGGCTTTCTCTGCCAACCTCATTTCGCGCACGATGCGCATCTGCTCCATAAAAAGGCCGGAACGCGCTCCGGCAAGACCTGCCCTTGCGCCGGCTACGGACAAGTCCTGGCATGGGCTGCCCCCGCAGATAATATCCACAGGCGGAAGCTCCGCACCATGCAGCTTTGTGATGTCGCCCACATGAACCATGTCGGGGAAACGCAGCTTTGTCACCTCGATGGGGAAGGCTTCGATCTCCGACGCCCACACCGGCGTGATGCCGCTGCGGATCGCGGCCAAAGGGAATCCACCGATGCCATCGAACAAGCTGCCCATCGTCAGTCTGCTCATTTCGCCACCGCCTGTACGACCGTGCGCGTGGTGTTGACGGCGGCCTGCGCGGTATAGACAGCACTCATGAGGTTTGCCTTGGTAGAGGTATCCAGTCCAAAGGCTCCGGCGATACGGGGGATCTCACCGGCGGAGAGCATGAGTCCAAGCCCTAACAGGGCATGATCCTTGAACACCATAAGTCCGGCGACAAGGATCGTCGCCTGCAAGAACGCCGACAGGCATAGGCCGATGATCTGCTTGCACCATTGGATAAAGCCATCCGTATATCCGCGAGGGACGCTGAACATATAAAGGCTTCCCACGGCGATCTGGATGAGCAGGATGCCGCCGCGCTTCAGATTGGCGAAGAAGACCTTGATGATCGCATACGCCATAAGGATGATGCAGAACAGGATCATGATCCCGCTGGTGATGCTGCCGAAGCCCAGCAGTGGCCCGGCTGTCAGGTCGGATATTGATTCCACGGCGTTGAACTCCTGCATGACCTCTCCGGCCACATCGCCGATAGAAGTCCCGTAGCCGGTGAGCGCCGCGGTGAAGGTCCCCTGCAGAGAAACGCACAGCTCATAAAGCCGGACCGGAACAACGGTGAAAAGGCTGACAGCCATAAAGCCCTTGATGGCATTGAGGGCGGTCTCACGGATGTTGCCGCGACCGCTGGAATACTCCACGCCGGTTTCAAAGCAGGCCACCACCAGCCCTGTGCCATAGAGGGCCCATGCCAAATAGGAGAAGAACAGCACGATGCTCTGCACCCAATCCATGGTGAAGAGCTCCGCGCCCATGTTTCCCATCTCCGAAAAGAAGTTGCCGAGAAAGCCTACGATCTGACTGTAGAACCAGTCCACGATCTGGCCTAACACCTTGGCGGCAACAAAATCCCAAATGAACATTGATCGGTTTCACCTCCGGGTGAGGCCGCACCAGCTGCTTTGGGATATGGCAAAGGCCGTACAGCTGGTACGGCCTTCAAATCACGCTTTTGTTACATTGTCTGCTCCCACGCCCGGTCAGCGGACTGGCTCATATCCTGAAATACCTCCAGATAGTCTGACACTGCATCGGACAGCACCTCATAATCCTGCCGGGTGGGGTGGTATACATACCAGCTCACCTTTCCATAGTCATCCCAAATGTGAGGGATAACCCCATCCCGGAAGTTGGGATTATTCACCATCTTCTTGCCGAACAAGTCAGAAAAGCGAAGCAGCAGATTGTCTACATCACCCTCCTGACGATTCAGTACCGTCAGCCGCAGAGCGCTGTATTGATTTGCGATGCCGGTAGTGACAAACTGGATTTTTGCCCGATTCATCTCGTCCAACCGGACATAGCAGGCTCTGCCCACATAAGTGGCGTCAGGGTACCGTTCTCCGACGATCTTCCGAAGCTCCTGTTCGTAAAAAGTCATTGCCTATACCTCAAATTCCGATGATCTGCCAGATGTACAGCGGTGCTGTCAGCGTGAACACGAGGCACGCGAACAGAATGGCGGGCGCCGTCCACTCGAACTGGCCGTTTTTTCTGAAGTCGAAATAGGCCGTACCAAGTTTGGCGAAGAAGAATACCGCCAAGATCAGGTCGATGGCGGGAAAGACTACATTGTTCACCACGGTCTTGATCTGACCGGATGCCGTCTGCCATGTGCTTTCCACCGCACCGGCCACATCGCCTGTGCCTGCGGCAAAGGCCGTGGTTCCCATCACGCAGACCAACAGCAGGGACAGCACCAGTGCCGCACAAAGGCGTTTGCGTTTTGTGTTGTTCATAGATTCCTCCGTTTCTATCGTTGTTTTGCGGGAGCAATATGCCACTCCTCCCAAAGATTCCCCCGGATGGTGACGCTGTCTGTCAGGTTCATGGAGAGCATTCCCGCCGGTGTCCAGCAATCCAGAAGCCATGTGTAGGGCGTATAGCTGCCGTCCGGGTACCAAATGGGCGTGAAGTGGGTGCGGCGGTTGTAGGTGCTGTAGGGATTGGCTTTGAATTGGAAGGTCGTGCTTCGCCCGGAGATTTCTGCCTCCAGCAGCCGCCAATAATTCTCATAGCCAAACTCCGGGAAATAGGTCACGGCGTTCTGCGCCGCCGTGACAGCCGTACTCTGATTTGTGGTGACTTTTGCGGTCACCTTCTCCTGAACGCCATAGCCGCTTTTCAGAGCGGATGCGGTTGCCGTGGGGCTCTTCTCATCCGGCGTGATCTTCATACTGCCGGCCAAGCTTGCAGAGTAGCCGTTGTAGTCAAACTCCCACCAGCCGTGATCCTCCCACCAGCCGTTGTCCACCCAATGGTACCAGCGGTTCCTGTGGGTCTTGCCGTCCGCATCCGTCCAGCGGTCTGTGTGCCAGCATTTCTGCCAGTTTTCCACCCACTCCCAATTCTCCTGCCACCACGGTGACCAGATGCCCCAGGAGGCGGAGGTCACTTGCTCTTTCTCTGGAATAGAGGACAGACGGAAAGCATCGTTGCGGTCATCCGCCAGCGGGTTGGGCGGGTCATTGCCGTCCAGATCCACGATGTTACAGGTGATGGTGCCCTGCGCAGATCCGCCGCCGTACACGCTGACGGAAATCGTTATGACGCAGGGTTCCGCAGGAGTACGCCAGCGCACCCATGCCAGCTGACTGTCGCCGTCCGGGTAGTAAACATTGCTGACAGTGTAAGTCCTTCCCTGGATGTTAAAGCGTACCGATACGGGATTGTCCGGGTCGGACTGTCCGCCGCGCACCTCCACGGAGGTGATGACTTCTGTGTTGGTACGGTATTCGTAGTCATAGTCGCCGGGTTGGGGCGGCGTGGTCACCTCGTTGAAGCGGACGATGCCGATACCAAGGGATGAGATGATATCGCCGTTGGAAGCCTTCTCCGTGCGGCTGCCGGACCACGCAGCGTAGCCGAGATCCGCTTCCTCCAGAAAAATCGCAAGCGGCAGATTCTTATGGGTGAGCGTCCCCAGCTTCTTTCTGAGATCGCCGTTGACGACCTGGTCATACAGCGCCGCTTCCGTGGCGGTCATGGCAAACTGCTGACCGTTATAGCAGAGATAGGCCAGCGGCTCTACTACGATTCTGTAATCTCCACTGATAAGCAAATCAAAGTCGATTCCCACATATCCGGCAATCGCTCGGATAACCTGTTCATCGGTGAAATAGCTGCGAATCGCGGCGATACTGGCCTTACTGCTGCCGGTGGAGATGATCTTGGGAAGTTTCTGCGTTGGCTGCACGCAGACATAGCCCCCCACCGCGGGAGACAAGGTTCTCCCAACATTATAGGAGAGCTTGGACACTTTTCCGAAATGAGCAATGTTTGCGTTGGGCTTCTGATTGCTCCAATCCACCACACTTCCAATAACTGCTCTGTTGTCAGCATGAACGACAGATAATCTCACGCCATCCATGCCGGGATTCCAGTAGTTGGTCTTGGTGCCGTCCCCCATACTGCCTCCACCGCCATCAAAGTTGCCATCGCCCGTGGCATAAGCGGGAACGGCGGCAGATATCGCCAGCACCAACGCCAGCAGCAGGGATAAGATCCTTTTCATACGCATTCCTCCAGTCGTGAAGATAAAAAGAGACACGGCCGTTTCTCAGCCGTGTCTCTCTTGGAAGGGCGAGGTCAGCCGCCCATAATACCGATCTTGTTGCCATTCTCATAGATGTCCTGCCCAACAATGACTGTGTTGGGACCGCTGGGCGTAATGTAGCCGAATCCGGGGACATACACCTGTCCGGCGTCATTGGTGCTGCCGCCTGCAGGCTCGGTAGGCTGGGGCTTCCCCTCAGTCTGCTCCGGCTTGTAGGTGGGCGGCGTTTCCTTGTTGCGGTCCGCTTCCGGTACATCGTCCGCCGCATGGTCCTTCTCCGTCTTGCCGGGATGCTCCGGCGCGTCCGGCTTGGTGGGCGTTCCCTGAATGGTCTGTTCTGTACCGGAGCTGTCAGCATCCCTGCCGGGATCATGCCGTTCGCCATCCGTCTTGCTATCCACCTTTACCTTTGGATCGCTGATGTTCACCACCGGGTCTTTCGTGTCGGGTGTATCGTCCGGGATGGCGGGGTCAATGGGCATGGGCACCGCTGCAAGGCGGCTGACGATCCCCACCACCAGTGCCGCGCAGAGCAGGACGCCTGCCGCAATGAGGATGATGCGTTTTGTTTTGTCTGTCATAATCGAACTCCTCCTTTGTAGGGGTCAGTGATTTTTCTTCTTATCCCGAACATACCACAGCTTTCTTCGGAAGTCTACTGCAAGAAGTGAAAAGAACTAAAACTTCGGGATATACTTGGCCTGCACCTGCAGATTTAGGCTCACGGGCGGCAGCACCTGTCCGGCAAAGCGAGTGGGGACCTCCAGATGGAGGGTGGCGGTTGCGAGATACCCCTCGCTCCGGCCTGAGGCGATGGCGTTGTTGGAGATATGAATGGACAGGTCGGAGAGCGTATACTCCAGCTCGTTTCCGGCGTATTTCATGTAGCCCTCGCCATCTGTGGTAAGGCCGAGAATATAGGACAGGTTTCCGTAGATGTCACCGGCGTCGACGGACTCAAACCACTCGCCGTCCCCCTCCGGGAACCAGCCTGCGGCATAGCCCTCCCGCACAGAGTGGTACACATCGTCATAATTCTCATTGACCGTGGCGATGACCGCCTGCTGCACCGCGTCCCGCACACCCTGCACGATGATGTTCACCCGGAAGTATTCCGCTATGACCATAAAGAGCATGAGCAGGCAGAGCGTCACAGCGATGACCATGGGATAGCCCTCGCCGGAATGGGATCGAAAAAGCAGCTTTCTCACTTCCAATACACCTCCGATCTGCCGCTGGCCTGTGCCGTCAGCTCAATGGGAAAGCTGCCAAGCCCACCAAAGCCGATGTCCACATCCATGGTCAGCGTCACCGTCACCTCCTCGTTGAGCTGGATGCGGCCGGTACGGGACCAGCGGATGTCCGGGTCGATCTCCAACCGCTCGGACAGCACCTGTGCGCGGGAGGTCGTTTCACTCCCGACTCTGCCGGTGATCTCGGCTTCCCGCACCAGCTCGGCGGCGAAGGTGTCAAGCTGCTGCTTCGCCACATACACCGGCAGCACCTTCACCGCCAATGCGATCACCAGCATGGCACAGAGGATGAGGACGCAGGTATCGATGTAGCCCTCGCCGGAGCGTTTCTTCCATTTGTTTTTCATCCAAACAGCCCTCCCATCGAGGTGAGGATCTGCATGAGGATGACCACAATGTAGATGAGCATAAAGCAGACCAGCATGATAAAGGAATACACACGGATCTTGGGCGGGATCTTTGCCGCCTGCGCCTTAAGCTGCTGAAGCTCCAGCTGCTTCATGTCGTGGGAGAGCATCTGGAAATAGATGCGGCCGTCATCGCCGCGCAGGACGCCGATGAGCCCACGCACGATGTCCGAGAGCATGGGCGACGCCAGCCTACCCTCGAAACGAACCAGTGCCGCCTCGTAAGAGGACGAGCGCATATCCGCCGTCAGCACATCCAGCTCACGGGCAAAATCAGGACCGGCGTGTCGCTTATAGTTCTCCAAGATCGTCAGCACATCGCGGCTGGCTCCCAGCTCCTGCTCCACTGTGGCAACAAAGCGGGGCAGCTCCCCCTCGATCTTCTTGCGGCGTTCGGTGACCTTTTCCTCCGCCTTGCGGCTCTCCTTGAAGTAAAGCAATATCGCCAGCAGCACCACGATGGGCGAGAGCAGAGGGAAGATCAGCAGACACGGAATGACCGCCAGCAGTGCGGCGGCAGGATTGAGGATGGTATAGGCTAAGTAGACCTCCGGCGTCATATCCATGCCGGCAGCACTCAGCATGCGCTCCATGCGATGACGCTTGTACTCATCCATACGGATGAAGTGAGAGAGCTTGATAGCCCAACCTAAAAAGATCGCGTCCAGCGACTTCATCCGCTTTTTCTCGGCTCGCCCTGCGGACAGAAGTGCCTTTTCCGTGGAGAGACGGGGCAGCTTCAGAATGTCCGCCAAGATGAAGAACAGTCCCGCGGCAACAGCCACGCCGAAAAGGAACAGTAAGATCGTCATGTCCGTCACCTCCGATATTCAATGGGCTGGGTCAGCTTGACCACTCTGGCAAAGGAGAGAAAGATAGCGGCGGCGCAGACCGCCAGCACCGCCTTGCCGGGTACGGTGGTCATCAAGGCCGCATACCAGTCCTTGTTGAGAAAGTACAGCAGCGGGATATTCAGCACCACCAGCGCCGCCATGGAGATGAATTCCTTGCGGGGAGCAAATACGAGATTCTCCAGCTCCCCATTGATGATGCGCATATCCGAGAGCTTTGCCACAATGGGATTAAGGGTGCTTTTCATGCTGTGGTCATACTGACAGGCGGAGAGTGCCTCACACCACTCCCGCCACACCTCATTGTCGATAGCAGACTTCAGCTCCGCCAATGCCGCATCCATATCTGGGTCGATGTGCTTGATGCGGGTGAGAAAGCTGCGGAATACACCGTGTACGGGTGGGTTCAGGTAGTTGATGTTCTCCTCCACGGCAGTCTGCAGATCCTCACTGCGGAGGTAAGCCGTGGTGATGATGGAGAGCGCCGTTTCCAGCTCGGCGGTAACAGCTTTCCTGTAGTGTCCGGCCGTGAGCTTGATGTACCAGAACGGCAGGAACATCATGCCGGCCGCCAGCACCGGCACCAGCAAGAGGTTATTTATGATGATGGCGATGCCCGCACCCACGGCAAAGAGCAGCAGGGATGCCGCGCACAGCATGGGAAAGCGATCCTCCTTGCCGGTGGCTTGCAGGACCGTCTGCGCTTCCGATATCTCGCGGCGGAAGAGACCGGGCTTTTTGCGATGGGTGGTCTCGTTGATCTCATCCCGGATGCTTTTGGGCCCGGCGGTCAACCGGCGGAACACACCCAGCGTGAAATCCATGGGTGAGATGCGGAAGATAAGAAATGCGCCGGTGATCATGCCGACGCATGCAGTCAGCAGCAGGGCTGTCAAGTGGCGTTCACCTCCTTCTTGGGTTTCAAAAGAGCCTGCAGCTCCTCGTTGGGCATACCGTTTTCCAGCAGGCGTTTGCGCAGACTCACGGAGATCTCGTTCACCTGCGTGTGATGTCCTTCGATGACGAATTTGCCGTCCTCCATGTGATTCTCCGTGATAACATAGCGGAATAGCGTGTTGTAGCGGCGATCCCCATTGGGCAGGATCTCACATTCCATGATCTCCATCATGCGGCGCTGCTTGTTCTCCAGCTGCTTGCAGAAGACCACGATGGGGTATGCCTCCGTCACATAGCTGAGAAGCGTTTCGTCCGACATATCCACGGCTCGCTTACACAGGGACACCATGCGGCGGTAGGTCGCCTCGCAGGAGTTGGAGTGGATGGTGGTCAGCACCGCCACACCCACGCGGGCGGCCTCCTGCGCGGCATTGGCCTCGGCGCCGCGCATCTCACCCACCACCAGGATGTCCGGGTTGAAGCGCAGGCAGATATCCACCAACGCGATCTGATCGATCCGCTGACGCTCATTTTCGCTGTCACGTGTCAAGGTATGGACCACCGAGTTGGTCACCTTACCGTTTTCCTCCCGCACCAGCTCCAGCTCACGGGAGCCGTTCTCAATGGTGAAGATGCGTTTGCTGTCGGGGATCGTGGTCAGCAGCCAGCCTGCCGCCGTGGTCTTGCCGGAAGAGGTGGCTCCCGCCACACAGATGGAGATCCCATAGCGTAAAAATACGGAAAGCCAGTCCAGCATTTCCTCTGTGGCCGTACCGCTGCGCAGCAGATCCTCACGGCTGAGATTGTGGCGGTTGACGATTCGGATGGAGGCGGCAACGCCCACATCCTCATCCACCACAGGGGATTTCATAGCGGCGATACGGGTGTTGCGGGTCAGATGACCGGTAACCAAGGGACTGGCATTATCCAGCACCATGCCGGAGGCGTGGAGCATTCGTCGGATGACGGCAAGCGCGTGTTCCGGCGAATCGAAGTGTTCCGTGAGCTTTTCGCTTCGACCGTCCGAATACTGCACCTCGATATCCCGCCACGAGTTGATGTTGATCTCCTCAATGCCGTCGGCGTAGATATAGCGGGTCAGGAAGCCGAACTCCGCCATCTCGGAATAGATAGCGTCCACCAGCTCCGTCTGCGTCATGCCTGCTACGGCGATACGCTGGTCCTGCAGGTACTTGGTGATGTAACGCATGAGCTGTTCCTTGGAGTCCTCGCCGCCTTCGGTGATGAGTGCGGCGTAGGCGCCGGAGATGTATTCCTGCACTTCCTGCAGCACGGAATTGAAGTCCCTGCCCTCTGCCGACGGGGTAAAGAACAGGTTGTGCGCCCGTCCGAGCGTACCAATGTCGGTGTTCAGAGTCCGCTGCGGCGTGTCGTCCACCACTACAGGGACGACCTCCGGCTCCGAGGTGACCTGATATTCCACCGCGTCCCGCCGCTGCGCGGCTGTGGCAAAGACCGAACCGTTTCGCTTTTCGCCAAGAGCCATATTAAAACACCTCCCCAGGCGCACACATTTTCTGCGGAAAATGCCTGCTCACTTCGTTCGCGGTGCGCCTCCAAAGGAGGACCAGTCCCCCTTTGGGGAACCACCTGCTCTCCGAGGGGGACGATAAGTTTTCCTTTCTCATTTTCAAAACACCTCTGCAATGATACGCTCTAACTCTTTGCGGAAGGGTCGGCTGTCCTTGAGGACGAGGTCGGCAAGCAGATTGCCCGCCAGATACTGCTCCTCCAGCTCCTGCGAATAGGGCAGCACGAAGGCCGTGTCGCCCAGCACCTTGCCGATGTGGTCCGCTGCCTGGTAGGGCTTCACATTGGATGCCACCTTATACTGCTTGTCCATGTCCCACTCGGGCCCGTCCAGCAGAGGGAGCTGACTTGCGAAGTAGTTGACGCTCTTGGGGTCGCAGTTGGCAAGGCGCAGGATACTGTCCGCCTCCATCAGTGCAACGGCGGAGAGAATGTCGTTGGCAATGTAGCTGCCGCAGTCCACGATGACATAGGGCGCGATCTGACGCAGGCCGTCCAGCAGCTCTACCACCTGCTTCTGCGTAAAGGGCGGAGTGCTGTACTCGTTCTGCCGTTCGAGCAGCCCCAATACCGCAAGGCAGCTGTTGCGCTTAAAGGTGACAAGGTTATTCTTGATGAGGTTCTCGCTGATACGGGCGGCTGCCAGGACGCCGGCAAGAGAGCCTTTGCTCTCCAGAGCGTCCGCAGGACAGATGCACGGCAGCATGGGAGCGGCCATGTCACAGAGCAGAAGGATGACATTTTTCTTCCTGGCGGAGAGCATTTTTGCGATTTTTACCGCCGTTATTGTCTTTCCGCTGCCGGGGCTGCCCCAGACCGCCAGCATACCGCCGCTGTCATTCTGCTCCTCCGGCTTCTCTGTGTCGCGCTGAAAGATGCTGGCCTTTCTGAAATTCATCCTGTCACCTCACTCTCCAGCATTTCTGCGGTAGGATCGGCGGCTTCGCCCTCCTCAATGGGATCTTCCTCCGGCTCTGCGTACAGCTCCTCAATGAGCGTGTCCTGTGCATCAATGAACTGCTTTGCACCGTCTGCCGTGCCGCGGTAGACGAGCGCTAAATGGAGCTTGGCGACCTGTTCCAGCTCCGCCAGCACCTTGGCCTGCTCCGGCAGGACAAGGAAGGTCACAGTAGAGGGCAGCTCCTTCTCGTCACCCTTTGCTTCACCGGTATTGGCGTCATAGCCGGTGCTGGCGGTAACAGAGATGATCTCCATGTACTGCAGCTCGGCAGGGATGGAGGTTTCACCATCCTCCGGGTAGTCTGCCACGATAACCGATACGATGTCGCCGCTTTGGAGCTTACCGGACAGTCCTGTGGCGAAGCTCTTGATGGTGACGGAGATGGCCTGCTTTGTGCCGTCCAGATTATAGAGATACGCATTCTCGGCGGCAGGCGCGTCCGAGAGCTTGGCGGCGAGAATATAATCGCCAACGGCAAGATCCGCCTTGGCGTATTTGCCCACTACATTGTCCTTCTCACGCAGGATACCGGAGGGGAGATTGTAGGAGCCGACCTCGGCTGTGGTGACCATGTCCCTGGTGATGAGCTCACCGGCGTGAATGTCCTTTGTGACACGGACGATCTCCGCCTTCTGGCTGATTCCCTGATTGAACAGCGGCGTGATACCGAAGCAGATCACCAGCGCCAGCAGAATGCAGATAACGCCGATGACCGTGCGGTTTTTGAAAATACTCATGGAGCAAGTCCTCCTTCGTTTTAGATGATATATGCGGTGATAAAACCAACTGCAAGAAATGGCGCGAATGGATAGCTCTCCGGTGGGCGTTCCGCTCCGCGCAGGCTCCGCACAATGGCGACCGCAAGATAGAAAAAGCAGTACAGCAGCAGTGCCAGCATCAGTCCGGCGACTCCGCGCAGAAAGCCCAGCAGAAAACCGGAGGCGGCGATGAGGAACGCATCTCCCATGCCGCCGCGTCCTCTCCGGCTTGCCAGCCAAAATGGAACGGCCAGCGCCAGGCCGAGAAGCCGGGCGGGGCTGAAGGAAATCAGCCCCGCCGCTGCGATGACGATACCGGAAAGGTCATAGATCTGCCTGCGCCGGAGATCCGTCCATGCCGCGCTCATAAGTCCGATGAGGAACAGCGTCCCCTGCAGGACGGATGCCACGGATCAGCCGCCCAGCGCGCCGGCGTAGTTGAACATATCCTTGATACGCTGGTTCAGGGTGGGCATGACCACATCGCCGAACAGAGCGTAGAGGCCAGCCAGCAGCAGAGCACCCAGCACCACGGCGATGAGGATCTTGACGGCGGTGTCGATGTAGCCCTCACCGGAGCGGCGGGTGGCGGCAAGGCGGATGGCCTTGGCGCGGATGGAATTGACGGTGTTCTTGATAAACTTCTTCATGTGATAATTTCCTCCAAGTTATATGTTTTATATTGTGGGTGACTTACATGACCTGCTCCGCGGCGGGAGCATTGTCCGGCTGCTGGGCCTGCCGGAGCGACTGCTCGTAGGCGTTCAGCACCGCATCGTTGAACTGCTGGCGAGCCTCCTTCGTGCAGGGGAAGCAGATGTCGTGATAGTCTCCGTGGCTGTCCTTGTACTGCGGCATGGCGACAAAGGGGCCTTTCTCGCTGCGGATGACCTTTACGCCGCGAATGGCAAATACGCCGTTGATGTCCACATTGGCGTTGGCGAGGGTGTACTTGCTGTCCTTCACGGGATAGACTCGGACATCGAAGGACACGGGGGTCTGACTTTCCTGCGCGGGGACGGGAGTGCTTGCTTTGGCCTGGTTCTTGGGCATTTTTCTTTCCTCCATTTCTGATGTTGATATGAAAAAAGCACCCGGCCGGGTGCTCAATTCACGGACACAGCTCCATTTCCTGCTGGGGTGCAAACTCGATCTGCTGGAAGCCGACGCGGTCGCAGTAGTAGAACTCGCTGCCGTCGGCGTCGTACAGCTCCAGCACATCCGAGATGCCGATGGGTCTGCCGTCGTAGCCGGGAACCGGGTCGCGGAAGAGCGTGTAGATCTCCTCCGGGTCATTGGTCCCGACCAGACCGTCATAGACGGTTTCGTAGTGCTTACGGTCAGGCTGTCCGAAACGCTCCAGCAGGGCTTCATACGGGATGAAGCGCATATTGATGGGGCTGTCCCGCGTGAGCTGCCACACACGGCAGCTTTTCAGGGGCGGAGCCTCCGGGTCGAAGCGGCCGCCCCTCTGCCCCAGCAGGAGGCGGTCATAGACACCGTCCTCCCAGCGGATGGGAATTGCCTGCTTTTGCAGAAAACGCTCCAGCTCCTGCGTTTGGAACATGGTGTCCACCACCGCCTCCTTTCCCGCGATGTATCCGGCAGGATTGCTGTAATAGAGAATGCGGTCATGGTTATCAATGAAGATGCGCTGCACTTACTCACCTCCGATCATCCCAGCTTCATCTCACCTGCGGCCGGTTCCTCCTGCCGGGGTGCGGTCAGCTCCATGAGCTTCTCCCGCGCCCAGTCCGGCAGGTATTTTTCGTCCAGCACGCCGATGAACTCATCTCGATTCCAACGAGTCATCTCGCCGTCGCCCAGACAGGTGCAGCGTACCGAGCGCCCAATAGCGTGGGGGCTGCATCCGAAGCCATCATGGGCGTACCACAGCTGGTTTTCCTGACTCCAGCAGGATTCCTTCAGCGTATCCGGCGACAGGACCAGCACCTTGCCGGTGAAGTCCTGCTCGGCGCGGTCACCGACACAATGCTCCGCACCGAAGAGATTTAACGCCTGCACCGCCTTGCGGTAGAAGCTGACGAAGCCATCCAGCACAGCGGGGTGGCTCCGAACAGTGATTTCGGCATTGTGACGATCATCCTGCGGAATGTAGCACCGCTCAGCCCACTGCTTATTGGCGGGGCTGAAACGCCCGTCCCACTTGAGCTCATGCAAGGTATTGGCAAGCACCCATGCGGTGCGCTTGTAGCCGTATGCCGTCAGCACCGGCGCGAGGCAGTCCTCGTTCAGATGCATTCCGTCGAAGCTCCGGCGGATGGTGTCCTCGATGGCTTCCCGGCAGGCGATGTTGGCGCGATGGCTTTCCCTCCAGAGCGAAAGCTCATTTCGTTCTCTGGCCTCCTTCGCCGAGTAGGGATAGAGATAGGTTTCATTCATTTGGATCTCTCGCCTCGTTTCTTCTTTGAATGCCTACGGTATCACTTATCGTAGATGACATCGTCGTCCATCAGCAGATCCTCCAGTACGGACAGGCAGCAGCCGGACTTGCGCAGGGCCTCCAGCAGCTCGGCGGGAATATCGGAGAGGTCGTGGTCGTAAAATGTCTCGCACACGGTGATCACACCGGAGCCCTCGTCCACATGGCAGTCCAGCTTGGCGTCAGGCGCGATGTCCGCTTCCGCTCTTGCCCAATCAGGGACGGTGACGGCGGGGCGGATCAGCTCCTCGATGTCCGCGTCGCGGAAGGTGCAGTGCCCCTCGGTGCAGCCCTCGCAGCTGCCGCAGAGGTCTGTCAGCTCCCGCATCAGCTGACCGGCGCGGTCCGTCAGGGCGAGGATCGTGCGCACCATCTCAATGGCGGTCATCTCGCTTTTTGACAAAATGACCGCGCCCTTGGCGCCGGCCATTTCCAGCTTCCCCTCATCGTCCAGCCCGCAGACGGTCAGAACGGCGGGCGGGATGGTGACGCTCTTGTTGTCGTTGTATTTTACAAATTTCATGCTGCTTCTCCTTTTATTGTTCAGATTTTTAAGGGATGCTCCGGCTCATGGATCAGCTCGTAGCGGGTGTCGCCATCGCCGCCCAGCAGACTATCCATAGAGAGCTGCCAGCAGGCTTTGCGGGGGTCATAATTGGTGATGACGATCTCCTCATATTCGCTGCCTGCCGTCTGGGACATGCTGTTGGGACGGGAGGTGCGGAAGATATAGCAATCCTGATAGATCTCGCAGATGTAGTTCTGGTAGTTGTAGGAGACGATGAAGTATCCTTCACAGGTGACCAGTACATCATGGAGCCGCTGATGATCCTCCGGGGGGAACTCCACCTCGTAGCAGCTCTCCGCCTTGTAGTAGGGCGGGTCACAGTAGATCACGGCGCCTGCCCGGTCATACTGACGGATGACCTCCTCGAAGTCCTTGTTCTCCACAATGACATTCGCCAGCCTGCGGGAGCATTCCCAGATCAGGTGAAAGAAACGGCGGATGTCGCAGGGCTTGCCGCCGAAGGACTTGGCGCCGCCGCTGAAGCTGTAGCGGATGAGCTTGAAGAAGTCCGCCGCGCGGCGGATGCTCCCGCGGGGCGCGCGCTCCAGCATAAGGGCGCGGATGGCCTCGGCGTCGGGCGGCTTGAGGTAGACCTCCGTCAGATCCATCTCCTCCTGCAGGTAGTCGTCCGTGAACTCGCCCTTGGAGAAGAATTTATAGAGGACATTGAAGTCATCCCGCGTGTTCAGCGGCAGGAAGCCAAGCTCCGCCAGCAGTGCCATGGGGCGGTTTTTAACACAGCAGAACAGGTTGGTGAGATTGCCGTTGAAGTCGTTGTAGACCTCCATGCAGCCGCGCTGGATGGGACGGCACATGGTCACCGTGCCGCTGCCGCCAAACACATCGATGAAGCGGGTGTAGCGGTCCGGCATCAGCTTGTTGATGATCCACAGCAGCTTGCCCTTGCCGCCTACCCAGGGAATAAAGCTGTTCAAGAAGTGTCACCTCCCTCCAGTGGGAGGGAGAGCTGACCGGTGTCCTCATAGTCAGGCAGGGTGCGGGACAGGCCGCGCTCCGCAAATGCGATTTTCTTGATCCGGCTGCGGAGCTGCCGGATGGTGCGCCGCAGCTCCTCCTCGGTTGCGGCATAGTAGTAGCCGCCGTCAAAGCTGCAGATGGGGATGCCGTCGCCCCGCAGGGCGTTGATCTCCCGGCGCAGCTCGGAGCCGCGCATTCGGAAGGCACACTCCAGCTCCCGGCTGGTGACGGCGTTTGCCTCGCCCTTGTGGTAGAGTTCAAGATACTCTGCAAGGGCTTTGTTGATCGGCACAGTTCCTCCTTTCCGGGCCCGTTATCCCGGAGCAGGAGGTCAAATCAGCGCAAAAAAGAAGGGGCCGCTTTTCCCCGTCCGGGAATACGGCCCCTTGGTGTATTTTCTACCTGCTGGCTTGGCAGGACAGAATCATGTCAGCTACTGCATATCCATTTCAAAGCGCTCCTGCACCTGCGTCTGCATCGGCTGATAGTCCTCCCTATGCAGCAGGCCGTAGGATGTAAGTGCGGCATTGTCATGCTGGATCACCTCATTTCCATAGGTGAAGAGATTCACATGGGGGAGCAGCCGCTCCGCCGCGGCATCGTCCAGCAGAAAGCGGAGCTGGTCTACGGCTGTTTCCTGCGGGGAGCTCAGCTCCGGCGTGAGGATATAATCGTCCAGATGCTCTGCCAGAAGGATAGCTGTCCCGATGTCCTGCACCTCGAACTGCTCCAGCAATGCTTTCAGCTTTGGGAGCTGCACCTGCCGGACAGGGATATCCTTCACTGCTTTGGCAAACTCGTTGAAGGCTTCTATCTCCATGGGCAGGTCGGCAAATATGGCTGCGTTGGGGATGATGCCATCATAGTCAAGCACAACGGTATTTTCCCATTGCAGCGTACCCAGCCGCTCCTGCGCATCCTCCAGTTCTTTCTCCGAGGCGGGAAGCTCCAGCGTCACCGTGCGCTCATCGCCAATGTCGGGATGCAGTCCAAGCGTGAGTCGGAAGAGGTATCCCGGCTTTTCCGGCAGCTCCTTTGGGCAGGGCGGCGCGGTGGTCAGCTCGCCATCCCGCAGCACATACAGGCTGTTCACAAAAACGCCGTTTTCACTGTGCCGCATCATTCTTCCAATGCCGGCGAAGTCCAGCATTTCGAACACCCCGTCGGATATGCCGTCCAGCTCGGGGACAAAGTCGTTTTCCGCGTAGAAGCGGCCAAGCTGGGCGTCATCCGCGGCCTCCACCACATGATAGCAGTCGGTTTTTGCGCTGACCGTCAGATCCCGCAGATCCTGCAGCGTGATGACGCCACCGTTGGTATCGACTTTATGCTGCACCTCCATGCGCAGGAAACCATCAAAGGCGACCTTCTGTATCTCGTCCAGCGCCGACAGAAGCGCGGCGAGATCATTAAGCTCGTTGAGGCTGATTTCTAACCCGTCCAAATGGGGCGCAAGATACGCAAAGGCATAGTAGTCTTCAATCTCCATGTACAGGATGTCATCTGTCTGAAGGCGTACCTTGTCCAGTGCGTCCCACAGCTCCCACGGGGAGGCGGGCAAGTCCAGCTTTGCGTATGCATCGCTGTTAGGATTGCCCTCCTTTGCCAGATAAACGGCAAACACCTTCTTAGCCAAACTTCATCCCTCCCATCTTCTGCTCATAGTAGCTGGGGTCAGCACCAGGGACGCTCCAGCCGTGAATACTGCCGCACTCCATGGCAAGCCGCTGCGCCTGCGTCACACCGAGGCGCTCATTGTTGTAATCTGCCAGCTCTCGGTTCTGCGCGGGATTATCCGTAGACCAATCGCTGGGGTAGTAGCCGCTCACGCCGCGCTTGATACAGATGAGCTCGCCGGTACCGGGGAGCGTTGAGAAGCACAGCTCCGGCAGACCCTCCGCCAGCTTGGGGGCGAACAATTCCTGCTCCGTTTGGATGTTCCACTCGTCAGAGTTCCAAAGATGGACATACAATTCACCGCCGTCATCCACGGAAATCTCCCGCTGCTCAAAGCCCT
>ERZ839823.978-NODE-978-length-34104-cov-4.350583_pt1 | contig 34104 bp, 28 predicted proteins | sample MGYA00519862_ERZ839823 | MGnify/ENA primary metagenome ERZ839823 (study PRJEB31850, sample SAMEA3708853) | human gut metagenome | biome: human gut; feature: human-associated habitat; material: faeces | place: China | collected 2014 ...
GGAAAGCCCTTTGGTGGGGCGATGGGGCAAAGCCCCATATTCCAAAATGCTTAGACATTTGTTTCTTGAAATGTTCGGTTTAAGCTTGACAGCTCCTTAGTCTGTTTTTTGGAGCGCCTTAGCCATTTCCCGCATACGGGGATAGGCATATTCAAAGAAGGCGGCGTGTACGCCGCACCAACGGTTCAGTCCGGTTTCGGGAACACGTTCGCGCTTGCAGCCGTTGCGGCACAGGGAATACCAGCGGCATGCGCGGCAGGCGGCGGGGACGGGCAGAGATTCCGCGAGGAAGGCCTGTTCCCGCTCACCCGTGAGCATTCGCCGGAGAGAATCGTCGGAAATGCTGCCGAGCTTCCAGGCGTCCAGCGCGTAGAAATCGCAGGGATAAACGCTTCCGTCGCTTTCGATGACGAGGCTCGGACCGCAGCGCCCGACCATCGCGCAGTTTTCCGGCGGCATGCCCATGAGCATGGCGATCCAGTTGTCAAAATTGCGGATGGAGACGGGGCGTCCCTCGGTATAAGCCAGATGATAGCGGTCAAAGGTTTCTTTCAGAAAGGCGAGATAGGCTTCGCCGCTCAGGGAGTAATCCCGCGTCTGCCCGTCCAGGCCGTCGAGGCAGGGGATGAATTGGATGTATTCATACGGAGCCAGCGCATCAAAGACCTCGGACGGACGCTTGGCCACTTCGCCGTTGACGACGCACAGCACGTTGACGCTTACGCCGGCCTCGCGCAGGCGCTCGATGGTCTTGCGGACGACGGACGCGGTAGGGCGACCCGCCGCGTCGGGGCGCATCAGGTCATGCGTCTGCGCCGTTCCATCCAGCGAAACGCCGACGAGAAAATGTTCTTTGGCAAAGAAGGCGATCATTTCGTCGGAAAGGTCATAGCCGTTGGTCTGCACCGCGTTGGTTATGCGAAGGGCGCGCGTGTTGTATTTTTGCTCAAGCTGAACGAGCCGCTCAAAAAAAGGGAGGCCGATCAGCGTGGGCTCGCCCCCCTGAAACAAAATGCACGGCGGAATCGGCGGAACGGATGACGCGACGCACCGTGACGTCGAGCAGCGCGTCGCTCATGCGGGGGGATATGGCGACCTCGCGGCGCTTCATTTCGTCGGCATAGAAGCAATAACGGCACCGCATGTTGCAGGCGCCGGATACGGGCTTAATCATCACGGTAATCGGCGGCATAAACGATTCTCCCTTGGCATGTGAAATGATACGATTCCATTATAGCATATTCCTCAAGGGCGATAAAGCGAAAATGGAATAACGCGAGCATTGAGATGATGAATCCAAACTTCAGCGGTGCGGATTCGTAGATTTTTCTGCCGGGGGCGCGCCTGTGTTTTGATGCCTAGCCTGTGACGAAGGTTTACGATGCGAAGCAATCGTATCATCTGCTGATGCGCCGAACGATAAGACGCTTCAATCGGCCTCCTCGGAGGCGGGCTGATTGGTCATAATGCGGATGATCTCGCGATCGGTTTCACGCATGCCGAGCCGACCGAGGCGGCCGATGTTGCGAATGGTTTCCTCCACACCTTTGGTAACGATGCCGTCACCGCCGCGGAACTGCTGTCCGCTGCGGAACATGCTGTAACCGACGAGACCCGCATCCACGGCGGCGGAGATTTTAGCCGCGCAGGAGGCTTTTGCACCGTCGCAGATCATGCCCGAGACAATGGCCAGCGAATTGACAAGCGTATGTGCGATTTCGCGGAATCCGCCGCCGTGGAGATAAGCGATGGCGGCGCCTGCGCTGCATCCCGCGCTGACAGCGCCGCAATAGGCGCTCAGCCGGCCGATGCCGGTTTTGAGATGGATGGTCAGCAGGTCGGAAAGAAGCACGGCGCGCACCATTTGGTCGCGGCTGACGTTCAATTCCTTGGCATATTCTACCACCGGGACGGAGGCGGTGATGCCTTGATTGCCGCTGCCGGAGACGATGATGACCGGCATTTCGCAACCGCTCATGCGTGCGTCGGAGCCTGCCGCGGCCATATAACGGGCGCGGGAATAGATGCCGACGCCGTAATGCTCCTTGAGCACGGAGCCGATATTCGCGCCCCAGCTATGCCGCATGCCTTCTTCAGCGATGGCGTAGTTGTAGTCGATCTGGCGCTCGATCAGCGCCCGAACGTCTTCCAAATTGCAGGTGGAGGCGAAGTCGAGCACCCCTTCTACGGACAGGCAGGAGCGATCCGTCAGCATGTCACGCGCGCTGTCGGATAGCACCTCGCCGCTCTGAAACAGCACTTCGCCGTTTTTCTCGATATAGACGATATGCGTGTGATAATCCGAAATGCGGAGCTTGACATGATTGTTTCCGGCGCGAAGGGTAATCAAGATATCGAAGACTTTGTCGCCTTCAGCAGGTTTGACGACGATGGGGTGATCGGCCAGATACACGCGAATTTCGGCGCGCTGCGCGGGCGTTACCTCGCTGATGACCTCTAGAATTTTGTCGGATTGGCCTGCGACGATGCCGGCCGCAGCCGCCGCTTCGATGCCCTTGAGGCTGTTGGTGTTGGGCACGACGACGCTCTTGACGTTTTTGATGATGTTGCCGCTGGCCTCCACCAGAACGGATTCCGGCAGTACGCCCAGAAGCTCGCGAGCCTTAGCCGCGCCGTATGCGATGGCGATCGGCTCGGTGCAGCCTGTTGCCGGAACGAGCTCCTCCTGCAAAATTTTCAGGTAGTTGCCGTAACGGGGATCAGATGAAAGCATAACCGTACCTCCTGAACAATGATGTTAAAGTATGGTGAGTTCTTTGGAAAGCGTATTGAGACTCTGAACGCCGTTTTCGCCCATGACCAGCAGATAATGCCCGTTCATGGCAGCCGATTTCACTCTTTTCAAATCTGAGTAGAGGATGATACCTTCATTTTATCAAATCCTTTGTTTCCCCGTCAACCGCAAAGGCGGGCGGCGCGCACAAAAAATGGGGAAATGACCGAAGGAAAGAGCGGATAGACAGATAGGTGAAAATATGTTACAATTATCGTATCAAAAAAATGGGCGACAATGCCTGTAAAGGTGAGCAAGGCCATGAGAAATAACGAATTAAGGGGCCCGACGGCCATTGATACGGATATCATTCCATCCGACAGCGAGCACGTTTTTGCCCAAGAGGCGCTCTATCAGGAAGCGATGATGCGCTATCATTGCGCGATTTTGGAGATGCGCACCAAGCTGGAGGTGCTCTCCAAGGACATGACGGTGCGGTATCGGAGAAACCCGATCGAGTTTATCGAAAGCAGGCTGAAAAAGCCGTCCTCCATCGCGCGAAAGCTCAAGAAGATGGGGCTTGAGGTGACGGTGGACAACATGACGCAGCACCTGTCGGACATCGCGGGGATTCGCGTGCTGTGCGCGTACATCGACGACATCTATGAAATCGCGCGGATGCTGGCGCGGCAGAAGGACGTTCGGATCATCACGGTCAAGGACTACATCAAAGTGCCGAAGGACAATGGATACAGGAGCTATCACCTGATCGTCGAAATCCCGGTGTATTTCAGCGACAAGGTGCGGCCGGTGCGATGCGAAATTCAGATCCGCACGATTGCAATGGACTTCTGGGCGACGCTCGACCACGATATGCAGTATAAAAAGCAGGTGGAGGACAGCGAGGCCATCATGCGGGAGCTGCGGGAATGTGCTGACGTGATCCATCAGACGGACGAAAAGATGATGCGGCTGCGCGAGAGAATCCACCGAATCGACCCGGAATAAACGACGGATAAATTTAACAAAAAGCAAAATATAATTGACAATTCGGCGCGACGCGCATATAATGGTTTTGCCACCGGAGGTTTATGCTTGAAAAGCGGAAAAGCCCCTGCTATAATGGGCGGTGACGCACAAAAGGAGGCGGCAGGCATGGACGAATTGCAGTTGGGCGATTTGGTGCAGATGCGCAAGACCCACCCCTGCGGCAGCGACAAATGGACGGTGATCCGCGTGGGCGCGGACATCAAAATCCGCTGCTCGGGCTGCGGGCGCATCGTGATGATGGATCGCGCGGATTTCACCAAGCGCATGAAAAAGGTGATTGAGCACGCGAAAGAGCCGATTCGCGGCACCAACGAGACGGATTAAAAATTCAAGGAAACGAGGCGCATTTTTTCATGGAGCAGGAAAAGAAAGACAAGAAGAAAAAGGAGAAGCCCAAAAAGAGCTTGAAGCGCGAGATTTTTGAATGGGTGATGGTTTTTGTTGTGGCGGCGGCGCTGGCGTTCGTCGTGCGCACGTTCATCTTTGAGCCGGTTCGCGTGGACGGCAGCTCGATGCTCAACACGCTGGAAGACAGCGAATTTATGATCGCGACGAAGTTTGACTATCTGATGGGCGACCCGGAGCGGTTTGACATCGTGATCTGCGATTACCCGAACACGGACGACGGCATGTATCGCGTCAAGCGCGTGATCGGTCTGCCGGGCGAAACGATCTTGTTGAGAAAAGGCGAATTGTATGTGAACGGCGAACACATCGAGCAGCAGTTCGATATGACGCCTAACGAGACGGACTTCGGGCCGTTCCCTGTGCCTGAGGGGAAATATTTCGTGATGGGCGACAACCGCAACAACAGCAAGGACAGCCGCCAAGTCGGCGCGCTGGAGCGCAAGATGATCAAGGGACATGTGCGCTGCGTGGTTTTCCCGCTGAACAAGGCGAGAATTTTGGGCGAATAAATTTTAAGCGAATAAGAAACGGAGCTGTCAAGCTAACAACACCGGCATTTCAAGAATAAAACGAGGTATTGCGCCCGAAGGTTTCCAAAGAGGTTTTCGGCTGTTGCCGCCGGTGGCGGAAACAAACAGCAGAAAACGAAAGCCCTTTGGTGGGGCGATGGGGCAAAGCCCCATATCCAAACAATGCTTAGATATTTGTTTCTTGAAATATTCGGTTTGAGCCTGACAGCTCCTTTATTGATATATGGAAAAATGCGAAAAGCCGCCCGCGTGAGCGGGCGGCTGTCGCTTTGCAGACTTTGGCGGAGCGAACAAGAATCAGTGATTGGCCATCTTGTAGATCGCCAGCATGTCGGATTCATCCAGACGCTTGGCGGAACCGAGCAGGCCGCCGACGGCAATCTTGCACTTGCGCGCCAGCTCGCAAAGCTGCGCCTCGGTGGGATGAACGCCCAGCTCGCTGAAACTGGTGGGCATGTGGATGGAGCGGAAGAAATCCTCCATGTTCTCGATGCCGCGAAGGGCGGTTTCATCATCGGACAGGCCGGCCTCCACGCCCATGACGTTGCGCGCGAAGCGAACGAAGCGCGGCAGGCAGTTCTTGTAGACATAGCGCGCCCAGCTCCCCCAAATCGCGGTGAGCCCCGCGCCGTGCGCCACATCGAACATGCCGCCCAGCTCGTGCTCAAGGCGGTGGGAGGCGAAGTCGCTCTCGCTGTGGCCGCAGCCGGTCAGGCCGTTATGGGAGAGGCTGCCCGCCCACATGACCTCGGCGCGCGCGTCGTAATTCTTGGGATCGTCGCGGAGGATGACGGCCTGCGCCATGACGGTGCGCAGAAGCCCCTCGGCGATGCTGTCCGTGATTTCCAGAGAATCGCCCTGCGTGAAATAGCGTTCCATGGTGTGCATGAGGATATCGGCGCAGCCGCAGGCGGTCTGGTAATCCGGCAGGGTCATGGTCAGCTCCGGGTTCATAATGGCGAACTTCGGGCGGCAGATTTCGTTGTTATAGCCGCGCTTGATGCCGCCTTCCTCCTTGGTGATGACGGAGGAATTGCTCATTTCGCTGCCGGAGGCGGCGATGGTCAGCACCACGCCGATGGGCGTGCAGCCCTCCGCCTTGCGCGTGTGATCGTACAGATCCCACACGTCGCCATCCATGCACAGGCCGTAGCCGATGGCCTTGGCGGAGTCGATGACGCTGCCGCCGCCGACGGCGAGGATGAAATCAACGCCTTCTTTTTTGCACAGGTCGATGCCCTGATAGACGAGGGACAGATGCGGATTGGGGACGACGCCGCCGAGCTGGACGTGCGCGACGCCCGCCGCATCGAGGGACGCTTCGATTTGATCGAGCAGGCCGCTGCGGCGCGCGCTCTGGCCGCCGAAATGAACCAGAACCTTTTTGCAGCCCTGCGCGCGGACGAGGTCGCCGACCTGCCGCTGGGTATCGCGGCCGAAATAGACATGGGTGGGCGTGTAAAATTCAAAATTGCTCATGGGTAGAACCTCCAATTATAAAATCGAATGTAGAATCAGGGGTGCGCCAGTTCCGCTCTGGAAAAGACGAGGGGGCGCGAAAAGGGCAGGCGGCTCTGCCGGACGACGATTTTGGAATCCGCCGCGGCGACCGCGAGCTGAAGGGGAGCCCCGCGCTTTTGGGCGACGAACAGCGAGGTCGGCCCATCGGCGGGCAGAAGACCGGCGGCCTCGGCGCGAACGAGCAGATCGAGCACCTGCTGGCGAGTGAGTTTCATAGATAACCTCCTAAACACCACACCCAGAAAACATTTCGACGGTTTCACGCTTTTTTCCTGCCGAACGGGATTGATTTTTTTGGACGATTCAAGTATGATGGGGGACGTTGGGAATATTTGGGGCAGCGCCCCAAGAAAGGACGTTCTTTTATGGATATCAAGCAGGAAGCGTTGAAAAAGCACTACGAGTGGCAGGGGAAAATCGAAATCACGCCGCGCGCCCATGTCACCAACAGCGAGGAGCTCTCCCTCGCGTATACGCCGGGCGTGGCCGAACCGTGCCTCGCGATTCGCGACGATTATGAAAAGAGCTATCTGCTCACGCGGCGGGCGAACATGGTCGCCGTCATCACGGACGGCTCGGCGATCCTCGGTCTGGGCGATATCGGCCCGGAGGCAGGCATGCCGGTCATGGAGGGCAAGTGCGTGCTCTTCAAGGAATTCGCTGGCGTGGACGCCTTCCCCCTGTGCGTGCGCACGAAGGACGTGGACGAACTGGTGCGGACGATCTACCTGATTTCCGGCAGCTTCGGCGGCATCAATCTGGAAGACATCGCCGCGCCGCGCTGCTTTGAGGTCGAGCGCAGGCTGAAGGAAATCTGCGATATTCCCGTCTTCCATGACGATCAGCACGGAACGGCCGTCGTCGTCGCGGCGGCGCTGCTCAACGCGCTGAAGGTCGTCGGCAAGACGATGGAGACGGCGAAGGTGGTCATCAACGGCGCGGGCAGCGCGGGCGTGGCCATCGGCAAGCACCTGATGAACCTCGGCGTGAAGGACCTGATTATGGTGGATCGGTTCGGTATTCTCTGCGAGGGCATGGAGGGGCTGAACCCGGCGCACGAGGAGATGAGCCGCCGGACGAACCCGCGCCGCATCACCGGCACGCTGGCCGACGCGATGCGCGGGGCGGATGTGTTCATCGGCGTGAGCGCGCCGGGCGTGGTGACGCGCGAGATGGTCGCGAGCATGAACGCGGGCGCGTGCGTGTTCCCGATGGCGAACCCCGTTCCGGAAATCCACCCGGACGAGGCGCTGGCGGCGGGCGCGGCGGTTGTCGGCAGCGGCCGCAGCGACTACAAAAACCAGATCAACAACGTGCTGGCGTTCCCCGGCATTTTCCGCGGCGCGCTCGATTGCCGCGCCAAGGACATCAACGAGGCGATGAAGGTTGCGGCGAGCTACGCGATTGCGGGGCTTGTGGCCGAGGACGAGCTGAGCGCGGATTACATCATCCCCAAGGCGTTTGACAAGCGCGTCGGCCCGGCGGTCGCCGAGGCGGTGGCGAAGGCGGCGCGGGAAACCGGCGCGGCGCGAATCTGAACGCGGACAGCGAAAAAGAGAAAACAAGCATAATTTGACCAACTTTGTTTTTTCGGCTGAAATCCTTGTATTTTCCGAAAAAACGGTGTACAATATGCTTTTGGAATCGGGCGGGCGTGCCAAGAACCGCAGGCTCTTGGCAGGGCTTGGGACAGCGTCCCAGGCGTTCCCCCGCAGCCCTAAATGTAAACCCATAAGGAGATGCTTACCATGACGAAAATTGATATTTTTTCCGGCTTTCTTGGCGCGGGCAAGACGACGCTGATCAAGAAACTGCTTAAAGAGGCGCTTTCCGGCGAGAAGGTCGTTCTGATTGAAAACGAATTCGGCGAGATCGGCATTGACGGCGGCTTTATGAAGGAGGCCGGCATCGAGGTGACGGAGATGAACTCCGGCTGCATCTGCTGCTCGCTGGTGGGCGACTTCGGCAAGGCGCTGCGCAAGGTGATCGACCAGTATCACCCGGATCGCATCCTGATCGAGCCGAGCGGCGTGGGCAAGCTCTCCGACGTGATCCGCGCGGTCGAGGGCGTGGAGAAGGACATCCCGGAGGCCGAGATGGGCAGCTTTGTGACCGTCGCGGACGCGGGCAAGTGCCGCATGTACGTCAAGAACTTCGGCGAGTTCTTCCTCAACCAGATTGAATACGCCGGCACGATTCTGCTCAGCCGCACGCAGGGCATGAGCCAGGAGAAGCTGGAGGCCGTCGTCGCGCTGCTGCGCGAGCACAACGCGAAGGCGCGCATCATCACGACCCCGTGGGACGACATCAGCGGCGAGATGATTCTCGCGGCGATGCAGGATGACCACAGCCTCGCCGAGGACATGCTGGCGACGGTGATGGCCGAGCACCACGACGACGATGATGATGACGACGACGAGTGCTGCCACCATCATCACGATCACGACGAGCATGACGAGCACGAGCATCATCACGACCACGATGAGCACGACGAGTGCTGCCACCATCATCACGATCACGACGAGCACGAGCACGAGCATCATCACGACCACGATGAGCATGACGAGCACGAGCATCATCACGACCACGATGCGCATGACGAGCATGAGCATCACCATCACTACGACGAGCACGGCGTGTGCAGCTGCGGCCATCACCACCATCACCACGGCCACGACGCGGACGAGGTATTCGTCTCCTGGGGCAAGGAAACGGTGCGCAAGTTCGGCGAGGACGAGCTTTCCGCGATGCTCGCCAAGCTCGACGGCGGCGAGTACGGCATTGTGCTGCGCGCGAAGGGCATTGTGCCCTGCACCGACGGCGGCTGGATTCACTTTGACTACACGCCGGGTGAGCAGAACATCCGCAAGGGCCCGGCGGATTACACCGGCCGCCTGTGCGTGATCGGCAGCAAGCTCGTGGACGAGAAGCTGGCGAGCCTGTTCGGCGTCGCCTGATCGGAGGAACGAAATGGCCATTCCGGTTTATATGTTTGCCGGTTTCCTTGAAAGCGGCAAAACGTCCTTCATCGCCAGCGTTTTGCAGGATCCCGGATTCACGCGCGACGAGAGCACGCTGATTATCCAGTGCGAAGAGGGCGAGACGGAATACGAACCCGATATGCTCAAGAAGACGCACAGCGTCGTGGAGTGCATCGAGGACGAGGACGAATACAACGGCGACACGCTGCGCGCGTTTGTGCGCAAGCACCACCCAGACCGCGTGATCGTCGAGATGAACGGCATGTGGGATCTCGACGCGGCGATTGAGCGCACGCCGAAGGTGCTGGAAATCTACCAGATCATCACGACGGTGAACGCCGAGACGTTTGACCTGTACGCCAAGAACATGGGGCAGCGGATGCTCCAGCATATCACGGACGCGGACATGGTGGTTTTCAACCGCGCGACGGAGGAAACCCGCCAGCTCATCCGCGACCGCAACGTGCGCAGCATGAATCCGCAGGCGTCCCTCTACTTCGAAAACGACGACGGCACGAGCGAGGATTACGGCGCGGGAATGCCGCCGCCCTACGACATGGACGCGCCGATCGTCGAGATTGAGGATCACCAGTTCGGCATCTTCTATCTGGACGCTTCCGAAAACCCGGAGGAATACGACGGAAAGACCGTGCGGTTTAAGGGCTATATCTACCGCGGCCGCAACATCGGCAAGGACGAGTTTGTTCCCGGCCGGATGGGCATGGTCTGCTGCGCGGAGGACGTGCGCTTCGTCGGCTTTATCGCCAAGGCGAACGGGCTGCCGATGCCCGAGCCGAAGACGTGGCAGATGATTACCGCCGAGGTGAAGGCCGAGGAGCGGACGCAGTACAAGGGCGTCGGCCCGGTGCTCTACGTCACCAAGCTCGAGCCGTGCGAACCGCCGGAGGAAGAGGTCGTCACGTTTAATCAATAACAATTTCCTCTTTCCTTTTGAAGGGTTTTATGCTATAATCAATCCGTCTTCGGGGCGGGGTGAGATTCCCGACCGGCGGTATAGTCCGCGACGAGCCAAAGCGGCTTTCGATTCGGCGAAATTCCGAAACCGACAGTATAGTCTGGATGGAAGAAGACGGCAAGGATTTTTGCTATGCTTTCACGGCGCCCAAGGACATGTTCTTTGGGTGCCGTTTTTTGTCTCCTTCCGTCACGCCTTCGGCGTGCCAACCTTCGGCATCTCATCTGTTTGTTTCCGCCACAGGCGGCAACAGATTCGATGTCCCTCGAAGAGGGAGGCATATTTAGCGGAAGTCTCATGCTCTGCACAGAAAAGAGCTCCCTCTTCGAGGGAGCTGTCAGCGAAGCTGACTGAGGGAGTAATAAGACGCAAAACAGAATGTACCCGTATGGAGGATAAATCGGTGACAAATGTTGAGGAAAACCGCATCATCGCCAGCAGCCTCTGCTACCGTTACCCGGAAGCGGAGAAGAACGCGGTCGATGAGGTGAGCATGCGCGTGAAGAAGGGCGAGTTTCTGGCGATTCTCGGCCACAACGGCAGCGGTAAATCGACGCTGGCCAAACTCTTCAACGCGCTGTATGTGCCGGGAAGCGGCACGGTTTGGGTCTGCGGGATGGACACGAAGGACGACGACCTCGTTTTCGATATCCGTCAGCACGCGGGCATGGTCTTTCAGAACCCGGATAACCAGATCGTCGCGACGGTTGTGGAGGAGGATGTGGCTTTCGGCCTTGAAAACAACGGCGTGCCACCCAAGGAAATCCGCGTACGCATCGACGACGCGCTTCGGGCTGTCGGCATGAGCCAATACGCCAAAAAAGCGCCGCACATGCTCTCCGGTGGACAGAAGCAGCGCGTCGCCATCGCGGGCGTGCTGGCGATGAAGCCGGACGTGATTATTCTGGATGAATCGACGGCGATGCTCGACCCGAGCGGGCGGCGCGAGGTGATGAACACCGTGCACCGGCTGAACCGGGAGGAAGGCATCAGCGTGGTGATTATCACGCACTACATGAGCGAGGCGGCGACAGCCGATTACATGATCGTGATGGACGACGGGCGGATTGCCATGAACGGCACGCCGCGCGAGGTTTTCACGAAGGTGGACAAGGTGCGCGCGCTGGGGCTTGACGTGCCGCCGATGACCGATCTGGCGCACAGCCTGCGGGCGGACGGCGTGGACGTGCGCGCGGATGTGCTGACCGTGGACGAGATGGTGGAGGAAGTATGTCGATTGTCATCGAACATCTGAACTATGTATACATGCAGGGCGGCCCGTATGAGACGAGGGCGCTCGACGACGTGAGCCTGACGATTCACGACGGCGAGTTCATCGGCCTGATCGGCCACACCGGCAGCGGAAAATCCACCCTGGTGCAGCACCTCAACGGGCTGATTCTGCCGACGAGCGGTAAAATCACCGTGGACGGCATGGATCTGGCGGAGAAGGGCACCGACAGGCGCGCCATCCGCCGCCGCGTCGGGCTGGTTTTCCAATACCCGGAGAACCAACTGTTTGAGGAGACGGTCGCCAAGGATATCGCCTTCGGCCCGAAGAATCTGGGGCTGGGCGAGGAAGAGATCGACCGCCGGGTGCGCACGGCGATGCGCCGCGTCGCGCTGGATTACGACAAGCTCGCCCAGCGCTCGGTCTTCGAGCTATCCGGCGGGCAGATGCGCCGGGTGGCGATTGCGGGTGTTTTGGCGATGGAGCCGCAGACGCTGGTGCTCGACGAGCCCTGCGCCGGCCTTGACCCGCGGGGGCGCGAGGAGATTTTGGGGCTGATCAGCGATCTGCACCGCGAATCCGGCGCGACGATCGTGATGGTCAGCCACTCGATGGACGATGTGGCGGCGCTGGCCGAGCGCGTCATCGTCATGAACCACGGCAAGGTCGCGATGGACGGCACGCCGCGCGAGATTTTCTCCCGCGGGGAGGAGCTGCGCGCCATCGGGCTGGACGTGCCGCAGGCCGTCGAGCTGGCGCAGAAGCTGCGCGAAAAGGGCTTTGACGTGCCGGAGGGCATTTACAAGATTGAAGAAGTCCGCGCGGCGGTTGAGGCGATCGTGGGGAAGGGAGGCCGCCATGCTTAACGACATCACGCTGGGGCAGTATTTCCCCGGCAACTCGGCGATTCATCGGATGGACCCGCGGATGAAGCTGATTCTGACGATTCTCTACATCGTGGGCGTGTTCATCGTGGCGAATCTGCCGGGATACGCGATTGCGCTGGCGTTTCTCTACATCGTCGTGCGCATTTCGGGCATCAAATTTTCGTATCTGGCGAAGGGCGTCAAGCCGCTTCGATTCATCATCATCTTCACGTTCATCCTGAACCTGTTCTTTGTGCAGGGTGAAACGCCGATTTTCACGCTGGGCTTTTTCACGCTGACGAAGGAAGCACTGAACAACGCGATTTATTTCGCGCTGCGCCTCGTCTTTTTGGTGATGGGCACGTCGGTGCTGACGCTGACGACCAGCCCGGTGCAGCTCACGGACGGTCTGGAGCGCATCATGCACCCGCTGGAGAAGATTCACTTCCCGGCGCACGAGCTGGCGATGATGATGACCATTGCGCTGCGGTTCATTCCGACGCTGCTGGAGGAGACGGACAAGATTCAAAAGGCGCAGATGGCGCGCGGCGCGGATTTTGAAAGCGGCAACCTGATCGAGCGCGCGAAGGCGATGATTCCGCTGCTCGTGCCGCTGTTCGTCAGCTCCTTCCGCCGGGCGAACGAGCTGGCCATGGCGATGGAGGCGCGCTGCTACCGCGGCGGCGACCACCGCACCCGCCTGCGCGAGCTGAAATACACCAAGCTCGACCTTTACGGCGCGCTGGCGATGGCGGCGTTCCTCATCATCATCGTGGCGGAGGGCAGGCTGCTTGGATGAGCTGAGGCTGACCAGCCGCCACATCCCCAGCCCGGCGGATCATCCCCCGGAAGGGCAGAAACGCTTCCGGCTGACGATTGAATACGACGGCACGGCGTACAGCGGCTGGCAGCGGCAGATCAACGGCCCGAGCGTGCAGCAGACGCTGGAGGAAGCGCTCGCGCGGCTGACGGGCGAAACGATCGGCGTGGTCGGTTCGAGCCGGACGGACGCGGGCGTTCACGCCTGTGGCCTGTGCGCGCACTTTGACAGCGCGACGCGCATCCCGCCGGAAAAAATCTGTTTCGCGCTCAACACCATGCTGCCGCCGGATATCCGCATCCGCGAAAGCATGCTCGCGCCGGAGGGATTTCACGCGCGGTTTTCCGCCTGCGGGAAGGTGTACCGATACACATTCTGCAACGCGCGCCACGCCTGCGCCATCGGCAGGCAGTACAAGGCGCACGCGCCCATGCCGATGGACGCGGAACGGATGCACGAGGAAGCACAGAGCCTCTGCGGCCGACACGATTTCGCCGCGTTTGCCGCCAGCGGAAGCGTCGCCAAGAGCACCGTGCGCACGATCTACCGCGCGCAGGTGGAACGGCAGGGCGAGGACGTGGTTCTGACCGTGCTGGGCGACGGGTTCCTCTACAACATGGTGCGCATCATCGCGGGCACGCTGATGGAGGTCGGCACGGGAAAGCGCGAGTCGGGCTGCATCGAGCGCGCGATTGCGACCGGCGACCGCCTGCTGCTCGGACAGACCGCGCCCGCCTGCGGGCTGACGCTGATGCGCGTGCTCTACGACGGCGACGAGGAAAAAGCGCTGGGGTATTTTGCGTAAAAAGATCGACGAACCTCCCTGACCGCAGGGAGGTTTTTGAAATCAAGGACATCACTCCTTCCGTCGCCTGCGGCGACACCTCCCTCGAAGAGGGAGGTGGGAAGCAAAACACCCGACCTGAATCTTCGCAAGGCGGTGTGGGAGGTGCAGGAACATCAGGTTCCTGCCGGAGTTTGAGGCAGAGCCTCAAAACGTTTATGCCAAAACTTGACGATTGCCCCGCGCTGCGTTATTATAATAAAGTTATTGCCTTGCAGACGACGCTTTGACCGCCGCGAAGATAGGCGAACGGTTGCAAGGGAAAAAAGCCGCATCCCCGCATAGGATAGCCCGGAATAGCGAGACTGTCTGGGGGGATGCGCGTGAATCAGGCGATGGAGCGCAGGGTGCTGCGCGAGGCGGAATATATCGCTGCGACGGGCGCTACGGTGAGAAAGACGGCCAGCGTGCTGGGCGTATCCAAATCGACGGTGCACAAGGATATGGAGTCGCGGCTTGCGCGCCTGTCCGCGCCGCTGCACCGGGAAGTGGCGGCCGTGATGGCCAAAAACAAGGCGGAACGCCATCTGCGCGGCGGCGAGGCGACGAAGAGACGATACGCGAAGACCGAAGCATAAAAGCATGGAAGCATAAAGGAGAACAACGAATGTTTGGCGTGGATGAACTGGGCATGGATTTGGGCACATCTACCCTGCACATCGTCGTGCGGGGCAAGGGCATTGTGCTCAGCGAACCGGCTTATGTGGCCTATGACAGGCAGACCCGAAACGTGGTCGCCGTCGGTGAGGAAGCGCGCCGCATGTACGGCCGCACTCCGGCGGGGCTGATTGTGGAAAGGCCGCTGCGCGACGGGCGAATCCGCAGTTTCGATCTGGTGAGCAAAATGCTGCGCTACTTTATGCGCAAGGTGATCGGCAAGCGCGCGACGTTCCGCCCCAAGCTGCTGCTGGCGCTGCCCGGCGGCATGGCGCCCAGCGAACGGCAGACGCTGGTGGATGTGCTGGTGGACGCGGGCGTTCGCAGCGTCGTGCCGGTGGATGAGAGCGTGGCCTCCGCGATCGGCGCGGGCATGCGCATCGACCAGCCGTATGGCCGGATGAACATCGACATCGGCGGCGGGCGAACGAACGTATCCGTGTTTTCCTTCGGCCATCAGATTGTCTGGGATATTCTGAACGTCGGCGGCGACCGGTTCGACGACGCGATCATCGACTATCTGCGCAAGAAGCACAACCTGCTCATCGGCGCGCGGACGGCGGAGGAGCTGAAAATCGACATCGGCTCGGCGCGGATGCGCGGCGTGAAGCTGGAGATGGACGCCTGCGGGCGCAGTCTGGTTTCCGGCCTGCCGCGCGCGGTGACGGTCTCCTCCGAAGAGATGATCGAGGCGCTGGATGAGCCGCTGCGCGATCTGATGAGCGCGCTGCACCGGATGATCGAGCGCACACCGCCCGAACTGGCCAGCGATATCTTTGACGAGGGCATCACCCTCAGCGGCGGCGGCGCGCAGCTCTTCGGGCTGGACGGGGTTATCAGCGACCAGCTCAAGATTCGCACGACGCTGGCCGACGAGCCGGATCTCTGCGTGGCACACGGGCTGAGCGAGCTGATCGACGACGAAGAACGCTACGAGAATATTGATCTGGTCTCCGGCAGTCGGAGCGATTTGCTGGGGGACGACTGAGCAAAATTGAAATCATTTCCGGCGGCGCGGGGGCGGAAAGAACCCTGCACCGCTTTTTTGGATAAATGAAAAGAAAGAACTTGAATTGTAAAGACATTTGCGTTACAATGATGATGCAAGGAGGCGAAAAACAGATGGAAAAAGCGACGACTTTGAATGTTCGGGTGAACCCAATGGTGAAAGCGCGGGCGGAAGAAGTGCTTTCCAAACTGGGCGTGCCGATGTCAACGGCGATCAATATGTATTTGAATCAGATATCGCTTACGGGCGGGATTCCGTTCGCTGTTACGCTGCCGCAAGCGCCGAACGCGATGAACATGGATAAGATGACGGAGGCGCAGCTTCACGAGAAACTGGCGCGCGGCCTTGCAGATGCAGAGAAGGGTAATCTTCACGATGCGGCAGAGGTGTTTGCGCGATATAGAGAGAAGCGTGAATGATGAAACAGTACGCTGTAAAGGTGACCGACGAAGCGCTTGAAGACATGCGGGCGCTTCGAGATTATATCGAAAATGAGTTGCTTTCACCCGGTAATGCGGAAAGGCAGTATCGGCGTATTGCAGAAAAGATACTGACATTGAGCGCATTTCCGGAAAAATATGCGCTTGTAGATTTTGAACCCGAACGCTCGAAGGGATTGCATCGGGCGGTTGTCGATCATTATTCCGTTTTCTATGTGATCGAGGAAGATCGGGTTGTCGTTACAAATGTGCTTTACAGCGCATCCGGTATTGAAAACAGAATCCGAAATTGAAATCATTTCCGGCGGCGCGGGGGCGGAAAGAACCCTGCACCGCTTTTCTTTATGCCATAAATGTGATACAATCAATTTATCTTCTTTGATTTCGCGAAGCGAAGTGAGGGTGCAGGGGAATCATTCCCCTGCTGGGGTTTGGGGCAAAGCCCCAAAAAGATGTAAGAGAGGTAACGATATGCGCTACGATGTGCTGCTGTGCGATGCGGATAATACGCTTTTTGATTTCAACAAGGCGGAGGAAAACGCCTTTGCCATAGCCTGCGAAGAGATGGGCTTTTCGTCTACGCCGGAGCTGCTGGCGACCTATTCCGCCATCAACGAGGCGCTTTGGAAGCTGCTTGAACAGGGCAAAATCGAGCAGAGCGTTCTGCGCGTGCGGCGATTTGAACAGTTTCTGGCGGCGATTCACAGGGACGGCGACGCGCAGCGGATGTGCGACGCTTTCGTTGAGGCGCTGGGTCGGCAGAGCGTGCCGCTCGACGGCGCGGTGGAGGCGGTCAGGCGCTGGAGCGCGAAAATCCCGGTTGTGATTGTGACCAACGGAATCGCGCAGGTGCAGCGCGGGCGCATGGCCAAAAGCGAGCTGAGGCCGTATATCAGCGGGCTGGTCATCAGCGAGGAGGTCGGCGCGGCCAAGCCGAACCCACTGATGCTGGAAAAGGGCATGGAACTGGCGCGGGCGACGGATAAGCGGCGCGCGCTGATGCTCGGCGATTCGCTGACCAGCGACATCGCGGCGGCGAAGAACGCGGGGATTGACGCCTGCTGGTTCAATCCGAAGGGCGCGGCAAACGACAAGGGCTTGCCGATTGCATACGAAATCGCATCGCTGGACGAGGTGGACGCGATTCTTGACGGAACGGAGGGGGAAGCGTGAAGCGAAACATCAAAAAAATGGCGCTGGCGGCGATGCTGGCGGGCATGCTGGGCGGCCTGACGGGCTGCTTCATCCAGCCCGACCCGACGCTCGACCCGCTGCAAATCAGCGACGGGACGGTTCCGTTCGGCACGGTGCAGGCGCTGCCGACGAATACGCCGACCCCTGTGCCGCAGAACACGCCGACCCCCACGCCGGATACGTGGCAATCCAGCGACCAGAGCACGTGGGAGGATTGGTCCGGCGGCAGCCTGCCGACGACGACGCCCAAAACGGCGGCGACCGTCGCGCCGGGCGCGCAGAGCTGGCAGACCTCCACGCAGGATTACAACGCGGGCTATCCCGTGCTCCGCGTCGGCTCGACGGGCAGCGACGTGAGCGATTTGCAGGCGCGGCTGACCGAGCTGGGCTATTATACCGGCACGATTGACGGCAAATACTCCACCGGCACGCAGAGCGCTGTGACGGAATTCCAGAGCCGAAACGGCCTGACGGCGGACGGCATCGCCGGCCGCGCTACGCAGGACAAGCTCTATTCCGCGTCGGCGCAGCCCAAGACGGTCAGCGCGAGCGCGTCGGACAGCGGCTACACGCTGCTCAAGGAGGGCGCGTCCGGCCTTGATGTGCGCAAGCTGCAAGGGCGGCTGGCCGAGCTGGGCTATTACGCGGGCGGCGTGGACGGTATTTACGGCTCGACGACGACCAGCGCGGTCAAGGCCTTCCAGCGGGCGAACGGCCTGAGCGGCGACGGGCAGGCGGGCAGCCAGACGCAGACGAAGCTGTATTCCGCCAGCGCGAAATACGCGGCCAGCCCGGTGGCGACGGCGAACCCGGATCAAACGCGCACGCTGACGGTCGGCATGACGGGCAACGACGTTTACGCCTTGCAGGAGCGGCTGATCGAGCTGAACTATCTGAGCGGCGTGGCGGACGGCGTATTCGGCGCGGAGACGCAGAGCGCGCTGACGGCGTTCCAGAGCCGAAACGGCCTGACGGCGGACGGCACGGCGGGCGCAAGCACGCTCAAGAAGCTGAACGGAAGCTGCAAACCGGCCGCCGCGACGGCTGAGCCGAGCGGCAACGGCACCATGCGCGAGGGCGACACGGGCGAGGACGTATACACCTTGCAGGCGCGGCTGTTTGAATTGGGCTATTACAACGGGCGCATCGACGGGCGCTATTCCAGCGAGACGACGGCGGCGGTCAAGGCCTTCCAGAAGGCGAACGGGCTGGGCGCGGACGGCATAGCGGGCAAGGGCACGATGAACAAGCTGAACAGCGGCAATGCGGTTGCGGCGGAGACGACCGACGACGACATCGCCGACGGGCCGGAGGCGACCTATCAGCCGGAGACGGCGTACACCGTGCTGCGGCGCGGCGACAAGAGCGATCAGGTGGAAGTGATGCAGCGCTATCTGGCGACGCTGGGCTATCTGAGCACCACGCCGGACGGGCAGTTCGGTTCGGGAACGGAGCGCGCGGTCAAGCTCTTCCAGGAGGCGAACGGGCTGAAGGCGGACGGCGTGGCGGGCAGCGGCACGCTCTCCATCCTGTACAGCGGAAACGCGGTGAGTTACAACGCATATTTCGGCGCGTCGGGCGGCTCGACGACCGTTTCACCGACAGCCGTGCCGGATATGACGACGGTGATCCAGTGGGAGAGCGAAGGCGACAACGTGCGCCAATATCAGCAGCGGCTGGTCGAGCTGGGCTATCTGAACAGCAAATATGTGACCGGCAAATTCAACCAGAAGACCGTGGAGGCGACGAAGGCCTTCCAGACGATGAACGACTTGAAGGTGGACGGCGCGGCGGGGCCGCAGTCCCTCAAGCTGATTTATTCGGGCGACGCGCTGGACGCAAACGGCGTGCGCGTCGGCGACAAGCTGTCGAGCGCATCGGATACCGTGACGGTATCCGACGTGCTGACGGCGGGCATGAGCGGCGAACAGGTGCGGCAGGTGCAGAGCCGATTGGCGGCACTGGGGTACCTGTCCGCCTCTTTTATAAGCGGCGCTTATGACGAGGCGACGGCGCAGGCCGTTCGGCAGTTTCAGCAGGCGAACGGCCTGACGGCGGACGGCGCGGCGGGCAGCGCCACGCAGTCGCGGCTGTACGCCAGCAACGCGGTGACGGCGCAGGTGGCCAGAGCCTCGGCGGACAACAGCGAGCGGCAGAGCGCCGAATACCGCGTGAACGGCGCGTATCAGGCGAGTTTGGCGGGCGGCGGCATTGCCGTGGGCGACAGAAACGCGCTCTACTGCGCGGATGCGTCGCAGGGCGGGATTTTGGTGAAGAAGCCGTATAACGGCGCGGCGGCCAGCGTGATGGCCTACGACGTGCCGCGATTTCTGCACCTGACCAACGGCAAGCTCTATTACGTCGCCAGCGAGGGCGGCGAGGACTGCGTGATCCGCCTGAACACGCAGAGCGGAAGCCGCGAGGTTTTGGCGCGCGCGGGCGTGGCGCTCAAGTTCGCGCTGTGCGACGGCGTGATGTATACGCTGGATGCAAACGCGGCGCTGAAAGAAAGAACGCTCTCCGGCGAGGAGAGCGAACTGATGACGGGCGTCAGCGATTTTACGCTGGACGCGACGGGCAAGGCGCTGCTCTGCGTGACGCAGGACGGCGTGGTTTCCTTCGGCATCCAAACCGGGCAGAGTGAGATGGTCTACACGGGCGCGGCGGATCAGGCAGCGATGTGCGGGCAGGCGCTGCTGGTGCGAGCGGGCGGGAGCATCGTTCGCGTGATGAACGGGCAGATGGCGACGATCCGCAGGGACGGCGCGACGTGCCTGTTCGTCTACGGGCAGAAGGTGATCGAGCTGACGGGCAGGGGCGTGATGACCTGCGACGTGAACGGCGAAAACGCGACGACCATCGCAAACGGTTCGTTTGAAGCCGCGTCGATTGCCAACGGCGTGCTGTATCTGGGCGGCGCGGACGGGTATACGCAGAGCGTGAGCTTATAACTCCTTCAGTCAGCTTCGCTGACAGCTCCCTCAAGGAGGGAGCTCTTTGACAGAAGTTATGGTAGCGTGAGGATCAAACATCCCTCTTAGAGAGACGATGAAAACACCGAAGGGTGGCACGATAAAGTTGTGGCGGAAGGGGTTATAAACGAAGCGCGTCATCCAGCGCGCGAAGGAACGCGGCACATTCGTCATCCTTCATCAACGCGGCGTAAGCGTCCTTTGCGGCGGAAACGAATTCCGCCCGCAGGCCGACAAGGCCGTAACTGCATAGCGGACAGACGGACTTTGCGCGGGTATCCAGCCGGACGCGCGGGGTTCCGTCTTTTTTGAAATGCAGGAAGAGCGGAAACAGACGGCAGGCCAACGGGCGCTGCTCGCGGGCACAGAAACCATCGCAGACAAAGAGATGAACGGGACGATCCGCCAGCGTGAAATTCGCCGGGATGACATGGCCGAACGCGCACCCCTCAAACAGCGCTTCCTCACCGGGGAAAAGGAGCATGCCCGTCTGCTCGTCGCCCTTGCAGCACGCGCCGCCGCAGAGACAGCCGCAGTCGGTTAGAAGCGGCGTGAGATCGGAAAGGCAGGCGCGTGCTGCCAAAATGGAGGGATGCAGCGTCAGCCCTCCTCGCCGTGCTTTTGAAGCTGATCGTTGAGCAGATTGATGTTGCCGCAGCTCATGGTGATGACCAGATCGCCGGGCTGCCAATGCGCGCGCAGATAGGCCTCCGCGTCGTCGAAGGTCGGGGTATAATGCGCGGGAACGCCTTCCTTCTGCATGGCCTCCACGAGCATGGTCGCGTGGATATCGCCGGGGTCTTTCTCGCGCGCGGCGAAGATATCCGTCACCAGCACGTCGTCGGCCAGATCGCAGCAGTGGATGTAATCCTGAAACAGCGTTTTGACGCGGGAATAGGTGTGCGGCTGCATGACGGCGAACAGGCGCTTGTGCGGCTGCTTCGCGGCGTTTTCCAGCGCGCTGCGCATCTCGGCGGGGTTATGGCCGTAATCGGTGTAGAGCTTCACGCCGCAGACCGTGCCCGTGTATTCAAACCGGCGGTGCGGGGCGGCGAAACGCGCGAGCGACGCGGCGACGGCCTCCGGCTGCGCGCCCGCCTCGACACACGCGGCCATCGTCGCCAGCGCGTGCATGACGTTGAACGCCCCCGGCACGCGCAGATGCGTATGCGCGGCGGGCTTGCCCGCGAGGGCGAAATCAAATTCCGCGCAGCCGGTCTCGTCATACCGGAGATTCAGCGGCCGCCACTGGTTATCCTGCCCCAGGCCATAGCTGACGGTGCGGCAGGTCTGCCGCCCGAGCAGCGCCGCCACGCGCGGGTCGTCGCCGTTGCCGATGCACACGCCGTTTTCCGGCAGAAGCGCACAGAACCGGGCGAACGCATGGGCGATGTCGTCGATGTCCTTATAGAAATCGAGGTGATCCTCCTCAATGTTGGTGATGACGGCGATGGTCGGGTGGAACTGGAGGAAGCTCGCGTTGAACTCGCAGGCCTCCACGACGAAGGTATCGTGCCCGCCGACGCGGGTGCTGCCGCCGATATAGTCAAGCTGGCCGCCGATGTGAACGGTCGGGTCAAAGCCGGTATCCAGCATCGCCTCGGCGATCATCGAGGTGGTAGTGGTTTTGCCGTGCGTGCCGCAGACGTTGACGGCGTGGCGATAGCCCTCCATGAGCTGCCCCAACAACGTGGCACGCTCCATCTGCGGAATCCCCAATTCCTCGGCGCGCATGCGCTCGGGGTTGCTCTTCGCGATGGCGGCGGAATAGATGACGATATCCGCGCCGTCCACGTTCTCCGCGCGCTGGCCGATGAAGACATGAATGCCCGATTGCTCGAGCGCGTCGGTCGTATAGGAACGGGCGGAATCGGAACCCGTTACGCGCACGCCGAGCCCCACCAGCATCCCGGCCAAACCGCTCATCGAGCTGCCGCCGATGCCGATCAGGTGCGCGCGCCTGCCCGTATAATCCTTGATATGCGTCATAAGGCGCCTCCTTAGCATAAAAGAAATCTGTTTTCGCCTTCTATTATACGCCCGGAAAAGGCCGTCAATCAACCAAAATGCGAAAAAAAGCTGAACGTTTTGATAAACTGTGATAAAATTCGGGAAAAAGTGAAATTCAGGGCTTTATTTATTTGAAAAGCTGAATTATAATAGAGAAAAATCACTTTAACATTCGTATTTGGGAGGGATAGACATGGACCGCATCCGCCGCAACGAGCGACTTGCCGCCATGACAAGGATTCTGGTGGAATCCCCGAATAAAATCTTCACGCTCGGCACATTCTGCGAGATGTTTGGCGCGGCGAAGTCCACGCTCAGCGAGGATATCGACATCCTGCGCGGGGTGTTCGCGCAGTTCCATTTGGGGCAGCTTGATACCGTGACCGGCGCGGCCGGCGGCGTTCGCTATCGCCCGGTGTTCGCGCCGGAGGACGCTTATCGCACGGTGAAGGATCTGGCGCAGATGCTGGCCGCGCCGGGGCGCGTTCTGCCGGGCGGCTTCATCTACATGGCCGACATTCTGGCCATGCCGGAGGTCGTGGAGCGGATGGGCGTGATCATCGCCTCTCAGTTTTACCGCGCGGAGCCGGATTTCGTGCTGACGATGGAAACCAAGGGCATCCCGATTGCGATGATGACGGCGCGGGCGCTGGGCGTGCCGACGGTCATCGTCCGCAGGGACAGCAAGGTGTACGAGGGCCCGGCGGTGAACATCAACTATCTCTCCGGCTCGGGCAGCCGGGTGGAGACGATGAGCCTCTCCCGCCGCGCCGTTCGGGAAGGCCAGCGCGCGCTGATTGTAGATGACTTCATGCGCGCGGGCGGCACGGCGCGCGGCATGGTGGACATGATGCGCGAATTCTCGGTGACGGTGGTGGGCGTTTGCGTGCTCATCTCCACGAAGGAACCGGTGAAGAAGCGTCTGGACGGCGTGAAGAGCCTGCTGGTCATCGACGATGCGGACGAGAGCGCGGGCAGCGCGAACATCCACCCGGCGAACTGGCTGATTCAGGCGGCGGGAAAGGCGTAAGCAAACGGGCGGCGCTTGACGATCCGCCCTAAAAAACGAACAATCAGCTTTTTTCAGCGGGAGCGCCCTTGGCGGCGTTCCCGCATAGGCTGTTTTGGGAAACGGAGGCATATATGTTCATTGTGGTCGGCCTGGGCAATCCGGGCAGGGAATACGCCAGAACAAGGCACAACGTCGGCTTCGACGTGATCGACGTGCTCAGCGAAAAGCACCATATTCAGCTCACCAAAAACGCGATGCACGGGCAGATCGGCGAAGGCTTCGTCGGCGGGGAAAAGCTGGTGCTCGTCAAGCCGCAGACGTTTATGAACCTCTCCGGCCAGTGCGTGACGGAGCTGGTTTCGTGGTATAAGCCGGAGATGGATCACCTGCTCCTGGTCTACGACGACATCGACCTGCCGCTGGGCAAGCTGCGCATGCGCGAAAAGGGCAGCGCGGGCACGCACAACGGCATGCGCTCGGTCATCGGCCTTTTGGGCAGGCAGGATTTCCCGCGGCTGCGCGTCGGCGTGGGCAAAAAGCCGGAGGGCTGGGAACTGGCCGACTGGGTGCTCAGCCATTACCAGACCGAAGCGGATCGCAAGACGCAGTTCGATGCGTTTCTGCGCGCGGCGGGCGTGGTGGACGACCTGATGAAGAACGGGCTGGAAAGTGCCATGCGGATGGCGAACGCGCCGGCGTAACGTATCTTCGCGAGGCGATGCGGGAGGCGCGGGAACCTCGGGTTCCTGCCGGAGTTTGAGGGGCAGAGCCCCATCGTAAAGGAGTTACCATGCAGACGCATTTTCTCTTTGATGTGCTCGACGGCTACAAGCCGTTTGAGCAGATGGCGCAGGAAAGCCAAAACAGCGGCGCGGTGATCGCGGCCAGCGGCATGGCGGGCGCGCAAGGCGCACGCGGCCTGCGCGTTGGCGGCGCGGACGGGCAGGCCGCTGCTCTTCCTGTGCGACAGCGAGCGCAGCGCGACGCAGACGATGGAGGATGTTTCCGCGCTGCTGGGCGGCGGCGTGTGCCTGCTCCCCGCGCGGGAGATCACGTTCTATCAGGATGTGGCGGCCAGCCGCGAGGTGGCCTATCGCCGCATCGAGGCGATGCGCAGGGTGTTGAGCGGCGAGGCGCGCGCAATCGTCGCCCCGGCGGATGCGATGCTCCACCGGATGATGCCGCGCGAGGCATTCAACCGAAACACGATCTCCCTGCGCGTGGGCGACGTGACGCCGATCGACCTGCTGATCGAGCGGCTGCTCGCGGCGGGCTACACGCGGGAATACATGGTCGAGGGCAAGGGGCAGTTCTCCGTGCGCGGCGGGATCATCGACGTATACCCGGCTGACGCGCTGAGCGCGGTGCGCATCGAGTTTTTCGACGACGAGCTGGATTCCATCCGCGCGGTCGATGTGATGAGCCAGCGCAGTCAGGGCAATATGCAGGAGGTCGTCATCCCGCCCGCGAGCGAAGCGCCCGTGCCGCAGGCGGGCACAGAGGCACTGGCACGGCTGCTGCTGGAGGCGCTGGCGCGTCAGGAAGCCGTCGCTAAAAAGGGCGAGAGCGGAAAAAGCGACGACGCATCCTTGGCGGATCTGCCGCTGGAGGAGGGCGAAATCGCCGCGCCGGAGGCCTTCACCCGCGAAAACCGCACGATGGAGCGCTTCGGCGAAAAGCTGCGCGCGGCGGTCAGTCAGATGCAAAACGGCGTGAGCAACCGGATGCTCGAAAAATTCATCAACCTGCTCTACCCGCAGACGGAGACGATTCTGGATTACATGAACCGCCCGATTGTCGTGCTCGACGAGCCGGAAGCGCTCTTTGCCCGCATGGACAGCCGAACCAGCGAGTTTGGGCAGGCGATTACGGCGGCGCTCGAACGCGGCGAGGCGCTGCCCGAGCAGCACAGCCTGATGCTCACGCAGGACGAGGCGCTTTCGGCGATGCGGCAGACGACCCTGCTCGCGCTGACGACGATTCTGCGCCCGGTGGAAAAGCTGAAGCCGACGCTGCTCTGCCCGATGGGCGGCATGGGCGCGGGCAGCTACGGCGGGCGGACGCACGACATGTGCGCCGATTTCGCGCGCTGGCAGCAGGATGGCTGGCGGATTCTGGTGCTCTCCGGCGGCGCGGCGCGCGGCGAACGCATGCGCCAATCCTTTGAGGACGAGGGCGTGAAGGCGGCGTTTGACGAGCTGGGCACGGCCGCGCCGAAAAGCGGCGAATGTCGCATCTATCCGCTGACGCTCTCCGGCGGTTTCCAGTATCCACAGATCAAGGTTGCGGTGATCGCCAGCGGCGACGTTTATGGCGCGAAGAGCGCCAAGGGCAAGCCGAAGAAGCAGCAGGGCAGCAAAATCGCCTCGTTCACCGACTTGAACGTCGGCGATTACGTGGTGCACGAGACGCACGGCATCGGCATCTATCAGGGCACGAAGCGCCTGACCAGCGAGGGCGCGAGCCGCGATTATCTGCTGGTGCAGTATCTCGGCAGCGACAAGCTGTATATCCCGGTGGATCACCTCGACCGGATTCAGAAATACATCGGCGGCGGCGAAGGCGCTGCGCCCAAGCTCTCGCGGCTGGGCGGCAAGGACTGGGACAAGCAGAAATCGAAGGTGCGCGAAAGCCTCAAGGAGCTGGCCTTCGACCTCGTGAAGCTCTACGCCGAGCGGCAGAAGAACAGGGGCTACGCCTTTGGGCCGGACACGCCGTGGCAGCAGGAATTTGAGGAAAACTTCCCCTACGACGAAACGCCCGACCAGCTTCAGGCCACGGAGGAGATCAAGCGCGACATGGAGCGCGACCTGCCGATGGACCGCCTGCTCTGCGGCGACGTGGGCTACGGCAAAACGGAGGTTGCGCTGCGCGCGGCGTTCAAGGCCGTGATGGACGGCAAGCAGGTCGCTATCCTCGCGCCGACGACCATCCTCGCCCAGCAGCACTACAACACGCTGATGCGCCGGATGGAGGGCTTCCCCGTGCACGCGGACGTGCTCAGCCGCTTCCGCTCGGCCAAGGAGCAGAAGGAGAGCCTGCGCCGCCTCAAGGATGGCGAAATCGACATCATCGTCGGCACGCACAGGCTGCTGGCCAAGGATGTGCAATTCAAAAACCTCGGCCTGCTCATCGTCGATGAGGAGCAGCGCTTCGGCGTCGGGCACAAGGAAAGCATCAAGAACATGAAAAAGACGGTGGACGTGCTCACGATGTCGGCCACGCCGATTCCGCGCACGCTGCATATGTCCATGGTCGGCATCCGCGACATGAGCCTGCTGGAAACGCCGCCGCAGGCGCGCTACCCCGTGCAGACCTACGTGATGGAATATCAGGACAGCGTGATTCGCGACGCGATTCTGCGCGAAATCGGGCGCGGCGGGCAGGTCTTTTTCCTCTATAACCGCGTCGGCTCGATTGACCAGTGCTACAAGCAGCTCTCCAAGCTCGTGCCGGAGGCGCGCATCGCGATTGCGCACGGCCAGATGCGCGAGCACGCGCTGGAAGACGTGATGCTGGATTTCAGCCAGCAGAAGTTTGACGTGCTGCTGTGCACGACGATCATCGAATCCGGTCTGGATATCCCGATGGCGAACACGCTGATTATCTACGACGCGGATCACTTCGGGCTGGGTCAGCTCTATCAGATGCGCGGGCGCGTCGGCCGCTCGAACCGGCTGGCCTACGCCTATTTCACGGTTCGGCCGGGCAAGGTGCTTTCCGAAACGGCGCAGAAGCGCCTTGACGCGATTCGCGAATTTACGGAGTTCGGCTCAGGCTTCCGCATCGCGATGCGCGATCTGGAGCTGCGCGGCGCGGGCAACCTGCTCGGCCCGCAGCAGAGCGGCCACCTCGCCAACATCGGCTACGATCTGTATTGCAAGCTGCTGGAGGAAGCGGTTTTGGAGGCGCAGGGCGAAGCGCCCAAGCCGAACCGCGACGTGGAGACGCGCATGGATGTGCACGTCAACGCCTATCTCCCGGCGGAATACGTCACGGGCGACAGGCAGCGGCTGGAGGTCTACAAGCGCATCGCCTCCATCGCGACGGCCGCGCAGCGCGACGACGTTGAGGAGGAGCTGGTCGATCGCTTCGGCGACGAGCCGCTCTGCGTGGCGAACCTCGTCGCGGTGGCCTACCTCAAGTCGATGTGCGCCAAGCTGGGCATCGACCGGGTGAATCAGGCGGACGGGTGCATCGACATGCGGTTTGCGCTCAACGCGCAGGTGGACGGCCAGAAGCTCTTCACCGCGCTGAACGGGTTTGACAAGCGGCTGACGCTCAACGCCGCGCCGCCGGTGACGCTGACGCTTCGGGATCAGACGCTGAACCGCGAGGATCTGCTGATGCTCTGCGTCAAGGTGATGGAGCGGCTGCTCGCGCGGATGGAGCTGAGCGCGGCGTAAACACGATCCGCCCAAATTTGCAAAATGGGGTTGCAATTTGTGCGCAAATCGAGTACAATATTCCAGTAGAATGTGATGACGGATGGAACTCATGCAATGCGAGGGTGTGAACCTTGTCAGGGCCGGAAGGCAGCAGCAATAAGCATTGTATCGTGTGTGCCGTGGGAATTTTCTGCCCCGAGCATTCTACGATTGCGCCATACAGCGTCGGTGAAAACCGGCGCTTTTTTTCTTTTGTTTTTGGGAAATAAAAAAGGACGCCAATCCGATGAAACGGAAATTGATCGTCCTTCCATAAAAGGGAAAGCCTTATACTAATTCGCAGTTAAAATGCTTAACAGAGCGCATCAGATTTTTTGTTCTGACGAAGCCAAGTGAAGTGAGGCGTACTGGAGGTACGTTGAACGGAACGAGGCAAAGTCAGAGCGAAAAATCTGATGCGCGGATTAAGCCATTTTAACAAGAATTAGTATTACATGCGGATGAGGCCGAAGGCGTTGGCGACCGAGCTGATGAGGATGATCGCCGCGAACAGCGGGCAGAGATAGCGGATCATCAGCGTGAACACGCGCTTGCGGCGGAAACGCTCCTCGCCGTGGCAGACCTCCTGCTCGATGGCCGCGATCCCCGCGACGCGGGAAACCAGCAGGCAGATCGAAATCGCCGCAATCGGCATCATCACGGAATTGGTCAGGAAATCGAAGAAATCCAGAAACTGCATGCCCAGAACCGTGACGTTGGCCAGCGGGCCGTAGCCCAGCGAAGAGAGGCTGCCCAGCGTAATCATCACCACGCCCATCAGCACCGTCGCTTTTTTGCGGCTCCAGCCCAGCTCATCCTGAAAGGTGGAGACGGCGCTTTCCGTCAGCGCGATGGAGCTGGTCATGGCCGCGAAGAGCACCAGCACGAAGAACAGGATGCCGACCGCCGTGCCCAGCCCCATGCTGTCAAACACCTTCGGGATGGTGATGAACATCAGCGAGGGGCCGGCTTGCAGGGTGGCCGATTCGCTGCCGGAGAAGGCGAAGATGGCGGGAATAATCATCAGACCGGCCATCACGGCAATCGCGGTATCGAAAATCTCCACCGTTTCCGTCGAGCTTTCGATGGAAACGTCTTTTTTCATATACGAGCCGAAGGTAATCAAAATGCCCATCGCGATGGAAAGCGAATAGAACATCTGCCCCATGGCGGTCACGACCGTCATCCACGAGAAGTTTTCAAAATTCGGCACGAGGAAATATTTGACGCCCGCCAGCGCGCCCGGCCGCGTGACGGAATACCCCGCGATCAGCACGGAGAGCACGACGAGCACCGGCATCATCAGCCGGGAGACGCGCTCAATGCCGTTGCGCACGCCCGCGTAGATGACAAACAGCGTCGCCAGCGCGAAGACGATGAAGCACAGCTCGGCGGACAGGCCGTTGGAGATGAACGCGCCGAAATAGCCGTCGGCCGCCAGCGCGTGGCCGTTGCCGAGCAGATATTCCACCAGATACTTGATGACCCAGCCGCCGATGACCGAGTAATACGGCACAATGAGAATCGGGATGACGGCGTTGAGCCAGCCGCCCGCCGACAGCCAGCGCGATTTGCCGAAGGACTGAAACGCGCCGACGGGGCTTTTGCCGGTCATGCGGCCGACGGCGGTTTCCGCGACGATCATGGTATAGCCGAAGGTCAGCGCCAGCAGGATGTAGATCAGCAGGAAGATGCCGCCGCCGTACTTGGCCGCCAGATAGGGGAAGCGCCAGATGTTGCCAAGACCCACGGAGGCCCCGGCTGCGGAGAGCACGAACCCGATCTTGCCGGAGAACGTGCTGCGGGAATGATGATGCTTTTGCATGCGTGTCAAACCGTCCATTCTTTTTTCATGTAGGAATCAGTGTAACACAGTGGGCGGGGAAAAGCAATGCGGCGGCGCGGGAAAGGCGAAAAAGAAGCGAAAGAAGCGCGGGATCAAAGCGAAAGCGTCAATTCGCATTGGTTGACGGGCGGCTGGCTCAGAATGTCGGCCAGATACAGGGGGAGAAAGCCGCTCTGCGCCTGCCAGCGCTTCATAAGCGCGGAATCCCGCGCGAGGGTATCCATGCGGCCGGCAAAATACGCGGCGTTGGCCGCGGCAAAGAAATCGGCCAGCTGCTCGGGCGCGTCGTCCCCGGCGATGGCGGCGAGCGCCTGACGGAGACAGCAGGCGCGGAAAAAATCCGCGGAATAGGAGGCAAAATCCAGCAGGTTGGGGTCGGAAAGCCCCTGCGCCGCTGCCCAGTCGGAAACGCGGACGGGCGCGGTGCGGTAGGTCAGCGCGTCCTCCGTCAGCGTCAGCACGCCGTATTGATTCGGCGAAACGGCCAGCGACGAGGTGGCGATATCCCACAGGCCGGAATCGGTCTGCCCCATGTGCTGGAGGTGGATATGGCCGCTGAGGTTGCACAGCACGGGCGAAACGGCGTACAGGCGGCGCAGCGCATCCGCGTTGCGGATGGTGAAGCCGGAGGAAAGCAGACCGCTGTGGTCGATCAGGTTTTGGTGGCTGACGGCGACGACGCGGCAGCCGTCCGCCTGCGCCTGCATGAGCTGACGACGCGCCCACGAAAGCGTGCCCTGCAAAACGGCGTTCGGCGCGGCGGAGGTGTTCACGTCGAGCATCAGCAGGCGCAGATCGTCGGAGAGCGCCGCCACGTAGCTCAGCGAATCCGCGTCGCGGGAGAGCGCGCCGTCAAAGCCGAAGGCATGATAAAGGACGGCAAATTCTCCGGCGGTCACGCCGTCCACCCGCGTGTAGCCGTCGCCCTCAAAGCGCGCGGCGCTGCTGCTGTTCAAATCGTGGTTGCCGGGGAGGACAAACACGGGAATGCCCGCGTCGCGGACGCGCGCAAGCCGAAGGGAAAGCGCCTCGTGGCTCGCGCGCGCGCCGTTGAAGGTCAGGTCGCCGGAGAGAATCAGCGCGTCCGGCTTCTCGGCGATCACCTGAGCGACAAACGCCTCGATCAGCGCGTCGCTGTACGCCATCACCTTGCCGTCGCCCTGCTCGATCAAATCGGTGAAGAGCGCGCCGTTATCCGTCAGCGTCGGGGCGATATAGTGTAAATCCGTCGCCGTAAAGAGCACCGCGCGGGGCTCGCACAGCGCAAGGACGGGGACGAGCAGAAGAGACAGGCACAGAAAGAGACATTTTTTCATGGGTGAGCGTCCTCCTGAAAAAAGATAATTCATTATAGCATAAATGCGGGAAAAAATGGGAGTAGGCACTTTGGGGTAACCATGGCGCTTGGATGGGCGGCGGCGCGCGGGGAGCGGGGCGAAACTTAAAAGAATGAGGCGGGGTTGGGCTGGCGATGGGGTGATTCGGAAGAACTAAAAAATTTTGGAAAGAACGGCCGAATGGGTGTGAATTTTCGCGTTTTTTTACGTCTAGGTAAGTGAAACAGGGAACCCGATGGGCGATGGACAAGGCAAGAAGGAGGGACGAGAATGAAAAGATTTGCGGGGATGATGGGGGCGCTGACATAAAATGGCGTTCAACAAATGGAAAACAGGAGACCGTCTCAAGCTGGAATGGAGATATGTCATTTGTCATTTGGCATTCCTTATTGTGCTATGGGTAACCGCATCTTTTACGGGGCATTGGGCGACAGAAGAAAACCCATATCGCTCATACGCATTGCAGGCGTGCGCATGGCTGAATGGGCGGCTGGATTTGGGAAAGGATTATCCGTGGCTGGAGTTGGCGATTTATGAGGGAAAGTATTATGTGAGTTTCCCGCCGTTTCCATCGCTGGTTTTGCTTCCGTTTGCCGCGGTATTGGGGACGAATACGCCCGATCACTGGATATCACTTGGCTTTTCGATGATCGGAATCATATACGCGATTCGTCTTTACCGTGCAATAACGGGAACGTATGAAATGGCGGAGCAATATGTCTTATTTCTGTTTTTAGGCAATGGCTATCTGTTTATTGCGCTGCAAGGCGGGTGGGTCTGGTACATGGCTCAGACGATGTGCTTTACGTTTTCGTTAATGTCTCTTTTCTATGCAGCGAACAAACATATTGGGAGAGCGTTTGCATTTTTGGCTTGTGCCTTTGGATGCAGGCCGATGGTTGTTGTATATATCCCCCTGATTCTTATGCTGGGGACAGAAAAAGCAAGTGTAAAAACGTGGATGCGAAAAGGATATCGGCTAATTCCGGCATGTATGATAATCGGATTTTATTTGATGCTGAATGCAGCCCGATTTGATAATCCGTTTGAATTTGGACATACCCATTTGCCGGAATTTGTACGTTCAACCGAAGGCCAATTCAGCTTGAACTATGCGACGAAAAACTTTAAGCAGCTTTTCAGACTGCCCCAAACCGGCGGAGAGCATGGAATGCTGATTTATGACACATATGATTGCATGGCGTTTTGGCTGATTGATCCGATAATCGTTTCATTTATGGTCACGTGGCTTTATGCGCTGACTCGGAAACGAAAGGCATGCGGATTGAATTTAATCATTGTTCCGGCAACCACATGCGTACACCTGATGATTGTTTGTTGCCATAAAACCATGGGAGGGTATCAATTTGGAAACAGATATATTGTTGACATGTTGCCATACGTGTTTTATGGGCTTATAACGTATAAACAGGGCGTTGGGAAAGCAGAATGGTTAAACAATCCGCTTTTTGCATTGGGATTTTCAATCAATCTAATTGGAACTGTTTCAACATATAACCATTGGATTTAGAAACGAGGAAGGTGAAACCATTGCAGGAAAGACGGTTTCGGCAATGGACGGATTTGAATGAATGGAGGAAAACAAAATGAAAACGAAAATGACGATGTGCGTTTTTGCGCTGTCCGCTCTTTGCTCTTTCTATGTGTGTCATTCGAAGGCGGAAACGAAGATTTGGAAACAGGACTATGAAGCATACGGAAGGAAAATATCAATCAATATACCTGTTGATGATATGGGGATGGATAAAATTGAAATCATAAGGGCAGAACCCCAAAAAGTAAATGAAAGGGAAGTAGAGAAAACAAAATGGTCGGATGACGCCGATTTTTGCAAAGACAGCGAAATGATAGAAACGCTAACGGAAGGGGAAGAAAGTTGGCCGGTTTCATATCTGCTGTCAGAGGATACATTCATTACAATATTATATGACAGAAGCCCTTGCGAGCTTAGAAAATATGGAAATGGAAGACAGCTATGGAGAGACGGAGTATCATATTATCCAAATGAAATCAATCCGCAGGACATTTACGCGGAGAATAATAATGTATCGCTTAAAGAGGCGGAAGATTATTTGGGTAAAATTATAGAGTACTATTATGACAGTCAAGATTCAGATTATGAAATTGACTATGTTACAGTCAATGACCGGGCGAGGAAAAACGGCAAAGACGTTGATACTTATCAAAGCGGGACATATGAAATATATTTTTCACAGAAAATAAACAACATTCCGATACTTGGAAGGTGGACGGATCTTTATGATATGTATGAAAGAGCTGAAAATAAAATATATCCAAATGAAAAATGGAATTCTGGTTCGACAATGCATTGGTATTTTGAAATAATGAATAGAACGTCATTTAATGGATATATGATGATGCTTGAAAAAAGGGATACGCTTTACGAAGAAAAAGTAGTTTCAATGGAAAAAGCAATCGAAAGCATCGAAAAGGAAATATATGCAGGAAGAATCAGAAATGTCTATTCTTTGAAACTGGGGTATGTCTGTTACGAAAACAAAAAAGACATTTCGACAATTCTTTATCCGATGTGGATTTTTGAATGTGAATATGTAAAAAAACCAGATGAGGCGGAAAGCGAATATGCAGAGAATGGAGATTTCAGAACAGGGTCTCACCATGCACTCGTTGGAGTTGATGCTATTACGGGAGAAGTGGTCGATAGAATGAAACCTACAAAGGAATGTAAATATAAATGAGTGAAACCGGTATTGCGCCAATAAGGAGGGACGAGGATGAAAAGATTCGCGGGGATGATGGGGGCGCTACTTTTGATGCCGACGCTGGCATTGGCAAGCGGCGACATGGCTTCCATTTCGGAGCTTCGCCAGCAGGTTGAAACTATGGGGCGGTGGACGCAGACCTATGAAGCGCATGGGCGGACGATTGAGGTGGATGTGCCGATTATTGTGCCGGAAGTTGATGAATTTCCTGTTTTTTTGGTTGAACCCTACTATGCGGTATACGAGCAGCGCTTAACCAGAGATGGAACTATGCTGGAGAAAATCGGAGAAGATGGATGGTGTTCAGTATATGCAGAACAAAATTTACTTTCAGAAGAGGGGATAATAGGAGAAGCAAAGGCATTAGACCTCGATGATTTTGAACAGGTTGACTTTGATGCAAACTATTCTTCGCCAAGAGATGAGCATAATCTGAATACAAAATACACGAGTGAATTTTTTTACCCATACGAG
>ERZ839823.979-NODE-979-length-34080-cov-3.957208_pt1 | contig 34080 bp, 28 predicted proteins | sample MGYA00519862_ERZ839823 | MGnify/ENA primary metagenome ERZ839823 (study PRJEB31850, sample SAMEA3708853) | human gut metagenome | biome: human gut; feature: human-associated habitat; material: faeces | place: China | collected 2014 ...
GAGAAGCCGAACACCGCCCGCATCAGAAACAGCCGCCGAAAGAGCAGCCGTTCCATCTGTTAGTGGACATTCAGGCAAAACTCTCCGAGGGCAAAAGTGAAGGCTATGCACGATGGGCGAAACGCTACAATCTGAAAGAGATGTCCAAGACCCTGCTCTTCTTGCAGGAAAATAAAATCGGCAGCATCGAAGAAATGCAGGAAAGAGTGAATGCGGCAACTGCTCGATACCATGAGCTAGGTGATTCCATCAAGGCTGCAGAGCAGCGCATGGCGGAGATTAACTTGTACCGGCTCAAGTCTGTGCCAATTACATTTGCAACGGAAGGCATAAACTCTTTGTCGATACTGATGCCAAGAACATTGTTTGAGATTTGCTCGGAGTTGCGATCATCGACAAGTCGAATATGGTTGCCAAGAGCTTCATAATTTGATTTCATAGCCCAACTCCTTAAATACGGCTAACAGATCAGCTTTCGATTTTTCTTCCTGAAGCAGCAGATCGTGCAGTTCACTTTGCAGGGTCTTCATTTTTGTATCAAAGTCGATATTCTCGTCCCGGTTTACAAACTCGATATAACGGCTGGGAACAAGCGTGAAGCCTTTCTCTGCGACCTCATCGTAGGATGCACTGTAACAGAACTCCGGCACATTTTTGTATGTTTCTTCGTAGCCTTCCTGTTGCCAGTTATGATAGACGCTCGTGACCTTTTTACGGTCTTCAGCCGTCAGCTCAATGAATTTTTTCTCGTAAGGACTGCCCATTTGACGCAAATCCATAAAAAGAATTTCCCGTTCACGATTACGGTAGTGCTTGACTTCACCGTTCTGCTCAATTACACGAGATTTCTTGTTCTTGTTCAAAATCCAAAGAGTAACACTGATATCGGTTGTGTAGAACAAGCTGCGGGGCAGAATGATAATCGCTTCAACAAGGCTGTTTTCGATAAGTTGGCGGCGAATCTTCAACTCCGTACCATCATCGGACAACGCACCGTTTGCAAGAAGGAAACCGGCCACACCATTCCGCGACAACTTAGAGACGATATTCAAAATCCATCCATAGTTGGCATTGCTCGTGGGCGGCACTTCATAACCTGCCCAGCGAGGATCGTCTATCAGCTCGTTGTCAGCACGCCATTCCTTCTGATTGAACGGCGGGTTTGCCATAATATAATCTGCCTTGAGGTCCTTGTGCTGATCGTTGGTGAAAGTGTTTGCTGCTGCTTCACCAAGATTTGCCGATATGCCACGAATGGCCAGATTCATCTTGCACAGTTTGTATGTTGTATTCGTGTATTCCTGTCCGTAGATGGAAACCTTCTTCTTATTACCGTGGTGGGCTTCTACGAACTTCATCGACTGAACAAACATACCGCCGGAGCCACAGCAGGGGTCATAGAGAATGCCATCGTACGGTTCAATCATTTCGGCGATCAGATTAACGATACACTTCGGTGTGTAAAATTCACCCTTACCCTTGCCTTCGGCAAGCGCAAATTTGCTCAAGAAATATTCGTAAATCCGTCCAATAATATCATTTTCCTTGTCGCCGGTATTGATTTTATCAATTTCATCCAATAATGATGCCAGTTTTGCTGTGTCGATGTGAAGGCGAGAATAGTAGTTGTCCGGCAGTGCGCCCTTTAGAGCCGGGTTGGCTTTTTCAATCGTATAGAGTGCAGTATCGATTTTTAACGCAATATCAGCCTGCTTCGCATTTTCCATAATGAAAGACCACCGGCTGATTTCAGGCAGGAAGAAAACATTGTCCTTCATGTAGAAAGCAACATTGTCTATAAACTTTTCACCGTATTTTTCTTCGATTGCTTTTCGCTGCGCCTCAAACTTATCGCTGGCAAATTTCAAAAAGAACAAGCTGAGAACAACGTGCTTATATTCTGCGGGCTCAACAGATCCGCGAAGCTTATCTGCTGATTTCCAAAGAGCTTCTTCCATAGAAACTTCTTTTTTGGGCTTGGATGCGATCCGCGCCATATCAAAATCCTCCTTGATTTCTTATCTGGATAGCTTTTACTATAGAATAACACACTTTCGGTCCCAATGGGGGGACTTTAAGCAATTTTCTTGGTATCAATCATTTCTTTCAGCTTGTTTCGGAAGTCCGTCTTTGTGATTTTCAAGCCATTTGTGCCCAGCCGCACCACCGGAGGATAGCCCTCCGTGCTTTCAATTTTTGCAATGATGCTGCCGGAGTCACCCTTGCCGGTGCCGCTGTGGGGCATCGGGCCTACCATAATCAAAGCATACTGGGGCTTCCAATACGTCTTTTCAAAGTCGAAGGTCTTGCCGTCCTCATAATCAAGGTGCAGCTCAAAACGTTCTTTGGAAAGTCCCAGACTCCTGGCAATGGAAAGCAGTACCTCTGCTTTCACATCCGACCGCCCGATCACGATAATTTTCCCGGTTTTATAGACCTGATAAAGCGGCTTGCTCTGAAGTAAATCCTCCATGCCAAGCATTTTGAGGAAGGCTTCCAATTCGCCGGTGCGGTTCAGCATGGACAGCGCGGCGGGCAGATGATCGTCCAGTTCTTTTCGGATGTTATCTTCCAGTTCGAGCAGTTCTTCGACATCAAGCATTGGATTCTTCACTCTCCTCATCGAACACATGGTGGAGCTTGTTGACAGCTCGTTCCATCCGCAGTTTGAGCATAGCGATTTCGTCCAGCGTCGCCTGATACTTCTGCGCAACCTGCATCTGCTCCTCCATGGAAGGCAACGGAATCATAATGTTCTTCAGCTTGTCCACGCCAATATTGGGAATGGTTGCTCCCACCGTGATGCTCTTCAGGGCTGCAACGCCCTGCTCGCTGTCAAGGAAAGCCTTGATATAATACGGGTTTGCCCTGCTTTCATCCAATTCGATGATATAAAGATTGCCATTTGCCAGAATACGCTGCCCATCCTTCACAGATGCAACTGCTACCTTATAAGGGTAGCCGTTCTTGGACAGGATGAGGTCTTTGTTCTTCAGGCAGTATTTTTCGTACTTCGGTTCGATGCTGGAAAGATACGGCAGCTTGTCATCAATGATGCCGTTCTGGATGTTTGCCAACATCAGGTACTGCATATTCGTCACTTCGTTAGACACCATCTTGTCCAACTGGCTGGCCGTGCAGGGTGCCCCGCGCGTGATGCTCTTAATGATATCCGCAAACGGCACACCATTCTGAAAAGCCGGAGCCTTTTGGACGTAGCGTTCCAGACTGAGGTTGTACTCATTGGCGCGAAGCTCGTCCAATGTGACTTCTTTGCTGTATTCTGAATCCGTATGCAGTGCGGTAAGAATGGTAGTAATGTCATCCTGAAGGAACATATTCTGCCGCCGCCCTTTATGATAAATCTCGGTGGCATCAATCATGCGGATGGTATCATTGCCATGGCTGAAAACAACAAGCGTCGTTCCGATATTGGTATAGGGGAACATTTTGACCGGCAGAGAAATGACACACTCGATCATCTTGCGCTCTGCAAAGTATTTGCGCATCGGGGTGTCGATGCTATTCCATGTGCTGCCGTTTGTCATAATGCCAATCGCTTTGCCGTTCTCTGCAAGAAGGTCACAAAGCAGCGCATTGAAAATCCAGTCCGAAGAAGTTGCCTTCGACAGCCCCGGATACTGCTCCGCAAGACGTTCCATATAATTGGAACCCTCACCAAGATAACGCAGTCTCATGCCAAAGGGATAGTTAGAAAAGATTTTGTCGAATCTGGGTGTGTTTTTATCGTCTGCCAGCTGGAAAACATCGCCAAGCCGTACCTGAACGTTTGAGCCGAGAAGCTCTGCACGAATCCGTGCAATTCCACCACGCTCCTCGTTGATCTCATAGCCAAAGTAATGCGCATCCGGCTGGTTCATCGCAAATGAAACAAAACCGGAACCGCTGCCGCAGCAAAGATCTCCGACATACTCATCAGGCTGCACATCCAAAAGGTGCTGAACCAACGTCAAAATGGTATGAGGCGTTGTCATTGCGAGTTTCATCTCGTCTTCATGTTCAGAAAGAAGTGCAGCCAGCGCAAATTCTTCGGCTGCATAACTGTCTACCATAGGAAGAAGCTGCGCCCATGCTTCCTCCGAGAGCTGCTCTTTTGCAAAGTAGAGGATATCCTCGCTGATGTCCAACCGTCCCTCAAAAATATCCTGCATCGTGATTTCGGAGCGGGTGCCACTTTGAGCAACCTTATAAAGAAGGTAGGCCGCCAGCGGCACGTTACTACCGGGTTGGACACCAGTCTGGAGGACGCGCTGCGAAATATCCACACTGATTTTCGTTACATTCCCCCCGTTGTTCACATCATTAAAAATTTCTTTTGCATCAAAAGACATACAGGCCTCCGCACAAATCTTTTTTTGGTTTTTCAAAACCATCACGAATTTTCATGCCATTATTATAGCATATCTTGGCGGAAAGTCAAGTGGTTTTTTATAACCATGATCATCAAATTCTCTTAGGCAGTTAAAATGCCCACCAGCTTTCAAGCCGGTGGGCATTCTCTTATTTGTACCGTATTACAGGTAGCTGCTTTACCTTGTCGCTAACCGTTTTGCGTTCAAGCGCAAAGACCATATCTGGAGTGCGCTCAAAGAAACCGATATCACGCTTCCAGCTTGTTCCGCACTTACAATGAAACAGACCTATGAACTGCTGCTTCATCTTGCGCCCGCAGTTCGGGCAGATACGCTTGCTTGCGCCCATGTTGCATCACTGGAGCTTTGCAAGGATTTCTTCAGCAGTCATACCACTGGCCAACAGCTTCTTCAGCACATCCTCGGCTTCGCCTTTCTTGGCTTCCTCTGCTGCCTTTGCTTCAGCAGCAGCCTTCTTCGCTTCAGCCTTCGCCAGATCTTTAGTCGCAGCCTTTAGCTCGACCTTTTTGGTTTTCAGCTGCGCTTTCAGATCATCGATATTGACAATCAGCGCAGCAACCTCAGATTCGAGTTTTTCCTTTTCTGCGGCCTTTTCTGCAACGACTGCTGCATAATCAACGGTAACTTTTACGGTACGGGTCTTGTTCTTGCTTCCCTTGGGTCTTGCCATGATAATGTCCTCCTATACGGTGGAATGATTTGATACTTACAAGTATATTTCCAAATGACTAAAATTGCAACGGAAAGTTTATACCGACATCAACATTGATGAAATATTGTCATCTTTTCGTCAATATACGCAGGTGCGTACACGAAAAATTTCAATATCCGTTACTATCATGCAAAGGAGGCGCAGCATGGTAGTAAAAGATGTTGCTGAGCTGTCTGTAAAGGACGCTGTTGCAATTCGTTTCAAAGAACTTTGTGACCAGCGGGGGATTCGTCCAAATGAACTTGCTGTCCGTTCCGGCGTTACGCCATCTACCGTTTACAGTATGCTCGATTCCTCCCGACACAGTGTTTCTATCGGGACGATCAAAAAACTCTGCGACGGCCTTAACATTTCTCTTGGAGAGTTTTTCTCCTGCCCTTTGTTTGATGATCTTGAGCAGGAAATTCAATAGGAGTACTTACACTCCCTTGATTCGATTTCGCCAACAACCTAACCGGATGTGAGGAAGCCTATGCCTACGATTAACTTGAAAGAGCATTATCCCACCACATACACTGAGGATTTTTTTGTTGAAGTTTCGGAGGAAATCCATCAGTTATTTATTGATTTTAAGCATCAAGAAGATGCTTTTCTACGGCAAGTAAGCCGATATCATGCATATCATTCACTGGATGATCCGACTTTTCCAGTAGAGCAATGTGTCCTTTTTCAGAAACCGGCTCTCGTGGATTCTGTCGAACAGCGGCATTCTGCTATGAGCATTTATGAAGCCATTCTGTCCCTCCCACCCAAACAGGCCAAACGGTGCTACGATCACTATTATCAGGGATTTAAGCTATCAGATATTGCGCAAAAAGAGGGTGTAACAGCAGGAAGTGTCTCGGAGTGTATTAAATCCGCTTTATCTACACTTCGAGAAAGATGCAACTTCTTCAACTTTTGCGATTGAACCCTAACTTTTATCCGTTTTTTGTCCTATATAATATAGGGATGTTTTTCTCTATCATGGAGAGCGCACCGTGCATTCTCCATGCTCCGCCCCATAACATTGCCATAATCGACAAAGGAAAGGACGAAGAAAGCAATGAAAAGAAGATTGATTGAGTACGAACCCAGCCCCGGCAGTCAAGCGAACTGCCAGTGTCGAATGTCCGCCCGCGCTCTGACCCTGTGGTGTGGCCTGTGGCTGCACTCCTGCATGGTCGGAGGGCTGGCTTATGTACTTTAATCCTTACGCCGCTGGTTATAGAATCCAGAAATTACGCAAAGCACATGGACTGACACAAGAAGAAGCCGCAATCAAACTGAACATTAGTGATCGGCACATGAGAAGTCTGGAAAAAGGCACTTATGCACCGCTGGACTTGTTTGTTGAGATTGCAGTACATTTTGATGTCACTCTGGATTACCTCATTCTTGGGAAAGTTGAAACAAAGACTGAGCTGGCACTCAGTAAAAAAATCAATGACCAGAAGCAGGCTATGAAATCGTTGAGGGAACAGCTTCTGGCATTTGCAATGGAGATTGAGGTCGAATAACAAATCTACGGGAAGTCGGAGAGTGATCTCCGGCTTCTTTTTTGTTGCCCAAAAATTAAACGTGTCTATGTGAAACCGGAAGGAAAACTTCCGGTTTTGCTGCTTTTTTCAGCTGAAAAAGCCCAAAAAGCGGAAGGAATGCATCCTAAAAAGGCAATCAGTTTTCAGGTACACTATGGTCACAGCAAGGGCAACACCCCAGACGGGGAGAAACCCAAATCTGGAAACCGTACCTTGAAAACTGAATATCATTCCCTCGGACAAAATAATGAAACTTCCGTAACTCGCGGCCCGGTCATAAAGAAGACGGGGTGGCTGAAGAAGCCAATGTGGAGTGGGGTGCAAGTCCCCACTTACCGAGGTGTATTCCAAATCCAACGGGGGTCGAGGACAAATAGATTGGAAAAACTTAAAGCAAAACTTCAAAGCCCACCACCGGGATTCTTCTGAACCACGGCAGTGGGCTTTTTCCATACCGAACACTCACCTATACGAAACGGAGGTAATGATTATGAGCCGTAATTTTACTCGCCAGCCCGATGAATCGACCCTGACCACCCTCTGCCCGCACTGCCTGAGTGCTTTCCGCAATGCGCGCGGCATCCGTGTCCGCCGTGCTGACCCCTACCAGCTCACCAAGGAACCCTGCACCTACTGCCAGACCCGTTTTGGCTACGACTACTACATCCAGCCCACCAGCCCGAAAGCCACCTATTTTAAGAAAGGCCGGTTCGATGATGAAATTGACTGCGCTTAAGATTGACCCGGAGTTTCAGGGCAAAATTCCACCGCTGACATCTGAGGAGCTGGATCAGCTCGAAAAGAACATCGTTAGCGATGGCAAGGTTATCAACCCCATCATCGTGTGGAATGGACTGATTATTGACGGTCATAACCGTTACGCAATTCTTCAGAAGCATCCCGACATCCAGTATGCCGTCCACGAGAAAGAGTTTGCAGACCGTTATGAAGCAATCGTCTGGATTTGTAAAAATCAGTTAGGGCGACGTAACCTGACAATTGAGCAAAAGAAATATCTTGTCGGAAAGCAATATGAAGCAGAAAAAGCACTTGTTCCTAATGAAAAAGGAACGAATCGCTATACAGTTTTAGTTGGTGCTCAAAATGAGCACCAACTAAAACGTCAGAAAACTTGCGAGAAAATTGCTACAGAAATAGGTTCAACACCAATATTTGTTCGACGATCTGAAGAATTTGCAAAAGGAGTAGATGCTGCCGAGGAAGCAGTTCCCGGAACACGCAGGAAAGTCCTTTCCGGCGAGGTAAAACCGACCGCAGCCGAGATTGCATCCGTTGCTCGCGCACCGCCCGAAGATCGTCCGGCACTTGTCGAAAAAATCTGTGCTCCCAAAGAAACAAAAAAGTCCAGCAGTAAATCAACATCCAAATCAAAGAAAGTTGAAAAGTCCACTACTTCTACCGCTCCATGTGAAGTCCAAGCAGAGCCGGCAGTCATTGAAGTCCCGCCTGAACCGATCATTCAGTCAAAGCAAAAACAGACTGCATTGCAAACGATTCGCACACTATCTACAAAAATGGAATCAGTCGAACAGGTGGCTGATGCCGAAGGAATGCTCAGCGAAGTGTCATCGGCAGCAGACAGCATGATCTATCGGCTGGATGTCTGCTTTGAGCATTATCCGGAATTTCTCAAAAACCCAAAAATCCGTCAGAAGGTCGTTGGCCTTTTGCAGAAAGCAAAGGATTATATCGTAAAATTGGAAGAAGAATTTGCCTATGATTAAACTTGTTCATCACGAAATGGTCATCAACAGCAAGTTTCTGGAAGTTCCGCGCAGCTACTACCAGCGGAATCTCAACGCCAACCGTGTCAAGCGAATCGCCGCCGAGTTTGATGAGCGAATCGCCAATGCCCCGAAGGTCAGCTACCGGGACGGGCACTACTATGTTTTCGATGGTCAGCACACCATCGCCGCCCGCAAGCTGCTGAACAACAACTGCGATTTGAACATCGTCTGCAAGGTTTATTCGGGATTGACGGAGCAACAGGAAGCCTTGCTGTTTGCACAGCAGACCGGTGTCTCTGCACCGCTGACCGCAGGCGCAAAAATGCGCGCCAAGATTCGCGGCGGCGACCCGGAAGCCATTGCTTTCCTGAACGCCACCAACCGTGCAGGCTTTGGTCTGAGCTTTGCTCAGAGCCACGCAAAGTGGAAAATCGCCTGCATCGCTACGGCATTTGCCGAGTATCGGAAACACGGTGAGCGCATTTACACCGACGCGCTCCGTGTGCTGGCAGAAACATGGGAGGGCGATATTGATTCCCTCCGTGCCGAGGTATTGCAGGGCGTGACACAGTTTGTCGCTCTGTACGACCACGAGTATGACCCTATTCGCCTGATTCGGCAGCTCCAGCGCACCAGCCCTGTGGCGATTTATCGCAGCGGTCAGGCAATGACCGGGCCGAACTATCAGAAGTATATGCTCCAGATTCTGAAAGCCTACAACGGCTCCAGTCGCACGAAAAGCCTTCCCATCAAGCAGTAAGTCATCTCCCTGCTCATGGCAGATTCCTTTCTCACTGCAAAAGCCGTCCTGCCGGGCGGCTTTTGCTACATATTGTAAAGGGGGCTTGATCGTTATCGTTTATGTAACAAAAAATTTCGGATTCCGTCGCGGAGAAATCTACTTTGCAGATTTAGACCCACACTATGGTTCAGAGCAGGGAGGCAAACGTCCTGTTATTGTTATTCAAAATAATACAGGAAACAAATTTTCGCCGACTGTCATTGTAGCCGCAGTGACCTCTAAGATTTCCAAAAAGCCAAATCAGCCGACCCATGTTCTTATTGATAAGAATCCGGCGTTTAATCGTCCATCTGTTGTCCTGTTAGAACAGCTTTTCACCATCGATAAAGAGCGCATCAACAATTTCATGGGGCTGACAAGCGACTGGGAAATGGCGCAAATTGAGAAAGCTCTGAAATGCAGTCTGGCACTGGATCAGGAGAATCTGGTCAAAAACGATTCCAAAACAGCATAACAGATGCAGAAATCACAAATAGTAAATTCGTAATTTTGGCATCCTTGCAATCACGGAGCAATCTGGATATCCTTGGAACAGGATGGCATTCAATGGCATCTGGAAAGCAATCACTCATAATAGAAAAGAGGTACAATATGGCATTTGCAAGAACTGAAGTCAAGGAACTGGAACCCATGGTCAAGTCGGGCAAGAAGCGTTTTGTCCGCTATCAGGAGGGTGCAGAACTCTACTCGATGGGTCTGCATACATTTGAACAGCTCGCAAAGGAAGCAGGAGCAATTTACAAGATTCGCCGTGTGGTGCTGGTGAATCTGGACATTTTTGATGAGTATCTGGACACCTTCCGTATGTGAGCATTTTGCACCTCCGGCGCACCGCCGGAGGTCTTACATAAAACCTTGTTACCCGTTCTTGTGATTCCGGGCAGACTAGAGTATAATGAACATAACGACATTCGCACGATGGGAGGTACCTGCATGGGCAGCTATTTGAATCCGGGCAGCAAGGGCTTTCAGGAAAGCCTGAACTCCGAGATCTATGTAGACAAGTCTGGGCTGATTGAAAAGACGAACGCTGTCATCAACACCCGGCAGAAGTTCATCTGCGTCAGCCGCCCCAGACGCTTCGGTAAGTCGATGGCTGCGGATATGCTGGCGGCTTACTACGATCGCGGCGAAGATACCGCATTCCTGTTCGCCCCTCTGAAAATCTGCAAGGCAGGCTCCTATCAGCAGCATCGGAACCAGTACGATGTGCTCAAGGTCAATATGCAGGAATTTCTCAGCATGACGCATAGCATGGATGAAATGCTGACGATGCTGCAAAAGTATCTGGTCTTTGACCTGACCGACCACTTTCAGGAAGTGCGTTTTCGGGATGAGAGCAATCTCATTCAGGTGATGAAGGACATCTACGCAAAAACGAAACGGTCGTTCGTGATCCTGATTGACGAATGGGACTGCCTGTTCCGCGAATATCAGCAGGATCAGGATGCGCAGAAAAAGTATCTCGACTTCCTGCGGGCATGGCTCAAGGATAAGGATTATGTTGCGCTGGCCTATATGACGGGCATCCTTCCGATTAAAAAGTACGGCTCTCATTCTGCGCTGAATATGTTCACGGAGTATTCCATGACCGACCCCGGTGATCTGGCAGAATACTTTGGTTTCACCGAACAGGAAGTGGCTGCTCTCTGCGACAAGTATCAGATGAACTTTGAGGAAGCCAGAGCATGGTACGATGGCTATGACCTGATTGCACACCGGCAGTCCGGTGATGTGCATTATTCCATGTACAGCCCGAAATCGGTTGTGGAAGCCATGCTGCGGCACAAGTTCGGCACCTACTGGAACCAGACCGAAACCTACGAAGCCCTGAAAATTTACATCCAGATGGATATGGATGGTTTGCAGGATTCCGTAGTCAGAATGCTGGCTGGTGAGCGTGTGAAGGTCAACACCGGCACGTTCAGCAATGATATGACCACTTTCTCCTGCAAAGACGATGTGCTGACGCTGCTGGTGCATCTGGGCTATCTGACCTACGATAGTTCAAGCGAAACCGTGACGATTCCCAACAAGGAAGTTTCGCAGGAGTACGTCAATGCCATCAGCACGATGAACTGGAAAGGAGTCATGGATTCCGTTGACGCATCCCGCAAGCTGTTGGAGGCATTGTGGGCGATGGATGCGGATGCCGTGGCTGCCGGTATCGACAAGGCACATGAAGAAGTGTCAATTCTGCAATACAACGACGAAAACTCCCTGAGCTGCACCATCAATCTGGCGTTCTATTTTGCGCGGGAGTATTACACGCTGGTGCGTGAACTGCCCACAGGCAAAGGCTTTGCGGATGTGTGCTTTATTCCCCGCAGGCTGCATCAGGATAAGCCCGCTGTGGTGATCGAACTGAAATGGGACAAGAGCGCATCCGGCGCATTGGCTCAGATCAAGAACAAGAACTATGGGGATGCCTTGAAGGACTATCGGGGAAACCTGCTGCTGGTAGGCATCAACTACGACAAAACCACGAAGAAGCATGAGTGCCTGATTGAAAAGATTCAGAAGTAAATATTCCATACCGGGTCGCCGTTTCATTTGAAACGGCGATTTTTTGTTTCCCGGAATCCGACATCCTTGCAATGATGGAGAACATAGAGTATCCTTGGAGCAGGACAGCAAAAAGTGATTACAAAATCTCTGATGCAGTCCATCAGGATATGGCTGTTTTCCTCTAATCTGAAAATGAGGTGAGAAGAATGGCAACAAAAGCAAGAAAAGATTCCCGTGGATACGCTTTGAAAAAAGGCGAATCCCAGCGTAAAGATGGTCGCTATGTGTTCCGCTATACTACGATTCGCGGTGAGCAGAAAGCGGTCTATGCAAAGGAGTTGAGCGAACTAAGAAAAAAAGAGGTCAAAATTCGCAGAGCAATCGAAGATGGTCTTGACCCCGACCGTGCAGAGCGCATTACGTTGAACGAACTGTTTGACGAGTACATTTCCCAGAAGTACGACCTGAAGCAATCCACCCTGACCAACTACAAGTATATGTACAACCACTATGTCCGGGTCGATTTCGGGAAGCGGCGCATCAGCAAGATCAAATATACGGATGTGAAGAAGTTCTACTACTCCCTGATCATGGAAAAAGGCTTTAAGCCGAACAGCATGGAGATCGTGAATACTTTGCTGCATCCGACCTTTACAATGGCCGTCCGTGATGGACTGCTGCGTTTGAATCCTACGGAGGGCGTTATGACCGAAATCAAGAAAAGCCATAGTTGGGAAAAGAAAAAGCGTCATGCGCTTACCATTCCTGAACAGAAAGCCTTCACCAATTACATCGCCAACAGCGAGGAGTATCGCGGATGGTATCCACTGTTTACAGTAATGCTGGGTACTGGCTGTCGCATTGGCGAAGTATTGGGTCTGCGGTGGCAGGACATTGACTTCAAGAATCGAACGATCAGCATCAATCACAATCTGGTCTATCGCGTTCAGGAAGATGGCTCCTGCACGAATCATGTCAACTCCCCTAAAACCAGTGCAGGCATCCGTATCATCCCGATGCTGGATGATGTGTTCGACGCATTTCTGGAAGAATATCAGTATCAAAAGGTGATTGGATTCTCCACGGATGAAATTGATGGCTATTCTGGATTTGTGTTCTGTACGGGGGAAGGCAAGGTCTATCTGCCGGGAATGATCAATCGCACGATTCATGCAATCTGCGCAGACTATAATAAGGAAGAAGCATCCAAGGCTGATGAGGAGAACCGTGACCCGATTCTCCTGCCCAACTTTAGCTGCCATCACCTCCGGCATACGTTCTGCACCCGCTTCTGCGAAAATGAAACCAACCTGAAAGTCATTCAGGAAATCATGGGTCATGCGGACATCACCACCACAATGGATGTGTACGCAGAAGCGACCCAAGAAAAGAAGAAAGCATCCATGACCGCATTGCAGAGTGCGCTGCTCGTGCGGTAAAATCGGATGCGATATAACTGAAATGTTCTCCTCTGCTGGACAATGAAGCACGTCGCGGATATCTACGTCCGACCGCCTGCCCCGAAAGCCGTCCTTGTCACCGTCAGAACCCCCGAAAATGGGGTCTTGACCAGAACCGTGTACAACTTTCGTGGACAGTGTTGGAGCTTGTTGGATTGTTCCCACCGAAATCTCCCGATTTCGTGGATGCTGTTGGATTCTGTTGGACGAAAACAGAGCCGAATCTTGCAACATCCCCACGATGAAGCCTATCGACTAATTTTGTGCCGTAGCTACGATATAAAATTGCAAAAAAACAGGCGACTTTGGGGCGAAATGTACCAAATTTATCCCATTTGCCTGAAAATATCCGCAAGCGATTTTGCGCGCATCCTGCCGAAAAGCAGGATGCGCTTTTTTGTTGCAGCGTGAATTTTCACCACTGGCGGTACGGCTTTGAGAGCCTATCGCCAGTCTTGACAGACAAAACCGCAGCAATTTCCGAAGGAAAATTTCGGCGAGGGAGACATATTCTCCCCCGCCGTTTATTATTTGTAAAGAAGATGTTCATAATGCACGATTACACCGAATCATATTTAGACAAGCTGATGAATTTTCATTGAAAGCTGAAGAAGTACCAATTATGGTATAGGCTTAGATGTAGAATAAAAGTACGGAAATGAATTTTTACATGAATCAAAGCGATTGTTTAACAGTGTTCAACACATAGAAATATTCATTGGCTTGTTGTGCAGATTGACGAAAGAGAAAGCAACGATTTTGAACCGCAAAGAGAATCAACGTATAGTCGATATGCTTGTTGACCTGTGGATGAAACTCATGAAGAGAACACCTGAAATAACCCAAACACAATGTTAGCGAAAGAAAACATTTGTGTTTAATTCCCAGAAAGAATGTGGTAAACTTGGTACAATACTAGCTTGCACAACAGGGAGGACCAATCTATGGCTGTGAGTTATAAAAAACTATGGAAACTGTTGATTGATCACGACATGAAAAAGCGCGATTTGGAAAAGGCTGCACAGGTCAGCCACTATACAATGAATAAGCTCACCCACGGCGATAATGTTACCACGGATGTGCTGGCGCGCATCTGCTTTGCACTTGACGCTGATGTGGGTGACATTATGGAAATCATCCCGGATGACAAAGGAGAGACCACCCATGGTGCGTAAAGAATACAGTGCAGGTGGCGTCAAGCACCCGTTCTGGTTTTTGGAATTCAAAAAAGCCGCCATCCTGCGCGATCAGGGCGTAACGTGGGAGGGACTCCGCACCCGCAGTCGTGAGGAAAACCTCTTTTTTGCCGCTTCGCCGGCCCGCGCCGAGATGACCTGCAACACGGTGGAGGCCCGGATGCAAACGCTACCGGACAGTTTCCTGCCGATGTTCGTCTTTGGCGACCCGGCCACGCAAAAGCTGTTTTGTCTGCTGGGCTGCATGGGCAACGACACGCTCTTTTTTGATTTCTGCTATGAGGTCATCCGCGAGAAAGTCCAGCTTGGTGTTAACGCTTTTTCGGATGCCGACATCCGCCTTTTCTTCAAGGATAAGCAGTCACAGGATGAAAAAGTGGCCGAGTGGACGGACTACACGCTCAAGCGCCTTGGCAGCTATTACAAAAATCTGCTGTATGAAGCCGGGCTCACCGACCACGGCAAAACCGAGCGCCGCTACGCCAAGCCCATCATTGACCGTGAACTGGAATACTGGATGAAAGACAACGGCTTGCAGCCTATGTATGCCGCGCTGACGGGGGAAAACTGATATGACATTTGAAGAACGCCTCGATGCCATGGAGCTGGAAATTCGCAAACCGATTTTCCGTAAGAACCGTGGCCGCGCTAACGAGGTCAACTACTGGGTGTTCGACTACCCACCCGAAAAAGAGCTGGAAGTCCGCGCCCGCATCGAACGGATGCAGCAAAAGAATGCCACAGGCAACGACGATTTCAAACTCGTCGTCTTTGATTTATACGACTACATCATCGACACGCTGGAGAAAGAAGGCTTCCTCGACCAGTGCTACCGTTTTGAGGATCGCCGCGGCATTGACCGCATCGTCAAAGCCGTGGGCAACCTGCTCTGCGTCAACGATGACGACAGCCTGATCGTCCGCCATATCGAGGAAAACACCCCAGAAAACGCCATCGTGTTCCTGACCGGCATCGGCAAGTGCTACCCGCTGCTGCGCTCCCACAAGGTACTGAACAATCTCAGCCAATCCTTTGGCCGCGTGCCGGTGGTGCTGTTCTTCCCCGGCACGTATGATGAACAATCCCTGATCCTATTTGATGAACTGAAAGATGACAACTACTACCGCGCGTTTCGACTTGTAAAACCGTAAGGAGGAAGTTCCCGTGTTAATCAAAGATATGTTCAAAAAGCCTATTGACCGTGACATCAAGGGCGTTATCGTTGTCGGCGAAGGCGAGGACGGCAACGCCAAGCAGGAACTGGAAGAATACGTTGTCACCCGCGAACTGTCCAAGCACTTCCGCGAATTCTTCGACAACTACAAAAAGGGCATCGTGGGCGAGACCACCAAAACCGGCGTCTGGATCTCCGGCTTCTTCGGCAGTGGTAAATCGCACTTCCTGAAAATCCTCTCCTACCTGTTGGACGGGCAAAAGCTCATCGGTGGCAAGCGCGCCGTGGACTATTTCATTGACGATCATAAGATTGAGGATGCCATGGTGCTGGCAGACATGAAGCTGGCTGCCGACACTCCCACGGACGTTGTCCTGTTCAACATCGACTCCAAGAGCGAGCAGACTGGCAAGCAGTCCAAGGACGCTATCGTTACGGTTTTCCTAAAGGTGTTCAACGAGATGCAGGGCTTCTACGGCTCGATGCCCTATGTGGCCGACCTCGAACGCCAACTGTCCGAGGATGGCCGCTACAATGAGTTCAAGCAGGAGTTCGCCGCCGCCACCGGCAAAAGCTGGGAGGATTCCCGCCGCAAGTTCGATTTCATCCAAGATGACATCGTGGATGTTCTGGTGGATATGGACTACATGAGCGAACCCGCCGCCCGCAACTGGTGCGAAAAGGCCGCCGAGCCTTACCAGATCAGCATCGAAAACTTCGCCCGCATGGTGCGCGAGTACATCGAGAAAAAGGGTCACAATCATCACGTCTGCTTCCTCGTGGACGAGGTCGGCCAGTACATCGGCGACGATTCCCGCCTGATGCTCAACCTGCAAACCATCCGCGAGGAACTGGGCAAGGAGTGCAAGGGCAAGGCGTGGGTCATCGTCACCAGCCAGCAGGATGTGGATTCCATCACACAGGTCAAGGGCAACGACTTCTCCAAGATTCAGGGGCGGTTCGACACCCGCCTGTCGCTGTCCAGCGCCAACGTGGACGAGGTCATCAAAAAGCGTATCCTTGCCAAGACCGACACCGCCGACCAGACCCTGCGTGTGCTGTATGAGCAGAAAGCCACGCCCCTGAAGAACAAGCTGAAATTTGAAGATCTGCCGGAGATGAAGCTCTACGATGACACCCGCGACTTCGTGGATGTCTACCCGTTCATCCCCTACCAGTTCAAGCTGCTGGGCAGCGTGCTGACCTCCATCCGCCAGTACGGCGCGTCCGGCAAGCATCTGTCTGAGGGCGAGCGCTCGATGCTGGCGCTGTTCAAGGAGTCCGCCGAAGCGCTGCAAAACAAGTCTGACGGCGCACTTGTGCCGTTCAGCCTGTTCTATGACGCGCTGGATGAATTCCTCGATGCCGCACACCGCCGCGTCATCATGCAGGCGCTGGACAACAAGAACATCAACCCGGACGGCGGCGACGACTGCTTTGCCGTCAGCGTGCTGAAAGCCCTGTTCCTCGTCAAATATGTCAAGGAGTTCCAGAAAGCCACCGTCACCAACCTGACGACGCTGCTCATCTCCGACATGGACGAGGATCGCCTTGCCCTGACCCAGAAGGTGCAGGACGCGCTGGACGTGCTGATCCACGAAACGCTTGTGCAGAAAAACGGTGATGTCTACGTATTCCTGACCGAGGAAGAGCAGGAAATTGGCCGCGACATCAACCGCCAGAATGTGGAAATGACCGACATCATCCACCGCACGGCGGACATGATCTACACCCAGATCCTGACCGAATCCAAATACAAGTACCCCAAGTTCAATGGCCGCTATACGTTCAGTTACAACCAGCAGGTGGACGACCAGCCGTTCAAGGTCAACCAGAATTATGACATCGGCGTCCGCGTGCTGACCCCCTATTACAGCGATGGCACCGATGAGCAGCGCCTGCGCCTGATGTCCGGGCAGGGCAGGGAAGTGCTCGTTGTCTTGCCCGATGACCGCGAGTTCCTCAACGAGATCAGTCAGGCAATGAAGATCGAGAAGTATCTGCGCACCAACGCGGCTTCCCAAATCGAGCGCTACGAGGCCATCTGCGAGAATAAGACCAAGGAGATGCGCACCCGCCTGAGCAACGCCAAAATCTACTTGGTCGATGCGCTGAAATCCGCCACGATCTACGTCAACGGCGATATTGTCCAGCTGTCCGCCAAGGACGTGCAGGGGCGCATCGGTGAAGCCCTCGCCCGCCTTGTGGACACGGTCTACCACAAGCTGACCTATATCGACACCGCCTTTACCGAGGACGATGTCGTCAAGGAGTTCCGCCCCAACCACCAGATGAGCCTGAACGCCGTCACCTCCGCCGAGCCGAACGCCCCCGCGCAGGACGATGTGCTGGCCTACATTGACAACAACTCCGCCCTGCACGCCAACACCTCCATGAAGTCGCTGAAAGACCGCTTCACCAAAGCGCCCTACGGCTTTGTGGATGATGACGTGGAGTGGATCGTCGCCCACCTGTTCAAAAAGGGGCAGATCAGCCTGACGCTGAACGGCGCAGTGCTGACCCTGAGCGCCGCCAACGGCGACGAGATCGCCCGCTATATCACCAAGCGCGAGTTCCTCGACAAGCTGTTGACGAGCCGCAAGGAGCACCCAAAGTCCGAATGGGTGCGCATGGTGCGCGAAATCATGCGTGAGCTGTTCGGCAACAACGCCCCCACCGAGGACGAGGACGGCCTGATGCGCGCCTGCCGCAAAGCCTGCGCCGACCTTGCCGCCACGCTGGCCAACCGCAAGCAGTACGATTACGTCAAGCCCTACCCCGGCAAGGCAGTCATCGACAGCGGCCTTGCACTGCTGCGCCCCGTGGCACAGTGGAACGACCCGATGGAGTTCTACAAGCAGATGTACCAGCGGCAGGACGACTTCCTCGATTTTGCCGAGGATTACGACCCCGTCAAGGCGTTCTTTGCCGGTGTGCAGAAAGAAATCTTTGATAAAGCGCTGGATTTGATGCGTATTTATGAGGATAGCAAGAGCTTTATCGTCAACGACAAAGTCGAAAACACGGTCAAAGAGATTTACGCCATCCTCCGCGCTGCCAAGCCGTACCAGCAAATTCAGAAGCTGCCCGCCCTGTTGGACCAGTACAACGAAGCCTATGTTGAAGTGCTGGAAGCAGCCACCAAGCCGGTGCTTTCCACAATTGCAGCGGACCGCGCCCGCGTGCTGGAAGTGCTGGACGAAAAGCCCTACAAGGCGCAGTACGGCAACGCCTACGCCGCGCAGTTTGACGAGCTGAAGAATAAGGCGGAAACCTGCAATAATGTCACCATCCTGCGCAGCTACGCCGACCAAGCCGATGCCGTGCGCATCCGCCTGCTGAACGAGATGGATAAGCGGGATGAGAAACTTACTCCGCCGACGCCCCCGACCCCGCCGACTGGTGGTGATGACCCTGTCATCCCGCAGCCGCCCAAACCGCAGCCCAAGCGCCGCAAGAACCTCGCCATCAAATCCCTGACCCAGACCACCAGCTGGCGCATCGAGAGCGACGCCGACATTGACGCCTACCTCGCCGCCCTGCGCCGCCGCCTTGAATCCGAACTTGACCCCGACACGATTGTGAACGTGGAGTTCTAAACTAAGGAGAAATCTTATGACCTATTTTGAAAGTGTTCAAGAACTTTTAGAGGCCAAAGAGGGCGAACACGTCCAATTTAAGGAAGCAAAAAATCGTTTTGATTTTGGTGAAGCAGCAAAGTGTTGCTGCGCTTTGGCAAACAATGGTGGTGGCGCATTGGTATTTGGCATCACGGATAAAAGACCCCGTAAAGTGGTCGGCAGTGCCGCCTTCGACCAGCCAGAGCGCACACGCATGGGTTTGATTGAAAAACTGAAAATCAACATCGATTTCCGACTTTTCACCTATGATGGGAAAAGGGTTCTTGTATTTGATGTAAAGAGTCGTCCGATTGGCTTGCCGGTACAATATGGTGGTGTGGCGTGGATTTACGATGCGGATGAACTAAAGCCCATGCCGGAGGATATGCGTCGCAATATCTACGAAGAAACAGGCGGCGATTTCTCCGCAACAATCTGCACAGGTGCAACGGTGGACGACTTAGACGAATCCGCCATTGAAAACTTCCGAGCAATGTGGATTGCAAAGAGCAAGAAAAAGCAGCTTGCGACACTTTCCAAAGAGCAGCTTCTCCACGATTGCGGCGCAATTACGGACGAGGGCTTAACCTATGCCGCACTGGTTCTGTTCGGAAAAAGAGCGGCGCTCACAAAGTTTTTGCCGCAGGCAGAAATCATTTTTGAATACCGCTCATCCGAAGCGTCCGGCCCCGCAAACCAGAGAGAAGAGTTTCGTGTCGGATTCTTTGCCTGTTATGACCGCATTTGGGAGCTTGTCAACTTGCGGAATGATAAACAGCATTATCAGGAAGGTTTCTTTATATTTGACATTTTTACCTTCAATGAACGTGTCGTGCGCGAAGCAATCCTGAATGCAGTAAGCCACCGCAATTATCAGTATGGCAGCAGTATATTTGTGCGCCAGTACCGTGATAGACTGGTTGTGGAAAGCCCCGGAGGTTTCCCGTTTGGCATAACACTTGATAATGTACTGGATCGCCAGCTGCCGCGCAATCGTTGCATCGCTGAAATTTTTGCCCTATGCGGCATGGTGGAGCGCTCCGGACAAGGCATGAATCTGATGTTCGAGTTGAGTGTGCAGGAGGCAAAACCCCTTCCCGATTTTACAGGAACGGACGATTTTTTTGTGATTGTCACGCTGAACGGACTGATTCTTGATAAAGCAATGCTTTCTGTTATCAACCGAATCAGTGAAAACTGTGGCGAACTTCTGTCCACCGAGGATTTCCTGACCATTGACGCGCTGTACCACGAGCGTACACTCACGCCAAAAATGCAATCCCGCTTGGATAGATTGACAGGCAGGGGTATTGTTGAGCATATTGGACGCAAGAAATATATTCTTGCAAGAAGTCTTTATGCAGCCACGGGTAAATCCGGCATCCATACACGGCGTGTCGGTTTGGATCGTGACACTAACAAGGAGCTGCTGCTGAAACATATACGTCAAAACAATGCTGTTGGAACTCCGTTCAAAGAATTGCAGCAAGTTTTGCCAAGCCTTAGTCGCAATCAGATAAAAGCATTGATGAAAGAACTCAAAGACAATGACAAGGTGCATTGTGATGGAAAAACGAGCGCTGCAAGGTGGCATATTAACAACTGATGTATTATGACGCAAAGCTAACACTATGCCAAACTTGGAACCAACTTGGAACTAACTTGGAACTAACTTGGAATCAACTTGCGTATAACTTAGAACTAATCCAACCGTAGGGGCGGATGCTCGCATTCGCCCGCCCCACCCTACAAAATCAATCCTAAAACATAGGAGATGTATAACATGGACAAACCCGCAATCAAAAAGTTTGCTGTATGGGCGCGCAATAAGCTGATTGCCGATACCAAATACCGCGCCGGGCTGGTTGGCGTGACGAAAACCACTGTTGCCGAGCCGCTGCCACAGTCCAATGAAACCGTGCAGTTCTTTGACGTTGGCCTGCCGCAGCCCTACCGCATCGAGGGTGACGCCGTCACCCAGCGGCAGCGCTTTGTGGCGGAGCTGAATAAGGAGACCGCCAAACAGGGCAGCTACACGGCGGCGTACCAGACTGTGGTGGATAAGGTTGCCTACACATGGTTCAACCGGCTGATTGCGGTGCGGTATATGGAGGTCAACGACCTGCTGCCCAGCCGCACGCGGGTTTTGTCCAGCGCGGACGGACGCGCCGAGCCGCAGATCGTCACCACCCCGTTTGACGCAGTGCTGGACTACACCCCTGCCGAGCAGCAGCAGATCGTGACCCTCAAAAACGACAACAAGCTGGACGAGGCATTCCGGCTGCTATTCCTCAAACAGTGTGCCGCGCTGGGCGACTGCCTGCCCCGCCTGTTTGAGCAGGTGGACGACTATATGCCGCTGCTGCTGGCGCTGTCCTTCACCGATAAGGACGGCGTGGTCTGCCATCTGGTAAACGACATCCCGGAAGTAAACTGGAAAGAAGAACCGGAAGATGCCGATGGCACAAGAAAAGATAAGTCAGACATAAACGCTGTGCAAATCGTCGGCTGGCTGTATCAGGATTACAACACCGAGGACAATGAACTTGTATATGACGGTTCTATGTCCAAAAGCCGTATACCCAAAGAGCTTTTGCCTGCTGCTACCACAATTTACACCCCCGACTGGGCAACACGGTATATGGTGCAGAACAGTTTGGGGCGACTGTGGTGTGAGGGTCATCCAAACTTTGCAAAACCGGAAAATTGGAAATACTATTTGACAGAAGCACCGCAGACGCAGGATACACAGCAAAAGCTGGCAGAAATCCGTAAAGAGTATGCAGCATTACAGCCGGAAGAAATTAAGGTAATTGACCCTTGTTCCGGCAGTGGACATATACTGGTGCATATGTTTGATACACTTATGCAAATTTATAACAGTGTGGGTTATTCTGGCCGGGATGCTGTGCGCAGCATTATAGAAAATAGTTTGTACGGTCTAGACGTGTCTGACCGTTCGGCCCAGCTTTCCTATTTCGCGGTAATGATGAAAGCACGCCGCTATGATAAACGTTTTTTGACAAGAAAAGACGAAAACGGGAAACCCGATGTGCCGCAGGCTAAAGTATATGCGATATGTGAAAGTAATGAGTTAAGCGACAGACAGTGGCAGGACGTTTTTTCCGAATTTGATAACTCCGCTGATCGGGATATTGTAAAATACCTTGCAGATGCTTTTGTGGACGCTAAAGAATATGGCTCAATTCTTAAATTGAAGCGCTTGGACTATGTTCATACACTGCAAGCTTGGAATGATATAGAGGTTAATGGCGCACCGACATTTACATATTATGTAGTCAAAAATAAGGTTGCGGCCCTGCTGGAGCAGGCTATTGTGCTGACACAAAAGTATGATGTGGTGGTAACGAACCCGCCGTATCTTGCGTCCTCGCGCTTTAGCCCAGCACTGGATACCTATGTTAAAAAGAACTACCCGGATGAAAAAGCAGATTTGTCTGCGGTTATGTTTAAGAAAGCGGCAACAGATTTCGTAAAGCCGAACGGGTTTGTTTCGTTTATCACGACTTCTTCGTGGATGTTCCTGTCCAGCTTTGAAAAGTTCCGCACCTTTATGATGCGCAATATGGCGCTGGATTCGATTGTCGATTTTGGCACAGAACTGTTTGATGGCAAAGTGGGTCATAACCCCATTACGGCATGGGTAAACCGCAACACGAAGATGGACTTCAAAATAACCGCTATCCGCTTGGTGGATTACTGCTATTCTCGCAGAGACGAAAAAGAGCCAGAGTTTTTCAAGGATAGAAACCGCTATGTGGCAGAGCAGGACAACTTCTCCAAAATTCCGGGCAGCCCAGTGGCGTATTGGCTTTCGAAAAAAATGATTGGAACATTTTCGCAGAACACTTTAGGAAAAGTTCTAACAACAAGAGAAGGTATGGCCACAGCAGACAATGATAGATTTCTGCGTCTATGGTATGAAATCATCTTCTCCCGGATAAAATTTGGATGTAAAAATCAAGCTAATGCAACCGAATCTAACGCAAAATGGTTTCCCTACAATAAAGGCGGAGATTATAGAAAATGGTATGGCAATAATGACTTGGTTGTGAATTGGTTTGATGATGGATTTGAAATAAGAAACAACAGAGACAAAAAGACAGGAAGAATCCGATCCCACAATTACAATGGCGAATATGCCTTCCGTGAAGGCATAACTTGGTCAGCACTAAGTAGTGCTGATATTTCAGTTAGATATACGGGTAATGGATTTCTTTTTGATTCAAAAGGTGCCAAGGGATTTTGTAATCATATTGAAAACTTGCTACCTATACAAGCATTGATTAACAGTGTTGTCGCTAAGACATATCTAAAAGTTTTTTCGCCCACTTTAGACTTTAAGGTTGGTGATATAATACTCATTCCTCTATTTGATGATGTGTTGCATAATAATAAAATTACGATGTTGGCCGAAGGCGCAATAAATAAAAGTAAATCCGATTGGGACTCGTTTGAAACCTCGTGGGACTTTAAGCGCCACCCGCTAGTTTAAGGAGACAAGAATATAATGGGAAATAATGAAATAGAAAGAAACAGTCTAATTTTTCATGAAAAATTAGACGAATGTATCCCACTGAAAACCGGAATACTTCCGAGTCTTGAATCAAAAGAAAATAAAGCTGGAATTATTAACGAGTTCGTTTTTGAAAATCGAAAATTTCTTCCGGTTTTGTATCGTTATTCGCCAGCAGATAAGTATAATGTTTCAGGGCTTATAGAAGGTAATGTATACCTTGTGTCCGCAGAACGGATGAACGATGCACATGAAGGTGAAGTATGGCATCCAATCTTTGATAAGGAAGAAAACCGAGAATATAAAGAACTGATGCAAAAACATGTATATCTAAAAAGTTTCTCTGAGGATGGAAATAGTGAATACATGTGGGTGAATTACGCAGAAAATTTTGCTGGAATGTGTGTTGCATATGATTTCCGTTATGCTCCGGAAGATCTGCTTGAAGAGCTATATCCAATACAATATTCCCCCATAGGGTTTCGGTGTACCGATAATAAAATTGCTATGTCAACGCCGTATCTTTTTATGAGAAAAAGTATGAAGTGGCAAGCGGAGCGCGAGTGGCGTTTTATCAAACCTAACGTGTTCAATCATGACGAAGCAATACCTAAAGATGTAGCGAAATATATTTGCGCTGTTTATTTTGGAAGTGATATGGATAACGATTTGAAAAATAAAATAGAGTACGAACTATTCTTATCGAATTGTAAGCTAATGCAAAGAAAATACAGAAGACATATTGTTTTTTATGATGTGGAACCAACAATGACAATAAAGAAAAGAGATGAAAAGGATTATGGGAACCCTAATTTCTGATAAATTCGCCGCCTGGGAAGCAGAGTGCAACCAGCGTTTTAACCAGCTCAAAGCCAATGAGGAAGAGCTGAACCGTATCTTTATTGATATTTACGGCTTGCAGGATGAACTGACCCCCGAAGTGGAAGATAAGGATGTTACCGTGCGCCGTGCTGACCTGACGCGGGAAATCAAAAGCCTGCTTTCTTATGCGGTTGGCTGTATGTTTGGCCGCTACTCTCTGGATGTGGACGGCCTTGCCTATGCTGGCGGTAAGTGGGATGACAGCAAATATACAACCTTTATCCCGGACGCAGACAACGTGCTGCCCATCACCGACGAAGAATACTTCACCGATGATATTGTTGGCCGCTTTGTGGAATTTGTAAAAGTCGTGTACGGTACCGATACCCTGGAGGATAACCTCGCCTTCATCGCCAAGGCACTCGGCACCAAGGGCACCAGCCCCCGCGCCGTCATCCGCAACTATTTCCTGAACGGCTTCTACGCCGACCATGTAAAAATCTACCAGAAACGCCCCATCTACTGGCTGTACGACAGCGGCAAGCAGAACGGCTTCAAGGCGCTGATCTATATGCACCGTTACAACGCCGACACCTCCGGTCTTGTCCGCGCCGACTACCTGTACAAAATGGAGCAGGTCTACGAGAGCGAGATTGCCCGCATGGACGACGCCATCGCCAACGGCGCCAGCCGCGAGGTCGCCCAAGCCACCAAACGCAAGGAAAAGCTCGTCAAGCAGTTAAAAGAGTGCAAAGACTACGACGACCGCCTCGGCCACATCGCCCTTGCCCGCATCCCCATCGACCTCGACGACGGCGTAAAGGACAACTACGACAAAGTCCAAACCGGCGCCGACGGCAAGAAGCAGGCAATTCTGGCGAAGATTTGAGAGAAACTATGAAAAACAACAATGACCTGTTCTACACTTGCAGCCTGATCGAGGATGTCTGCGATGACGACTACGACCATGTGGTTGACCGCCTTGTGGAAGTTTATACTTCGTGGATCGATGCCGCGCTTTGCAACTACAACACGGACGTTTACTATCAGTCGCGGGAATATATTTACGAGTGCTGCAAGGAAGGGCAAATCTGCGCCTGAAAATACACACAGTAAGAGGAAAAATCTATGTCTGAACTGAAATACAACCAAATCGTGGATAAGCTGAACACCGAGTTTGCGTCCGAGGGGCGCAGGCTGGTGTTCTGGTACGATGACAACGGCTATTTTGCCGATGATGTGGACGCTATGCCGCTGCAAAATGCAAAAATCTGGCATCTGACGCCTACCAACCAGTTCAGAACCAAGATTTTGCTGGAACGCGAGGACCCGCAGAGCAACTACCTGATCTACGCGCCGTTCCCCAAGCCCCCCGTGGAGCAGAACCACTTGGAGGATACGATTTTGTACTCCAAGCAGTTCCACGCCGACCCAATCTCGCTGCTGTGCTCCGATCTGGGCATTGGGGCCGAGGGCAAGGCCGTCTTGCAGAAATACGCCAAGGTCGTCGGCGAGCAGACCCGCAAGCAGCGGTTCTGTGATTACAAGCTGGCGGCGTACACGACGGATGCCGTGGAGACAGCGCTGCTCTGCACCGTCTGCAAGTGCCGCACCGCGCAGTTTGAGGACGCGCTGCGGGAAATTCTGCTGGCCGACACCCCGGACGCCAACCCCAAGCTGGACGAGCTGGCAAAGTACAAGCTGGATGAGGTGTTCTGGAAGCACTGTGAGACAGAGCTGGGCTTTGCCGTGCCCGCGCCGAATGTGGACAAGCTGAAAATCAGCCTGTTTGTGACAAGCCTTGCCCACAGCGTGAAGGTCATCCCGGACGCATGGCAGCCGTTTGCCGCCGCCAAGCCCGGCAGTGTGCTGGCCTTTATGGACGGCATGATGAACAACGTCAACTACGGCGAAGCCTTTGACGCAATGGCTGCTGCCGTGCAGGAGACGCTGCACGCCAAGGCTGCGCTGGCCAAGCTGCCCCGCGACCTGCTGACCGACTGCGAGTGCCTGCCCTGCGTGGATGACCTGCTGACCGGGTGGATGACCGAGCGCCTGCAAGCCGAGGACGTGACCGCCGCGCTGAACGGCGAGAACATCCCGGAGCTGTGCCAGCGCCGCGCCAAGACCCACTTTGGCCGCAAGCTGGCGGTGCAGTATGCCATGCTGGAAAGCGCGTGGCATATCGTCAGCGCTGCCCACTACCGCGCTCCGGCAGATTATGAGCACGTCTGGGCGCAGTATTACCGCGAGGATTACAAAATTGACGCGCAGTACCGTGCGTTTTACACGGCCTACGACAAGCTGGACGAGCCAGCAGCCTACGACAAATTGCAGGGGCTGGTTGAGAATATCTACAACACGGAATATCTGGCAAAAATTATCCCTGCGTGGAATACGGATTTCCCGCAGGAGCCCGGCATGGGCAGAATGGCGCTGCAGCGGAACTTTTTCTCGGAGTGTGTGGCCGGCAACAAGGAGCGCACCGTGGTGATTATTTCCGACGCCATGCGCTATGAAGTGGGCACGGAGCTTGCCGCCCTGCTGGCCGAGGACCCGAAGTCTACTGTGCAGCTGACACCCCGGCTGGGCGTGTTGCCGTCTTACACGCGGTTGGGCATGGCGGCGTTGCTGCCCCATACGCGGATGGAGATGACGCCGGAGTATCAGGTGCTGATCGACGATATGCCCTGCGAGAACCTGGCGCAACGGCAGGCCGTGCTGCAAAAGCGCGTGCCGCAGAGCGGGTGCGTCCAGTTTGACGACCTGAAGACCATGAAAAAAGACGACCTGCGGGCGGTTTTTACCGGCAAGCAAGTCGTGTACATCTATCATAACCAAATTGACGCGCGCGGCGACAAGCCCAACACCGAGGACGAAGTCTTTGCTGCCTGCCGCGAGGCTGTGGAGGAGATCGCTGCCATGATCCGCCGCATTGCGGGCAGCGCGAACACGCTGCACTTTATCGTCACGGCGGATCACGGCTTCCTGTACAAGCGCCACGCGCTGGCGGAGAGCGATAAGATTCCCAACACCGCCCCGAAAACGGCGTTTGTGAACCGCCGCTTTATTGTGGACGCTGACCCCATTGCGCAGCCCGGTGTCGCCAGCCTGCCGATGGCCACGGTGCTGAACACCAAGACGAACACGCTGACGGTGTCCTACCCGACAGCGGCCAATGTGTTCAAGGTGGCGGGCGGCGGCGAGAACTACGTCCACGGCGGCTCCAGCCCGCAGGAGATGATCGTGCCTGTGCTGGACGTGCGGATGGAGAAAGGCCGCATGGAGACCACGACGGTGCAGCTGACGCTGGTGAGCATTTTGAAGAAGATCACGAACCTGATCACCGCGCTGGACTTTATGCAGAATGAACCGATCAGCGATACTGTGCGCGAGACGACCTTCCGCGTGTACTTTGTGGGAGAAGATAACGAGCGCATCTCCAATGAGAATATCGTGGTGGCTGACAAGCGCGGCGAGACGGCGGCGGAGCGGATGTTCCGCCTGCGGTTCAGCTTCAAGAACCAGAAATACGACAACAAAAAGCCGTATTATCTGGTAGCCTACGATGATAAAAATTCGGTTGAGGTGCTGCGCCGTCAGGTCGTCATGGACATTGCGATGGCGGACGACTTCGGATTTGGCTTCTGATGCAAGGAAGGAACGATTATGAGCCGTGGATTTAACATGTGGAACTATATGACCTACCACCTGGTTCACGATTACTTTAAGGCAAAGAAAAAGAAAAAAACGGAAATCCAAAATTTTGAGGTAAAGAACTATAAAGCAGCACAAAAGGCCGCAGAACAATGGATTAAGAGTGTGCGCAAATTTGCTGAAAGTTCGTATGGGGTGCATTACCCCAAAGAACTTTATTACGGTGCAACCCAGGTGTTGTTGGCTGTTTGTGCGGAGATCTACCGCAATGACCATACCTGGAACGACCACCGGAAAATTTTGGTGGATTACATCATCAACAGCGGCACGGACGGTGTGTGGTTTTCTGATTTTAAAGCGGCCACCGGTGCCGATGCAGACGTAAGGAAGCTGATCCCGCTGGGGTGGGTTGATGTTGATGAGTGTGGTGAATTCTGGACTTGCCTGGGCCGCTGCCTGAAAAAATGCCGGACTCCGCAAAGCAAATACGATGAATTGACCACGCCCTTGCAAAGATTTATTGCGGCTTTTGCATTCTGCGGGCCGCTGCAATCCAGTGTAGAAACCATCGGCACGCGATTTTTGAGCCGGGCATCAGATGGGGTTGAGCGCGCAATGCATGCCCCACCGCCCAAGGTGGATGTTTGGGGCAGCGGAAGCTCTATGGAACACATCCAGAAAATGAAGGTGATCTGGGATCACCTTTTGAACAGCAGCGATGGCGGGCGGGAAATTGATGACCCGCAGCTGTTATTATCCATGCTGATAGGGAAAACGATTACGGATATTATCATGTACGGGAACATTCCTGCAAAAGATAAGTTGTTGGAAGTTGAAATGGTCTTTGCCGAAAACCGCCTGGAGCTTGGAACAACCGCTAAAGAATTTGTGCTGGATATGGCAAACCATGGTGAAGCATGGAAGCTGGTCAGCCAGATGATGACGCCACAGGGGGACCAGCCGCCAATGTTCTGGCAGATTGCGCAGATTATGTCCATCAAGGGCAACTGCAAGGATGAGCTTGATAATTTGATTCAGGAGTTTATGGGTTTTGCTTATTGCTTTGTTTCGGAGATTATGAAAAAATACCCGAACGGCGGCTATGACCGCGAAAAGCTGCTGCCCTACTTAAAGACCCTGATGCCTGCTGAAGCACCGAAAAATTGACGGAGGATAGTACAATGCCTGATTTGGATGATAAATACAGTGAATTCAGCCGCGAGATTGGCAACGACGAACCCACACAGGATAACGCTGCCGGTGCAACCAAGGAACCGCAGCCGGATTTCAGCGATAATGCGGATCTGTATGCGGTGCTGTGCGTCAGCAAAACGGCCTCCTCGGATGAGATCAAGTCTGCTTACCGCCGCCTGGCAAAGGAGTACCACCCTGATGTAAGCAGTGATGCGGATGCAGACGAGAAGTTCAAAAAAATTCAGCATGCCTATGAAACCCTGTTCGATGAAGTGCAGCGTGCCATGTATGATCTTGGCGGCGATAGCATGGCGGGGCTGAGTTATGAGCAACGGCTGAAATCGGTGTTCCAAGGCCGCATCGTCCGCAAGGATTTAACAAAGAAAATCAAAGAGGGCGCGAATGTGCCCGTCTATGTGCTGGAATTCCTGCTGGGGCAGTATTGCAGCAGTGATGACCCGGCTATTATTGAAACCGGCGTTGAAACGGTAAAGAAGATTCTTTCTGACAACTTTGTACGCCCGGATGAAGCACAGAAGATTCTTTCCTTGCTGAAGATGAACGGCAGCCATACCATTATTGATATGGTTACGGTGCATCTGGATATGCGCAAGGATGTGTATCTGGCCGAGTTCTCGAACTTGGGCGTGAAGGATATTCCTATTGAGGACGAATACCCGCAGAAGTATGACCGCCTGCTCTGCGGCGGCATCTGGTGCATTGTGCAGCTGAACTATGAATTTATCGAGGAAGATAAAAAGTCTGCGCCGATCCGCATCAACCGCGTGACACCTATCCAGATGCCCCATGTCGATCTGGATGAGATCAGGCAAGGACGCAAGGCATTCAGCAAGGAAGAATGGCTGGGCCTGATGCTGCGTTCTGCCGGTTATGAGCCTGAATCGCTTACCTATCGTGAACAGTGGCTGCTGCTGACCCGTATGATTCCGTTGGTAGAGAATAACTTCAACCTGTGTGAGCTTGGCCCTCGCAGCACCGGTAAATCCCATATCTATAAGGAAATTTCGCCCAACAGTATCTTGGTTTCCGGCGGTCAGACCACCGTGGCCAACCTGTTCTATAACATGGGGCGCAAGACCGTAGGCTTGGTCGGTTTGTGGGACTGCGTTGCCTTTGACGAGGTTGCCGGCATTAAGTTCAAGGACAAAGACGGCGTGCAGATCATGAAGGACTACATGGCGTCCGGCTCCTTTGCGCGCGGCAAGGAGGAGAAGGCTGCCTCAGCCTCCATGGTGTTTGTGGGAAATATCAACCAGAGCGTGGACGTTGTGTTGAAAACCTCCACGCTGTTTGAGCCGTTCCCGCCGGAGATGGGCACCGACACGGCATTCCTTGACCGTATTCACTGCTACCTGCCCGGCTGGGAAATCCCGAAATTCCGTCCGGAGCATTTCACCAACAGCTACGGCTTTATCAGTGACTACATGGCGGAATTCATCCGCGAGCTGCGCAAGGTGCAATATGGCGATGCACTGGATAAGTATTTCAAGCTGGGCAAGAACCTGAACCAGCGTGATACGATTGCCGTGCGCCGCATGGTGGATGGCTACTTAAAGCTGATGTACCCCAACGGCGAGTTCAGCAAAGACGAGTTGGAAGAAGTGCTGCGTCTCTCGCTGGAGATGCGCCGTCGTGTCAAGGAGCAGTTGAAGAAGCTGGGCGGCATGGAGTTCTATGATGTGAACTTCTCCTACATTGATAACGAAACCTTTGAGGAAAAGTATGTTTCTGTGCCGGAGCAGGGCGGCGATACGCTGATTCCTGAAGGCATGGGTGCGCCGGGCCAGTTATACACGATTTCTCGCGGCAAGTCCGGCATGATCGGCGCGTTCCGTCTGGAAAGTCAGATGCTGCCCGGCAGCGGCAAGTTTGATAAGACCGGCCTTGGCAGTGATGGCAAGGCGAAGGAAGCCGCCAACACTGCCTTCAATTTCCTGAAAGCCAATGCACGGCATATCAGCGGCAACATCAGCACCACGGCAAAGGATTACATCGTCAACTATCAGGATCTGCAGGGTATCGGCATGACGGAAAAGTTGGCATTGCCCACTGTGATCGCACTGTGCTCCATTGCCATCGGACGCCCGACACTGAGCAGCCTTGCTGTGCTGGGCGACATTTCCATCGGAGGCACGCTGATTAAAGTAGATGAACTGGCCAACACCTTGCAGGCCTGTGCAGACTGCGGTGCGAAGAAAGTGCTGCTGCCGGCTGTGTCTATGGTGGACTTCGCCACGGTGCCGGCAGACCTGATGACGGCCTTCCAGCTGATTCCATACCAGAATGCTGAGGACGCAGTGTTTAAGGCGCTGGGGGTTGAATAAGCGCAGAAAGCGGGCAAATTATGACATGGGAAGAATATTACAGTGAATTTTACGGCGGGGCTACTTTTACCCAAATCAAAAGGCTGCCCTATGCAATGCTGAATGCGGATGTGAACCCGACAGAAATTGTAGATGTTGCGCGGGATATTTTGGATGAAAAAGCAGCCGGGCGCTTAATGAAACGAGCTGCCAGTGCCGGTATCCAATTCACTGCTGAGCAAATTCTGGAACTTTCCCAATGCGAAGCCGATGAAGGGCTGTATATGATTCTGAAAACTTTTTCGTGTACTTTTTCGCAAACGCAGTTGGATGATATTTACTTTGAAACTGGTAATGACAATGTTCGCCGAAAGGTACTTGAAATTGCTCGAAATCAGGGGATTCGTTTGCAGAGTGTGTGTGATGATGAATCAGAGGAAATTACACCACAACGCAAACATAGGCGCCCCGGTCTTTTAAGTGCGTTATTCTTCGGTGCGCTTACGGATAAAGATTCTGGTAAAATGTCGGGCTTGCAATTTAGCGTCGGCGATCACGTCCGGGTTCGGTATCGTGGTCAAGAGGGAACGATCATTGGAATCCATGGAAATTTGTATATGGTTTCTTTGAAAGATGGTGCGTATGTGGACTCTTACATTGCGTCAGATTTAGGAAAGTGCTGGTAGAGGAGACAAGTTTGCAGACAGCCCAACCACGGATATTCGTGATTGTTTTCCAAAGAACAAGGAACATTTTGTTCGAAATCTGAAGTACATGGCTAAATTTGTGGAGTGAAATTGCTATGATCCGTCACATTTTATTTTGGAAATACACTGACACGGTTAAAGCGGAACACAAAGAAGCGGAAGCACTGGCGTTCCTGCAAAAATCCGTTGCGACAATGGTCGGTCATATTGAAGGCCTCCGCTGCGCAGAAATCAATACAAACACTGCCGGCGGGGAGTACGATCTCGTATTCTATTCCGAGCTGCGGGATGCAGATGCCTTACAAGCATTCCAAAATCATCCGCTGCATATTGCCCACCGGGAGCGCTGCAAGGCGCTTGTGACAGACCGTTTGTGCGGAGATATGGAGGCAGATTGAACATGGTTCTGTACTATTCGGGCACCGGCAACAGCAAATTTATCGCAAAATGTATCGCGTCCGCGCTTGAAACAGATTGCCTCAATCTTAATGAGCGCATCAAGGCGGAAGACACCTCGTCTGTTCAGACAGAGGAAAATGTAATATTGGTCACACCCACCTATGCTTGGCGTATTCCGCATATTGTTTCCGACTGGTTTGAAAAAGTGGATTTAGTCAGCGCTAAACGCATCTGGTTCGTGATGGATTGCGGCAGCGAGATCGGCAATGCAGCAAAGTACAACCAGGAGCTTGCCGCACAGAAAGCCCTTACCTACATGGGCACGGCCCAAATCGTTATGCCGGAGAATTATATTGCTTTGTTCCCGACACCGGACAAGCAGGAAGCAAAAGCGATTGTCGAGAACGCAAAGCCCGCTATCCGAAGCATCATTGACTGCATCCGTAATGGGATGGAATTTCCCGCACCGCGAAATAATTTTTATGACCGCTTTATGAGCAGCGCGGTAAATCCCATTTTCTACAAGGGAATCGTCAAGGCGGACGCTTTTACGGTAAGTGATGCCTGTATCGGCTGTGGAAAATGTGTGCAGCTGTGCCCATTGAATAACATCCGTCTGGATAAGGATAAACCTGTCTGGGGGTCAAATTGTACGCATTGCATGGCCTGTATTTGCTATTGCCCGAAAGAAGCTATCGAGTATGGCAAAAGAAGCGTGGGGAAACCGCGTTATCATTTTGAGGCTTTGGGCGTGGCTGAGAGCATTGTTTGATTAAGATGGCTCCCGGTTTTGCAAATCGAAAGTTTTGGAGAGAAAATTAATGGAAGAAAAAACATATCAGACTCCTTGCGGAACAATCCACTATTGGACAAACGTTTCACACTCGGATGAAATTACCCTTGTTTTTCTGCCCGGATTGACTGCCGATCATAGATTGTTTGATAAGCAGATTCAACATTTCAAGGAGAAGTATAATGTTGTGGTATGGGATGCACCGGCACACGCCGCTTCATGGCCGTTTCAGTTTGATTTCGATTTGTTCGATAAGGCAAAATGGCTGAACGATATTTTAAATCAAGATAAAATTGCCAAACCGGTCATTGTTGGGCAGTCTATGGGCGGATATGTTGGGCAGGCTTATGCACAGCTCTATCCAAACCGATTAACAGGTTTTGTCTCCATTGACTCTGCACCGTTGCAACGAAACTATGTGACTGCGGTTGAACTCTGGCTTCTGAAGCGAATGGAACCAGTATATGCTCATTATCCGTGGAAATTGCTTTTGAAATCAGGGACGGAAGGAGT
>ERZ839823.989-NODE-989-length-33808-cov-13.588214_pt1 | contig 33808 bp, 38 predicted proteins | sample MGYA00519862_ERZ839823 | MGnify/ENA primary metagenome ERZ839823 (study PRJEB31850, sample SAMEA3708853) | human gut metagenome | biome: human gut; feature: human-associated habitat; material: faeces | place: China | collected 2014 ...
GATGAGCTTTTTGAGATTATCTGTGAAGTGGTCTGTGTAAAGCACAAGACGGTAAGGATAGGCGGGGATGATTACCCTTATGAGCTGGTAAAGTCAAAGTTCCTGAAACTGAACAGTTCACACTTGAATTATGTCATTGGCTGCATGAAGAATACCACAACCAAGATTACAAACATCAAGGCGTATATGGTGACAACGCTCTATAATGCACCAAGCACAATCAATCATTATTACCAACAAGAGGTACAGCACGATATGTATGGAGGTGAATGGCATGAAAAGGGTATTGTTTAAGGTCATTGTTCCGGCAGTGATCATTGCGGTATGGATGCTGACCTGTTATCCGGTATGCAATAAAGCAGAAGGCTTTGACTGGTTTTTATATTGGATTATTGCAGGGTGCCCGTTTGGTATCTGCCGGATGTGCTTGTGGCTGATACCGAAGAATTTCGGCATTGCAGGAGAGCTTATCAGTATTGTAACAGGACACTTCTGGACGAAAAGTCCAAAAGTGGAAATATAGAACTTCTGGACATTTTGTCCAAAGGTGGGGCAGTCAGAATATGGCTGCTCTTTTATTGTCAGAAGGAAGGAGCAAAAAGATATATGGAGTCAATGAGAGATGTGGACAGGGTAATGGAACGGGAGATTAAAAAAGGAAGCACGCCCTTACAGTTTGAACAGTTAGGTTTTGGCGATTACAGCTACAATGAAATTACTTCAAAGGAAAAGATGTTGCAGGTGCTTTCCTATCTGTTGCGAATCGGTGAATATGAACCATTTGCCGGGAAAACCATAGGGAACAATGTTTACATGGATATGCGAGGGAAAAAGACAGTTTTTAGGAGAACACGACTGACCTATGAGAGAAATAATATTTTTGCAACGATTAAGCGGCTGGCAAAGAAATATAAGCCGGACTATGAGGGGAAGGTGTATCTAGAAACAGTAAGATGCTTCTTTACCATATCTGAGGAAGAATTGGAAAAGTGCCGATACAATTATAAAGGCAAGGACACCTATGCCTTTGTGATGTCTGACAGATATATCATGGCTTTATATACATACTGCCTGTCAGCGAGAAAGGCGATGGCTTTGGAAAATATAGAGATGGAGGGACTTTCGGAAGAGGAGCTTTCTAAGGTAAAATTAGAGAGTGTTAGGGAAGTGTTATTTCAGGCATTGTTACTTGATGATGTTAAATTTGAAGATGGAAAGATGTATGCGGAGTTATGTTGTATTATTTATGTTGAAAGGGGATAATAATGGATAGGTTTGAAGAAGTATTGAAAGAGAAAAGGATAATTAAACAATTTAGCAAAAAGGGAAATCAATTAATACACCCTTTTTCTCCAAACGGAACAAATAAAAGCAGTAGAGAGTTAGGTGTATATTTATATACATTGGGACACTTATGGCTTTATATTATATTTGAAGAAAACGGTTATGGAGAATATTTGAAGGAGTTGATTGAATATTCAATAAAAAAGAAAAATGCTTTATTTGAATGGGAAATTGTTGATGATATAGAGAAAAACATTAATGCTATATTGAATAAATACGGTATTCAATTTTCTAAGTATTTATCAGACAATTTTAATCTAATGGATTATAAAGACATTGATGAGAAATCAAAGGAAAAAGATCAACCATTGATGAGATTAACAAGATTGTTGATTATGGCTGAATTAGAGATGGCTGAACAAATATTTGATTGTAAGAAAGATTTAAAGAATTTGCTTGAAGATGAGGGTAATATAATTAATGCAACTTATCTTTTGGTTACAATGACAGGAGGAGAAGATAAGGTTTTCAGTAAAGTTCCAAAGAATTTTATTGATCTTATAATGAATAATATGAATTGTTACCACGATGAATACGAAATGAAATTTTATCCAAAGATGGATGAATTAATGAATATACTTAGTATGTATGAGCAAATCTTTGAAAAAGATTGGTATTTAATTCCAGACGATGAACAAGTTATTATTTCAAAGTTTTTATATAGTATTCAGGTATTTAAAGAGTTATCCATTTCTCTTTTGGGATTAAATGGTATATTATCAGCAGTTTCAACAAGAATAATGTTTGACAATTATTGGCAATCCTTATACTTGATTAAACATAATGAGGTAGAAAAGTATAGAGAATTCGTTCATAAGAGAATGAGGCTACATATTTTAAAAAGAGATGATGGAACTGATGTAAATATAAATGAATTATTAAGAGAAGTTGATGATGGTTATTTTGATCCAATTCCAGTAAATGGAGATTACTTTACGAAATCCGCAAGAGAATATGCTATAGAATTAGGAATTAAGGAAGATTATGATAAATTTTATGAGTTTAATAGTGAATTCATACATTCATCATTGACGGCAGTTTATTCAGGAATAATGGTTCCTTGCAGAAATCCAGAACATAATGGTCATTTAACGATAAAAAATGGTGGAGCAAGACTTGTTGAATCAGTACCAGGAATAATTTATATATTAAATAAGCATATTGATCTTGTAAATACATATCTTAACGAAGAAGTATTGCCTAAATTAAGTGTGGAGACTTATTTTCAAACAAGAAGTGAATGGTTTGATTATATGAAAGAAAGACAGCAACTTTAAAGTTATGAATAAAGTTATTTATTTGTAAGAATAATTAAGTATGATATGAGCACGAAGGTATAACGAGAGCTGTTTTGTATTACATTTAGAAAAAATTTGAGAAAGGATTTTGGGGAGAATAGGGTAGGCATAGGCAAATAAAATTGTTTTAGAAATACTTCGTATATTGTTGCATCTCTTGCTTGTAGATTTAATGCGAAGACAAATAAAAGATAATACAGCGTAAGCATTTCAGGCGTATCGTGGCAAAGATGTACAGTACAGCGATGACAAGGCAAGGACAACATTTGGTGTCAGTGTGCATGGCATTGAATTTGATGTGATCCATGTAAGGAGTAACGAAAACGTCCTTTCTCTTGATTTTACCCACAGCAGTGAAGCAAAGGAAAGTAAGCACTTCATGGACGATTTGCAGACGTTGAGTGACAGCATCGGCATCGACAAGGTAAGAGTCCACCGGGATATGACACCGGAGGAAGTGAAAGACTTTGTGAAGCAGCGTTTTGAACATCAGTTGAAACAGGGCGGTCTTGATGATATTTCCCTTTATATGAGCCGGTTCGATACGCTCTATGAACAGGGCAAGATGGAAAAGTTAATGCCTACTGCAAACCAGAAGCACATCGAGGAAAATGTACCGATTACGGAGTGGGACAATCCGTATTTTGAGGTAAAAGAGCCGGAGCAGATGGCATTTTCCATAAAAGATAAATTTGTCAGTATACAGACCTGTACGGAGGGATATGATTATTCCGTTTTTGATGCGGATTACAGGCTGATTGACGGTGGTGCGTATGACAATCCTGATATTTCCATTTATGCAGCATTAAAGGACGTGCTGGAGGACTTTGGACTGTCAGAGCAGGATGAGCGTATTCCGGTGGATTATGAGGAACTTATGGAGAAAACAGAAGCGGTGGAGCGTGAAAAGTTAAATGAGCGTATCCGGGCAGAGGCACCGGAAGCAGACCGTGTTGTTGCTGATTTCAAGGCAAAGACAGAGGAATTATTTAACGGGATCAACGGACAGACACAGGACGATATAGAGCAGACCGTATGGGCATATCTGCAATCCAAGATTGACGAGTATGAGATAGATGTTGAGCTTGTGGATGTGGTGGTGTCCGGAAGCAGATGCAGAGGTCTGGAGAAAGCAGGCTCCGATCTGGATATGGTTGTGGAGTATAAGGGCAGGGAGCACGAAGATGATCTGTTCAATGCCTTTAACGAGGACGGTCTAATGATTGGCGACATAAAGGTTGACATCAATCCTATCACCGAGGGCAAGACCGGAACACTTGCAACCTATCTTCCGGGAGTGGAGAGCTATCTTGCAGAGAAACAGGCAATGCAGAAAGCTCCTGTTGTGGAAGCCATACCGGAGAAAACCGTTACCTTAACGGTTGCAGAGTGCGGCGAATTTCACAGTCTGGGAGAGTTCCATGAGAATATCGCAAGCGTGGAGGAAGCAATCACTGTCTGGAAAAGCATACCGCCGGAGCGCATGAATGGGATTCCGAGCATCGGCATCAACATACACACCGAGGGAACCGAGCGTTATGAGGATGTCGAAATGGATATTCTTTCCGGCAAGGTCATTGACCTGGAGGTCTTGGATTATGTACCGGACATAACAGACGATCCGAAAGCGATTGAGGTCATGGCAGAGCTGATTGATAAGTTACCGGACATTGAGGTGCGTGGCTCACTGGAGAAGTGGCAGGCGGCTATCCTTGCTTCTCAGATAGACCAGTTTTCCTACGATTATGACACTTATCAGTATCGGGATACGGTTGAGGACAGGGAAGCACAGGTTGCCAACATCACTGAGGACATCAGAAACGGAAATACTGGATATCTGAATGACTTTCTCAATGCGGACATTTTTGAAGGCGTCAGAGAGGGCATTACGGACATTTTCGGACAGGGTGTGGAGATTGATGACAGCGAAGCGGTTCAGACTGCGAGAAGGGCAAAGGAGCTGCTTGACAAGCTGGCAGAATACAAGCCGCTTGCAAAGGTGGAGGAGCTTGAAGAACAGAATTACAACATGATTGATAATGTTCTGAATAATGGAGCCGAGAAAAAGGAACAGGAGCAGACCAAAGGCAGAATTTCTATAAAGGAGAAGCTGGCGGAGAAAAGGGCGGTCATAGAGCAGAGAGATAAGACGGAGCGTACTTCACCGGAAAAGGAAACCGAGAAAAAATCACAGAGGGAGATGTAAGAAGATGAGTAAATTCACAGTAGAAGAAATCAATTTCATGTGTGTGTTTGAGACACAGGACAGGACGGATATGATTGGGCAGATCAGACAGGTAATGCCGCACATAAAGGACAGCGATATGGAGGAGCTTGGAGAGCAGGTGTTAGGTAAGCTCCAGAACATGACCGATGAGGAATTTGCAGAGGTAGTGTTGGAATCAGTAGAGTAAATTTGAGAGGGTGGGTAGTCGGCTGTGTGCTGGCTACCTGCTTTTTATTTTTAAGATATTTTTATGTATACAATCCGATTGAGAAATTGTCTTTGAAAGGGTACAATTATAATGTATGTATAGTGCAGTTGAAAATGATACACAGTGTGTTCTTGTTTGTAATAGGTGGCGTTTAAAAGCCGAATACCATGTGGAAAGGAGTGGAAATAGTATGCCAAGAGGAAGAATACTGGAGTTAAAAAATAATTATGGAATAATTGATACAGACGCATATAAAGTTGAACATGAATGGATACCGTTTAGAATAGAAAAATCTATGTTGGAAGAAAAAGAAGGAAAACAATATATTAAATACACAGATGAGGTTGAGTTTTCCTTAAGTCAAAGTCAGGGAGTAAGAGACCGAGATATCAAAGAAGCCACAGATATTAGGTTTATAGGAGATGAATGGAAATATCAAGAACGAATTATTGAGAATAATGCCATTCAAAATATTAGAAAAAGGTTAAGTGAATACAATTTCTATTATCCGGTATTGGATGATAAGGAATTTGTCGATTGGCTTGAAGGTAATAACTTTCAACCAAGAATGTTGGAATACTTATCGCCGGGAATATTTACTTGCAAAGAAATCATAAAAATGCAAGCAGGAAAGCATATTGACCTTGATTGTATTGATGCTAAGTTTAAAATAGGTTTGCTTTTTGTAATAGATAGAATAGATATTGAGTTTAGGAAAAACATTTTGTCATGGATTACTGGCATAGAAAATGCTTATAAAACATATTTCAATAGAATAAGGATTGCTGATGACGGATATGATGTAGGAGCAGAAGTAATATCAGAATGGGTAGCCAAGAAACCTAAAATTGCGAAGTTGATTAAGCGGGCAAGAGATAAAAGAAGATACAGGGGCAGCTCGGATGAGTTTGACTACTTAACGGATGAGAATGCTGTGCCATTGTTGGATTTGATGGAACAGTTAGAGTTAAACGAGTTGTCAGAACTTATAACTATTTTTTATGATGTTTATTCTAGGAAAGACAGCATTCCAGATATTTTACATAAAATGAAAGAATGTATAGGATTTATCAGTGATTTGTGCGCCATAAGGAATGCAGCAGCTCATGGACGGTCAATTCTACCTACATTTATGGATCCTGATTATAACGGAAATTGGGATTTAGAATTTGATAATGTTGAAGGAAGATGTAGTGTGGAAAAGTGGATACTGTATGATTTGCTAAAGAAGAAGTGGGAGAGAATGGGACTTGGAGATTACTCCAAGCAAATAGTAAATACTTTATATGGAAATCCGCTTCGTAGAGCGTGGATAGAGCTTAATTACATATACTTCTACATAATTCGAGAAATAGAGAAAATGAGTTTCAAATTATTTGTGACCGAGGCAGAATGGTTTCTTAGCAAGGAAGAAGATATAAGGCAACAAATGAGCGGTGTAAATTCGTGCAGTTTAAGACTTTCTGATATGGGAAATACAACTTTAGGCGTTACAGCACCGCCTTATGATGAGATAGCACAAGAGGCTTTTTCTGTATGGGAATTGTTTGAAGGTAAATATAGATAATACAAAAATCGCACCTGCTAAACTGCAGGTGCGACACTTTTGTTAATATTACGAGTCCTACGCAGCTCCAGGACGGAACAACATATGACTCTGATAATATTATACACCATATTTGTATGAAGTCAAACAAAAAATTATTCAGATAAATCATTAGAAATTTCTTCACTTAGAAGGCTTTCATCATTATCAGAAGTAGTAAATTTCTCGCTTACAGGATAGGAGAAGTTTTTGCCCATTTTCTGAAAGCCATATTCCAGATAATGTGATTTGGGGATGAAGTTGTTTTCCGTAAGATTATGTAGTTTGGCGAAAAGCGCTACAAGCCATTCCTGAAATTCTGTTTCTGGTTCTTTTTGGTCAAGCTCATTTTCGTAATAATGCCTCACGATACCAGCAAATATATCGGCGAACTGCACTGCAGGAGTTACAGCAGAGCTGACAAACAAGGGCATTTCTAATATGTGATGGAAAGAACGCCCAAACTTCGTTTTGAACAGAAAACCTGTAATTGCCTCAGCAATTTTTCGGTCAGCATCCTCATGTACCTCATCAAATATCATCATTGCTTTGCCATAGTGATGATGGTTACAGTAAAACTCAACCTTTTTTAAAAGAAGGTAATACTGCTTCGGAAGATGATGTTCCGGAACAATAATTGGTTCATCTGGCTTGTCCATAATTACAGCGAAAATAGCAGCGTCATAAGAGGTAATGATGTCTACCATGCCCTCAACATATGCTTTATTATTTGTACGATTCTTGGTAATTGTCGCTTCACGAATAAGTTTTGTAGACTTTATTTCGTCCTGTTTTCCATAAATAGAATCTTTTAATTTGTATATCTGATTTGTGATTGGTTTAATATCATTCTCATGGATACAGACACCAAGCAGGATAGGATTCTTGGTTGAATCTGTAGGGCGAGGATATCCACTTTCATCTATGAATGTAAGCATGTAAATAGATTGCTCCTTTGTTAAGTAGTGAATTGATTATACTATAAAATGGGTTGACATACTATCAAATTTATAAAGATTTTTGTTCGCTTTTTATGTCTTGAGTAGTGGGCATATCTTTTCCGAGATACTGATTGAGATTTTCCAACTTTCGGTTCAGCTCATGCACTTCCTTTTCACAATCCTTATAGGTGGAAGTCAGCTCGCTTTTCTGCTTCATCAGTTCCTGATACTCTGCTTTTAGCTTATCGACATTCAAGCCCTTTAAGTTTATGCCCGCTTGTTCAAGCATGTGTCTTGCGCCACCATAAAGGATAATTTGGCTTTCGTATCTGCGGAAATATGCGTCCGGGTTCTTGGCTTTTTTGTAGCCGATATGATAGGAGCGGTTGTCTTTGTACTGCTGTGCGTATTTGATGATTTCCGCAAGGTCTTTGATGCGGTGTTCCAGTTCCACCACGCTCTGCTTTGCAGACTTTCCGGCTTCGGTTTTCACCGCAATTTTGTGTTCCAGTTCTGCAAGGGAGCCGACTTCATTATAGCTCTGTGCGGCGATTTTTAAATTCTCAATGGCAGCCCACCTTTGCAGTCCCGGACTGCTTCTAAATTTCTCGTCCGAGGTGTCAATGAGCCTGCGGGCAGAGTAGTCCCTTTTGGGGATTACTGCCTTTCGCTCCCGTTTCCTTTCGATGCGTTCCTTGTGATACGTTCTTTTGTGTATTCCTTACCCAAAGACCTTGTACTGCCACGCACAAAACGCTCTTTATCCAGAGGGCGGAATAAGATGTATTTGGCAGCTCCTTCTTCAAAAGTTTCCCCTTTGATTTCATACCCTTTGGCTCTCATCAGAAGCAGAAATTCTTCGTAAGTGGAAGCCGAATTGATGAAAAAATTGATGTCCCGTCGAAGCTGTGTTTTCCAAGTCGAACCATTCTGGTCGGACTGCCATTCTTCGTATTTTCTGCCACGCTGGGCACCCGGAATGATGACGGAAAGATTGTGTTCCTTGCACAGTTCATCACTCAGTTTACGGATGTGGTAATAGGACTGTTTGCAGTCGTGATATTTGTTGTGTTCGATGTTGTCAGCGGCACAAAAAATGATGTGATTATGAACGTGTTCTTTGTCAATATGGGTGGTAACAACATACGAATATTTTCCCTCTAAAAGTTTATCTGCAAGCTCCTTTCCAATGTGGTGCGCTTCTTCAAAACCGACCTCTCCCGGAGCAAAAGCCTGTATCAGATGATAGGCTTTGTTGGGACTGTTTTCCCGGCAGTGGTCGAGAGTATATTTGAAGTCATAAGCTGCGGTTTCCGGAGAACAGGCATAAGAGGAAACGAACATTTTTTCATCGGTCTTTTCGGGGTTGCAGATGTAGTCTATCGCTTTATCAACGGTTGCTTTGATAGCATGGATTTTTGCGTATGCCATACCTGATTCATCAACTCCTTTACTTCGTCCATATCTTCCTGATAGATGCGGTCGGTGCTGTTTATCCGTTTTGCAATCTGGTTTAAGCTGGAGCTGATCCGTCCAAGCTCTGTGTTGTAATTTCTCAGACAACTGTAATCCACGTCATAGACATATCCGTACAAAATGAGTTTGCGTAAGGAAGCAGATTTGCTTTTCATGCCGGACCGCTTAAATTTTTCATCAAGGATATACTGCTCGTCATCATCAAGATAAAATTGCACCGGATTGGTGCGGCTTCTGTTTGCCATTTCTGATACTCCTTCCTGATTTTGGGTACAAAAAAACTGCTGTAAAATGTTCGATGTTTTACAACAGTTGGTTTCAAAGTTTATTCAATTTTTGGATAAAACTATCCAAGAAAAATTGTAGCAAAAATGCGGGAAAAGGTCAATGGATTTGTTGTGAAAAGCAGCATAAAAACGTAAGAGGGTTAGGGATACTTCCCTATGGAAATTTGTTTCGTTCAGCCAACAGGCTGAATGTGAAAAATTTCGCCTGTGTCATGACACAGGCAGTGCTTGCTATGTGTGTTTTCGACACTCCAAAAGGGTGTGTCGGTGTTCCGATTGCTTAGGCAATCTGATTGGAACACATATCTTGGGCTGATAGAATTACTTTAGCTATTTTTTGTCCACTTGCGCTATTAAACTGTCCATTTGCGCTATCGGCTTCAGAAATTTTTATATAATTTCCGATATAATAATCGAAAAGAAAAAAGAGGTGGAACATGATAAGAATTGCAATATGTGATGATGAAAAGAACATACGAACCTATCTTTCATCACTTGTCAGGAAACAGAACATAGAATGTGAAATCACAGAGTATGCTTCCACTGATGAATACCTGTCAGATCAAAAGGAGCATGATTTGCTGTTTCTGGATATTGAAATGAAAAGCGTTGCGTCCGGTATGGACGGTATGAGCATGGCAAAACAGATCAGGGCAACGGAGCTTACAAAGCAGCCAATTATTATATTTGTTACAGGCTATGAAAAATATGTCTATGATGCTTTTGATGTAGGAGCATTTCAATACCTGTTAAAGCCTATTGATGAACAGAGATTTGCCCAAGTTTTCCGGCGGGCAGCCGAACAGATTATATCAGAAGCGGAGCAGCAGAAGAAAACGCTGGTTATCCAATATGCCAATACGAGCAAGGCTATACCGTTAGATCATATTTACTATCTGGAAAGCCAGAGCCACAAAGTTGTAATTCATATGAATGAGGAAGAACTGGAATATTATGCAAAGCTCGGAGATTTGGAAGAAGAATTGCAGGGACAGTTTTTCCGTATTCATAAGGGATATTTAGTCAATCTTGCCTGCATAGATGAGTACAACAAGACAGAAGTAACGCTTGTCAATGGAGATAAGCTACTGATTTCAAAATATAAATATCCGGACTTTGTAAAAGCATATCTCCGGTATATGCAGTAGGAGGACAGCGGATGAGTGAAACAGAGTTTGTGTTGTTCCAAAATATAATAGGCGGAATTGAAACTTTTTTATATGCAGTCTGTCTGACAGCTTTTTTCTATCCATTTATGACAGAAAAGAAAGAACGACAGGGAAGTAAATTAAAAAAGATACTAATAGTTTTTGGAAGTTATATAGCCATATCCCTTATTGGAAACTTTGTTCCTGCTTATGGGTGGTTAGGTTTGATGATTGTAATAATTTTATTGACGGCATCTTCTGGCTATTTAGGCATGAATAGAAATTTTACATTTTTTATGGGGATTATATTTTTCTGCATTAGAAATTTAAGTATGCTGATTGTGGAAAGTATAGATTTCTTTACAAGCAGATATTGGGTGCAGGAAAAAACATTAGTAGAGGATATTTTTCGTAATGCATCATTGAATTACATTTTTATTGCCGCATTTAGAATCTTCTTGTTTTTAATTATGCTTTTTGTTGTTGGACACCGATTAGGAAAACAAAAGATAGAACTGCAAATAAGGGAATTGTGCTATCTGATTTTGACACCGATAGTAGCAATTTTATTTGGAAATATTATTGTCCGGCTTTGGATAGTGGTGAAAGATGATTTGATTTTTCAACTTTATGAACAATATCCAATACTTCTGGGAATAGTGCCAGTAATTGCAATTTTATTCTATGCAGGAATTTTAATCACAATAGTGTCCTATCAGGAGATGGAAAAACTTCAGGAAGAAAAGAAAAAGCATTTTATTGAAGAACAACAGGTTCATTCAATACAGGAGCGAATGGAGGAAGTAGAGCAGTTTTATAACGGAATACGGCAGATGAAGCATGAAATGAGAAATCATTTGACGAATATCAAGGGACTTATGGAGAGTGGCAATTATGAGGATATGCAACAATATCTGTCAAAAATGGATGAGAGTATGAATGTGTTTGAGATAACTATTCAGACAGGCAATGCTGTTACGGATGTGATTGTAAATGATAAGCAGAAAGCAGCAAGCAAACAGGGAGTACAATTTCAATCAGAGTTCTCTTATCCGGTATCAGACAGATATGATGCGTATGATATTGGAATTATCGTCAACAATTTGTTGCAAAATGCACTTGAAGCCTGTGAAAAAATGAATACGGGGGAAAGATATATTACGCTGTCTGGAAAACAAAAAAGAAAATTTTTTCTGATAGAAGTAAGAAATTCTTTTGACGGGGAAATCAAGTTTGATAGCAATACAAATCTTCCAGTTTCCGATAAAGAAAAAGATATTTCCTTACATGGAATAGGATTATCCAATGTAAAGAGAGAAGTAGAGAAGTACATGGGAGATTTAGATATTAAGGTAAAGAAAAATGAGTTTAGTGTAACAATATTGTTACAAGAAAGGAGAACAGAAAATGAGTATTAGTGGTGTAAATGGTATTGGCGCAACTGCCTACGCTTATATGAACAGCAGTATGAAAACAACAGGGGAAGGCAATTTTGCAAGTGAAGTACAAAAGGCAGAGGAAAGACAGAGCACAACATCAACTACCTCTGCATGGGCGGGGGATATGGTTATTTCGCAGCCACCAAATAATAGTGGCTTTACATATGATAGTTCTATTTCCAATAAGACCAAAGAGGAAATGACAATGGACGAATATAAGCAATGGGTTATGAATGAAATGTCTCAGATGCCTGTGAGCGGATGGTATCGTTCCACATGTGTTGGAGGTTCACTCATTATTACAGATGAAGCATTTGAAAAGATGAAAAGTGATCCAGAATGGGAAAATACTGTCATGAATATGGTAAGAAAGATGTATTCCACAAATGGCATAATGGGATCGAAAATGATTGGTTTTCAAGTCATTGGTGCTTCGCCGGAAGAATGCTATGGTGAAGGTATACCCGTAAAAAGTGACAGTAACTCGGATGACTTATCAGATGATGAAGAATCATGGTGGGAGAAACGCCATGAAGAATTTGAAGAAATTATAGCAGAACAAATAAAGGAGGCACAGGAAAAGGCGAGAGCACAAAAAGAACTAGCATGGGCAAATTATTTAAACAGTCAGTTGGTTAGTCAGCAGAGATTACAAGGCTTTCTTATTGAGAGTGTGCAAAGTGGACAGGATAGAACAAATATATCAGCTTTTCAGCCGATGGGTGTGTCAGCCTACGAGGACACAATAAGTACATTTAGTAAGAGCGTGATAGAAAGTCAAAAGCTTTAAACGAGGAGGTTTAAAAGTATGGATATACAGGCACTTGGAATGCTGAGTAATATAACAGCAATTGTGCAAAAACAAAATGTGAATACTATTGAAAATGATATAAATGTAGAAAAGGATTTTTGCGGAACTCTAAGGGAACAGCAGATAAACTGTGTAAAAGAAGATATATATAATAAATTTCATATTTAAGTGGAACAGAGAATTTGGAAGTAAAAGAAATATATCACTTGGAGGAAGTAAGTATAGTAGAGAATTGGTGTGAGTTTTTCAATGAATTAGAAAAACTGTGTGAGTATTAGTACATTTTTGTGTATAAAGGTTGCTTTTATGGTTTAAGTGAAGAGTGAAAGGTTGTTTAGATAGCACTTAAGAGAAGTCTTAGGTGCTTTTCTTATACATATATATAAATATACCAAGCAGAGAAAGGAGCAGAACAAATTGAATAAAGTATACTGTCACTGGTGGCAATGGCTCATGAACGAACCATAGCCACCTTTTTTGTTGCAGAAAATCAAATAAGAATGGAGGTTTACTATGAGAAAATATAAATTGATTTCCGCACTGGCAGAGGAAACAGCAAAAGAAGTCGTGCGGAATGAAGAAAGCTGGAGGCGGTACTTAAAGAGCAGGTAGCAATCTATCTGCTTTTTCCTGTTATGTGGTTATCGTAAGCCGAGAAGGTTAAGTGACGAACAAAGGGAACAGGCAAGGTTACGGATGGAGAAAATCAATTCAGATGATAATTGTCGGGAAGATTAGAGTCCAGTCGCAACATTCAGAAGTCCAGTCACAACATTTCCGAATTTAAAGAAAGAAATCTGCCGATAATATAAATGAACAATAGATGATGTTATCCATATTTGATAATGAGCCATGAAAATGAGGTGGAACAGTTGAACATAGCAATTTGCGATGATGAGGAAAATATACGCATTTACATACGCAAGCTGATACAGAAGCAGGAAACTTTTTGTAAGATAACAGAGTTTTCATCGGGCAAGGAATTATTGGAGTTTCAGGATGAGACAAATGCAGAAGAAATAGACATACTTTTTCTGGATATCTCTATGGGAGATGAGGATGGAATGACTGTGGCAAAGCAGCTCAGGAGCCAGATGGAAAGCAAGAAAGAAGCAGTGTGGGGAAGCCTGCCGCTTCTGATATTTGTAACGGGATATCCGGAATATATGCAGGAGGCTTTTTCTGTTAATGCTTTTCAGTATATTGTAAAACCGATTCAGGAAAGCAATTTTGAGCAGGTTTTTGCACAGACCATACGGGAGTATCAATATCTGATGGCAAAGAAAAAGGAAAAACCAAAAGAAGTATTAGTTCGGAATGGAAATAGAACAAGAAGTGTTTCAGCAGATGATATTTACTATATTGAAAGCAGTAATCGGAAAGTGACCTTGTATTTGCGGCATGAAAAAATTGAATATTATGACAAGATCAGCTCACTGGAAAGCGAGCTTAAGCCGGATTTTTTCCGTATACACAAAGGGTATCTAGTTAACATAAAATATGTGGAACGATATGACCGGACAGAGGTGAAAATGAGAAACGGGGACAGTCTGCTGATATCCAAGTATAAATATCAGGACTTTGTAAAGCGTTATTTGGAATACATTTCGGAGGAAAGATAATTGAGTCAGGTTACATATGAAATCATTCGCAAGCTTTTTGAAATCTATCCTATTATTCTGCAAATCGTTCTTTTTCTGGTATTGTGGAATGTATTTTTTCGGTGGGAGAAAGGGATATGGATTGTTGCAGGAATATTGGCAGTGATGAATATATGCATGGGGCTATGGCTGGAAAAGCCGGGGGTAATACGATATACAATGTCCGCTGTCATTGTGTTGGGATATTGTTTTTGCAAATACCAAAAACATTTGGAAAAGGCGGTATTCATACTGCTGCTGTTTTACAATTTTCATGCGTTAAGTTATTTGATTGCAGACAGTATTTATCAATGTACAGTGGAGAGCATATTTAGAGGGTTGGATGTTCTGAGTGAGGAATATATATTTCGGGTTTATCTGGGTATGGCGATAGGTATGGGCATCCTGCTTTTATCGTACACGTTGGTATTACTGATTATGACAGGTGTCGTGATAAAAATCGTAAAGAAACCGTTTATGCTGAGATGGCAGGAAACGATATTCCTTTCAGTACTGAATATTGTAGGGAGTATGATTGTAGGAATAAGCGTAGACCTTTCCGTAGTGCAAATCGAGGGTGGAGTTTTTCTGTTGTATGATGACAAGCAGGAAATGTTGTGGAAATTACCGATAATTGCGGTTCTTATCTATGTGGGGGAAATTTCGGCAATATACATCTACCAGAATTACAGGAAGCTTCAAAAAGAACGGCAGAAACATTTTGTGGAAGAACAACAGGTCAAAGCCATGAAGCAGAGACTGGAAGAAGCAGAGAACTTCTACGGGAGCATTCGCAGAGTAAGGCATGAGATGAAAAACCATATGACGAATATAAAAGGGCTGGTGGCAAGTGAGAAATATGATGAAGTAGAGAATTATATCGAAAAACTGGATGAAACCATACAGACTATGGACTATAAATTCAATACAGGAAATGCGGTCACAGATGTGATTATCAATGATAAATACCAGAAAGCGGAAAATGCAGGTATTTCGTTTCAAGTAAAATTTAACTTGGGGGAAACAGACACAATTTCTGCATTTGATATAGGTATCATTCTGAATAACCTTTTAGACAATGCCATAGAAGCCTGCGAGAAACTGGAGCAGGAACAGCGATATATCAATCTGACTTTAAAGAAAAAGAATCATTTCCTACTGATTGAAGTGGAAAACAGCTTTGATGGGAAAGTGATATGGGAAGATGGAGGTATCGTCCCGATGACAACGAAACAGAGCGATCTGCCGGATATTTTGATGGAGCATGGAATAGGGTTAAAAAATGTAAAGAATGTGGCAGACCATTATCTTGGAGATATGGATATCAAAATAAAAAACGATGTGTTTAAAGTCACAGTAATGCTGCAGCAGAAGGAAATAAAATAAAAAAATATGAAAAAGGAAGGAGAATGTAGTAATGGATGTAGGTTCAGTTTATGGCAGTTATTATGAAACAGCAAAGAGTTACATGGGTTTGAGGAAGGAGGAAAAACAAGCGGGATTTGCGGAAAAGGTCACAGACAAAAGTCAGGTTTCCTCGGAAGATATGACCTTGGAGGAATACAAGGAGTATTTTAATGAAAAGATGAATTCATTATATACACATCCATCGCAGCGGAATAGAAATGATATTATAGATATTACGGATGCCGCTTATAAAAGAATGCAGACTGATCCGGAATATGAGAAGAAAATATTAGACGCTTTAGCGAAGAATAAGGCAGTTAATTTTGGAAACTATATTCCACAAATATCATATATGCATATAGATGATACATGGGAGGGATGCTATGGATATACTCAAGGAATGAAAGAGAATGATAGTTACATTAAAGGAAATTCATCAAAACATGAAAATAATGTAAAAAAAGAAAAAGAGCAAGATAGAGAAAAGGAGTTTTTAGAGGAGTATATAGAGAAACGCATACAGGTTCATAGGGATATGCAGGAACTTCGTACAAAAGAGTATTTTAAACATAAAGAGCAAAATGCTGAACTTAGCAGAAAAGCATTGGCGGCAAAGGCTTATGAGCAGCAAATTTTAGAAGAACATTAAGTAAGATATGTGTTGTATAGTCTGTTTGGATTAGGGTGTGTCAGGCTCAGAGGAATTTGATATGAAGATGCAGGAATAGTGAAATACAGAAGGATGTTTGCATAAAATAAAAATATGCTTAAATGAAAAAAGGAATCAGACAACAGATAGAATCTGGAGTCTGGTTTCTTTTTATGCCGTTTTCTGCAATAAGTGGTCGGGTCTCCAAAGTTTAGTGGGGTTTCCCGAAGTTTTTTAGGGGCATTCCGTAGGAGCTTCTTAATCAAACCATGAATAGATAACACAGGCAGGTCTTTCGACCTGCCTGATCTGTTTTGCAACGAAATATTTTTTAATCTTCCGTATTAAAATAAGTGACGGGATTGTAATCGTTTATTCCATTTATAACAATAAACAATTATGGGACAATATTGGACAATACCCATGAATGTCACAATATTTATAATTCTCGTCCACATTCCTGATATATAATAAAATGATAACAGTATAAGCACAATCAAAAGAGTCGCAAGATTCAGATACGGATTTTTTATGCTACTGACAAATGTCCATATAATTGCAGCAATGGTAAATCCAGCCAATATCCATACCTTTGATACTGGTTTCATTTTCTTATTGGAATGAAAATAATACATAAACACTGCCAGATCAAACAGGCTGATGGCAAAGCGTATCACATATTCCATCCTTAAACCATCCTCCTTACAAACTCCATATGTTTTTCTTTTAAATTCTGCTTATGGGAACGGGCAATCAGAAGTCTTTCTTCATTGTCCATCACTACTTCATCTCCCTCAATCGCCCTGATATGCCCAAGATTGATGATATATGATACATGAATATGGGCAAAGACCTTATCATCAAGCTGTTTCCATATTTCTTCAGTTGTCATATTTGCCTTGAAATTTTCTGAGATCGTATGTATCACTGCCTGACGACCTTTCTTCTCAAAATACACAATATCATCGCAGCTAATACGAAACTGATTTTTTCGGAACTGAAAGACAAAGTCACGCTTTATCATATGAAGATACTGCATGGCTTTTAAAAGGACGGACTCCAGCTTTTCCACTGTAATCGGTTTAGAAATATAGTCAAAGGTAATAACCTCAAAAACATCCATAACATACTGCGTATATCCAGTCAGGAATACAAACAATGCTTTGGCATCTATTTTCCGGATTTCTTTTGCAAGCTGCAAACCATTCATCTCCGGCATTTCAATGTCAAATATATACAGATGATACATTTCTCCATAATCTATAACATGCTTCAGCAACTCCTTCGCTGTAAAATACACTTCATAAGAAAACTGGTACTGCGCTAACTTATCAAAAGCACTTTCCAGCATTTCTACATCTGTTCTGCTGTCATCACAGACCGCAATATTAAGCATAACACTTCCTCCTTTTCGGGCTTGGAAGTAGGAAGCACTTCAATTTATCTAATCAACTTAGATAAATAAGCCAGCACACGGTCAAAAAAATCATTTCTCTGCTCCTTTGTGCTGTTCGCAACATAGTAATCCAGATTAAAATCTTTCATACTGCTCTCACCTGTTATCAGATATGTAGGATCAATTCCATATTTATGATAGAGTGTCAACACTTTATCTACAGATATTCCCGTTATACCCGCCTCAAGCTTTCGATAATGTTCTACTGTAACATCCAATACATCCGCAATTTCTGACTTTTCGAGGTTCATATTCAGTCTTGCCTCTCTTAGTCTCTTTCCTATCTGTATATTGGCATCTTTTCTTCCTGTGTCCAAGATTTTGCACCTCTTTTCCATGTTAATCATATCAATGGGACTTTGATTCTCATAGTCCAGAAAATAACCCAACGCACATCATTTTATGCTCGTAAGTAGGTTAATTTGTGCTTTTATTAAAAAAACGAATGGCACATCTGATACCATTCGTCTTTATCTGCTTTATATTCTGTTGTAAATCCTATTAGCGGACGTTTTTTGGCTATTTATCATATCCATCACTGCATTTCTTTTACTCTGACATCCACAGTATTTTTAAAATTTTCAATCTGATGTGAATACTGTTCATTCATAAGCGTGGAATGAATCATAAAATCCGCTGTTGCAGAAGAATTGTCATCCAATTGCTTTTATCCATGTAATATCCCGGCAGAAAGCCTTTCATGTGTGTCATAACACTTATCATATCCGGCTTACATTTTACAACCATAATATCAACCCTATCTTTTGTATCCAATCCGATTTTAAAGCCTTCCAAATTCATAAATACTGCGTACCATTTTCCATTGTCATTACGAAGTATTGCACTATCTGGTAAATCATTCCACAGATATTCTGGAATTGTTCCATATTGTTTTTTTACATATTGAAATATAGTGTCTCTGTACATACTGTGTATATCTCTGATCTTGTACTTTCATATTTATAAGTTTTGTACCAATAAAATTTCTGATAGTATATTCAATTTATAGAAAAAAGCGAAAATATTTAGTATAATGCTTCTTATAAAGAACTATATTTCATTTTGAATTATATATTTTCAAGGAGTATTTATATGAAAATAATAAAAATTTTGAATTATATATTTCCATTGATAATAGGCGCCTTATGCTCATATATGGGATCATTGACACATATTGGAAAAAATAATATATTGCAGATTATTATGATTTTTACATTAAGTGTCATTTTTTCTATTTTATTATTTTATGATGCAAAAACAGAACTTGATAAGTTGCAGAAATCTTATCACAATAATTATTCGAATATTATAACCAAGTTCCTAATTCTCAAAAATATTGTTATACAATTGTTTGCAATAATTATTGGAGCAGTTTGTTCATCTTTAGGAAATTGGGATAAAAATCAATCTGGTTTTTCTATTAAATCTAATATCCTTATCATTTTTGGAATTATTTATATATTGTTTGTTATATACAGTATATATAATGATGAAAAAATAGATAGCAATATTAAGAAATATGTTTCTAATATTGAAATGTTGAATGAGATATATGAGAATGTTCAAACAAGCATAGTCTGTATTAATCATGCAATTATAAAAGAATTAGAAAAAGTTCAAAAAAATATTTATAAAGTGAACATAGATACCGCTGGAATTGAATATAGTATAAACAGATTGTGTAATGAACTTTATAACACAATAGCCAAATTTGACAAAGGAAGTTTTTGTGTATCGTACTCTAAAAGAATTGACCAAAAATTCATAATGAATATCGGATATGCAGGCGATAACAATATTTTCCACAAAAATATTGTAAAAAGAAACATTGATATAGATAATCATCTTGATAGTAAAATTATGAAAGTAAATAATAAAGATATATTTATTTATTGTCAGAAAGAAGATATCAACAAATTATTTACTTATGGCAAAGGATATGAAAATAGATATAATATGTACTTTGCTATTCCGGTATACATTAACGATGAAATACAAGGACTTTTTCAAATTACATATTTTTCAGAAAGTACTCTTTTTAACGAAAAAGAAAACATAGATTTTTTAATAAATAAAATTTTTCCTCAATATATTAGTATTACATTATTAATTAATGAAATTTATAACAGTTTTAGAACTATGGACACCAGCGATTAATACAATCGAGTAGGAGGCGGTGACTAACCGCCGTCCTCTCACAGCACCGTACGCCAGACTGTCTAACGATTAAGAAAAATATTATAATAAAACTACCAAATACAGTATCGTAGGGGGATTCGTTATGGCATATATTGTTGGCGCAGATAGATATCAAACAAGAATGGTAACCACTTCATTAGATGACTTAATAAGTAAGGATAATTCTGTCCGAGTAATAGATTCTTATGTAGAATCCTTAAATTTAGAAAATCTAGGTTTTATAGAGTATAGTGGTAGGAATCGAGGACAATCACCTTATCGCCGATCTGATTTATTAAAACTTCATATCTATGGCTATTTAAATAAGATTCGTTCTAGCAGAGCATTGGAAACGGAAGCAAAACGCAACCTGGAATTAATGTGGCTTATAAACTGCATAACACCTGATCATGGTACTATTGCAGGTTTTGTTCAGAAGAATAAGGCTGCGTTTCACAATACATTACGAAATCTTACCCTTATTCTCAAAGGTTGGGGGCTCATTGATGGAGAACTGATTGTTATTGATGGAACTAAGATCCGTGCTCAAAACAGCAAGCATAATTGTATTACGCAAAGCGGTTTAGATAAAAAAATCGAATATGCGGAAGCTCAGATAAATGCATATCTTATGGCAATCGTTAAAGATGAAGCGCTGGCAGATGACCTTACAGATAAACTAAAAACATATCAAGAGCTAAAAGAACAGTATCTTACACAAAAACATGAATTAAAAGATGAAGGACTGGAACAAAAGAGTTTGACAGATCCTGATTCAAGAAGGATGAAAAATAACGGTTCATTGGATATCTGCTACAATGTACAGTCTGTTGTAGATGCAAAGAATCATTTTGTTGTAGATATTTCGACGACTAATGATATAAATGACCAAAACCAGCTTTACACTATGGCACAAAAAGCATCCGAACTTTTAGAAAAAGAGTCCTCTACAGTTCTGGCAGATACAGGTTATTATAACGGAACGGAGATAAAAAACTGTGTTGATGCTGGAATGAATGTCTTTATAAAAAAAGCTAAAGCGAATAATGCTACAAAGGATAATGAATTTCGCTTGATTTCTGAGTAATTTTTGTTCTGTTGGTCATTTTCTGCAAAAACAGGTCACTTTCTGCATAGGATATTTTCTTTTGCTTTGATTCCTGCTATTCTTAGAATATACAACAGATTGCTCTATATGGCACATTGAATACTGAGGAAAGGAGAAGTAAATATAATTATGAATATGCTTATAGAATGATCTGCATATAACGACAAAATGATATTAAAATAGGGGGTGATTTTGATGAAAGATTTTCATTTGAAGATTTTAGCTATAATAATGATAATTTTTGGCATATTTGGTTTAAGTACGCTTCCGTTTCTTTCCATTATTGTCCAATATATTGACTCAATAACTGGATTTAGTTCAGGAAATGGATATCTTACCAATAACATGGATTATCTTTTTAAAAGTCCTCTTATTTATATTGGTGGCTTTTTTGTTTTTAGTATCATTTTGGCAATTATTTATCTGGTTTATAGTTTTTTTAAAGCAAAGCGGGGGTGACTTCTAATGAAAAAAATAATTAGTATGGTTTTAAGTTTTATATTGATTTTGGGGTGCTCGACAACAGCGTTTGCTGCGGAGACTCATAACTATGACACTGAAAATTTGCCTCATGATGGAGCTGATTATTTTGAAACGGAAATTAAATCTGATGAGGAAAATGAAGAATGCATTTCTGATTTTGTTACCGTATATGGTTATCAATATACCAAAGGTAGTTTAAAAAGTGGTGCATGGAGAAATGGCACGAGTGGTGGTAGTTCTACATCTAGCGCAAAATTATCATTGAATTACACTCAAGATACTTCTTATAATATTTCCTTTAAAGCTTCAGTTTCCGGTGGTTATACAAATGGTGGAACTATAGGAAGTGAGTTGGGTGTTACACTAGGTGCATCAAAATCATATTCTTTAGGTAGCGGATACTCCGTAACTGTTCCAAAAGGATCTCATTATTTAATCAAATATCGTCCTATGTATTATACATATAAGGTCGTTGAGACAAAATATAAAGAAAGATATAATGAAGTATTAGGCGGCATGGAGAGATATGTGGTTGAAACAAAAACCTGCTATGTAGACGTATTTTCGCACTGGGATTTTACACATGTATCTAAGTAAAGGTGTATGTTACATTAAATAAAAGCAGGGAACTATCAATATCCATGCTTCAAACTGGAGATAAAGCTCGTGGATCTGCCACGGGCTTTTCTCATATTGTTATATACATTTTGCTGAAATTTTAAATTTCAGTGTAAAAGTAGATTGGTGTTTAGAAGGAATATGCAAAGTATTACACGAAAATGTCAAAGGATTACAGTTTCCTAAAACCCATAATAATTTCTGATATAATGCGATAAGTCAGAAAGGATGATGGGGCTATGGGGAAAAGAGAGCACATATACGAAATTATTGCAGAGAATATCAGAAAAGAACGCATAAGGCTTGGAATTACGCAGGCAGAGCTTGCAGAACGGGCGGATGTATCATTGGATACTATCAAAAGTGTTGAAAATGGCAGAAGGGCAATGAGTCTTGATACATATTTGAATATTGTTCATGAGAAAGTTATTGTGGAATTCAAATCCGGCACAAGCGTGGATATCCACAGGTAAATACAGTTCAGATTATTGGCGCCTCGCTTCAGCGGGGTACTTTTGTATATACTCAAGAGTCGATTAGTATTGACAAAACACTAATAAAACAGTTATACTGGATGGTAAATTATTGTACCTTTTGAGAGGCGGTGTAGTATGGAAAAGAAAATTTGTTTTGCTGTAGATTCTGATATATATGAGAAGTTTTGCCTTGCATTAAACCTTACAAATGAGAGTGAGAATGTAGCTATTGAGACATGTATGCGTTGGTATATTGCAAAATCGTTTGAAAAGGCTTCTCAGGAATACAATCCAAAGGCTGCAAATAGGGCTAATGAAAGCAAAGATTATTACGGAAAAGCAATTCAGCGTATTCCTATATGGTCATTAAGATCTACTCAGTACAACCACAAAATTATCAGAGCATACTTCGAGGCAGTAGATATTGCCGGAGAAGCTACTTTGACAATGATGGAGAGGCTGTGTAGTGATAAGAATCATCCCGACCTGTATGTTCCGACTTTCAAAAACAACTACTCACAGATGAAGATTGACGGTCCTAAATCACATGGAAAAGTTTTTGAAGATGATGGTGAAAGAGTATGGATTTGGAGTGAGGTTGAGAAAGTCTTACTGCAATACAAAAATAGCTTTTATCAGGGAGGGGAGTAAACATGAGCGTATTAATTGACAGCAGCGTTACGATATATGAGGTTATTTAGAATATAAAAGATGGCAAGTACGTAATGCCTGCGTTCCAAAGACAGTATGTATGGAGCATGGAGCAGATTGAAAAGCTTTGGGACTCCATTCTTTTGGATTATCCGATTGCTACATTCCTATTTTGGCATGTCGATGATGACAATGTAACATGGGATACTTATTTCTGTAATTTCCTATCCTCTGTTACATTTATTAGCTTATACATATTCACAAAATAACTATAAAAAGGAAGTAACAAAGCAGATGGACACATGGTTAGATGCAGTTAGAAATCTAAGAAATTATTGTGCGCATCCTTCTATGGTGGTTGGTATGACTTCTTCTGTGGTAATTCCAGATAATAGGGAGAGTGCAGATGTACTTCCGGATAATACAAATCTTTATTCACGATTATATGCATTGAAGAAGATATTACCACAAAAAGATGCTGATATGTTGGCAGAGGAATTAGAAAAACTTATTTCAAAAACAAAAGTTGATATATATATAAGATGAATGTATTACCAGCGAATTGGAAAGAATTATATGATAAAACATTGTTCTTATAGGAATAGTAAATTAGTTTGAGAATATAATAAGAATGACCGTAGGAAGGCAAGGGTAATGCCTGAATCCAAATATTCCATTGGCGGGTAGGCAGCTAAGAGGATTAGCTGCCTAGAGACTATGAAGAAAAGTCTGTAAATAATCATTTATCAGAGAAATAATTATGATGATATGGGCTATCATATTACAAGAATATTGGATATTATTTAATAAATAACAAATATGCAAAGAAAAGGAAGGCACATAATGTTTTACGATACATTAAATACAGAGGAACAAGTTTCATACTTAATAAAGCCAATCATAGAAGTGCTACAAGAAGCCGGTGGTCAATTGGAGAGAGCAGAAATTAGGGATAGAATTAGTGAAAAAGACGAGAAGATTGCTGAATTTGAACAAAAGCTATATACATCTAATAAAACCGGTTCTAAATATAAGAAATTTGATTTTAAGTTTAATTTTGCTCTTAAAGAGTTAAGTTATTTGGGATTCCTTACATATGTTAGATATAAACCACTTGTGACATTAACGGAAAAAGGAGCCGCTGTTGATGTTTTAAATTTTGATGTTAAGAAGGAAGTTCGAGAAAAGGCAGCTGTTTATTGGGAAGAAAAATCAGCTAAGAATAAAGAGAAGAATAGTGTAATGCCAAAAGAAATCGAAGATGAAAACAGTATAAATGCTGATGATATATTGGATGATGTTAAGGTCAAATTGCAAAGTGCAATAGCAAATATGTCTCCTAAGAAATTTGAACAATTCTCGAGAGCATTACTGACTAAAATGGGAGTACAGTTTACGGATAAGGGTATTAAAATATCGAATGATGGTGGAATTGATGGATATGGATATCATACAGACGATGATGATTTCAGAACAACCAGAGTTGTAATTCAATGTAAACGATATAACACAGCTCCTGTGAGTGAGCCTGATATAAATCAGTTTTTGGGGGCTATGAATAAATTTCAGGCAGATTATGGAGTGTTTATTACAAATAGCAGATTTACTAATGCAGCAAGGGAGGCAGCAAGAGAAGGTACACCAATAACGTTAATTGATGGCAATGATCTGGTAAGGCTTGTTATTAAGTATGAACTTTATATTACACCTGTAACAACATATGTACTTGATGACTTTTATGATGAAGAATAGTTACGTCGGTTATATTAATAGAAAACATGGTGTCATTAAAACTACAATTACGTTATTGATTAAGCAAGGTAATGTAAAGATTGAAAATAAGTCAGTTTTGAAAAAAGACTTGTTGTTTTTTGATAGCGTTGATTACATTGAGCCTTCAGCAATCAAATGGGATAGAATTCGATATCAGAGGAATAATCAGAGTTATAGGATGCTATTGAACATTTGTAGACTTGTGATTGATGGATTATTACTTTCTACTGAGCAGGGAATGATAAAGATGGCTACATTCCTTGATGATCAGAGAATGAGTCATCTTTATGAAAAGTTTATCCTTGAATATTTTCCGGTATCATCATCCAAAATTAAGGGCTAATCCGGATCAAGTACAGTGGAACCTTGATGATGACAATGATACGTGGCTTCCAAACATGATTACTGATATAACGCTTAAATCGAAAGATGGAAGAGTTCTAATCTTAGATGCAAAATATTATGGTCAGCAGATGCAGTCAAACTTTGATGTTCAGACATATAGAAATGCCAATTTGTACCAGATTTATACTTATGTAAAGAACTGGGATAAGGACCAGACTGGCAATGTAGCTGGAATGCTTTTATATGCAAAGACAAGTGAAGAGTTCCAGCCGGCTAATCAGTTTTCGATGGGAGGAAACAAGATAACAGTTGGTTCTTTAGATTTGAATTTACCCTTTAATGAAATAGCTGGTCAGCTAGAGAAGATTGTAACTGATTATTTTGCGGAGGCAGTTTAATGGTTGGAAATTATCCGGTAGTAACCCTATGTGGAAGCACACGTTTTAAAGATGAATTTATGGAAGCACAGAAGAGACTTACATTAGAAGGTAATATTGTTATAAGTGTAGGACTATTTGGACATTCAGGTGATCAGGAAGTTTGGGAAAATATGGATGAAGGAACCCTGACCAAGACAAAAGAGATGTTGGATGACATGCATAAGTGAAAGATAGATATGGACGATTCTATTTATGTTATTAATGTGGGTGGTTATATCGGAGAGAGTACACGATCTGAAATTGAGTATGCGCAGAATCACGGCAAAAAGATATCGTATTTGGAAAAATAAAGGAGTGAGTGAATGAAGGTAAAAGATGTATTGCCGTTTTTAAAAGAAAAGGAATTAGAGTTTAAAGTGCACTGTGGAAGAGGCTCTACAGATACATTTTTACCTTTACGTTTGTTTCTTCAAGATCAATCAAAATATAAAGTATGGCAGGAAGAGCAGACGCAGAAAAATTTTCAAAGAAAATATATTCTGTCACTTATATATTGGCACAAAGATGAATGGATTTTTGCGGGAATATACGAAAGTATCTCTGTGAAAGAAACACCAAATGGTCCATTTAAATATAGATATGATACGAAACTTGTTAATATTGGCACTGACTTAATTGGAAAGATGATAATTGGATTTAAGAAGGACTTTCGAGCATCATATCTTTGTCTAGAGAACTATATTGAAGATTTCGAGGTGCTCGAAATAACAAGAGATGTCTGCAAGACAGAATTTCCAGGTTATGACAAGGTGAATGTTACCTGGGAAGAGTTATCAGGCCTAATTGATACTGATGCTTGGAAAACTGCGCTCGCAAATCAAAAAGGAGTGTATCTTATTACGGATTCTTCAAATGGAAAGAAATATGTTGGCTCTGCAACAGGTGAAAATATGATTTGGGGAAGATGGAAGGATTACATAGCCAATGGAAATGGTGGAAATATTGAGTTGAAGAGTTTTGATTTTGAATATATCCAGAAGAATTTCAGATATAGCATCTTGGAAATATATAAAAGTACAACAGATGATGATGCGATATTAGAGAGGGAATCCTGGTGGAAAGAGCTCTTAATGACTCGACAATTTGGATATAACAAGAATTAGAAATCATAGAGAATGGGGGAATGCTTTCAAAACTAGAAAGCAGAAAAGAATGTATGGAGCAAATTGAAATTATACAGCATTGGAATTATTTTTGTTCCCTTGCTGAACGATTGGATGATACAAAGCATTATATAGACCATGGTTTGCAAGAATATGATGGAATAAGAGAACTTGTACATGGAAAAGTATACTCTGATATTTTTAAACAAATAATTGTTTTAGCAGCCTCTGAATTTGAAATAATGAGTAAGGCCTTATGTAGTGCTAAGGGAGTAAAAACCAAGAGGATAGGAGATATAAGCGAAACAATACTAGGAGTATTCCCTAAAATTATTGATTTTGAAGTAAGTACACCTTTTTGGATTAATACACCTTTACATGATTGGAAGACGACACGTATTGATAATGGAAAGAATGTAAAAGTAGAAGGCTTGGACTGGTGGTTTGCATATAATTCGATAAAGCATGACGAAAAGGAATCTATAAAAAATGCAACACTTGAAAATGCAGTATTAGCATTGGCTTCACTTTATATTATTGAAATTTACCTAATGAAAGAACTGTTTGGAAATATGAGTATTATTTTACACATATCCGACAGTATATTTTAAATGCAAGTATTTGCCCCATCCTGTTAGCAGCGGAGAAGGATTGTTACCGGATGAAGGCGGTTTATCCCCAACAGAAAGATATAAAAAAGAATGTCCCGAACTTTTTAAAAGGTTTGAAGCGGAATTAAAGTAATTGTGAGAAAAATGGTTGTGACAAGTTGATATAACATAATTTTTTTTAGTTAGGTTCCAAAGAAGTACCGGTTAAAAGCTGTTTTTCAGATGTCATAAGAATCTGCTTATGTCCAGCCTATAACAGGCTGGACAATTTATTATAGATTAATACAACAGAGAAGGTGGTATTATGGATTCAATATTAGTTTTTGATGATTTTAAGCATTGTTTTAGGGAATTAGACACCTCAAATTATAATGATGATTTAGTTGTAGGATCTGTTTTTTTTACAAGAGATGCTATAAATGTCATTGAAAAATATTACAGAATAATTGGTTACATAATATGCGATGATAAGGGCGTTTATTATCCGATTGATGTGAGAAAAAATGATATAGCCATATTGGAAGGAACTTATAATTGCATAGAGGATGAATTAAAGAAGGAATTGGTGCCATATAATATAAAGATCGCACCAGCAGAGGGGAGTCCTTTCTTTTTTCGTTGGCAGTTCATGTGTGATTGGAATGTTTTTGAAACTTGTGGAGATTTTATAAATATAGCCTCAAAAATAATAGGAAATGAGAGGCTGATGAAGAAGATTATTGATGACAAAATCGATTATGTCCTTCCAGTAAATTATAAAGAATTATCTCAAATGGTACGAGGCTTGAATAAATTATTTGGAGTAGAATTTTATAATAAGGATTATTACGAAGAGGTAAACTATTTATTTGATTCGCTTGTGAATGGATACCATATAAATATGTCTACAGAAGAAGTTGAGACGTATTGTTATCAATTATGTAATTACGTTTTGAAAAGAATAGAGGGAGAACATGTATAATTCGGGAATAGGTACACCTTATTGGTTTGAATGGGAAATTGGAATACTAGAATGCTTGAATATGCTACAAGATACATCAATTGAATCAGTAATACTTCAATCAACTGATTTTCAGGCATTAGATGATGTCGTAGTAAATTATAGTGATAAAAGCATTTTAAATATTCAAGTAAAACATACAGATGAAGATGTTAATTTCACATATTCTTTTTTAGCTTCTGGGAAAAAGCCTTTACTGAATGCGTTGGCTTTAGAATGGAAGAATAATAAAGATAATTATAATTTTAAAGGTATTCAAATTGTAACAAATAAAAAATGGGGTCCGCAGGAAATAGATGGAAAGTGTTCAATGGATGACTTTATTTCCAAGGTGTTTCCACGCTTACAAGATAATTATAATTATACTTCGGCAAAGCCTAATGAGCAGAAGGCTATCGAATGGTACAGAGAAAATTTGGAGATAAATTTAGATTCTAATGAGGCGGCGTGTTTCACTAAAATTTTCTCTTTTAGAAAAGAGTCGTGTCTTGCTGATGTGGAAGAAAAAATACGTGTGAAGATTGGCGAAATACTAGGAACAGATAATAGTGATGCGATAGATTTTTGCTTAAATAGTCTTCTTTCTAAATTGAATATATGGGCAACATCAAGAAGAGAGAAGCAGGAAATAACAAGAGAAAATGTATATGGAGCATTATGCTATACCGAGCCGGATGTTCCTTCATATGAACTATGTCCAGAAAAACCGATACTTCCTTCTCGACAACGGTTTGGGGAGACCTTTATAGATGACATTAAAAAGAATAGTAATCATATCATATTCTTAGAAGGATTACCGGGCTGTGGAAAAACAAATTTTATAAGTTATTTATCACAGATGAATGAGTCTATAGTTGATTTTAGATTTTACACATATCTCCCAGTAAATAAAGTAGATGGTTCATATAGTGATGATGAAGGCTTTTATTTAGGTAATATTTTGTGGAGAAGTATTCTCGTACAGCTTAAGAAAAAATTTGAAGAGAATAATTTATTATCTGTTGTAAAGTTTCCACTTATATACCAATTTATGTCTGTTTCTGAAATGCGGGAAACGGTAATACATTTCCTACCGGAATATGCAAAATGTATAGGAAGGCCTTGCTACTTTTTTATAGATGGATTAGATCATGCTGCAAGATCAAAAGATGCACGAAATTCATTTTTATCTCAATTGCCAAGACCAGAGGAAATCGGGGATGATTTTTATTTTGTCTTGGTCGGACAGCCTATAAATGATGGTTATCCGTCTTGGATGAAAGATAATAAAGGTATTACATATTACAGCATGCCGGCTTTGGATACAGATGATGTTGTTATATTATTAGAGCAAAGCGGTGTGGCAGAGAATACAGTCGATATGGAAAACTTGGCGAAAACCGTTATTTCAGTTATTGGGAACAATGTTCTTAATATAATATTTGCAATTCTGGAATTGAAGAAAATGGTATTGCCACTTTCCTTCGAGGCAATAGAGAAGGAACTAAATAGTAGGTTTTTAAATAAACAAATTGATAAATATTACGAATGGATTATTAGTTCGCAGGAAAAAAGCCTTTTGCTATACAAAATTGAGGCAATTATGGCGTTTTCAAGTAAACGTATTAACGCTTATGATGTGGCTCAAATGTGTGGAGTTGAACACGACGAGGCGACGTTTGTTTTAAATGGCTTATATCCAATTATTGTATGTGAAGGCGATAGATACTTCGCTTTTCATAATGATGTAAGGCTTTTTTTACAGAATGCAATTATTCACAATTCAAATATAAAAGGAATTACCGAATCAATAATTAATCGAATTAAACAGGATAGAGAATTATGGAAATATCGATATGATATCTCTTTTAATTTACTAGTATCTTGTAAGGCCACTGATGAGGCATTGAAACTGATTGATGTTGAATATGTAATGGATTCAGCATTATATGGGATATCGTTTGATAGGATACTTCAGCAGTTTATACTAGCGCACCAATTGCCAATGGATAATCTTGAAGAAGTATGCATACATTCAAGTGCAGTGTCTCTTTGTTTGGCACAGTATGCAAATTGCATACAGTATTATGCAAAAGAATCGGATTATTTTGAAGCACAAAGTATCAACAAAAAGACTAAAGCGGAAAAATATTGTTTGAATGTTAAAAATGATATAGAGCAAATCATTTTAGATATTGATTTTGCTGCTAAGGCTGGGTTTGAACGTGGACATAAACTTTTTGATGAATACCTCAGAGGATATAATATAGAGGAATTGTTAAGCGGGGAGCTAAAAAAAGAAACGCTTGTTAAGGCTGGATATATATATAGATGCTATGGCGCAGATTATATGGAGGCTCTTACTGGAAATTCTAACGACTATGTTTATTTTGTAGATGGATGGCTAGATGCTAGTGTATGTCTTACATCAAAAGAAGATATCAGGCAAACATTTACTTTTAAATGGTATAATCCAGATTCATTGTATGAATATATTCATCAGATTGCCGAAGAAAAGAATCTTGAGAAAGAATCATTTGACGAATTATTGGATATTCTGTTAGGAATGTCTGCAGCTATAGAAATTATTATCGAGATTTGCACGTATGGACTATTAAACTCATATAAATGCGAGGCTGGGATAGAATATGTTAGTAACCATTTAAATGATATTAAAAAAATTGATAGCAAATATAAATACGAAGATTTAAGAATAATTTCATTGATTAAGGCTAAACTGTGCCTGTTTGGTAGGATTGAGGAGGCATTAATAGAAAAATGTTATAAAGAGATATTGAATCTAACTCATAATGGTGAATCTCAAAGAGGTTACAAACCGGCATTAGCACAGTATGATATTGCAAAGCATGTTAGTGAACAATTCTATTCGTCGGATAGAAAAGAAGTATTGTCGAAAGATGATATATTTTCATTGATGTATTTTGCGGATAAGTATGGTCTTGGATCCGTGAATGATTGTAATGGATATACTGTTATGAGATTTTTACGTAAAGTATTGGTGAGCTTTTCTGAGCATAACCCCAAGGCAGGAATTATCGATACTATTTGTAAAGCGGTCGTTCAATGTTTGGAATGGGAGAAGACTCGATTTGTTCCAGAGTTTAACAAGTTGTTCTGTATATCCAATGCGCATGCTGAATTTCTAAAAGTTGCAGAATATTGGTGTGGCATTGATGGAGTGGCTTGGAAATCAGAATACGATGAGATGGAAGATTTTTGTAAATACATAATACCGGCATTGGAATACTTTGGAGAAAAAAATTTTATAGAGGAAATACGAGAAAAACAGAAATATAAAATGTTTGGATATGTTGGAAGAAAAGACTATTCGTTAAATGGTTTACTTGATTGTTATAAAAAACTTCCTCTGAATGAAGAAAAATTATGCTGTTATGGTATGAGACTGTTTTCTGTTTCAAATTTAGCGGATTCTATTGGTGATAATAGGTTTTCAAGCGAAGTTGATAGAGAGTTGCTAGAGGATGCAGTTAAATTGGGATATAAGTATTGTAATGCATTATTTGAGTTAAAAAATCACCCTAAAGATTTAGTTTATTGGAGAATGAAAGTTCTTGATTCTCTATATTGCAATATAGATTTGATTTCTGGTGATTCTGAATTACTTGCGTTATACAAACTTACAAATTCATGGATTAAAGTGAATATAGAGAATGATAGAGAATACAATCGATTGGAAACCTTAAAAAGTTACAATTATGAAATTATTTCTCGCATTTCAAGTCATGAAATACGAGAAAAGCTTATGGCTAAAGGATTGTATGATAAAGCGGAACAGAAAGATTTCTCTGTAGAAACAGGAAGGAACTATACTCTCGAAATTATCAATCTTTTGAAAGAAGATGGATATAATGAAAAGGCAGAAGGAGTAATTCTTACACAAATAGAAAAAAGAGAAATCGGATTACATAAGCTGATTATGGAGGCGGGGGATATTATCGCGCCAAAACATATGGAAGAATATGTAAATAGATGTGTTGTTAAATTTATTCTATCTAAAAGCAAGTATGGTTATATTGGCAGCGGAATTAGCGATGTATTTGAACGTTACTATGAGATGTTCAATGATGATACATGGATTCTTTTATTTGAAAATATAGTAACTCGATTCGCAGAAAGTGATTATGGCACAATTGCCTCGTTATGGGGAGATTTTACAATTTTCTCAATTCATTACCTTTCAAGAAGAGATAAAGATAAAATAAAAGCTTTATTCGATTGTTTATGTAAAACTCATGAAAGTCTTTCTTCGGCGAATGGAAGAGTAAAAATAAAAGAAGAAAAACTGATCTTAGATGAGAATATTACGTCGCTCTCTGATATGGTAAATTTTCAGCTTAATATATGACTTAGGGCAAGTTACTTATTCTTAGGAAGGAGGGGGGTGTGGCATTTTTGCCAAATTCCCTCTCTTGAAAAGAAATTGACTGATATGTATCTGGATGATAAAATTTCTAAAGAAGCCTATGACGATAAATACAGTGAGATTGGCAATAAGTTGGATAAATGTGAAGAAGAAAAAAGAGTACACAGCTTCCAAAATTGTAATTACTAAGGCAATGGGAACCTCTGATGTAATGGATTGGAACATGGAATCCATCACGAAACGTGATATTCGTGTATCTGATGAGGTTGTCAAAATCATGAACAGATGGAATAACGAATATTTAAACACTCCGGTCAGCGAAGGTTCGCGCCAGGTCACACGTGATACCAAGCACTATAGCCTTCAAATGATCATTGCCGTAGGCTTCAAGGTCAATTCCGAGCGTGCCGTACAGTTTCGTAAATGGGTAAACCAGATCGCCAAGGACTACACCATCAAAGGTTGGGTGATGGATGATGAACGGCTGAAACGAGGAACGTATCTGACAGAGAAGTATTTTGATGAGCAGTTAGAGCGTATCCGTGAAATTCGTGCCAGTGAGAGAATGTTTTATCAGAAGATTACAGACCTGTATGCGACAGCAATTGATTATGATAAAGAAGTATGTGGCTGAACATAATGCTGACATTGAAGCATTTTAAGATGAATAGTTAATAAAGAGAGGTGCATATGCTATGCCAGGTATACTCGTGGTTGAAGAT
>ERZ839823.1001-NODE-1001-length-33559-cov-3.269968_pt1 | contig 33559 bp, 49 predicted proteins | sample MGYA00519862_ERZ839823 | MGnify/ENA primary metagenome ERZ839823 (study PRJEB31850, sample SAMEA3708853) | human gut metagenome | biome: human gut; feature: human-associated habitat; material: faeces | place: China | collected 2014 ...
TCTATATCAGCAATAACCTCAATCCCCATTGTTCCAACCGCTGATACAGTTGCCCTATGTCCTATAGGAGCCATTCCCACACCGTCACCGCTGTTTATAACCGGGTCAATTAATGTCTGAACACTGTCAACTAAATCTTGAGGCGGTTCTCTATATTCGTTATCACAGATAATAATACCAACAGTACCGCCGCCGTTTGGCGTCCTTATCAATCTACAGTCTCCTACACCGTTAATTGACTTTATAAACCTTTTATAATCTGCACGGTTACCGCCGAATGACGGATTTAAAACAGTATCAAAATACCGTGAACGAAATTTTTCGGTTTCTTCTGTGTCAGTACCGTATGTTGCAACTCCTACAATCTTTGCATTAGCAAGACCTTCAATATCGTTTATAGGTATTAAGTCTCCTGTTTTATTGCCAATGCTTCCGGTTGTTTCACACATCATCAAATAATAGTATAGCCGTGGATTATCACCGTCCCACTTTGGACTTTCTGACATAACAATATAATTTAACTCGCTGTTTTGCAGACTAAATCTTGTTCCCTCTGATATTTTCTTGTTAAATTCTCCCCTAACGATAGCATACGTAGCCGCATTAAGTGTTAAGTTCTTTAACATTGCGTGTCTTTTTAGGTATTCAATGCTTGCGGTATCTGGAAATGCTTCTTTTTCTATGGCTTGCAGCATAAGGTATGTTTTGGCAAGTTCCAGCCCCACAGGAGAAACAGCGTCATAAATTATTGACCCTTGCCTTTTATCAACATTGCTTGACACCCTTTGAAGCATTCGGTTTGTTATCTCTCCAAAATTATATTCGCTTGTAATCATATTTCTATCACCTCATTTATTTCGAGAGTATCAGTTATTTTGCTTTGCACCAAAAAACTTACTTCATATTTACCGCTGCCTATATGATTTATTTTGAAGGTATTAACATCAGTTATTCTGTCATCTTGCAACAATGCTTCATGTATACGGTTTTGAAGCTCAGGTATAACAAAGTCTTTTCTCATACCGTACAAAGGGTCTATATCGGTGCCATAATCCCAATTATATATTGGATAACGGTACCTTTGTGTCGCAAGAATTAAATATATAGACTGCTTCAATGCTTCCACACCGTCAATTGTCCCAATAATACACTTGTTCTTTAAGTCTATACCATATGTCATTGAGGGATATATAACGACTTTAGTATCAACTATCTTTTCTCTTGGGATAGAAATAACGGGTAGCATTAGACCACCCCCAATACAATATGTCTTTGTCCGCCTTGCATTTTAAGTAACGCTACCTTATCCCCCATTTTTAAGCTATTATCAATTTCAATCGTGTGTGTATGAGACGGGTTTCCCCCGCTGGTCGTAGTATAAGTATTTTTTCTAAAACTTGATGGTAATATCAATAGTTCCCCATAAATTGGTTTTTCGTATCCTACATCAATCTGCAACGGTTCAGTGGATACAACCGTTCCAAATACAGCATTAGCCGGAACGGTTTCCTTAACCGCTTGTACTGCAACACGCTTTACCGCCCGTGTAAATTCTGTCATATCAATCATATAAACTGTCCTCCAACCAAATGTAAATCCATAAAATGCTCACCGTTTTTAAAAGTATGTTTAACGCTAAAACACTCCATCCACTTTTTTTGAATTACATCACCTAAATTAAATTCAATATATACCTGTGTTCCCCCCCTTACTGTTACATCACCTAACGCGCCTTTTATATCAAGTTTTCTTATTTTATTTGTTGTTATTTTTATAATCTCATCAGCTTTTTTGGCTCCGTCCTCTCCCTCGTCAAGAGTATCACAATATTGCAACACTCCATATTTTGGATATTCAGCAGACTTATCTCTGATGTATACTTCTCTTACTCCCGTTTGCTCATTATCGTAATATAATTTAACCCTTGTGTAAGTGCCCTCGTCTATAGTTGTTGTATAATCAAAATCTTGTGCTGTAAAGTCACACACAACATAATTTTTCTTATACCAGAATTTAGGAGCCAGAACCAGCGAGCCAAAATTATCCCATAATAAAAAACGATAGCCGCCATGGGCTACCGTATAATCTAATGCGTCCTCAATTATTTGAAAAACCTGAATATTATCACAAACTGTAAGGGGTAATTTAACGCCTGTGTCCTCAAGCTGACCATATGCTATTTTATAATCATTACAAATAGATTTTATTATTTCTGTAGCTGTACAGCCCTCAAACACAAAACAGTCACTATTCTTAAAATATCTCGTTTGGTCATAAGCAGTTACTTTTATGTGATGTTGCTTAGTCCGTTGTTTTTGGAATATGAATCCATAAAATACAGGTGCACCCCGATACTTAAATATAACCTGGTCTCCCTCCTCAAATGATACGTATTCATCTTTGATTACCGTAAATGCTAATTGTGCCGGGCTTCCGTATGCTTCCGTTTCCCATATTATTTCATCAACTACAACAGGCTTATATATCGCCCCTTCTGCACCTACTATATATAGCTCTATGTTATTCTGATTCAGCATCTTTTTGCTGTTAAGAGGGTTTTCTCTAAAATCAACACTTGCGCCTATATATGACATAGTTTGTGCGGAAGTTATAGGAACAGATGTTGAATTGTTACATTCGCCGCTGTCCGAACCGTCAATCGAATAGTTACCGCTTCGCATTTTAGCGAGATTATCTTGTCCCTCGCTGTCACTTTCAACACCGCTTCCCAAATCTGCGCTCGCTACATCTCCGCCTGTCAAATTCTTATATACAGCAGATACGCCCCCATACCATTGATTATTGGTGCCGTATGGGTCGTTAGCTGCTCCAACAGGACAATATTTTTCTTGTATCTGTTTAAAATTTAATCCTTGATGTAGATAATTTCGTGATATATTAGATATACATTTAGTCAAGCCTTGCTCCAAGCTGTCAAATTTTGTGAATATCATAGAGCCGCTTCCTGACATATATCCAAAGAAATTATAGTTCCTTTCAGCAGGTCCGTAATCACCGTAAGAACTTTCAAAGCATGCTATGGAAGCCGCAAATGCAGGGTTAACTTGATATGCTATACATATTTCGCAGAATAATTTCCCCTGATTTGCAAGTCCGCCCTTAAATATTTCGTTCAATTTATCCGCTGTAACAATATCAGACCATGTTTTTAAATTCAGTGACGGCTTGCTGCTGTTTAAACCGTTAAACGGCGGCGTTACGTAACAGTAATCAGAAACATTGCGTGTGTTGGAAGCAACACTATTGCTAGAATTCCCCTCTACACTTTGGAAACTCCCGTTTATAGCGTCTGTTCTTACTATTCCTACATGTTCAACAGGTCCATTACCATTGACTCCTTTTTGACCAACATAATTTCTAATAAATAAATCTCCAGTCTTTGGTGAATAACCATTTCCTTTAGCATGAAATGTTCCTTTTCCCTCTTTTTCTGCCATATATGCGAAAGCTGCTGCCGCACCTTGTGTTCCATAATCATTAATTCCAGCTTCTTTTAAACACCAAGACACAAAATACGCACACCAAGGGTCACCGGTACTGTCATATTCTTTATATATACCGCTATTTTCGGTATATCCTATTTCCTTTTCTGCAATTTCCACTAACTGTTTTGCTGTAGCCAATTGCGTTCACCTCTTTTTTGCACAAAAAAGACACCCAATAAGGTGTCTTGACAAATATTCATTTTGTGTTATAATAAAGCTAATGAGTGATTGGGTTGAATCGGTCACTCCGCTAAGTTAATACTTGTAGAAGTGCCGTCCTACCGCTAGGACGGTTATTTTTTTTAAGGATAATTACAGTCAAAAGCATTATGTAAAATACTACAATCACTTCCGCCATAATATCAACTCCCCTCTTTGGGAAGTCAGAATAACCGCCAATCACTCATTAACTTTTTTTATTATATCAAATATATTTTATTCTGTAAATTTATACCATACGAAATAAAGACACTTCTTAGAACCACAACCACTTATCATTGAATTGTTGCAGTATCTGAATTGTATCATATGGGCTTTTATTTATCATCGCTTCAATTTCTAATTCTCCACCAGGTTCTTTCTTTTCGATTGTTACATAATTTCCATCTTTTTTTAATACAGGAGTTCCTTCTTTATATACTACAGAATAAGAATTTTCATTTTTCCTATAAATTGATAAATCTTCATTTAGATAATCAAGTGTAAATCCACAATTAACCAATAAATTAATATAACCATTTATGTGATTTTCATCATACGGATAGAAATATATATAATTATCACTTACTCCATTATTTTCTATAAAATCTTTATAGTCTATTCCTATATACGCACCATAATCAGGTAACCACGAACATTTATAAAAATCATAATAAACAATATTATTTGGCTCTTCACCTGAATATTGACTTGAGGTATTTATTATAACATTGTTATTTCGGAAATTAACGTCAAATTTATTCGTAGCCTGTGCTATATCCCTTAACTTGAAATAACTGTAGCCGTCAATGTTGTAACCCTGTATCTGCTTTGGTTCGCCGTTAACATATATAGGATAAGGATTATCATATATATGATTTACGGCATATGCACCTACTAGACTACTTATAATTACACCAATCAATAATCCGCAAATAAATTTTTTCATAAAAATACCTCCCATATAAATATTATAATTAATATATCATACGGGGAAAATATTGTCAATTATATTTATTATAACGGGATATAGTTTTCAGGTGTAGGACAATCTTTTCCAAAAACACCAGCACGGGCAAAAATACAAATTTGACGTATCATGTCATAAGTTAAGCCTAGCTCTCCGCTGTTGCCGCCTTTCAAAATACCATTGTCAATAAGATATTCGACAGTCCCTAAAGCATGAGATGGGAAATTTTTATCTAAATAATTATATACCATTCGGCTTTCTATTTCAGACAATAATTCCTCATTTTTCTGCATTTCGGCAAGAACAGCCTTCGCTCTGTCTTTAGCGTTGCTTATAGCTGTATATGGTGTTTTATATTTATCAGGCACGTTTCCGCTTGTATAATCCTGGTCTACCCAATACGCTATAGCCTCCGCTATACTGTCAGCTATAACATTCCTTGTCTCTTCGTTATATAATAATCTAGCGTCATTTGCGTTATTTATTCGCCCTACGTGAGCCGTAACACCGCACATTATTTTTTCATTTTCGTTGATAGGCAAATATCTTGTAAGCGTTATAGGTATTTTATATTCGGGCATATCAGTATTTTTCACAACTGTATTAAGTATAGTATCAGCCAAACTATAGCTCCATGCGTTCCACGTATCATTATCAATACCCGGTGCATTTCTATTTTCATAATGACAGCTTATACCTCTTTCTGTACTGGTCTCTTTATTCCCGGACGGTTCAGAGCCTATCCCCAAATAAATGTAGTAAGGTGTCTGCTCTCCTCCATCGTCCCATAATTTTTCGCTCTCATTCAGACGTATGCGCAAGCTCTCCCACATATCTTCACTTTTCGTAGTTTCTTTTGTTTCTCGGCTTAAATGAGTTTCAAAAGATGAATATTTATGTGAGTTCATAAATGTGTAATTATCAAGTGTTTCAGAAACTCTTTTTGCCACAAACCAGTTCATGTCTTGTTCACGCACTCCATAAAATGAAGCTCCTGCATTATTACCGCTGTAATCTCTCCGAGGGTCAATATACACTCTGCAAACACTCATTTTAATCCCCCCAACCCTTTTCATCTTCCGGGGTAGGGCAATCGTTACCGAAAGCGCCTGAACGGGCAAGAGCCGCTAAAATTCTTAGCATATCATAGGTTAATCCAAGTTCTCCGCTATCGTCACCTTTAAGCCACCCTTTAAACATCAAAAAGCGAACTATAGGTCTAAACTCCTGCGGCATATTTTTATCAACATAGTTATATATCATATAACTACTCATGGCGTTTAACCTGTTCTGATGTCCCATAACAGTCTGCATAATGCTTTCATACTGCGTCACTGTCAATCCCTCCTCAGTTATCTTATTTACATCTTCTGCTTGCAACTTATTGCTTTCAATATTATTGTTAGCGTTATATTCATCTATATTTCCGAAACTATCATCAGTAAGCCGTATAGACATACCGGGAAATATTTGAGGTGGCAATACTTCCCTCTTTGCACATTCAGCATCTATGTTTTCTTTATTTATTGCGTATAAATAATCAATCAGATTTTGGTCTGCCCGCCCAAATTCTCTCATGGCTATAGTAGCTAAAGTGTCACCGTCTTTTACATCTACAACCCTGTTTATTCGCTTATCTGTACCCCGGACTACCGTATAATGTAATCCGTCATCATCTTGTACAACGGTCGCCGTTGAATACTGCCGATACTTTTTAAAATTTAACTCTACTTTTATGTCCTGCCCGTTTTCCGCCTCTTCTGTTACTGTATAATCTTCGAGAGTTACAGTTTCATTTGTGTAATATGTATCTTCACCGCTAGGCATTTCTCTGTATATATCAAGCTGGAACGGCAGAAGTTCACTTTTTAGATAAGAGAACAATTCTAAATAGTGTAAAGGTGGCAAAAAACCGTCCTCATAGCTTGCATATGGACGGTCTGTGCAAGGCAATTCAATTTCAAACGAGAACTCTTTCAATCCCTCTTTTTTAATTATGTTTATTTCTCCGTCATCTGCTAATTCATATGTTTCATTTTTGTTAATAATCTTTGTTGTATAGGTTGATGGGGGGACTGGTAATTTAGTCCCCGCAATAAAAAAAGAGTAAGCCATTACGCTAACACTCCCTTCCAAACGACTTGCGCATTTTCTTCCATACCCCTTGACAATTTCTTAATCAACGTGTCTGTATTTTCTCCATTCTGCATAACAATATCATTATCCTGTTTAATGTTAACCGGAACTTTGATAATTGTATTATTAGTAGTTTTACTCGCTATTGTCTCACGCATTGCGCTAAAATCTTTTTTTCCTGAATAATTGCTTGATAAATTAGTCTTGAGGTCAGGTATTGAGTTAGCCGTAACCACTGCACCCATATTAAGTGATGTGTTTTTGATAGCGTTTATCTGGTCTGCAAGTCCAAGATTAAAGCCCTCAAATGTAAAGTTACCAAGTTCACGCATTACCTTTGACGGCGAATTTATATTAAAGAATTGTTTTATAGCCCCAACCGCTTTTTCTCCCAACTCCTTAATCTTACTTGTAACACCGTTTATTTTATCCGCAATACCTGTTATAAGACCGTCTATCATTTCATGTCCCTTTTGTAAAAATTTATCCTTCAAGCCGCCAAGATAATTAAGTATTTCCGTAAACTTGTCTTTAACATTGTTGTATATTTCAACAACCTTATTTCTTACAACTGAGAATATGTTGTTCCAGATATTAGAAACAGTGTTGAATATACTGCTTAACACGCCCGAAATTGCATTATATATACTGTTCCATATGCTCGACACTGCACCCCATATTGAGGACAACACACCTGAAACAGCAGTATATATAATATTCCATATACTTGTTATAATGTTCCATATAGAGATTAGTACACCCGAAACGGCGTTATATATTACGTTCCACACATTACTTATTACGTGGAATATACCCTGCATTATGGTTGAAATTATTGTCCATATCACAGTGAATATCGTGCTTATTAAATTCCATATAGCCATAACTATCGGAGAAATAGTGTTCCATATTGCTCCCCAAAATGTAGAAACAACAGTATACATACTGTTCCAAATACTGACAAAGAAATTTTTTATCGTTGTAAATATCGAAACTATGCTATTCCACAAACCTGTTGCACCGGAAACAATCTTATCCCAAATTCCTTTGAAGAAATCTGTAACATTGCCCCAAGCACTTTTAACACCTTCCCAACAAGCACTCGCCGCATCTTTTATTTCGTTCCAATGTTCGACGACTAAAACTATCCCAGCCACTAATAAGGCTATAACCGCTATAATAGCCAAAACAATCCAAATGACCGGATTGGCATATGAAGCAATATTAAAAGCCCACATAGCTACAGTCATTGCACCAATAGCAACAGAAAGCCCAATAAAAGCCGCCTTAACTATATCTTGATGGTCTAATACCCACGTTATGACGTTCATAATTACATCACTGACTGTCGCCATTGCTTCGGCTATTTTACCTATGTATTCTTCCAGCCTTCCATTATTTGCAAGTTCGTTTATTTTTTCAAGAACTGGCTGAAATGCTTGCATAGCTCTATTTTTAAAATTTGTCCACAACTGGCTAAATGTTAATGGCATACTAGCAAATTTAGCGTTTGTTTCATCAGCACACTCTAATAGTGCATTTTTTACCGTTTCAGCTGTTATTTGTCCTTCTGCTGCCATATCTCTGATTCGTCCTATTGGCACACCCATATAATTCGCTATACTTTGAATCAATGTGGGCGCTTGCTCAAATATACTGCGTAGTTCATCGCCCCTAAGAACTCCAGATGATAGTGCCTGTGTTAACTGCAATGTTGCATTTTTTGTTTCCTCCGCACTCGCACCGGATATAACGAATTGTTTATTCACTTGTTCAGCAAAATCAACGATTTGTGCAGTGTTTTCAAACGCATCTTTTGCATTTAAGCCAAGTTTAGACACCAGGTCAGCCGTATCTTGATATGAACCTCTGGACTTTTGGGCAGAATCAAAAATTCTATCTTGTAATTCTTTAGTGCTTTGAAGTCCATCATTCATTAAATCAAGCCGAGCCTTTGTTTGAGACATGGTATCAGATAATCCGATGATTTGTTTTACTCCCATAACAGAGCCTACAGCCGCCGCTACTTTTCCTAGCACACCAACCAAACTATTACCGGAAGAGGAACTTTCTTTCATTGATGTTGCAAGCTGTTTAAATTTTGATACACCTGTAGTAGTTGCGCTTACAATTTTACTTTTTACGTTTGTTAGGCTTGTCACAAGACCTCTTAATCCTTGAGTAGATTGCGTTGTGGCTGTAGAAAATCTTTTAGTTGAGTTTACAGCTGAATTCATTGAGCTTGAAACTCTGGATATATTAGCTGATGATTGACCAATAGTCTTAACAGCATTTCCGGCAGATGTTGACGCTGTATTCAACTTTTTAGCGCCCTTTTCTGCTCCGCTCAATACTGTTTTTACGTTTGATAGTTCAGAACGTGCAGCTGCAATTGACTTTGTATCTACAAGATTTCCAGGTATATTCTGCATTCTCTCGAAACTGGAAATTAAGATATTCATTGCATTATACATTGATTTAATAGGTGCGGTAACTTTATCCTGTATTTCTATTGCTGTTTTCAGTGATTCCCCTATAATAACCACCCCCTATTTCTTTTTACTGTTCTTTTTATTAATCTTTTTTATCTCCTCCTGATTTATCTCAATACACGCCGCAATGAAAGCCTGTTCTTTTCGGGACAAGTTTAAATATTCTCTAGGCAAAAGGTGGAGTTCATGCAGACAGTAATAAGCATAGTTACTGTCTGCGTCTCCACCTTTTATTAGTTTTTTGCTTCTTTTACCTCATCTTCAAATATTTCATTAAAACCGTTTACATCTAATAATTTGTTAGAAAGGGCTGTGTACTCTCCGCTTGTTAACATATTCCCTAAAACATCTTCTGCACAAGAAACACCATAAGCGTCCTGTATGTCAATCTCGTTCAAATCCGGCTTAACAACACATTTTGCCATCATCTTCTTCGTGTATAATGCAGCATCTAAATCAAGACTTGACACCCCTCTTCTGCCGGAAGCTTTTTTTATCATACAATCGGTTTGCAGCAATTCGCTTTCTTTTGCCGAAAGTGCTCTAAGTTCCCATTCTAAAGGATTGCCGTCATCATCAACGAATCTGTTGCTTACCACAAATTTTATATTTTCAATTTTCTTAGGATTCAAAAACCCTTTTAATGTTCCCATATTTTATACCTCCTATATATTAATCGTTTATTATAAATCCCGGTAAGTGAGTGAAATTATGGACAATTTCAAAGTCCTCAAATGTGAAGTCCATATCTTCATCAAGATACCCACCGTCAGCGTCAAATTTTGCTAAAATACCGCCGTCTATATTACAGTCTTTAAGTATTACTATTTGATACCCAGCGTCTGATGTTGGGTCACAATTTTCAATTGCTATGTCAAAATAAATATCTTTTCCAGTATCCTTATACTCAGCCATCATTTCCCTAAAAATTGACGCGTTATAATGAAATGTTGCTGACCCTGTTCCCTTCCAACCTGTAGATTTATTCCCCTTACCTGTTTTACCGAGTATTGGAATTTCTTCTTTTGTTTTTTCAAAATTGGCTTCAAGATTAATCGCCTGCATAAAGTTATAACGCTTAGTGCCATTAGTTATTGTACACTTTCCTAAATTAGCTTGCAGACTGTCCTTAGCTTTCATCACTACATTGTTTGCTATATTGTAGTCTTTTTCATAATCCATTTATTTTCCCTCCTTACGAAACGTAAACAGTCATATATAGCTGTCTCATGGCTTCAATTGTTGTAATTGTATCAGTAACAATTACAGACCCTTTTTTATCTCCTGCCTCAACTGTAATATCAGAAGATGTAAAGTTTTCTATTGCTCTTAAATCCCTCAAACCCTCGTGTATTTTTACAATGTCATTTTTTAGTGAGGCTCTGCCCATATTGTCATTTGGCGATATTCCTAAATATCTTGTGTTGAAAAGAACAGCTATGTCATTAGATATTTGGTCTGTTACCCGTATAGTTTGATTACGTTTGAAATCTTCCGATTTACCATCGGTTACAGTTACAAGACTGTTAATATCATCAAGCACACGTATCTCGCTTCCAACTCTATGAAACGCCAAAAATCCCGACTGAATAAAGTTGGATAGCTCTGTCTGTGTATAATTTGTGCCAACGGTATATTCCCCATCATATTCAACATTTGTTAGAGACCCATTTACACGGCATGCTGCTTCTGCTCCACCTGTCCAATAAACTAATTCATATGCAGCTTCCGAGCCATCAGTGACCTTGTTAGGCACTCTGATACAGCCCTCATAATCTGCTGGAATTTCGTTTTCGGGGTCATGTATAACAACCTGGAATTTAATACCGTTTTCATCTCTTAACCGCTTCACATAGTTGACAAACAATTTTTTATCTGTTGTCTGTGTCAATGTGCAAATAAGAATATTAAACGAATAAGATTCTAACGAATCCAAAGCATTTTGTATTGTGGCTCCTGACGAGGTTCCCTTAGTACCGCCGGATAAAGAACTCCCGGCTGTTACAGTTGGAACAACATTCTTTTTAAAATTAACATAATCATTATCAATAAGTCCGTTGTTTTCTGTGCTTGCTGATGTAATTTTTTCTATTTCTTGAACATCAACAACCGTACTGTTAAAAATTGTTGAAACAATAAAACGGTTTTCATCATCTACCGATTCTTCAATTTTTATTTTATATTGGTTCCCAGCTTCACCCGGATATTTAGCGGTTGCATATGTGTTTGTTGCTTTCTTACCGCCTTCGCAAATATTATAAAAATACACAGTGTTCGCCCTGCAAAATATCTCTCGTATATTTTTCATATTCTCTGAGGTGTACTCATAGCCAAAAAATTTTACAGAATTTTTTTGAAAGTCCGCAGCTGTTACTTCAAAAACTCCTTCAGGAGAATAATCAAGCTCCATTGGTACGGCTACATAACCTCTATCAGACAAAGCCGCCGTCGCATTGCCAGTTGATATTACGTTGATATATGAACCTGGCAGAACTTTGTTCATAGTCGTGAAAGTACCTCCACCTAACATTATTTTCTACCTCCGTTCATATATTTTTTTATTGCATTTTCAACTTCCGAAATTGTATAGTATTTCTTCTCATCTAATAAGACATCAAGCAAATCACGTCTATTTTTGTATTTTGCAGACTGCAAAATAACGGATTTATTATATTTGTCTTTTACTTCCATTTCATCCGGCTTTTTAATTGCCATATTTCATACCTCCATTAATTTCTAAATTATTCATATATTCATTATCGGTCTTAACAATTTTCATCGGCACGTCATAATCGACAAAAACATGCAGCACGTCCTCAACAATCTGAGAGTTGATATTAGACCCATACAAATAACTCTTATCCTGTACTTGAATAAATGTAAGGTTTATCATCAACTTGTCTGCAATCTCTAACATCTCAGACCGACTGCCTGATTTTCCGGGAAAGAAATGAATATCAAATGACTGTTCGTGATTATATCTCAAACCTAGTGAAACCCTGTTTCTGACAGATAAATTGACAATATAAAAACAGGGCTTTTTCAAGTCCTGTTTTATTTCCTCAGTATATATTTTATAATTTTCTCCAAACAAGCTATAAAGCTTATTTGATATTCCTGCAATTGTCTCATTAGTCAAATAATTCACCCAATTTCTGCAATAACCGCTTTTCTAATAATTGTGGGACAATCCTTTCTATTTCTTTTTCAGCATTTGTCAACATGAACCGCCCGGTTACCCAGCCTTTATGATTGGTTGTCCTGTGTCCATATTCGACATACATAGCATAATCAGCTGTATTGTACACAACCGAACACCAAACATTACCGTTCTTTCTAGCAGCTTCCATTTTCCACGAGCGTTTTAAATGTCCTGTATCCACAGGCGTGTTTTGTTTTGTCATACGTAACAATCGTGCGGCAATTTCATTACAACATTCTTCTGCTAATCTGTCATATTCTGTATTTGTTAATTTACCTAGATTATTCCTAAAAACTTTTAAATCATTAAAATTACAGCGTATCATTAAGACCAATCCTCCACCAGAGATAAAATAATTTCTTGATGATATGTGTACATTGCTGGTGTGCCGCTTTTTTCGTATGTGTTTGTCATATCGTTTTGGGTAATAACAAGCCTTGACCCCTCCACTATTTCTATTTCAGGAGCACAGAAAAGTTTTATTTCCTGTACAGTTTTAAATGCACCGTCCTGTTCAGAAACTTTTGAAATTGTCTTAAAAGATATCCTGCATGGTATATCTTTGGCTAAGACTACATCATTTTCTAATTCGGTTATTTTGGTAATCTCGTTAAACTCACTTTTGCTTCCGTACACAGTCATTCTGCCGTCCCACATGCTTGTAATTGCCTTCTGAATCTGAGTGGCTGTTGGCGTTTTAATCCTCATTTACCACACCAACTTTCTACGTCTTATCAAGCAATTGTAATCAGGGGAACGGAGTTCGTTTACCATTTTAAGAAATCTTTGCTCTGCTGTTGATGTTCCGTTAATGTTGAAATCAAGTTTTACATCTCCTTCCGAAATTGAAGAACATGCTACCTCAAAATCAAAACTATCCGGCAAATTTCCGCTATTATATTTTTGATATAGGAACTCGCCACATACGCTATGTATGAATGTATGCTTTAAATCTTTAGGTATTTGAGAAATGTTACAAAACCCTTTTAGATGCTGTTCAACATTATCAATAATAAGGTTTAGAATCACCTCATCAGAACCGTCAAATTCGTTGTAACCATAACTTTCAAGAGCTGCGTATATTTCTTCTAACATATCCGTTCCCCCTTTCGTTTACGCTAATTTAACCTTGCTTATAATCAGGCTTTCAGGGGACGGGAGAACCGGAATAAATACACCGCTCGCTTTTGTCCAAACCGCTCTAGGGTCTGGTGTCTCCCACTGTGTCAAGGTAATATACTGCTGACTTGACTTTTCTGTATAAGGTCCCATATCCTCCTCTTCGGGAGTGGGTCCCCAAAGTCCGGTACCTATAGAACCGTCTAGACTTTGAAATAAAATAAATACATCTTCATCTATATAACGCTTTGTCTTGTATTTGTCTTTTGTGATTTTATATCTGTATCTATCATCGTTTACAGTTATTGTAAAGCCAAACATATTACTGAGCATTGTATTAAGCTGACCGAGCGAAACAAAAGTTCCAACTCCATTTACACCATACATAGCCGTCTGTACTGCCTTATTTTTGCATATCAAGGTTACTATCTTATTACTTGCAACACATCTGTTAACAGTATGACCGTTTTCTTTCGCAATATCAATCATTGACCGTATGTCCCCTAAAATATCAGCTTCGGGAGAACTCCAATCTACTGACATTCTATTTTCTTTAGGCACTCCATAATCAATGGTAAAATCAAGATTATTTTCCTTAACTGTCAGCTTACCAGTTGATAACGCTTCCATTTTTGCCACTTCAGTTCTTGTTTTTACGTTATCAGCAAGACGACCCATATCGTCAAATACATATGAAACCAATGCTTGCTCAGATACTCCGGTCTTTAGATACATTCGAGTTTTTTCAGACTGATTAATCTTTTCTTTAATCAATAATTTCTCAATTGTTACCTTTTCTAACGTCGGTCTTGTGCCTATTGCCGCTTCTGTATCAAAACCATGTACTTGCGCCATTGTTGGCAGATTAAGACCGTCAGTCAGTCTAAAATACTCAGCTTCTAAGTGCTGTGTCTTCAAATCAGGAAATAAAGTGTCCCCTAAATAGTTTCTCTGTATAGACAGATTTTGCGAAAATGACAATCTGTCTTTGTCTGAAATTAATTGTAAAATATTCATTTATAGTCCTCCTATACTAATTCTATTGGTACAGTAATCACAGCTGTATTTGTGCCGTCTGATACAGTGCAATCAACCGTTGTATTACCTGCCGTTACCTTAGTTGCTGTAACCTTATGAGTTGAAGACGACAATGCAACTGTAGCTACTGCCGAATCAGTGTTGCTGTCATCAATAGCAGTAATCGTTAGCTCACCACTTCCGTAGGCTATATCGCTACCGCTGAACGCGGTTGTTCCTGCTGTATACTCTTTGGGTTCAATTGGTTCTCTCATGATTACAGGTTCGTCAACAAAAACAAACCCCAATGCTGTAAGTGCTGTTTTTGCCGCCGAACTCAACGGAGTATGCAGTCTATTTTCTAAAACTCTTCCTGCAACCATTAGGCTGGCCGGTCTTACCCCATTGTCAGAGCCAACAGTTACGTCTACATCTTCAAAAATAAGACCTTTTGCGGTTGAATCATTCGCTGGATAAGGTGTACCGCCTTTCACCGTTTTATATCCATATTCATCAGCTTCAATATTTGCGTTGTCTACTTGTGCCGTTTTAAGCACCAAACCTACTTCCGATTCTAAAAAGTTAGGTCTAGTTTCTGTTCTTTTTATTGTTGTTAAAGCCATTACTTTCACTCCTATTCATTTTCGTTATTTGTAACGCCAAATTTAGCATTATATTTTTGTGCGTACATTGAGCCTACACTATCATCGTCAGACTGACCGCTTCCGGCACCTGGTACTTGCACAGGATTAACACCCTTAAATTTACCCTTGCTCGATTCGTCGGAACCGAAAAGAAAACTTGTTGTATCATCTTCTGCTAACGCTTTGATTTTATCGTCTATATCCTTGATATTGTCATTATCAAGTTCTAGTTCATCTAAATTAAAAAACGCCTTTACAGCCTTAATATTTTTAGCTTTAGCGTCTATCAAAGCTTTATCAAGAGCATAATCAATTTTTATATTCCTAAGTTCTTTTTCGTGATTTTCCTGTGCGGTTTTGTTTTCGTTCTTTAATGTCTCAATTGTATTTTCCAATTCCGCAACATCTACATTGTCCAACCCGTCCAGCTGGCTCTTTAATTCTTTTGCTTTTCGTTCCGCTTCCTTTTTATCCTCATTAACTGCGTTAAATCGGGAAAGCGGTACATAACTGTCCTTTATTTCCTCATTGTGAGCTTTGATAATTTTTGTTATATTTTCATCTTCTATCCCAAGCTCCTTTAAAAATGCTTTATCCATTAAACACTACACCTTTCTTGATTACATTTTTTATACGCGGTATAGTCCGCGGCTATCAGTCTTGTTCTTTTACGTCTGCAATACCAAAAAGACGAATTTTGCACATAAAAAAAGAGCCTTATGCGGCTCAATCATTATTAAATTTATTTCCAGTTGGCTCTCTTGCCATTAACTCTCAACCTCCCTTTTCGACCAATACATATTGACATACACCATCTTTATATGCTGCGCACTCTTCGCCGTCACACTTTCCAAAAGTAGAAGCGGTACACGTCGTTATTTTATTTTCTATTAGACTTCCGTCTTCGTCATAGATATATTTTGATGTTGTATTTTCAAATCTATTATCTTTATACGGGCACTTCATCTTTTGCCCCCCAAATATATAAATATTAAACAGAAAACTAGGAATATAAAGAATACAGTCAGCCAAATATAACTCGGTATGAAAACTATACTCCAACTCCAATTTAATAAATTGAACACCTTGCAGATAATAAAGACTACTTGTAAAATCGGTAACGCCCATTTAATCATAATTTCACCTCTGTTTTAAAGCATAATAAAAGCTCCGATAAATCGGAGCTTATTTATATTTCAGAATTTTGATAATAGAGGTCATCATATAGCCTTTGCAATAATATGCCCTCTTCGTTAATGTCGTAATTCTCATCAAAACCAATTTCTGTTATTTTATCATCTAAATCTAACAGGAGTTGATATATTTCAGTATATGACTTTTTCAAATATTTTTTCACAAGTTCTTTTTGTTTTTCAGTAATATTCATCACTTAAACCCCTTTCTTCTAGTTGTTGGGTTAACCTGTATTAACACTCCGGTATCAGGATTAACAGTAGCCGTTAATAAGTCGCCAATAAATCTTTGGCTTTTTCCATTCTTCAACTTTCTAATATCACCTAATCTTGCAGGATTTTGAAGCACGTCTAATACATCTTTGACATTTACGCCGTTACGCCTCTGCTCAACCGACCCTATTACTCTTGATATAAAATGCTTAGATTTATCTGTTATCTTTATTCCATTGCTTGTAATAGTGCCTATTAAGTTATCATCAATTTTTTTGCTGATACTTTTATATAATTCAAATGTAGCCAAAGGAGATAATTCACCGGATTTTATTGAACTCGAATAAGATGTAAACTGTCCCCACTCTTTTTTATTATACCTCATTTTCACAAATTCGTCAATAGTAGGCGCATTTAGTCCTAGAATTGTTACATATTTATTAAATAACTTACGGTCATTATCTGATATAGAATCCTCAACATATTTATTTTTCCATTCTGCATATTTTATATCACCCGGCACTGAGTATATATCCCCATCCTTGTCCCTCGCCGCCCTTGTTTCATTGACCGTAAATTCATCGTTAAAATACGGTATTGCAACAGTCCGGCAACGATTATGAAAAGGCGGTGCCGTAATCCCCGGCTTATACTCGGATACTAAAAAATGTGTCCCGTCTATATGTTGGCATATATCAGATGTTTTGTTATCTAAAGTTGCGTCGTTCTGATATTCTTTAACTCCCATTTCTCTAAATCCGTCCAATGTAGATTTTGATTTGAAAAATGCTGTTTCTGTCAATACAAGATTTTCGGCTTGATGTTTCTTCACCTCAAATCGTTTTGCTATCTTAGCGGCTATTTTTTTAGGCTGCTCCCCTCTGATAACTGACTGTGTTAACGTTGTTTCAAGTTCTCTCACAAGCTGGGGTCTATGAGTACCCCAAATTCTTTCACTGAAATTTTTGCCGTCGGGTGTCCAGGGCTTATGTATATAGTTTTCAATTAATTTTGTATCTAATTTTGCAAAGCTGCTCCCTACTCCAAAACCCTTTTGTATTTCAAAAATAGAACGATAATAGGTATCTTGATATATGTCAGTTATAAGATTGCTTATATCATCTAACTCATTACCCATTAATACCTCAACCTGATTCTGCATTTGTATTCTAAGGCTCTCTAGACGATTAATATGTACCCTAGCACTAACATTTTCAAGCTGTTTTACCCACTGTTTATTTAGGGCGTTTTCTTTGCCTTTCTGTATATACTCTTCCACAGTCCATTTAAATTCTTTAAGTTCTTTTGCATTTAATAATCTTTTTGCTTCTGTAAATGTTATTTTATTGTTTTCAGCAAATCGCATATACCAGTTATTTATATCGTTTGTTACCGTCTGCACAGCTTCATTGTACTGTTTTTCAAGATTGTGAAAGTATTCTATATTTTTATTACTTTGTACTTTTTCAAGATACAAAAAACGCCCCGACCAATATTCGCCGTTGCGTTTAAGTAACTTTTCTATTTTTTCATTCTTCGGCATTTCCTAAATCACCGCTTTCACCTCTCATCTGATTGACTAAGTTATTATACTCATCGTTGTTCGTTGTATTGTATTCCTCTTCAACTCTTCTCAATTCCTTTTCAACGTCATCTATCCAAGGCACTTGAGAAATTAATGTTTTTTGTGAAATTTGCACTCCTAAATTTTGAAGCATTGTCATTATTTCACTTTCGTTCATCATCATATCGCGGTTGAATACAAATTTTACTTTTTCGTTCGTAAAATCCTGACCTGTAGTATTGTATAAATACATATCAGCAAACCACAATAATTCTTTTAACGCTCTTTGAAATTCTAACTCCATACCATTAGCATCAAGGTCAATATCATTATATATGCTCTGTATATTCATTTGGTTTGCATTACCGCCAAGCCTGTCGTCTTTTGCATCATAACTCATTGCGTTTTCTATTAACGCTTTTTTTAATTGGTCTAGGATAGCTTTATAATTTTCGCTGTCCACCTTTACTTCTATAGTGCTTACATTTCCATCAATACCATTAACGGACCTTATTTTTACCGCTCCATACTGCGCAATATTATGTCGAAATTCTTCTAAATCCGCACCGTCATAATTAAGCAATACATATATAGTATTATAAGGGTCTTGAAGCATGTTATCTTCAAAATTTGACATTATTAGATTTATTGCGTCTTGTATTGATTGTACCCTTTCTATAAGCGGTTGTTCCTCGTAGTTATATTTAAATGGTATGAGCGGTATTTTATCCCAACTCAGAGATATAACATTATCATCTTTATCTTTGTATGTAAGATATGGTTCAGGTTCACGCTCAGAATCAATCACTAATTTTCCATTTTCATATATATAATATTCAATCCCCTCAGGCAAGAATATATCAACATGCTCCACATCTTTTTCGTTTTCCCCCTCATATGTTGGGATAACATATAATCTGCAAGCCATATCTATATATCTGTGCTCTTCATCTTGCCAAAATGGTAATATCTCAATACCTGAGAATATTTTGACGGAAAACTCTCCTCTATCGTTGATATACGGATATAGCCATGATATACCACAATTTAAAGCGTTTTTTGCCGTCTGTTTAAGTATTGCATGAAAATTTTCGTCAAATATCTTATTAAGTTCGTCGGTATATTTATCGTTATCCGTGTCAATTGCTATAGGGCGACCGCAAAGAAAATTAGACTTTTGGTCTACAGCTTTGCGATATTGATTATTAATTATTTTAGAATTAGGCAAATAGTGCTGTTCGGAAGCCTGACCGCCCTCTTCAATGGCAAGTCGCTTTTTTTTGAGTATCTCATGTTTTCCATCATAATAATTTATTCCTGTAAGCATTTTTTTACGCTTTTTGCTCTGCTTATATTTATTTAATTCTATTTCCGCTATTCTTTTCATAGTTGGCGCTTTATTTGCGCCTTTTGATATAATATTAATAATTCTCTGCGTTTCTTCGTAAAAATTAAACATTTTATCCTCCTGCTACTTAAAGCTAAATACATCTCCCTCTAATTTCGGGATAACCGCATATCGCATAGCGTCCATTAAGTGGTTAAACTTATCTATTGGTTTATTGATACTCTCTCCGTCTTTTTCGGCGTATGAGTAATTATTAATTTCGTTTATAAAGTTTCTGCATTTAGGGTGTATAATAAAGGTGAAATTCATAAGTTTTTGTATTCCGTACATAACCTCATGTTTGTACGCTCCCTCTATCCTTGATAATCCTAATTGCCTTAATTCTTCAATCGTTTGAGGTACAGCACTGTCACCTATTATTTTTTCTTTGCCGTAACCCATTAGTTGTATTTTTGGAGCCAATTCCATGTTGGTCAGTCCCCTTTCGTATAACTCGTCAAATACATATATCTCCTTATTTTTTTCGTCTACCAATCCGCAGAATAAAGCTGAAGGGTCGTTTGTGTACCCAAAATCAAGTCCAAACGCCGATACTACTCCAGGTCTTTTGCTAATTTCGTAAACATTAAAGAATTTCTCTACAAATTTCTTATATACGAGACCTTGAAGAACTCCCCAATTGCCTAATGTATATACATTGTGAAAATATGGGTCACTTTCGTCTTCTAACGCTTCTATATCCTGAGTTGTAAGAAATATATTATCTTTATATGTAGTCTTTAAAATAGATACTTTTTTATCTTCATATTTCTTGCAACCGTCTTCAACCTTATTGTCGAAAAAATCATTATAAATCCAATGTAATTTGAAAATAGGGTTGAAAGCCATAACAATACATTTGCTTATTTTAGACGGTCCACGCAAACGCTTCTTGAGTTGCAAATAATCATTTCTTTTGACTTCTGTAGCTTCCTCAATAAATATTCGTTCTATAACGCCCTTTCGTGGTGTTATACTCTTTAATTTCTCAACGTCATCTAATCCGGCAAAGACTATTTGCGCTTGATTTACCTTGTTTGTAATAACCATATCCGAAAAATTAAAGCTATATAAATTACTAAGTTCCATATAATTAATAGCTTTATAGATTTCATTAAAAACTGAACGTTTAATACTTTTGCCGACCGCTCTACATATAAGCCAATTACAACCATTCATATTATCAATAATAATTTTTTGACATAAAAAAAACGACTTTCCGCTTGAGGAACCGCCGTAATATATCTGTGTAAATTGTGGTTTTTGTAAATAAGGTATATATACCTTATTGACTTTTAAATTAATCTCCATAACTATCTTCCATATCGTTTGTTGTAGCCGGACTAATATTAATAATTATGTTTTGGTCTTGTGTATTGTCTTCTGTTGTTGGTTTATCTCTCCACTTATTTGGCTTACGATTTTTAAGCCAAAATATTTGTGCTGTAGTATCTCCAGGTATATGCTTTATAGTAGTTATAGTTTTTTCTCCACTTATACCATTCTCCTCAATCTTCTTTTCTTCTACTATGTAACCTAGCGCTCGTTTAAGCAGTGCATTCTCAACCTCTAAATCTACTACCTCTTTACCCTTTTTTAAGGTCTCGTCTATCTCTGCATATTTATTTTTCCACTCATACAGGGTACAACACGCTATACCCATGTTATGCGCTATTTGCTCATCAACCAATCCATCTCTAGCCCAGCCCTCTATTAATAATAAATTTTCAGGTTTCAACCATTTTTTATATTTGCCCTTTGCCATAACCTCACCATTTCCCTGCCTGCTTTAATTGCAAAATCGTTCTTAAAGCAGTTACATCCGGGGGAATATATTTTTTTGTTACTTTTATTCTCCCAGTATTTTCATTATTCTTATTTTTTATAAACTCTTTTTCTTCAATTTCAAAACCATAAGCACGTTTTTCTAACGCTTCTTTTATTTTGGTATCTATTTCCATTTGACATCGCACCTCTAAATCATGTATAATGGTGCAGGTAGCAATCTCGGCCGAGAAGGGCTATCTGCGTTAGAGGTAGGTGCTCTAGCGTAAGTGTGGGGCGTTACCAGCACCCCACACTGCCTAATTTATTTCTTTTATATTTTTTGTCAGAAAATAAAAAAACGGCGTATCAAGTGCCGCTATTATCAACTTAATTAGATACTGCCCTATCAACATACCTATTAGAGTAATCTGATTGTTAAATATCCAACCAAATCCAAATCCAAAAGCTATCGTTATAAAAATTAATGTGTCTACAAATTGGCTTGTCATTGTACTTGCATTATTCCATATCCAGCGACCACCTTTTGTACTGCCATGTTTTTTAATATACTTATCTCGCAATCTATGAAATATATGAACATCAAGATTCTGACTTACTAGATAAGCAGTTAAAGAACCAATCACGAATATCCAATTTTGTCCTAATATTTTTATATATGCTTGTTGCATTTCTGCGTCAATAAAAGGTAAATATTTCCCAATAATAATTATAATCGTAGCAGCTATCTGTGAAATAAGTCCTAATCTTACTATATGATTTGCTTCATTTTTCCCCCAAACCTCACCGACTACATCTGTAATTAAAAATGTTATAGGATAGCATAAAACCGCACAGGGTATCGTTATCACTGAACCCCAAAACGGAATAGCTGAACTATCCACGCTATAAAACGGATAATCATATATATACTTCATTCGCGTAAAGCCGAGACCATGAACTTTTGTTCCTCTCACATTTGCATATTTAATCATTTTGTTTATTAATGGATATTCTGTCTTTTTTATATCACCATTTGCGAAACCACCTATAGCTATATAATCATATTCATCGACCATTCGTTTGAAATAGTCTATACCTCTTGACTTATGCCACACAGGTATAGACTTAATACCAGTTTGGTTCTCAATTTTTTTGCGCCAAATTTCAACTTTTTCAAGACCAAATATACAATCAACATCCATCTCAAAAAAGTATTTTACATTGTATTTTTTTATATGGCAGATGTACTTTTCTATATATTCCTCCATTTGTTTTTCTGTTATAGACTTTCCATTCATATATGAAAATGCTCCACTGTCAAGAAGAAAATTATCCGTGCCAACATCATTCTGAACCATTGCGCAACATTTTTCGCCTGAATAAAAAGTCTCTAGTAAATATAATGGTCTACAACATTTTATCATTTCTTTTCTTTGTTCTTTTTTCACACCACTACTTGATGTAGCAAGATATATTTTCATAGTTCAAAAGTTTCTCCACAATGCGGACATTTAATAGATTTCACTTTAACATTTTTTACTGTCTCATCTGTATAAAAATCATCATCTGAAATATCCAATGTTTCTCCCAAATCAGGAAATTCAAATTCTGAAATATCTATATCTAAACTTTTTAATTCTTTTTCAAGCATTTCAAAATCCCAACTTGAATATTCTGCCGTCTTATTGTCTACCAATCTATATGCTCTTATCTGCTCCGGTGTTAAGTCATCAATAACTATACATGGTACAGATTCACAGCCTATTTTTAACGCGGCTTTATACCTTGTATGGCCTGCGACTATTACATTATTACTATCAATAATAATTGGCACCCTAAATCCGTAATCTGTTATGCTAACTGCTACTTTCTCAACAGCTTCATTATTATTTCTCGGATTATTTTCATATGGCTTAATTTCTTTTGTTGATTTATATATTATTTCCACAATTAATTACCTCCATTAACATCACAGCCGCCCACCCCTCAGCATTTATTTATGATGTATCATTCCCACAAGACCTAAAATCGCAATATAAAAAGCCGTCCCCATAAGGTAACGGCTCATAGAAAAAAATTTAAAAAGGAGAAATTTTTTATTTCCTACATTATACACTATATCACACTTTCAATGTGACATTCAAGGACATCTTTAACTTTTCGTAGCGCTTTTTCATGCAATCTCAGTATTTGTCTGTATGAATATCCAATATTTTGTGATATATTCTCCCATGTCTCGAAATTAATGTATCTTGATATGAGTATGTTTTTATAGATGTTGTTTTCAACTTTCATTATTGCATTTGTTATTTGTTTCAAGATTTCAAATAAATCTGTCTTATGACAGTCTATCTGCCTGCAGTAATCTGCGTATGTAATTAATTTATTCTCTGTTCCATTCCCGTGACTTTCCTGTACCCTTTCCGATAGTGTTATTGTCGTACCCGTCACTATGTCATAAGCGCGCATTTGCGCTTTTTCTAAAATTCTTATCGTCTCTCGTAGTTTATAACCACGATTTAACCACTGTTTTGTTTCTTCTATAGTCACACCCTGCATATTAATTAACACTCCTTGACTTTATCACTATTATGTGATATAATATGTTTATTATTTTTCGAGCGTCCTCGCATATGCAGGGCGTTTTTTTGTTTAAATAATATTATTTATTCTTTTTCTCTACAAACCTTTGTCCACAACAAGGACAAAACTGTTCCATTTGTAGAACTAAAATATAATCACACATCGGACATCTAACGGCAGGTTTAACCGCTCTTAATGTGTCAGTATCTAAATATGGTTTCTTTGGCGTATCTCTTTCAATTAATCTTTTAATATATTTTTTCTTCATTTAATTTTCCCCCTTAAATCTTTCTGGATTTACATAACTTTCGAAATGATTTATGTTATCTTCAAGTCCTAACGGGCTTAATTGTAAAATAACATATCCTGTATCTAAGTATAGAGGATATTCATCAATACTAACAATGCCAGTTAATATAAAACGTCCTGTATATTCTCCACGCTTATATTCATTTAGTGCAATGCAATCTCCGGCTACATAATCCATGTCATTTTTTCTAATTTCATATGTTTTTTTACCTTCTATTATTTTATTAAAATATTCCGGTTCGATTTTTACTGCATGTAACATTATTTTTCATTCTCCTTTGTCTGCTGTATTGCATTTAAATAATCATTTATTCTTTTAGTCATTACCTTTTCTGCTTTTCTTTCAAGTTTAGGTCGCATATATTCAACAACATCATCTACTATATCAATGACAAAATTAGGTGATACTATATATTCATCTCGCATATTAAGGTCGCTTTCTACAGCGTTTAAAATTAAATTCTTAATACCTTGTCTTAACTCTGTCATATCTTCTGTTGTTAATATATTCAGTATTGCTTCCATATCTATTCTCCTATTTACTGTCTGTATCAATCAATAGAATCTACACCTATTGGAATCCACATCTTAGGGTTAAAATTAAGTGTATATTTATACTTATCTACATCACCGGAGGTTATATCCTCTACGACATATGTTACATTGTCGCTAAGTCCAATGAAATGCTTTTTATACTCTCCATTTTCTTCAACAACAACTTCAAGTTGATTGTCAGTTATATCCGCTTTAATCGACATTTTGCCCGTCATTTGGAACAATACATCGCCTTGAATGCAGTTAATAACTGTAAGTTGGCGCACATCGTTAAAATTGTCGGCTTGTTGCGACAAATTGTAGGACACACGTGATGCTTCTGTGCACCCTGCAATTAACATAACTAAGACTATTGATATTACTATCCCTATAATTTTTTTGTTCATTTTCATATTCTCCTTATCTCCTCTATAACATTCGTCCTGGGTATATAGGTTCTATTTTGCTGTTTTTTCTCTGCTTTCCTTATATCTCCTAATAATCGTTGTAATGACCCTATAATTGATTTATTATCTTTTACCCATATTGATATTATTTTTGTTGTTTCTGTCATATCCTTCGCGGTTCTTCTTTGGCGGCGTACAGATTGTAATTTAGTAGCTAGTCTCGCACGCTCTTTATATTTAACCGGGTCTATTTCCATGTTATGTAATATATCTTGCGTAGCTTCATCGCATTCTTTTAACATATCTTTGGCAATATCATACATTTGGCATTGCTCTTCTATGTATGATAAAAAATCAGCTATTTTATCACTTATCATCTTTTGTATCCTCCTTTTCAATCCCATTTTTTGCATACCACTTACAAACAAAACAATCTATCCCGTCAGGTGCCTTGCCGCACAACGTAGGGCTCGGCACTTTCGGCGGCTTAGTGCATTTAGTTTTCAATTTTAACTTTCATCTCCTTTGCAAGCTGTTTTATTACGTCTCCCCCAAAACTATTTTGGGTTAACTTTATAAATTCTTGCACCGTCATTTTGTCGTTTTTAACATCAATGTTGTTATATTCTGCAAAATTATCCCGTCCCATAGCACAACTACCTGTTAGTTTATGGTGCCATTCGTAAAAATCTTTTACGGGATATTTAATATTTAATTTAAATTTTTCTTTAAAAAGATTTATTTTATCATCTGTATCTAAATTACATATTATTTTATATTCTAATTCTTCACACGCTTTTCTTAACGTGCCACCGTGTGCAAAATAGCCTTCTCCTTTGGCTATGTAGCACGGTCTTAATTGTAGTTCTCTAGTAACTATGAATCCTTTGGCTATATTATTTCTGACTTTGGTAATCATTGTTAGAGTGTTATCTATAATATGCAGGTCATGTCCGTTTATAGTTTTAATGCCTTTGACATAATAACAGCCATAGCCCTGTCCATATCCCTTGCCATCACCATGACCATTGTTACAGCAATCGCCACTGCCATAGCCGTTTCCGTTGCCAATACCGTTTCCACTGCCATAACCATCGCCACTGCCACAACCGATTCCGTTTCCGATTCCGTTGCTGTTGCCATGACCATTACCACAACCGTTTCCGTTTCCGTTTCCGTTGCCATAATCATGGCCAATACTAAAATCACAGTCTAAATCATTTATGAATATCTTAATTTTGTCACTTAACATTTCCATTCTGGCGCACCTTCTATAATCTTAATAGATTTTTCCGTGCAAGGGATAATTTCACAAATATCTGTTAATATTAGACTATCAACTTTTACGGATATTTTACTGTTTTCTATATCTTTTATCCCGGATTTTGCCATTTCATTTAGGTTAGTAGCCCCCGTCCAATTCCATATATTACGACATTCTTTTAATTCTACTTCTTGTCCATTTTTGTCTACCAATGTTCCAAAAAATACTCCTGAATTAATTCCTCTTGCTATTACTTTTTTGCCTTTTAAATCTATCATTTTTTATTCTCCTTTTTATTATTCTTCGCAAATCGTAACCTCTACCCTGGGGTTTGCTTTGTCAAAAGCAACCATATCCACCAAACCTATAACGTACTTCTGACTGTCGTTTGGTATAACTCCGGCGGTCTGCAATGCGTCCAGTATATACTTTTTACCGGAGTATATATTGTCAAGGTCTCTCCTTCTGTCCTTTTCAATCCATAAAAATTCTATGTATACCGGCGTTTTTGCTTTACCTATCCGCTGTTTTCGTATCTCAGAAATTATCTGAGTGTCAATCCGCTTCTTAAATGCCGCCGCCTTATATTTGTTGTGCCTGCATACGTTGATATAATCATTAAGGCTCGGCAGCCTGCCGCTTATCGTAAATTTTATCATCAATATTCCCCTAACATGTTATCATATAATTTCTTTTCTATTTCCTCATAATTAGTCTTGTTAGTATCCGTATAATTATTAAACTTGCTTTTAGCTACGCTGACAGTATTAGTCGTATTATTTTTAAGCGGATAGACTGACTTCCAGCTATTTTCAATTGATTGATTAAGTATTTCAATCTGTGTTTCTTCATCTCCCATTTTAGATACCTTAGCAATGAGTAATTTCAATGCCTTGTCTGTCATAGGTGCTTTTATCATTTTTCGCATTTTTATAAATTCTCGTAATGTATCTTTTAGTTCTGTATTTTCAATAAGAGAATCTATTATCTCATCATATCCGTTTTTCTTTTTACTTTCTTTTTTATTAGATGTAATATTAAATGTATTATTATATGTATTATTCTCTTTAACATTTTTGTTAAGGGGTACTGTACAATTTTGTATAGGGGTCTTAACATTTTCGTTAATGGGTCTTAACATTTTTGTTGGTAGGGTATTATCAATTTGGTTAACAGGGTCATAACACTGTTGTTCTATAATTTTTCTATTTCCGATTATCTCCATTCTTCTATATTCAATTTCTTTTGTACCTTTTTTGTAGAAGATTTCTGTTGATAAATACCCTTTATCGCATAATAATTTAATCCATCTTGAGACGGTTACAGTTGTGACATGATACAAATCTGCAAAATATCTATTTCCAGCCCAACAATAGCCTTTTTCGTTAGTTAAAGCTGTTATTTCACCATATAGTAATTTAGCATTCGCTGACAATGTATCATCATATCTTACATTTGCCGGAATAATTGCGTAATATGATTTCTCTTCCATTTTAAGCCTCCATAGCCTTTACCAATGCAAGGTATATAAAAATATACCCTGCATTGGTAACTGTCTCTATTCCTCTGTTTCCGTTTCTACATCTTCATATTCTACGTCAATCGCTTCTATATTATCATTTTCTACAGGTTCAGCGGCTTCAAGAGCCGGGATTTCGTTCGATTCAGCCGGAAGTTCCTTTATTTCTTCTGTTTCTTCCGTTACTTCATCGTCCATACTTACCTGATTTTCATTTATATGTTTGAGCGTGAATGTTTCTGTTTCGTCGTCGTAACATATCACGTATTCCCCGCTGTCCCGTCCGTTTTCTTCATCTTTAAATTTAGATATTGACGTTATTTTATGGGAGAATTTAGGCATAATAATGTTTTCGTCCCCGTCCTGATACTCATCATTAAATAATACATTAAGTTTTATTGTGATTTCAGCACTATTGCTGTCTTTACTTTTCATACTATGTAGGGTTCTATTTAATACACGATTAAATGCTGCCCTTAAGTCCATAAATAAATCGCTTTCAATGGTTATATTATTTTTCTCATTCATTGTTTTTTCTCCTTTAATTCTTAAAATGGTAAATCATTATCAATTATTTCATTTATATCTTCTTCCGTTTCCTGAGTGGGCGGCTTCTGCGGAGTATTGCTATATCCGCTTGAATATCCGCCGTTAGCTTCTCTCGCCTTTTTGGTTTCACCAAATTGTATTTCATTTGCTAAAACCTCAGTAACATAATTCTTCCTACCGTCTTTTCCTTCCCATGTACGAGTAGAAATCCGACCCGAAACAATTATCATCATACCCTTAGTGAAATACTTAGCTAGTAGTTCAGCTGCTTTATTCCACGCAATACAGTTAATAAAATCCGTATTTTTACTGTCACCGTAACCGCTTTCAACGGCTACGGTAAAACTGCAAACGGACTTATTGGTGTTCGTGTATCTCAACTCCGGGTCTTTTGTAATCCGACCCATTAATATAACTTTATTAATCATTTTTTCTTCTCCTTTTATAGATAGCTTTTATAAAATTTGTTTATAAAATCCGCCTCGCTCCAACCGTATACTTGCATTGCTTTAAGCTGTGCAAGCTGTTGCAGCTTAGCTCTAATATTCCCGTTTTGGTGTGCGCTTTCCGCCCCGAAAATATGGCACTTATTATGATGTAAATATACCGTTAATCCATACTTTTCTGACTTGTTTCTCAGCGCACCGCCAAATATATGATGTTTATCCAAATGGTCTCCGCACTCGCTCATTTCACAAATATAACAATGTGATTTGTCCTGCTGTATAATACTCTCCATTATATTTCTGCCTTCCATAACGATTTAAGTTCCGCTATCTCGTCCGGGGTCATGGTTTGTATTCCCTGCTCTTTGCAGTCCTCTATCACACTGTCTAATAAGCGTGACATTTGTTTAGTATTATAAGCGCTGCTGCCATAATACAGGTTAACTACAATAAATCCGTCTCTAACTGATTTGTCAACCTTTTCCGCTATCCAGCCTATACCGTTCATTTGCCATCCTCTTACTAGTGTATCGGCAGCTTCCTCACTGATTTCAGCAACCCGATACACATTAGCATTAAGGATATGCTGGCGGTATACCGATTCTTTATCAACGCCTATTTTATCGGCTAATTTGCCGCATAATACCCATAGATAAGCGTTAGCATTCAGCGACCTTTTTTTTCGGTGTTTTTTGAGCTCAATGTCTAATAACTTACATTGTGACAGCTCATCATAAGCAAGTTTTAAATCGTTTTTTTCATTGACGGCAAGTGTTAATTTGCACTCGCCGTCTAAAAACCCCATGCTCACGTCTCTAATTGTTCCGGTCAATTTCATTTCTTATCCGCTCCAACTTTTCCAACTTTTTTAATTGACCCATCAAGCATTGTTATACATTTTTTAAAATTAGTGTAATCAAATTCATTAAAATTCGAGCATTTATAGAATTTAGAAATTTCTTGCTCTGTTGCGTTTCTGCCGCACACGGTGTTATATTCCTCTAACTTTGCTTTTAAGGTGTTTACAGCCGCTATATTTATTGTTTGCGGCGGCTTTTCTGCTGGAATATCAAGTTGTTGCTTAAACTCGTCGCTTTCACTGTCGCTATATACACCCGAATAGGCTAATTTAGACAGTTTTAAGACAACTCGGTCAAACAGACGTTTAAACGCCATTGCATATGGATATTCATTTTTACAATTACTTTGTGATACTTCCCCTACCTCGAATATGTGTTGTTCAGGGGATAAATAAGTATATACAAGAGAATTTTTATATCCGTCTTTGTCTAACGTTACGCATCCAGGTTTGAATTTCATATCTTCGTTTAAGTTGTCATTAATTTTAAGACAACCGTTGTGAGATATTATTAATCCGCTATACATCATTTTACCTGACTTTGTAAGATTCATGAGAATCCAAAAATCGCCGTCAGACAAGTTATATTTACCGCTGTCAATCATTTCTATGGCTTTATCTCTAGCCATTTTATATTTAGGCGATTGCCATACTGGCACATTTTTTCCTGTTTTTGAGTTATACTCTTCAGCTTTTTCTCCAAAATCATGTTGTGTCATATATATATCCTCCTAAAATTTTACATCAAATGTATCCGGTGTTTTTTCAACTACAATACAGTCAACTATTTCTCCTGTTTCGGTGTCAATTGCTTTTCCGTCAATCATATTAATACGCTTTTTATATTCGCCCCATTGTGGTTTTTCAATGGTTTTTATGTATTCAGGCGCAGTATTTTTTAACCATTCAATTAATTTCTCATCTTCATATACCGCTTTGTTTCCACCGTATTTTTTAACCAGTTTTCCGCTTAGTAGAGCATATGATTCTTGCGTTTTTGTGCTTTTATGCTCAACTTTATCAAAATATTCAGCCAATTTTGATTTTAAAAATGATGTTGAATTTTCGCAATTTTCTTTTATTTTACTTATTTTGTCTTTAAGCTCTGCTATTTGATTTTCCGCTATGCTGATAAGTCTATCACGTTCATTTACTTCATCTTTTATTTTTTTAATTGCCCAGTCTGCCACATTGTCATTTGTGACAACAAATTCTGTTTTTTCGTCTTTTAAATATTCTTCTGTATTCATTATTTATTCCTCCTCTAAAGAATCCAATATTTCATCTATCAAGGTTAATAATTTATTTGCCATATCATTTACTTCTGGAATATTGTCTGTAGCGTTTTTGGTAATGATTTTCTTTGCATTTTGAGCATAGTTTTGTGCAATTAGCTTTGTATCAACACCACTAGATGAACATATCATATCTATTATTGACTGTGTTACTATGCTTAGATTTGACAAAATCACCGAAGGTTTTCCATTAATCCCAATTGTGCATTCTCCATCTTTATCAATTTCAATTTTTAGTAAATCATTTTTAGACATTTTCATTATTTATTCCTCCTCTGCGTTGTCTGCATTGCCTTCCTTTACATGACGACAATATGCTTCTGCAAGACACTCAAAACCAACACCTGTTTCTGCACTTATACCATTTAATATATCTTGCATTACTGCACCCAAAGCCGCCAAAATTTCAGCTGGATTTCCATCAACTCCTATTGAGACATTTAATTCTTTATCTACACTAATTTTTATTAAATCGTTTTTAGTCATCTTCATTTTTTTATTCTCCTCGTATTAAATTTATTTTTTATTTTTTTAAAATGTTTTTGCACTGATAAATTTTATTTCTGACCGTGCCGAGCGAACAGCACGGTCAATTATTGCTAAGCTATTACATATAATCCTTTTACACCGCATAATTTTTCTTCTAAATATGCTTTAATATTTTTCTTGGCGGTAAGTTCCCACGCTCCTCCGTCAGCTTCTTTGAGTAAGACCTGAGCGCCCTCTTTTAGCCTGAGTATAAATTCGCTTTCGGGTTGATTGACTTCCAAAAACGTTCTGAATGGTGCCAATATTACACGATTTTTTATTTCTATGTTTTCTTTAAGAGCGATTCCTTTTATGGCCTCAACTGATTGGCTAATGCCGTTATCATCTGTCGAAACTTTGCTTTCTTCTGTAACTTTTTTAAGCAAATTAATTATGTAATCAACTCCGTCACCTGGATTAAACACGCTTTTTAGTGCGATAATCATTTCCTCTTTATTGTGAAAATAATTAAGCGGTAAATCCGGCAATTTAGCGTCTACAGAAAACAACCAATCTCTTGTAGCTTTGTCATCATAAGTCGTAACTACTTCAATGCGCGTGGGAGTTATGACATTTACAAATACATCTTTATTTTTAGAAATTTTTGAAGTTTCTTCTTTTAAAATTTCTATCAGTGCGTCAAGGCTGTATAATTTCAATACCGAAGGTCTATATTCCGGTGGTTCAATTCTTTGTAATTTCATGTCACTATAATGTTCTCCGTCAATGTCGAACACCTGCCCTCTGCACATCTCTTGAATTTTCTCTATTGCTGCTTTAATCATTTTAAAAACTCCTTTATTTTATATTTATTTAGCTAATCTTAATTTTGGCGGCTCTGCCTGCTCTTGCCCGTCTATATTCATTTGTCCGGGTATTTGCCTGGTAAGCTCCACCGCTCCAACCTCGCCGTTTTCATCTGCGCCTATATATAATGCGGTTGCCAGCGGCTCTGTGGGTTGTAATTTACACTGTGCTTGAGTTGACACCTGCACATTTTTCCTGTCTGAAGACGGTGTGAATTTAACCGTCAATTTTAGTTCTCGCGCTTTTGTCGCCGCTGTATTTATGTCCATAATGTTGTCAATAATTTTGGACATTTCGATGCACACCGTTCCTTTATTGCTCCCTCCGCCATATCTAATATGCTTTTATACATTACATTTTCTCCTTTCATTGTCTTAAATTAGATTTATTTTTTATTTTTAATTACCCGTCTTATGTTATTAAACTTACGGACTTTTTATCTTTCTTTCTTTTTTGCTCTACATAGTATTTACGCTGTTGTTCTAATATTTTATCTTTGTGTGCGGCACGGTATTTACGTATGTGCTCATTTATTTCATCCCTATGCTCTGCACGGTATTTTCGCTGGCGTTCTAATATTTCTTTTTTGTGTGAGACGTAGTATTTATGGTTATATTCTGCTTCCTTTTTGCGTTTATTATCTTTATTATCATGCCTAATCTCTTTATCTCTTTGTGCAATTTCATTTAAATCTTCCGGTAGAAGCTCGTCTACAACGCAATCAGGATAAAGACAATTAAAACAATCCCTATTACACTGCATTAATATCACCTCACAATCTCTGCTACATTCATCATTTTCCTACTTGACAGATTTCGTAAGATATGCTAATATCAAGTTGGATTTATTTTTTATTTTTTTAATTGCCCGTTTTGTGCTCCGACACTTGCGGGCTTTTAGTTTTTTCTTGTATTCCATATTTTTAAACAGTCTTCTTTACTATTTCTCACAGGCGTAGTCAGTCCACATTTCGGACATTGCATCATCCGTTCCACATGATCTGGCTTCATCACATTTCCACATCGCCCACAGAACTTGTGATCCTGATACC